>QWCH01007235.1_pt1 | contig 12169 bp, 11 predicted proteins | sample 1972671 | NCBI WGS metagenome assembly QWCH01 (sample SAMN09866713, study PRJNA288562) | Human gut metagenome isolate term3_stool, whole genome shotgun sequencing... | isolation source: gut | host: Homo sapiens | place: USA: California | reverse complement strand
CACTCATCTTCCGTAATCTCCGGCTCCGGAGCACAGGTTGCCTGGCATCGTTCCAGACGTTCTGCCAATTCGCAGATATGGTAAACTTCACTGCCAAAACGCAGATGATACTCATCCATACATCCGCAGGCCACAATGACTGTGCTGTTCGGATACTTCACCTCTACATACGCACCATCCGGGATCTGAAACAGCTCCCGGTAATTCGGATCAATGAAGCGGATCATGCGTGTTTCATCCGCTTTATCATTTTTATATCGGTTCATAACGTCCTCCTTTTTAGAAATCAAACAAAGAAAAAATATTTGCCATACCTGCCATGGGCTGCTTTTGTGGCACTACCACTGCCGGTTCCTCGTTTTCCGGCTCCTGCAGATCCATAAAATCTTCATCCCACTGGCCGAACAGATTTTCAAACAGCTCATCTTCCTTTGCTTTTTTACGTCGTTCTACCTCTTCTTTTCCAAGCAACTCCTCGTATACCTGCATCGTCACATACGACTCAGCCTGTTTGTCAGAGCTGTGGAGCACATCAACGACGCCGGACGCCGCCTGCGGGTGGCGGACCAATCACTGGAGGAAGAGGCCGCCCGCCGTACTGCCCATGTGGAGGTGCAGGAGGGGCGGGTGACCTTATCCCGGCAGGCATTGGCAGAGGCCACGGACGCCGTGCGCCCCCGGATGCTGCTGCGGCTCTTCGACCTTTTGGGCGTGGGGCGGAGGGATATCACAGCCGCCCATCTGAAGGCCATCCTGCACCTGACCCGGGATACCCTCTGGGGCCGGGAGAGCCGGGTGGACCTGCCCCAGGGCGTCACCGCCCGGTACTGCCGGGAGTGGCTGATCCTGGAGACCCGGCCCCAGCTTTTGACGGAGGTCCAGCTGTTGCAGGAGTGCCCCGTCGCCTGGGGCGATTACCGGATCACCCTGCTGGATCACCGGGAGGGGGAGGGACTTGCCCTTCGGCCCTGGCGGCAGGGGGAGCGGATGGGCCTGACGGTGGGCCCTGCGGCGCCGGGAGACCGTCTGGTTCTGCCGGAGACCCACGGGGGCGGCCGCAGCATCAAACGGCTGTGCATGGACCGCCGGATCTCCCTCCCGGAGCGGGACCGGCTGCCGGCCGTCTACGCGGGAGGATGCCTGGCGGCGGTGTGGCGGCTGGGCGTGGATATGGCGTTTGCAGCACCGGAGGGGGAGCCCTGCCGGTTCATTCAGATTACCGAAGCGGCAAAGGAGAGAGATTTGATATGAAAAGCGAGATGGAAAGGGATATCCTGAAGGTCCTGGTGACAGAGGAGGAGCTGAAGGCCCGCATCACCGAAATGGGCGCGGAGCTGTATGAGCAGTTTCATGGCAAGAACCCGCTGTTTCTGGGCGTGTTGAAGGGGTCTTTCGTATTCATGGCGGACCTGGTCCGGGCTTGCCAGGTGAAGAGCGACGTGGAGTTCATCGCCGTCAGCTCCTACCAGAACGCCACTGTGTCCTCCGGCCGGGTGCAGATCACCCACGACCTGCAGCAGGACATCACCGGACGGCACCTGATCATCGTGGAGGACATTCTGGACTCCGGCAACACCTTGGCGTTTTTGAAAGACTACTTCATGACCAAGGGAGCGGCTTCCATTACCATCGTGACGCTGCTGGACAAGCCCTCCCGCCGGACTAAGGCCATCACCGCCGACCTGGCGGGGTTCGTGGTGCCGGACGAGTTTGTGGTGGGGTATGGGCTGGACTACTGCCAGCAGTACCGGAACGTGCCGTACATCGGGGTTTTGAAGCCGGAGGTATACTCCGGGGAGTGAGGCGATACGCCCTGTTTTGGGCGGACTCCGCCCAATCGTAACATGAAAACAGTCTCCCATTGCGTCCCAGGCAATGGGAAAGGAGGCTTCTGCTCGTGACAAAACAAAGACGGCTATCCAATCTGAGCTTCGTACTGCTGGCCCTCGTGATCCTGCTGTGTGTCAACTGGCTCTGGCAGAACGACAACCATGTGGACCAGCTGGAATACTCCCAGGTCCGCCAGCTGTTCCTGCAGGAAAAAGTGACGGGGCTGACCATTGACAGCGGCGGCACACTGACCCTGGAGCTGCGGGAGCCGGTGAACGGCAGCGAGACCGTGCGGTATGAGCTGTACAGCTTCCAGCTGTTTTATGACGACTTCAATGACCTGGTTCAACAGCAGTATGCGGAGGGTATCATCCAGCACTATGACTACCCGGAGCCGGTGCGCACCAACTGGCTGCTGGAGCTGCTGCCCTTCCTGCTGACGGCGGTGATCCTGGGGCTGATGTGGTACTTCCTGGTGATTCGGCCCCAGGGAGGTGGCATGGGACCGGACAAGATGGCCAAATTCGGCTCCGCCCGGACCCGGATGCTGACGGACAAGGACAAAAAGGTCACTTTCGACGACGTGGCCGGCGCCGATGAGGAGAAGGAGGAGCTCCGGGAGATCGTGGAGTTCCTGAAGGACCCCAAGAAGTACCTGTCTCTGGGGGCCCGGATTCCCAAGGGCGTGCTGCTGGTGGGCCCTCCCGGCACCGGCAAGACCCTGCTGGCCAAGGCCGTGGCAGGGGAGGCCGGCGTGGGCTTCCTGTCCATCTCCGGCTCCGATTTCGTGGAGCTGTACGTGGGTGTGGGCGCCAGCCGCGTCCGGGACCTGTTCGAGCAGGCCAAGAAGAACGCCCCGGCTATCGTGTTTATTGACGAGATCGACGCTGTGGGCCGCCAGCGGGGCACGGGCCTGGGCGGCGGCCATGACGAGCGGGAGCAGACCCTGAATCAGCTGCTGGTGGAGATGGACGGCTTTACCGCTAACGAAGGTGTGGTGGTCCTGGCGGCCACCAACCGGGCGGATGTGCTGGACCCGGCGTTGCTGCGGCCCGGTCGGTTCGACCGGCAGGTGTACGTGGGCCTGCCCGACATCCGGGGCCGGAAGGAGATCCTGGAGGTCCACGCCAAGGGCAAGCCCCTGGCGGAGGATGTGGACCTGGGCCAGCTGGCCCGGGGCACTCCGGGTTTCACCGGCGCGGACCTGGAGAACCTCATCAACGAGGGAGCCCTGTTGGCCGCCCGGAAAAATCAGAAGTTCATCACCATGCAGGATCTGAAGGACGCGGAGATCAAGGTCATCGCCGGACCGGAGAAGAAAAGCCGGGTGATCCCCCAGCACGAGCGTGAGCTGACCGCCTATCACGAGGCAGGCCACGCTGTGGTGATGCATGCGCTGCCAGATCAGGACCCGGTGACCCAGATCACCATCGTGCCCCGGGGCCAGGCGGGCGGCATGACCATCTCCCTGCCGGAGGAGGACCGGTCTTATCTCTCCCGGCGGTATATGGAGGATCAGATCGTGGGTCTCTTGGGCGGCCGGGTGGCGGAGAAGCTGTGCCTGGGAGACATCTCCACCGGTGCCAGCAACGACATCCAGCGGGCCAGCCAGATCGCCCGGAAGATGGTGGCCACCTATGGCATGAGCGACAAGATCGGCACCGTAGCCTTCGAGTCCGGCCACGACGAGGTGTTCATCGGCCGCACCATGACCCAGGGCCGCAGCTATTCCGAGGCGGTGGCCGCCCAGATCGACCAGGAGGTCCAGCGCCTGGTGGCGGATGCCTATGACCGCTGCGAACGGATCCTGAACGACAACCGCGACAAGCTGGAGGCCGTGGCGTCCTATCTGCTGGAGCATGAGACCATGGAGCGGGAGGCGTTTCTGGCCGTGTTCGGCGAACAGCCGTTGTCCCTGAAAAAAGAAGAGGTCTGAGAAAAGGCCGCCGTCCGGAGAACCGGACGGCGGCCTTTTTGCAAAAAGCGGGGAATAAAGCCGCCGCAACCCTCCAAAACTGTTGGAGTGACGGGAAAATGCATCAACGCAGTCACTGGAGTTTGGCAAAATTACCAATTCGCCTGTCTCTCTATCGAGGACAAATGACCGCATTTTTCTCTGCGATTTTTTTGAAACGTCCACAACAGAGGGACAAATGACCGGAATATGCGGAAAAATCTTGAACTTTTTTGAAAGAGAGCGGAAAACTTTCTGTGGATTATTCATCTTGCAAAGCCTGGAAAAAACCTGTAAAATGCCTTTCATACATGAGGGAACAGCGATCCTTAACCATTGATAGGAGGAAAAGAAGCATGAAGAGAGTTCTTGCACTGGCTCTGGCTATGGTCATGGCTCTGAGTCTGGCCGCCTGCGGCGGCAGCGGCGACACATCCACCGGCGACTCCGGCAGCAGCGGGGGGAATGTGGTCCGCATCGGTGTGTTCGAGCCCGCCACCGGCGACTCCGGTCCCGGCGGCAAGCAGGAGATGCTGGGTATGCAGTATGCCAATAAGGAGACCCCCACGGTGGACATCGGTGGCACCACCTACAACGTGGAGCTGGTCTACGCGGACAACGGTTCCACTATGACGAGGCGGGCCTGGCCGCCATCGGCGTCACCTGCACCAACCCCAATATCACCGCAGGCAACGACTATTACTTCCGGATTTGCTTCCTGGACAACTTCCAGGCCCAGGTGCTGGTGAATTTCGCAAAAGACAAGTTCAGCGCACAGAAGGCCTACTGCCTGGGTGAGTTGGGCAACGAGTACGACCAGGGCCTGATCGCCTTCTTCGAGCAGAACTTTGACGGTGAGGTCATCAAGGACTCCTTCCCCACCAACACCTCCGACTTCACCACCTACCTGAACAAGGCCGTGGCAGAGGATGTGGATGTGATCTTCTGCCCCGTCTCCATCGCCTACGCCACGCAGATCGTGGGTCTGGCCGCCTCCATGGGCCTGGATATCCCCCTGCTGGGCTCCGACACACTGGACAGCAACGTGGTGCTGGAGGCCGCGCAGGGCAGCAACGTACAGCTGTACGTGTCCACCTTCTACCAGGAGGGCGGCTCTCCCAAGTTCGATGACGGCATCAAGGCATGGCTGAACGAGGACTCCACCGCCATGACCAACAACGGCGGCAACGATACCATCGCCGCTGTCACTGCCATGGGCTATGACGCCTACTATGTGGCGCTGGAGGCCCTGAAGGCCGCCGGCTCTACCGACAAGGCCGCCGTGAAGGCCGCGCTGCCTGACGTGACCTACACCGGCGTGTCCGGCTCCATCGCCTTTGACGAGCAGGGCGACGCCATCCGGGACACCGCCTATATCAAGACCGCAGACACCGCCAACAACGCCTGGACGCTGGAGACGGTCCAGACTGTGGAATAAGCCTGCCATCCGGCCAGCCTGGCGGGGTATCCCCCGCCAGGCGGCTTGTTCTTGCGCGAGATGGGACCGCCTCGAAAGGGGCCGCAGCCCGGCCTTTTTGGAGACGGTCCTTCCCGCTCGCCAACTCTGAAAGAAAAGGGGGTATCCCTGTGCAATACGGAATTTCCATCCTGCTCTCCGGCATCTCGCTGGGCGGGCAGTACGCCCTGATCGCCATCGGATACACCATGGTTTACGGCATCCTGCGCCTGATCAACTTCGCCCACGGCGACGTGTTCATGGCGGCGGGATTAATCATGGTCTATCTCAGCGCAAGCCTGCCCATCGGCGTGGCGCTGCCGCTGATGATCCTGCTGACGGTGCTGCTGGGCTTTGTCATCGAACGGGCAGCCTACAAGCCGCTGCGCAGCGCGCCCCGGATGAGCGTCATGATCTCCGCCATCGGCGTCAGCTATCTGCTGCAGAATTTGGCCACCTATATCACCGGCGGACTGCCGCAGATGTACCCCAGCCTGCCCGGCCTGTCCAGTCAGATCACCATTGCCGGCACCTCCACCAAAATGGTGACGGTGATTACGCCATTCCTGGTGGTGGCGCTGGTAGTGGTGCTGACCCAGCTCATCAACCACACCAAGATCGGCATGGCCATGCGGGCCGCCTCCCGGGATTTTGAGACCGCGCAGCTGATGGGCATCAAGATCAACAACATCATCAGCTTCACCTTTGTCATCGGTTCCTTCCTGGCGGCGGTGGGGTCTGCGCTGTACTTCACCAACTATCCCTCCATCGTGCCGCTGTCCGGCTCCCTGCCGGGCCTGCGGGCCTTCGTGGCGGCAGTGTTCGGCGGCATCGGCTCCATTCCCGGGGCCGTGGTGGGGGCATTCCTCATCGGTCTCAGCGAGACGGTGATCAAGAGCTCCAACTGGAGTGTGTTTTCCGACGCGTTCACCTTCGCGCTGCTCATCATCATCCTGGTGGTGAAGCCCACCGGCCTGTTCGGTGAGAAGTCCACCGACAAAGTGTAAAGGGGGCGTCACGATGCTGCAAGAAAAAAAGAGCAAACGGGGCGCGTGGATCGCCCTGGGCTGCGTGGCGGCCCTGCTGGTCCTGGTGATTGTGCTGGAGAACACCATGCAGCCCACCAGTATGTTGTTCACCGTGCTGAAGAAGGGAGCTGTGTACGCGCTGGTGGCGGCCTCCCTGAACCTGCTGAACGGCTTTACGGGCCTGTTCTCCCTGGGGCAGGCGGGCTTCATGCTGCTGGGCGCCTACACCTACGCCATTCTGACCATTCCCTCTGCCGACCGGGAGAGCGTCTACTACCTCTACGGCGGCTCGGCGGTGAATTTCTCCCTGCCGGAGCTGTTCGGCGGCGGCGCCCTGGGTCTGATCCTGGGTGTGCTGGCGGCGCTGATCCTGGCGGGCTGTGTGGCGGCGGTGATCGCCTGGCTTATCGGCCTGCCGGTGCTGCGGCTGAAGAGCGACTACCTGGCCATCGCCACCCTGGGCTTTGCGGAGATCATCCGGGCCATCTTCCAGTGGGACCGGCTGGGCCCCGTCACCAACGGCGCCAACGCGCTGAAGAGCTTTCCCACCTTCTCCAGCTTCAACATCGAGAACGCCAATGGGGAGGTGGTGCTGCGCCTTTCCACCTTTGTGCCCTTCCTGCTGGTGGCAGTGTGCATCGGGATCATGGTGTTGTTGATCAACTCCACCTATGGCCGGGCCTTCAAGGCCATCCGGGAGGATGAGGTGGCCGCCGAGGCCATGGGCATCAACCTGGCCAAGCACAAGCGGATGGCCTTCTGCATCAGCTCCTTCTTCGCCGGCGTGGGCGGCGGCCTGTTCGCCATGTTCGCCAACCAGGCCCAAGCCAAGACCTTCACCACCTCCATGACCTACGAGATCCTGCTGATCGTGGTGATCGGCGGCATCGGGTCCATCTCCGGCAGCTGCATCGCCTCGTTCCTGTACGTGGCGGCCAGCGAGTGGTGGCTGCGGTTCCTGGACACGGAGACGTATATCGGCGCCTTCAAGGTGCCCTTCCTGCGGACCGGCTTCCGGATGGTGGTGTTCTCCATCATCATCATGATCGTGGTGCTGTTCTTCCGCCGTGGCCTCATGGGGGACCGGGAGCTCTCTGATGTGGCCCGGAGCCTGCGGGCCCGCCTCTCCGGAAGATCGAAAAAGAAGGAGGCGGCGAAATGAGTGAGAAGATCCTTCGTTTGGAGAATATCACCATGCAGTTCGGCGGCGTCATCGCCGTGAACAACATGAATCTGGAGGTAGGCGAGGGGGAGATCGTCTCCCTGATCGGCCCCAACGGCGCGGGCAAGACTACGGCCTTCAACGTCATCACCGGCGTGTACCAGCCCACCAACGGCGCGGTGTGGTACCGGGGGGAGAAGATCGTGGAAAACTACCCCCAGGGCAAGATGCGCAAGCTCTACAAGGGCGAGCACGCCGGGGAGTACACCCACGCCCTGGCCCCCACCCCGGACAAGATTACCCGGATGGGCATGGCCCGGACCTTCCAGAATATCCGTCTGTGGAAGGACCAGACGGTGTTCGACAACGTGCTGACGGCCATGCACTGCCGTGCGACGTGCAATCTCCTCACTGCGACCTTCCATCTGAACCGGCAGGAGGAGGCGCGGCAGCGCCAGCGGGTGGAAGAGCTGCTGGCGGAGGTGAACCTCAGCGACGTTTCCGGGGAGAAGGCGAACTCCCTGCCCTACGGCAAGCAGCGGCGGCTGGAGATCGCCCGGGCCCTGGCCACGGATCCGCAGCTGCTGCTGCTGGACGAACCGGCTGCGGGCATGAACCCCCAGGAGACCGACGAGCTGACGGCCTTCATCGGGGAGATCCGCACGAAGTTCGGCCTGACGGTGTTTCTGATCGAGCACCACATGGACCTGGTCATGGACATCTCCGACCGGATCTATGTGCTGGACTTCGGCAAGCTGATTGCCGACGGCACACCGGCGGAGATCCAGAACAATCAGCGCGTCATCGACGCGTACCTGGGGGTGGCGGAAGATGCTTAAAATCCAACAGCTGCGGGTGTCCTACGGCGGCATCCAGGCTCTCCGGGGCATCGACCTGGAGGTGCCGGACGGCAAGATCGTCACCCTGATCGGCGCCAACGGCGCGGGCAAGTCCACCACCCTGCGGACCATCTCCGGCCTGGTGAAGGCGGAGTCCGGCTCCATCCAGTGGAACGGGGAGGAGCTGCTGGGCAAGCCCATCGACAAGATCATCTCCGCGGGCATCGCCATGAGCCCGGAGGGGCGGCGGGTGTTTGCGGACCTGACGGTGCTGGAGAACCTGAAGCTGGGAGCCTACCTCCGCAAGGACAAAGCGGAGATCGAAAAGGACCTGAAATGGGTCTATGAGCTGTTCCCCCGGCTGGAGGAACGGAACTGGCAGTCCGCCGGCACCCTCTCCGGCGGCGAACAGCAGATGCTGGCGGTGGGCCGGGCCCTGATGTCACGGCCGAAGCTGATGATGCTGGATGAGCCGTCCCTGGGCCTGGCGCCGCTGGTGGTGCAGGACATCTTCTCCATCATCCGGGAGATCAACCGCCAGGGCGTGACGGTACTGCTGATCGAACAGAACGCCAACATGGCCTTGAAGATCGCGGACCTGGCCTATGTGCTGGAGACGGGGAACATCACCATGTCCGGCACCGGCGCGGAGCTGCTGGCCAATGAGAAGATCAAAGAGGCGTATCTCGGCAAGCACAGATAACAGCAGGAGAGAGGCGGAAGCCTCTCTCCTGTTTTTGCGTTTCCACTGCCGATGCCGCGGGACCCCGGAGGCGGCGGGGAGACGCCGCGGCCCGAAGGAGGGACGGGCGGCCTTTGCGGAGAACATGTGGGGAGAACGGACGATTCGTCCGTTCTTTTTTTGCGCGGATTTTTCGGAACGGCGCATGAAATGCCAAAATCCAGAGACCCTAAACCAGAGCGATTTCCCTGTACCTTTCCGATGAACAAAGGAGTGAGCTTTTTGGAAACCGGAATTCACAATACCTCCGAGATCGGGCGGCTGAAAAAGGTCCTGCTCCACCGCCCCGGCGGTGAGCTGGAAAATCTGATGCCGGAGTATTTGGAGCGGCTGCTCTTTGATGACATCCCCTATCTGAAGGAGGCCCAGCGGGAGCACGACGCCTTTGCCGACTGCCTCCGGCAGCAAGGAGTGGAGGTGGTCTACCTGCGGGATCTGGTGGCGGAGTCCATCACGGACGCCGACGTGCGGGCCGACTTGATCCGCCAGTTCCTGGAGGAGTCCGGCGTCAAGGACGACCGGCTCCGGGAGAGCCTGGAGGACTTCCTCTCTGCCCTGCCGGACAAGGAGATGGTGTCTGCCATGATGGCGGGCGTCCGCAAGTCCCAGCTCCGGGCAAACAGCGCCCGGCTGGGGGACTATCTCTCTGCCGCCGGGGATGATTACCCCTTCGCCGTAGACCCTCTGCCCAACCTCTATTTTACCCGGGACCCCTTCGCCACCATCGGTACCGGCGTGTCCATCCACAAAATGCACACCGCCACGAGAAACCGGGAGACCCTGTTCGGCAAGTTCATTTTCGAGCACCACCCGGACTACCGCAACGCCCCCAGGTGGTACGACCGGGGCGAGACCTCCTCCCTGGAGGGGGGCGATATCCTGATCCTGTCCCCTCAGGTGCTGGCGGTGGGCATCTCTCAGCGGACGGAGGAGGACTCCATCGACGCCTTGGCGGAGACGGTGCTCTCCGAGAGCAAGACCTTCCGCAAGCTGCTGGCCTTTGACATTCCCAAGAGCCGGTCCTTCATGCACCTGGATACGGTGTTCACCATGGTGGACCGGGACAAGTTCACCGTCCATCCCAACATCCTCCAGCAGATTACGGTGTTCGTCATGGAGCTGGACGAAAACCGGAAGATGAAAATCCGTCAGGAGGACGGCCGGCTGGAGGACATCCTGAAGGAGCACCTGGAGCTGGATAAGGTGACACTGATCCCCTGCGGCCAGGGCAGCGAGATCGACGCCGCCCGGGAGCAGTGGAGCGACGGCTCCAATACCCTGGCCATCGGCCCCGGCGAGGTGGTGGTGTACTCCCGGAACTATGTCACCAACCGGGCCCTGGAGGAGGCGGGCATCCGGCTCCACACCATTCCCAGCGCAGAACTCTCCCGCGGGCGGGGCGGACCCCGGTGCATGTCCATGCCGCTGTGGCGGGAGGATCCGTAAGCATTCGCGGAGCGTGAATGGGCCGCCCCGGCCAGGGAGGGCTTGTCCAGCGGGATGCACCCCCATGTCGTCGTCGCAAAGTCCGCTCAGCCCCGTTTCCGTGTACGGCGAAAACTGCGCCCGCTCCCTTGCACCCCAAGGGCACTTCCGCACCCACTCCGTGGGCTTGGGCGCTCCTCCTCTCCCCACCGTGCGGGGCGCGGCGGGACCCCTTATCGGTCTTGCCAAAAGAGAAACGGGCCGTGCACGGTCCAAAGAGAAAGGCGCCTGGATGCGCTCTGGTGCAGTGGCCCTCCGCGCTGAAGGGGGGCGGCGAATCGGTGCCTGCTCCGATTTGGCCTTGCCTTCGGGCACGCTAGGCCCTTCTGCAATTCCCCCGACTGCCGTCCCGCGGCGGATGGTGCGGAAGTTGCCGGGATGCAAGGACGCATTTGAACTGCTTCGCTTTTCCTGTCTCGCGCTACGGCGCTCCGGGGATTTCCGTCATCAGTGTTTCACTGGTTCCTCCTTCCGCGCGTTCGGCTTCGCTACGCGCTGCCCTGGCGGTCATGGAAGCTGCAGCTTGGCCCTATGCTGAAACTCTCATTAACCACCGGCCAGCGGCAGCGAAAATCAGCGCAGCGTGTATCCCGGACTTCCCCGGGCTGGAGGGGTTCACAAGGGCCGGACGTTTCCCTCTCTGACCGCCGCAAGGGATCGCCAACCTTCCCCCCGCCGAAACATGTTTTCTTTTCCGCCGGGAGCAGTATCCCCCACAGCCCCTGTTCGGCGGTCCACATCTGTCCCCTCAAAAAGTCCGCATCATGAACAAGATAAAAAGGAGTGCATTTTATGGCAATCAATTTGAAAGGCCGGAGTTTTCTGACTCTGGAAGACTTCACCCCCGCGGAGATCCGTTATCTCCTGGACCTGGGCCACGACCTGAAGGCCAAGCGCCGGGCCGGCATCTGCGACCCAACCCTTCAGGGCAAGCACATCGTGCTGCTGTTTGAAAAGACCTCCACCCGCACCCGCTGCTCCTTCGAGGTGGCTGCTACCCAGGAGGGGGGCCACGTCACCTATCTGGACGCCGGCAGCAGCCAGATGGGCAAGAAGGAGTCTCTGGAGGACACCGCCAAAGTGCTGGGCCGGTTTTTCGACGGCATCGAGTACCGGGGCTACGACCAGAAGGTGGTGGAGGATCTGGCGAAGTACGCCGGTGTGCCCGTCTGGAACGGTCTCACCGACGCAGACCACCCCACCCAGATCCTGGCGGACATGATGACCATTGAGGAGCACTGCCACAAGCCCCTGAACCAGGTGAAGGTGGTGTTCCCCGGCGACGTGCGGAACAATATGTGCTACGCCTGGATGATCGGCGCCGCCAAGATGGGTATGCATTTTGTGGGCCTGGGGCCCCAGGAGCTGGCCAAGGAGATGGACGGCACACTGGTGAAGCGGGTATTCGCCACCGCACGGGAGAACGGCGGCCTCATCGAGATCACCGACGACATGAACTCCCTGAAGGATGCGGACGTGATCTACGGCGACATCTGGGCTTCCATGGGCGAGGAGGACCTGATCCCCGAGCGGGCCAAGCTGCTGACTCCCTACCGGGTGACGGAGGAGACACTGAAGGCCACCGGCAACTCCAACGTGCTGTATCTGCACTGCCTGCCCTCCTTCCATGACTTTGAGACCAAGCTGGCCAAGGAGTGGAAGGACAAGGGCGT
>QWCH01006160.1_pt1 | contig 12171 bp, 9 predicted proteins | sample 1972671 | NCBI WGS metagenome assembly QWCH01 (sample SAMN09866713, study PRJNA288562) | Human gut metagenome isolate term3_stool, whole genome shotgun sequencing... | isolation source: gut | host: Homo sapiens | place: USA: California | reverse complement strand
TCCAGAGAAGCGGCGGCAGCGCGGCAGGCGGCAATGGAGACCGCCAGAATGGCGTTTGCGCCCAGATTGGATTTGTCCTTGGTGCCGTCGGCCCGGAGCATGGCGGCATCAATGGCATAGATGTCGGAGGCATCCATGCCCACCACCGCGTCAGCGATGACGGTGTTGATGTTCTCCACAGCCTTGGTCACGCCTTTGCCCAGATAGCGACCCTTGTCGCCGTCGCGCAGCTCCAGAGCCTCGAACTCGCCGGTGGAAGCGCCGGAGGGGGCACAGCCGCGGGCAACCGTGCCGTCGGCCAGAGTGATCTCGGCCTCAACGGTGGGATTTCCGCGGGAGTCCAGGATCTCGCGGCCGATCACAGATTCAATTTCCAGATAGTTCATCACAGTAACCTCCCGATCTTCGATGAGATATTATATAGATAGTCAAAACTAACTAACTGCCTTTATCCTACCACGTCCTGCACCCTTGCGCAAGAGGGTCTGCGGATGTTTGCCGCTGTAAACATTGATAGGATGCCCGCCGGGGCGGGTGCGTATCCGGCAGAACGCGGGAAAAGGATGGGGGAGTGTGTGGATTTGTGGGTTTACATTCCAAAGAGGGGACGGTAAAATGATAGATGGACAAGAGAGAACCGAAGATTGAGGAGGATTTTTTTACATGAACAAAGACCTGACCGTTGGCTCCCCGTCCAAGGTGCTGTGGCAGTTCTGCCTGCCCATGTTCGGCAGCATCCTGTTCCAGCAGCTCTACAACATTGCCGACAGCCTTGTGGCGGGCAAGCTGATCGGTGAAAACGCCCTGGCCGCTGTGGGCAACAGCTACGAGATCACCTTGATCTTTCTGGCGTTCTCATTCGGCTGCAACATCGGCGGCTCTGTCATTGTTTCCCGGTACTTTGGCGCAAAGGACTACAACACCATGAAAACCGCTGTCACCACGGCGCTCATTGGTACGGTGGTGCTCTGCGGTGCCCTGATGGCGGTGGGCCTGCTGGGCTGCCGGAGCCTGCTGGTGCTCATCCGCACCCCGGCGGAGCTGATGGCCGACTCGGCAGAGTATCTGGACATCTACACCCTGGGCCTGCCCTTCCTGTTCCTTTACAATGTGGCAACGGGCATTTTTACGGCACTGGGCGACAGCCGCACCCCGTTCCTGTTTCTGGCGGTTTCCTCCACGGCAAACATTGCGGTGGACGTGCTGTTCGTGGCTGCCTTTGATATGGGGGTTGCCGGTGTGGCCTGGGCAACCTTTCTGTGCCAGGGCGTGAGCTGCGTGCTCTCCCTGTGGGTAGTGGCCCGGCGGGTGCGTGCTGTCCCGAGTGAGGGGGAGCGGGTCTGGTTCTCCTGGAAGATGCTGGGCCAGATCGCAGTGGTGGCCATCCCCAGCATTTTGCAGCAGAGCTTTGTCTCAGTGGGCAATATCATCATCCAGAGCGTGGTCAACTCCTTCGGTGCCAGCGTGATCGCGGGCTTTGCCGCGGCCACCAAGCTGAACAATGTGCTCATCTCCTCCCTGACCACGCTGGGCAGCGGTATTTCCAACTACGCCTCCCAGAATCTGGGCGCAGGGAAGAACGAGCGCGTCAGGGCGGGCTTCGGGGCCGGTGTCAAGCTGCTGGGCAGCATCTGCCTCTGCTTCACGGCCCTATACCTGCTGGCAGGCCGCCAGCTGCTCATGCTCTTTATGAACAGCCCCACGGGCGAGGCCATCAACACCGGCCTGACCTTCCTGCAGACGATCGCATCCTTCTACCTGCTGCTGGCCTTCAAGCTGACTTCGGACGGTCTGATGCGCGGCTGCGGTATGATGGGCCGCTTTATGGCAACCACCCTTTCCGACCTGTTCCTGCGCGTGGTGCTGGCCATCCTGTTTTCCAGCTGGCTGGGCGTGAACGGCATCTGGCTGTCCTGGCCTGTGGGTTGGTTTGTGGGCACCGTGCTCTCCATGGTGTTTTATCGTACCTCTATTTACCGGCAGGCAGAAGAAAAAACGACGCTGTAACTTTTTTGACATGGGTGAAAGCTCTTCATGTCACGATGAAACAAAGTGAACAAAATGAAAAAATAACCAAAAATGACACGGTTTTTTTGGTGGCTTTCACATAAAATGCCGGAAAATGCCCGGAAAAGTATGGACGGTTTGTGAATTGCACAACCCGCCCGGCGAGACTATAATGAATACACGCACAAAGCAGGGCGGCTTTGAAGGAAGCGCCCTGCTTTGTGCATCTATCACACGAAAAACTTCCAACAGGAGGATATTGTATTATGAAAAAGATGATCTCTCGCCGCAACTTTCTGACCGCTGCCGGTGTCGTGGCTGCTGCCGGTGTTCTGACCGCCTGCGGCGGCTCCTCCTCCAGCACTGCCGCTTCTTCCACTGCCGCTGCTTCCGGTGACACCATCAAGATCGGTGTGATGGGCCCCCTGACCGGCAACGTTTCCGTTTACGGCCAGGCCGTTGTCAACGGCGCTGCCCTGTACCTGAAGCAGGTCAACGCCGACGGCGGCATCAATGGCAAGCAGATCGAGATCCTGACCGAGGATGAGCAGGGTGATGCTACGCAGGCTGTCAACTGCTTCACCAAGATGGTGGACGAGGGCATCACCGCTTTGGTGGGCGATGTCACCACCACCCCCACCCTGGCAGTTGCTGCCGAGAGCGCAGATTACAACATGCCCATGGTCACTGCTTCCGCTACCGCTGAGGCCGTTACTTACGATGCCGAGACCGACACCGTGAACGAGAATGTCTTCCGTGCCACCTTCACCGACCCGTTCCAGGGCATCAAGATGGCCGATTATGCTTACGAGAAGCTGGGCTACACCAAGGCAGCCGTCATCTTCAAAAAGGGCGCTGACTACAACGAGGGTCTGGCTGAGAACTTTGTCAACGAATTTGAGAGCCTGGGCGGCACCATTGTCGATCAGGAGAGCTACTCCGATGGCGACGTGGACTTCAAGACTCAGCTGACCAGCATCATGGGCAAGGGCCCCGAGACCGTGTTCTGCCCCAACTACTACGAGGAGGTGGGCCAGATCCTGTCTCAGGCTGAGAGCGTCGGCCTGAATGTTCCCTTCCTGGGCGGCGACGGCTGGGATGGCTTGGAGGGCTATGCCACTGCCGATCAGCTGAAGGACAGCTACTTCTGCGCAAACTACGCAAAGGGCTCCAGCCCCGAGTTCGAGGATGCCTACAAGGCCGAGTACGGCGAGGATTACCCCAACGGCTTTGCTCCTCTGGGCTACGATGCCGCCAAGACCGTGGTTTACGGCGTGCAGGCTGCTGAGGATGCCGGCCTGGAGGCCGGTACCGATGAGTACAAGCAGGCTGTCATCGATGCCATTGCCTCCGGTACCATCGAGGGCATCACCGGCACCTTTACCTTTGATGAGCACCACGATCCCGTCAAGAAGACTGCGATCCTGACCTATGTGGACGGCAAGCCCGAACTGAAGGAAATGTTCTGATCCCGCTTCTGCGCCGCGCACCGGTGTGCGGCCTGAATGCCGGAACCAGAGAATGATGTACCCTTGCGGAGGCCGCCGGAACAGGTTGTCTCCGCTTTTTTGGTAGAAAGAAAGGAAGTGTCCATCCAATGACAGTGTTCTTTAGTCAGCTGATCAACGGCCTGTCCCTTGGCAGCATCTATGCACTGATCGCACTGGGTTACAGCATGGTGTACGGCATCATCCTGCTGCTGAACTTTGCCCACGGCGATGTCATCATGGTGGGTGCATACATGTCCTGGTTCGTTATGAACCAGCTGGGCCTTGGCCCGGTGACGGCCGTGTGCGCCACCATTATTACCTGCACCCTGCTGGGTGTGGTGATCGAAAAGGTCGCCTACACCCCGCTGCGCAACGCGCCCCGCATCTCCCTGCTGATCACAGCCATTGGTGTCTCCTTCTTCCTGGAGTACACCGCTGAGCTGGTGATGGGTTCCGGCGCAAAGGTCATCCCTTCCTACTACGGCAACAAGACCTTTATGATCGGCAGTGTGCCCCTGGGCCTGACCTCCGTGATCACACTGGTGGTCACCGTGCTGTCCATGCTGGTGCTGACCTTTCTGGTGCAGAAGACCAAGCTGGGCAAGGCCATGCGCGCTGTCTCTGAGGATATGGACGCTGCCCGCCTGATGGGCATCAATGTCAACAGCACCATCTCCTTTACCTTTGCGGTGGGCTCCGCGCTGGCCGGTATCGGCTCGGTGCTGTACTGCTGCTCCTACCCGCAGGCTACCCCCACCATGGGCTCCATGCTGGGCCTGAAAGCCTTTGTTGCCGCCGTTCTTGGCGGCATCGGCTCCATCCCGGGCGCAATGATCGGCGGCATTGCCATCGGCCTGTGCGAGTGCTTTGTCTCCGCCATCGGCCTTTCCGCCTGGAAGGATGCCGTCACGTTTGCCATCCTGATCATCGTGCTGCTGTTCAAGCCCACCGGCTTCCTCGGCCGCAAGGTGCAGGAAAAGGTGTAAGGAGGGCAGGAAGATGAATAAGAACCGTAAAACGATCAAAATGCCCGTGCGCTACCTGATGAACGCCGTGCTGGTGGCTCTGCTGTTCGTGGCGCTTTCCTACCTGACCCGGAATATCCTGTCCACCTACCAGAACAAGGTGCTGATGACGGTGGGCATCAATATCATCCTGGCGGTCTCCCTGAACGTTGCCACCGGCTATCTGGGGCAGCTGCCGCTGGGTCATGCCGGTTTCATGGCTGTGGGTGCCTACACCTGCGCCCTGTTCACCAAGTTCTGCCCGCTGCCGGACGGTGTCTCTTTTGCCATCGGTCTGGTGCTGGCCTGCATCGTGGCTGGTCTGTTCGGTGTGCTCATCGGCATCCCGGCCCTGCGTCTGACCGGCGACTATCTGGCCATCCTGACGCTGGGCTTTGGTGAGATCATCCGCATTACCCTGAACAATATCGATGATGTGCTGGGCTTCAAGCTGTTCTATGGCTCCAAGGGCCTGAAGAACATCCCCAAGTACTCCAACTTCACCAACGTGTTCCTCTGCGTGGTCATCACCTGCTTCCTGATCCACGCTATGATGAAGAGCCGCCACGGCCGTGCCGTATTGGCCATCCGCGACAATGAGATCGCCGCCGAGAGCTGCGGCATCCAGACCACCTACTACAAGGTCATGGCCTTTGCCTTCTCCGCTGCCTTTGCGGGTCTGGCAGGCGGCCTGTATGCCTGCTACATCGGCGTGCTGAACCCCTCCACCTTCGGCTTTATGAAGTCCATCGAGATCCTGGTCATGGTGGTTCTGGGCGGCATGGGCTCCATGCTGGGCTCCATCCTCTCCGCAACGGTCCTGACCATCCTGCCTGAGGCGACCCGCAGCTTCGACAGCTACCGCATGGTCATCTACTCGCTGGTGCTGATCCTGATGATGATCTTCCGCCCGGGCGGACTGCTGGGCAGCTACGATTTCTCCATGAGCCGCCTTGTGGAGCGTGTCCTGTTTGGCAAGAAAAAGAAGGAGGGTGCAGACCATGAGTGAGTTCCAGACCAGACTGAACAGTGTCCCCTCCGGCGGCTTCCTGACGGACCGCGATAAGGACAAAAAGCCCATTCTGGATGTCCGTGAGCTGGGCATCGATTTTGGAGGCCTGACCGCCGTGGATGGCTTCAACCTGATGATCGGCCGCAACGAGATCACCGGCCTGATCGGCCCCAACGGTGCCGGTAAGACCACGGTGTTCAATCTGCTGACCAATGTTTACCAGCCTACCCGCGGCTCCATCCTGATCGATGGAATGCCCACGGCGGGCAAAAAGACCTACCAGGTCAACCGGATGGGCGTGGCCCGAACCTTCCAGAACATCCGTCTGTTCAAGGAGATGAGCGTCATCGACAACATCAAGGTCGGCCTGCATGAGTCCATGAAGTACGACCTTGCCTCGTCGCTGATCCGCCTGCCCAACTACTGGAAAGAGGAAAAGCACTGCACCGAGCGTGCCTTTGAGCTGCTGGACATCTTCCACATGGCAGATATGGCCTATACGCAGGCCGGCAGCCTGCCCTATGGCGCACAGCGCCGTTTGGAGATCATGCGTGCGCTGGCCACCAGCCCCAAGCTGCTGCTGCTGGATGAGCCTGCCGCCGGTATGAACCCCTCGGAGACCGCTGAGCTGACCGAGACCATCCGCCGCATCCGCGATGAGTTCAACATCGCCGTGCTGCTGATCGAGCATGACATGAGCCTGGTCATGGGCATCTGCGAGGGTATTGCGGTGCTGAACTTTGGCCGCATCATCGCCAAGGGCACCCCGGATGAGATCCGCAACAATCCCCAGGTCATCGAGGCCTACCTGGGCAAGAAGGAGGGCTGAACCGATGGCAGAAACGATGCTGAAGGTTGATAACATCAACGTCTATTACGGCAACATCCACGCTGTCAAGGATGTTTCGTTTGAGGTGCACGAGGGCGAGATCGTGACCCTGATCGGTGCCAACGGTGCCGGTAAGTCCACCACCCTGAAAACCATCTCCGGCCTGCTCCACCCCAAAACGGGCGATATCCTGTACAAGGGTAAGAGCATCAAGGGGGTGCGCGCCCATAAGATCGTGGAGGCCGGTCTGGCACAGGTGCCGGAGGGCCGCCATGTGTTCCTGCACATGACCGTGGAGGAAAACCTGGATATGGGGGCCTACACCCAGCCAGCTTCCACCATTGCGGCCAACAAGGAAAAGGTGTTCACTCTCTTCCCTCGCCTGAAGGAGCGCCGCAGGCAGCTGGCTGGTACCATGTCCGGCGGCGAGCAGCAGATGCTGGCCATGGGCCGTGCCCTGATGAGCAACGCCTCCATGCTGATGCTGGATGAGCCTTCCATGGGCCTTTCCCCGCTGCTGGTGCAGGAGATCTTTGATATCATCCGTGATATCCACAAGGCAGGCATGACCATCCTGCTGGTGGAGCAGAACGCACAGATGGCCCTTTCCGTGGCCGACCGCGCCTATGTTCTTGAGACTGGCCATGTGGTCATGGATGGCACCGGTGCAGAGCTGCTGACCAATGAGCGCGTCCGCAGCGCTTATCTGGGCGGCTGAGACTGCAGCTGGATAGAACGCAAAACAATACGCCCGCCGGGCGGTACGAGAAGTACCACACCGGCGGGCGTTGTTCTGTCTGTAAGGGAATTATTCCGGCGCTTTCATGCTTTCCACCATGCTGATCTGGCGGACATGGCGGCGCATGAGCAGGCAGACGGCAAAGTTGAAGAGCATGGTGAGCGCCACGCTGAACACAAAGCTGCGGGGGGCAATGGAACGGATGAACATCATCTGGTCCATTTCCACAGTGCGGATGATGAACTGGTGCAGGGGAATGCCCACCACCAGACCCACCAGGGAGCCGATGAGAGAGAGCAGATCGATCTCCCGGAAGATGTAGCGGTAGACCTCCTTGTCATAGAAGCCCAGCACCTTGATGGTGGCAAGCTCCTTTTTGCGCTCGCCCAGGTTGACGCTGATGAGGTTGTAGAGCACCACGGCGGCCAATGCGGCAGCGCAGACGATGACCAGCATGACCACATAGTTCAGGCAGCCGATCAGGCCATCGAACATCTGGGTGGTGTCCTCGATGAAGGAGACGGAGCTGACATAGTTGCAGGCCAGAATGGCGGAGGAGAGGGAGGCGCGGGCTGCATCGGTGGGGCAGTCGGTCTGACCGTAAACGGCGTTCCAGGCGGGCAGAGCACCGCCGTTCAGCGTTTTGAGCTGCGCCTGCGAGAGGTACAGCCGGGTAAAGACATAGTTTTCGGTGATGCCGGTCAGGGTCAGGGACCTGCGCCCGCCGTCGGTGGTCTCCACCTCAAAGCTGTCGCCCACCGAAAGCCCCAGCTTTTCGGCGGTCTTTTCGGTCAGGATGACGCTGGAATCGTCAAAGGCAATGGCCTTGTGGCCCTGCCGGGTGCGGAAGGTGAAGTATTCGGTCATCTGGCTTTCGTCTGCGGCGGCAACCAGGCTGACGGTCTCTTTTTCCCCCTCGGCATTGTAGAGGGTGACGCTCTTGGTGTAATAACGGCCCCAGCTGGTGATCCCGCTGCTGGAATCCAGCAGGTCGGCCAGACCGTTCTCCATGGTCAGCGCCTTTTCGTCGCTCAGGGAGATGGTCAGGTCGGCGTGGGTCAGCTCGGTGGTCTGCTTGGTCAGCATGGGCAGCAGGGAATCCTGAATGCCGAAGCCGATGAGGAGCAGAGCTGTGCAGCCCGCCACGCCCAGAACGGTCATAAAGAAGCGCTTTTTATAGCGGAACAGGTTGCGGGCGGTGGTTTTCTGGGAGAAGCTCATCCGCTTCCACAGCGGGGTGAGATATTCAAGGAGGATGCGCTTGCCCGCTACAGGCGCACGGGGCAGCAGCAGGGCGGCGGATTTTTCCTTGAGGCTGGCGCGGCAGGCCTGCAGGGTGGCAAGGCCGATGACCGCCGCGCTGAGGGCCATGCTGCCCAATGCCAGGCCCGGGTAGAAGTGCAGCGTAAAGGTGGGGATGGAGAACATCATGGTGCGGTAGGCGTACCAGAAGATGGTGGGGAACACCACAAAGCCTACGGCAATGCCCACGATGCTGCCCAGAACGCTGGCGGCAATGCCGTACAGTAAGTACTTGCCTGCGATACTGACGTTGGAGTATCCCAGCGCCTTGAGGGTGCCCATCTGCAGGCGGTTCTCGTCCACCATGCGGGTCATGGTGGTGGAAGCCACCAGTGCTGCCACCAGGAAGAAGAACACCGGGAACACCCGGGCAATGGCAGCCATCCGGTCGGCGTACTGTTCCAGCGTGACAATGCTCAGGGTACTGCCGCGGTCCAGCACATACCACTCGCCGTTCTGGATGTCCGCAATCTTCTCTTCCGCATCGTTGATCTGCTGCTGGCCTTCGGCGAGTTTCTGCTCCGCATCGGCCTTCTGGGTCTCATATTCGGTGCGGGAAGCGTTTAGCTGTTCCTGACCGGACCGGTACTGTGCCTGTGCCCAGCCCTCGTCCAGCTGGGCGCGGGCGGCCTCAAACTGGGTGTAGGCGGTGGCAGTACCGGTGCTCAGCTGGAGCTGGCCCTGCAGCAGCTGTACCTTCATTTTGCGCAGGGCGGCTTTGGCCTCGGTGACAAGGTCCGTGTTGGAGAGGTTGGGCGAGGAGATGAGCCTTTTGGCGTACATCTGCTGCTTGCCGGCATCCAGCTGGGCCTGATAACCGTCCAGCTGGCCCTTGATGTTATCGTAGGCTGCCTGTGCCTTGGCAAGCGCGTCTCGCAGCTCGGTGTATTCCTCGTCCTCGGGCTCGGCCTCATCCAGCGCCTTTTGGGCATTGTTCAGAGCGGTCTCGGCATAGCCCAGCAGCGGGTCTGCCACCTGCTTCAGGTTGACCAGAAGTTCGATCTGCTGAAGCTGATCCTCAAATTCCAATACCTGCTCTTCGCTGCTCACCAGCGTAGCGGCACCGCTCTGCATGGTATCGGGCAGGGCCGCCTTCTGGGCGGCAAGCTCGGCTTCGCCTGCGTCCAGCTGGGCCTTGGCGGCATCCAGCTGCTTCTGGGCATCGTCCAGTTTCTGTTCCGCTTCGGCAAACTGCCGTTCGGCCTCTGCCTTCTGCTCACTGTAAGTCTGTTTGGCATCGTCCAGCTGGGCAGTGGCATCCTCGATAAGCTGGGCCCGGCGGGCCACACAGTGCTCCTTGCTGATGGCATCCAGCCGGTCAGCCACAGTATCCACAGCGGTCTGGTATTCATCACTGTAATTATCATACTGTGCGGCATCTGCTACTTTGAGATAACAGACGGTATAATAATCTGCGGTCAATTCACCGTCCTGCACGAACACAAGAGCATCCAGGATGCCGTCACCGACGGTGCTGGTCTCTTGATTGGCAGAAAAATATTGAGGGTCCTGCACCTGGCCCACTACGGTATATTCGGTGCGGCGGATGTTTTCGGTGTCCTCGGGCAGGGTGACCACGGTGCCCAGCGGGACAGGGTCAGCGTGGCCCAGCACCTGCACCACACACTCGTTGGAGGTTTCGGGCATCCGCCCCTCCAGCAGGGTCAGGCGGTTCATATTGGCCTCGGTATCCGCAGCCGGGTCGGCGGGAAGCTGCTGCACCCGCAGCACGGCTCCGTCAGTAGAGCTTGACCAGCGGCCCTCGGTGTCCAGATACTTCACGGGCATCACGGCGCTCACGCCCTCCGTGGCGGCAATGGCGGAGAGATCTGATTCCGAAAGGCCCAGCGTGGAGAGCACCCGCAGGTCGAACACATTTTGCTGGACATAGTACTTCTGCCCGGCGGTGCGCATACTGGGGGCAAAGCTGACCAGACCTGTCAGCATCATCACGCCCAGCGCCACGATGCCGAACAGGGAAAGAAACCGGTTCAGGTTGCTCCGGAAGTCACGCCGGATATTTTTACGATAGCTTTTCTGCATAGCGGTCACCACTCGATCTGTTCCACCGGCACCGGGTGCTCGTTGACCTTGTTGGACAGGATCTGTCCGCTCTTGACCTGGATGATCCGGTCCGCCATGGCCGTCAGGGCTGTGTTGTGGGTAATGACGATGACGGTGCGCCCTGTTTCGCGGCAGGTGCGCTGGAGCAGGGCCAGCACCTGCTTGCCGGTCTTGTAGTCCAGCGCACCGGTGGGCTCATCGCAGAGCAGGAGCTTGGGGTTCTTGGCCAGCGCCCGGGCAATGGAAACGCGCTGCTGCTCGCCGCCCGAAAGCTGGGCAGGGAAGTTGTTGAGCCGCTCGCCCAGACCCACACTTTCCAGCGTGGCGGCGGGGTCCAGCGGATCACGGCAGATCTCGCTGGCCAGCTCCACATTTTCCAGTGCAGTCAAATTCTGCACCAGATTGTAGAACTGGAACACGAAGCCAACATCATACCGGCGGTAGGTGGTGAGCTCTTTTTCGGAAAAATGGCTCACATCCTGCCCGTCCAGCCAGACATGGCCCTCATCGCAGGTGTCCATGCCGCCCAGAATATTCAGCAGAGTGGTCTTGCCTGCACCAGAGGGACCCACAATGATGCAAAACTCGCCCTTGTCTACATAAAAATTCAGGTGATCGGCCGCCGCAATGCGGACACTGCCGGTCTGATAATATTTGGAAACATCCTCAAACTGCACAAAATGTTCCATATGCTGCTCCTTGCCTTGAAAAAATGATTGTTCCATCCTAACTATAACATATTTTGCAGCAGGTTTGCAGGGGCAGAGCGCTGGAATTTGCAAAAAGTTAACAGGTCGTATCAAGGATAAAGTCAGCGGTCTGCTCGATCTGGAATTTTGCGAAATATCCCTCTTCCAGCGGGATCCACCGGGCGGTGAAGCCGGAATAGCGTTCTCCCTCCCGCGTCAGCAGACGGCGGGCCTGCTCTTCCTTGGAGCAGGTGACGAAAACCTTCAGATCATAACAGTCCGCAAGGGTGGGGTGGCAGCTGTAACTGCCCTCCACGATGACCAGCGGCTGGGGCGCAAAGCATTGTTCCGGCAGGTAGGCACCCGCCCGGCAGGAGTAGGCACGGTAGGGGACGGCCTGCCCGGCCCGGGCGGGGGTGAGCACCTGGGCACGCAGACGCTCCAAGTCCATGTTGGCGCAAGGGATCTGCTCCCAGTTTGCCACACGGCTGGCTGGGGGAAGATAGAAGTCATCGGTATGCACCGTGATGCTCTGGGGGAACTGCCGGGCCAGCTGTGCCGCCAGCGTGGTTTTGCCGCTGCCGCATCGGCCGTCCAGCGCCACCAGCACCGGGTGATCGGGATGGGCAGAGAGCAAAGTGGAGAGCTTTTCCACGAGAGGGGAAAGGGTGGTTGAAAGCATAGGGAACACATCCTTGACAAATCGTTAAAAATTGACTATACTACAAATAGAAAAGGCGCTGATCCACATCGGTCAGCTTTCCTTCCCGAGAATCAAAAAAGATTGACTGTCAGGTTTGGTACGCTGAGGCAGTCAATCTTTTTTGCTATCATCGTTTTTCTTCTGCGAAAACTTATCCATGACCTCAAGAGTCAGGCGGACCACATCCACAATCAGGCTCAGCAAGCCAAGCATGAAAGTGAGCAGTGCCAGAGTGATATGAACCCCAAAAGTTAGACAAAAAACGAATTAAGCGGCCCCAACGGTCTGAATTCTGTATTGCACAGGACTCAGGCCGTTTAGTTTTAATTTAA
>QWCH01004675.1_pt1 | contig 12173 bp, 12 predicted proteins | sample 1972671 | NCBI WGS metagenome assembly QWCH01 (sample SAMN09866713, study PRJNA288562) | Human gut metagenome isolate term3_stool, whole genome shotgun sequencing... | isolation source: gut | host: Homo sapiens | place: USA: California | reverse complement strand
ACAGTGGGGAGCCGTATGCGGGAAAACTGCACGTACGGTTCTTAGAGGAGTTTATCTCCAACTGTTTATTTTAGAGAAGGAGATAAATTTACTTATGAAGTTACAATTGAGTAATATACAAAAGTCATTTGGAGCAAAAACAGTTTTGGCAGGTGCTAACTTTCAAGTACGTGATAATGAAAAGATTGCGTTGGTTGGTCGTAATGGTTGTGGTAAAACAACGCTGATGAAAATTATATGTGGACAGGAAAACTATGATTCGGGTTCTCGTATGGTTTTAAATGGTACAAATATTGGATATTTGGCACAGATTACTTTTGTGGACGAAGAAAAGACAGTGTATGAAGAACTTTTAACGGCTTTTGACAAGGTTCGAGAATTGGAAAAGCAGTTAAATGCCCAGGCAGAAGTGCTTAAAATGGATTCAAGTGAGAAGCAACTTGAAAAGTACGATGCACTGCAAACGCGTTTTGAGGCATTGAATGGATATCAATATGAGGTGGAATTAAAGAATGTATTTTTCCATTTTCAGTTTGATGAAAGTGATTTAAATAAAAAATTGTGTGAATTTAGTTCTGGACAAAAAACGAGAATTGCGCTGATTAAACTGTTATTGACAAAACCAGATATCTTATTGTTGGATGAACCGACAAACCATTTGGATATTGCAGCTATTGAATGGCTTGAAAATTATGTGAAACATTATCCTTTCGCGGTTGTTTTAGTGAGTCACGACCGAATGTTCTTGGATCATGTTGTAGATGAAATCGTGGAAATTGAGTTTGGTAAAACCCAAAGATATGTGGGGGATTACTCGCATTATTTGAAGGCAAAAGATGAATATCTAAAAAAGAATCATGAAGCGTATATTCGTCAGCAACAAGAGATTCATCGTTTAGAAGATTTGATTGAAAAATTCCGCTATAAAAAGAATAAGGCCGCTTTTGCCAAGAGTAAGCAGAAATATTTAGATCGTATGGATAGAATTGAAGATAGTACTTCAGATACAAGTCAGATGAAGGCTGTGTTTACTTGCGCAAGAAAAGGTGGTAAGCAGGTTCTTGAAGTGGAAGATTTACAGGTTGGTTATGATAAAGTGCTGTCTGATGTTTCTTTTCAGTTATTGCAAGGACAAAGAATGGCTATCGTTGGTCCTAATGGAATAGGTAAATCAACTTTGATCAAGACTTTGGTGAAAGAACTGCCTGCGATATCAGGTAGCTTTAAATTTGGCCATCAAATTGATGTAGGGTATTTTAATCAGGAAAGTGCTCAGATGAAGTCGAATAAGAATGTATTGGATGAATTGTGGGATATGGATCCGGATGCAACACAAACACAGATTCGTAATACGTTAGCAAGTTTCCTTTTTACACAGGATGAAGTGTTTAAAGAAGTGAATGATTTGTCGGGTGGAGAAAGAGTTCGATTGGCTTTGGCAAAATTAATGTTAGAGCATGATAATGTTTTATTATTGGATGAACCTACAAACCACTTAGATATTCCGGCGAAAGAAGCTTTGGAGTCCGCTTTGGAAAAATATGATGGAACAATTCTATTTGTATCGCATGACCGTATGTTTTTAAAGAAGATGGCTACACGTGTACTAGAAATGGGTTCAATCAGTAAAGTGTATGATTTGAATTACGAAGAGTACTTAGAGAAAAAGGCAAGTAATGAACTTGTGGAATCGGTTGCCAAGGTTGAAAAAGAAGTGAAGCCGCAAACGGTATCTTTCACAGATTTAAAAGCAATTAAGAATCGTGTCGCAAAACTAGAAGTGCTTTTAGAGGAAGCAGAACAAGATTTAGAGGCAATGCGAGAATTGAGATATGAACCAGAATATTACCAAGATTATCGTAAGATGGAAGAGTTAGATGCGAAAATAGATGATAAACATAATGAAATTGCTGCATTGATGCAGGAGTGGGAAGAAAAAATGGATATGTTGGAATAGGGTGTCAATTCGGCACTCTTTTTTTGAAAAAATAGTTGCATTTAAAAATATGCTGTGGTAATATAAATGAGCACTGATAAATGGACTCTTAGCTCAGCTGGCAGAGCAACTGACTCTTAATCAGTGGGTCTGGGGTTCGAATCCCCAAGAGTCCACCATTTATGTATTTAAGTCGATTTACTCGGCTTTATTTTTTTGAAAAAAGATATTGAATAAACCATATGTGTGTGGTATTATCAATGAGTAAAAGAAATGGAAAGATAGAAGCACCCCTTCTCACCTGATGTCTAAGGGACATAGGTTCACGGCCAATTCAGTTTGAATTCGTTTAAAAGAGTGATGGGTGTGGAATGCACCCATTTTCTTTTTGGAAAAATGAAGAAGGATGGTGTCGAATATCAATAATAGAAAAGTTGCCCCAAATAATGTAAACGATGATTTGTTTAACGAAAAGATTCCGTTTAGAGAAGTTCTTGTCATCAATGCGAATGGAGAACAATTGGGAGTTATGTCAAAAAAAGAAGCATTGGACATTGCATACAAACAAAATTTAGATTTGTTGTGTGTAGCACCCAAGGCGCGTCCGGCCGTGTGTAAAGTTTTAGACTATGGTCGTTATCATTTCGAACAACAGAAAAAAGCAAAAGAAGCTAAGCGTAAGCAACATGTTGTTGAAGTTAAATCTTTGCGTTTATCGCCGATTATCGATACACACGATTTTGAAACAAAAGTTCGTCAGACGTCAAAATGGATCGAAGCGGGTATGAAAGTAAAGATTGATATGCGATTCCGTGGTCGTTTGATCACTCGCTTGGAAGTTGGTCGTAAGATCATGAATGACTTCATCGAAGCTATGGATGAAGTAGCTATCGTTGAGAAAAAACCTTCAATGGAAGGTAATACGATGTCAACAGTGTTGGCACCTAAAAAGAAGTAAGGAGGACTAGACTATGCCTAAAATGAAGAGCCACAGAGGATTAGCAAAACGTGTAAAAAAGACAGGTTCTGGAAAATTAAAGAGATCTCACGCTTATACATCTCACCGTTTCCATGGAAAGACTAAGAAACAACGTCGTCACTTAGCTAAACCAGGTACTGTACATGCTACAGATTACAAACGTATTAAGGAAATGTTAGTTAAGTAATTAAGGAGGATATAAAGAATGGCAAGAGTTAAAGGTGGAACAGTTTCACGCGCTCGTAGAAAAAAAGTGTTGAAACTTGCCAAAGGATACTTTGGATCAAAACATACATTATACAAAACTGCAAATGAGCAGGTAATGCATTCATTCAGATATGCATACAACGACCGTCGTAAGTTAAAAGGAAACATGCGTAAAATCTGGATTACACGTATTAATGCAGCTGCACGTATGAATGACTTATCATACTCTCGTTTAATGCACGGATTAAAATTAGCTAATATTGCTATCAACCGTAAAATGTTAAGTGAAATGGCTATTCACGATGCTGAAGGCTTCACTAAACTTTGCGAAGAAGCAAAAGCAGCTTTAAATGCATAATTAAACTGTCGTAAGACAGTTTTTTTTGTTTCTTGTTGACAAATTATTCTTTATAGGGTATAATTTAAGTGGTTAGACGAAACTAACTGGCACTAAATGCAATTATGGAATCGCTCTTTTCACTTGTTTAATAATTTGATTTCATAAGATGAGGACATTTTAAAAATGTCCTTTTTTGTTTACAAATTTTAAAAGTAAGACTATACTAACTGTAAGTTAGAAGTAACTAATTCTAACTTACATTCATAGTTCCAAGGAGGATATATATTATGAAAGACGGATGGAAAAACAAAACAATGTGGACATTTATTGGAGGGGCAGCTACTGCATTGGCAGGGTCTAAATTCCTAAAAAGCAACACAGCACATGATTTAGCCGTTAAAGGCTTAGCTGGTGGAATGAAGCTTAAATCGGATACAACTTATAAGTATGAGACAATTAAGGAAGACGCAAAGGATTTATTAGAAGAAGCCAAAGTTCAAAACGAAGGCGAATAAAATGAGTAGTTTTACTATTGCCCATGACATTCCGGGTCGAATGCGAATTCGCTATGGAAAGAATACGTTTTCTAGTGTTCAGGGCGAAGTTTTAAAAGAGGATCTTTATGCATGGCCCATGATTGAGAGTGTGGAGGTCAACAATGTTACGGGTAGTGTTTTGATGTTGTATGACAAAGCACAAAAAGGCTTGTTACTGAATAAACTAAAGGATTTAGATATCCAATATCTTCAAAAAGCAGATACTTCTTCGATTGTAGTTCATTCACAATCACCAGAAGCTATTGCGATGAATCGAGAATATATGAATCGGTTCTTTAAGATTATTGGTAAACGTTATTTCATTAAATGGTTTTTGCCAATGGGACTTGGCAATGCGATTACGATTTATAAGTCCATTCAGTTTATTCGAGAAGGATTAAATTCACTTTTACAATGTAAAATCAACGTTCCTTTATTGGATGCCACAAGTATTGGTGTAAGTTTAATTCAAAAAAATTATACAATTGCTGGAAACATCATGATGTTACTAAATATTTCTGATTTGCTAGAAGATTACACACGTAAAAAAACAAAATTGGAATTATCCAATAGTTTATCGATTCAATTTGATAAAGTGTGGATTTTAGAAGATGGTGTAGAACAAGAGATTGCCATGTCTAAGCTTCAAAAAGGGGATGTAGTCATCTCACAAATGGGTTCTATGATTCCAATCGATGGAGAAGTCGTGGATGGAGAAGCAATGATCAATGAATCTAGCTTTACGGGAGAGCCTCTTTCTAAACATGTAAAGAAAAATGACACAGTATTTGCGGGTACTTTAGTTGAAGAAGGAAAACTGTTTATTCGTGTTCGTAATTTACAAGATGAAAGTCGCATTAGTAATATTGTTAAGATGATTGATACAAATGAATCATTAAAGGCAAGTATTCAAGCTAAGGCTGAGCATTTGGCAGATTCGATTGTTCCGTTTAGTTTTTTAGGTTTCTTTGGTGTTTTAGTTTTGACAAGAAATGTAACACGCGCAACATCAGTATTGATGGTGGACTATTCTTGTGCCATTCGATTATCGACTTCCATTGCGGTTATTAGTGCTATGTTAGAAGCTAGTAAACGAAATGTTTTAGTAAAAGGTGGTAAGTATTTAGAGGCGATCAAAGATGCGGATGTGATTGTCTTTGATAAGACGGGTACTTTGACAAACGCAAATCCAACCGTAAAGAAAGTAGTTCCTTTAAATGGGTATACGCGTGATGAAGTATTAAGGATTGCAGCTTGTCTTGAAGAGCATTTTCCTCATAGTGTAGCCAATGCGATTGTAAACCAGGCAAAAAAAGAAGGCTTAATTCATGATGAAGAGCATGCCAAGGTTGAATATATCATTGCGCATGGTATTGCGACAAGTCTTTATGGTAAGCGTGCCATTATTGGTAGCGATCATTTTGTGTTTGAAGATGAAGGTGTCGAAAGAACGAAAGATATAGATGATGTAATTCGTTCTTGTGAAAATGAAGGTGTAGGATCTATGATTTATCTTGCGATCGACAATCAAATCGCTGGAATTATCAGTATTTATGATCCTTTAAAGGTTGAGGCAAAACAAGCTATTCATAATTTAAAAACATTAGGAATGACTAAAGTTGTTATGTTGACAGGAGATTGTGATAGTGCCGCAAAAGCAGTGGCTCATGAATTGGATTTAGATGATTATCGTGCATCAGTTTTACCAGAAGATAAGGCTGCATATATTCAGATGTTGAAAGACCAAGGTCATACTGTCATTATGGTCGGAGATGGAATCAATGATACACCAGCTCTATCCACGGCAGATGTTTCTATTTCTATGCAGGATAGTTCAGATTTAGCTCGAGAACTCGCGGACATTACACTTGTTTCAAGCAATTTAAATGAACTTGTCATTCTTAAAAGGCTTGCGATGCACTTGTTTGATCGAATTCATGCGAATTATCGTTTTATCGTGGCCTTTAATTCAAGCTTGATTGGACTAGGTGCTTTAGGTTTGATGAGTCCAAACACCACAAGCTTATTGCATAACGGAAGTACGTTTGCGATTGCAGCATCGAGTACACGTAATTATTTATAAAAAAGCTGGATTTTGATCCAGTTTTTTTTCTATATAGCCTTTGAAATATATCCAACGTTAGATAAAGTATTGATTAATTCATCTGTTGAATGTTGTTGTTTAGATAATATAGTCACTGTATTATCTTCTGTGTTTACCTTGGCATAAAAGCCTTCTTGGCTATTGAACGCATTTTCAATAGTATGAACACAATTTTGACAATGAATGTCATATACTTTTAAAACTATTTTGTAAGGGTAATGTTCTTTGTTTTTATCTTTTACTCTTACTTTTTTTATGGTTTCACTTGAACCACAACATCCTGATGTGGCTCTTTTTTTCGTGGAACGAATTCCAATACAGATAATAATTACTAAAATGACACATATAATAATTGTTGGTAAGTTCATATATTTAATCCTCCAATGAAAAAATACACCAAATAGTTAGAATAGTCAAACTGAGTTAATCTTGTGTAACTTTTTGTTGACATCGACTCTAAGTAAGAGTAAACTAACTGTGTTAGAAGAGTCTAACCAGGAGGATTCGATATGCCATTATCTTTTGCAGATTTAAATTCAGTCAATACAATTAAAAAAATTGGTGGCTCTAAAGAACAACAACGACACTTAGAAAACTTAGGCTTTGTGCCTGGGACTGTGATTGTGGTTGTGAGTAAAACCAATGGAAATGTAATTGTGAATGTTAAAGAGGTTCGAATAGCCATTAGTGAAGAACTCGCAAGAAAGATCATGGTGTAGAAAGGAGTAATTATGACTTTAAATAAAGTTTCAATTGGTCAAACAGTTACTGTAAAAAATTTGTCTGGTCAAGGAGCAACAAAACGAAGAATTATGGGAATTACTAAAGGAGTAAGTGTAACTGTTCAAAAGGTAGCACCATTAGGAGATCCTATTGAATTAACGGTTCGTGGATATCAATTGTCGCTTCGTAAAGCAGACGCAGAAATGGTTGAAGTAGAGTAAAGTTTAATTAAGGAGGGAATTATGTCAATTCAAGTCGCATTAGCAGGTAATCCTAACTGTGGTAAAACTACATTGTTTAATGGCTTAACAGGTGCTACATAATATGTAGGTAACTGGCCAGGGGTTACAGTTGAGAAAAAAGAAGGAAAGTATAAGGAAGATAAAGATATTAAAATCACGGATTTACCAGGTATTTATTCATTATCACCATACACTTTGGAAGAAGTTGTATCTCGTGAATTCTTATTAAATGGAAATGTCGATGTTGTTTTAAATATCATTGATGGTTCTAACTTAGAAAGAAATTTATTTTTAACAACACAACTTTTGGAATTGGGTATTCCAACCGTTGTTGCAATCAACATGTTGGATGTCATCGAAAAAAGAAAAGATACAATTGACTATAAAAAGTTATCCGAAGAATTAGGTTGTCCTGTATTACCAATTTCCGCATTGAAAAATACAGGAATCAAAGAATTGATGGCTGAGGTAAAAATGGCAGCGAATACTCAATTTGCAGCTAAAAATATTTATGCAGGAAAAGTATTAAATGCATTGAATACAATTGAAACAAGTTTGCCTTCAAGTATTGAAGCAAGTCGTCGTTTCTTCTATGCTATTAAATTATTTGAAAGAGATGATAAAATTGAAGCAGCTATCAAGGCAAAGGCAGATGCTAGTGTGATTGAAGCTGTTGAAAAGTCAATGGATGATGATAGTGAATCAATTATTACAGATGCACGTTATACATATATTACAAGTGTAATCAAGGATTGCTACAAAAAGGGATCAAAAGAAGTATTAACAACTTCGGATAAGATTGACCGTATTGTCACAAACCGTGTTTTGGCACTTCCAATCTTTGCCCTTGTTATGTGGTTTGTATATTATATTTCTGTAACTACAGTAGGAACTATTGTAACAGATTGGACAAATGATGTATTGTTTGGTGAAATTATTCCACCTGCAGTGGATAGTTTCTTAGATGCGATTCAATGTGCAGATTGGTTACATGGATTAATTGTGGATGGTATTATTGGTGGTGTAGGAGCTGTTATTGGCTTTGTATCACAGATGTTAGTATTATTCTTCTTCCTAGCTATCTTGGAAGATTGTGGATATATGGCACGTGTTGCCTTTATCATGGACCGTATTTTCCGTAAGTTTGGATTATCTGGAAAATCATTTATCCCTATGTTGATTGGTACAGGTTGTGGTGTGCCTGCTGTTATGGCAAGTCGTACCATTGAAAGTGATCGTGATCGTAAGATGACAATCATGACAACAACATTCATTCCATGTGGTGCAAAAATGCCAATCATTGGTTTAATTGCCGGTGCTATTTTCCATGGTGCTAGCTGGGTAGCTCCAAGTGCTTACTTTGTAGGTATGGCAGCTGTTATTATTTCTGGTATTATGTTGAAGAAGACAAAATTATTTGCCGGAGATCCTGCACCATTTGTCATGGAAATGCCAGCATACCATATGCCTCGTGTAGTAAACGTATTGAGAAGTATGTGGGAGCGTGGTTCAAGCTTTATTAAAAAGGCTGGAACAATTATCTTGTTATCTACAATCGTATTGTGGTTCTTACAAGGATTTGGATGGGAAAAAGGTGCGTTTGGCATGGTTGATGATATTGATCATTCAATTCTATCTTCAATTGGACAAACATTTGCATGGATCTTCTCACCGCTTGGTTGGGGTGATTGGAAAGCTGCAGTTGCTAGTGTAACAGGTTTAATTGCCAAAGAAAATGTTGTCGCAACATTTGGACAATTATATGGATTTGCTGAAGTTGCTGAAGAAGGAAATGAATTCTGGGGACAATTATCTGCAAGCTTTACACCACTAGCTGCCTATTCATTCATGATATTTAACTTGTTGTGTGCTCCATGTTTTGCGGCAATGGGAGCTATCAAACGTGAAATGAATAACACAAAATGGTTCTGGATTGCCATTGGATATCAATGTGGATTCGCTTATGTATGTTCATTGATCGTTTATCAATTAGGCAGTTTATTCAATGGTGGATCTTTTGGATTTGGAACGATTGTAGGATTTATCTTATTGATTGGTTTAATTTATTTATTGGTTCGTCCATCAAAAGAAAGTGATACTGCTGAAGTTGAATTTGCGGTAAAATAATGTAAAAGGAGGGGTTTCCATGAATCTATCAACATTTCTAGTTCTATTGGTTGTATGTGCATGTGCGGGTTTAGCTTGTCGAAGCATTTATAAAGATAAAAAGAGTGGAAAATCAAGTTGTGGTGGAGGTTGTTCACATTGTGGCAGTCATTCGATGTGTGAAAATCCCAAGGCATTTTTTGATCAGATAAAAAAAGAACAATTTAGTAAATAAGAGCATCGAAAGGTGCTCTTTCTTTTGATATAATAGGTGCAAGAATCGAGGAAAATTAAAATGAATTTAAAAGAAAAATATGCAGACTTAATTGTTCGTTCAGGCTTGAATGTTCAAAAAGATCAAATAGTAGTTGTTCGTGCTAACGTAGAAATGAATGAATTTGTTCGTTTGATTGTGAAATCATGTTTTAATGTTGGCGCAAAAGATGTAATTGTTCGCTACAGTGATGATGAAATCAATCGTATGCGTTATTTATCAGGCAATCGCATGCCTTATGATTATGAAGCTTTGTTCCATAATGAAACAGCTGAAAAAGGGGCTTGTTATTTGAGCTTAGTTGGTGAAGATCCTGATGGAATGAAGGGGGTAGAGCCAAAATTAATGGCAAATTATAGAAAGGCATTAAGAGGAATGACACAGCCATATCGTGATAAATTGGATTATATGCATGCAGCATGGTGTGTGGCCAGTGTTCCGACTATGGCTTGGGCTAAAAAGGTATATCCTGAATCAGAAGATGCATTATCTGATTTGTGGAATGCAGTATTAAGAATTAGTCGTGTAGACGAAAAGGATGCCAATGAAAACTGGAACGAGCATCGTGCATCTTTTGATAAGCGAGTTCATATTTTAAATCATTTAGATATCGAAAGTGTTCATTATACAAATTCTTTAGGAACTGATTTAGTAGTTGAACTTCCAGAAGGTTATGTGTTTGCAGGTGGAGGATCCTTTTTAGATAATGGTAACTACTATTTTCCAAATATTCCTACAGAAGAAATTTTCTCTGCACCTAAAAAGACGGGTGTAAATGGTAAACTATATAGTGCTTTACCCTTGGCTTACAATGGTGCAATCGTAAAAGATTTCTGGTTTGAATTTAAGGATGGGCAAGTTGTTGATTATGATGCCAAAGAAGGAAAAGAGGTTTTGACTAGTATTTTAGAAACGGATGAAGGGTCAAAATATCTTGGTGAAATTGCCTTAGTTCCTTATGGATCGCCTATTAGTGCATTGGATACTTTGTTTTATGAAACACTGATTGATGAAAATGCTTCATGTCATTTTGCCTTGGGTGCAAGCTATAATGAATGCATTGAAAAAGGTTTAGAAATGAGTGAAGAGGAATTGTTGGAACATGGTATGAATCAATCATTTACGCATGTAGATTTCATGGTAGGAACCAGTGATTTATCGATTGAAGCTACATTAAAAAATGGTAAAAAGATTCATATTTTCAAGGATGGTAAATACACAAGTGAATTTGACGAATATACATTAAATTAGTACAATATTATAATTGGAGGGATATTTATGGCAAATGAAAATGAAAAGAATCCCAGTGCTTTAGAAGAGCTTAGACGTCTAAAAAGAACGGATCGAATTAAATCTTTAGATATACATGAACCAGAATTACATGATTTTAATGCTGAAAACATTTTCCATATTGATGAAGAGCCTGAAAAGAAAACCATCTTTGGGAAACGAAGTGCAAAAACACATGTAAAAATCAATGAGAATATTTTTGATGATGAAGTAGCAGAATCAGTAGATATTACGCCTAGTACTTCAATTGAAGAAGTAGAGGCACCTATTGAAAAGCATGTTGTGGAAGAGCCAAAGATAGTTGTTGAAGAACCAGTCATTGAAGAAAAGCCAAAATTCATTGAAGAAGAACCAAAATTCGTTGAAGAAGAACCTAAAAAGATCGTTGTTGAAAAATTGGATGTTGATGATGATTTTACAACAGAATCAATTGAAAACGAATTAAAGTCTTTTAATGCGAAACCAATTGAGGAAGAACAACCAGTTCAAGAAGTATTGGATGATGAAGAAGATTTTGAGGATGAATATGAGGATGACGATGAAGAACTTTATGAGGAAAGAAAGAAATTCTTATATGCGGAATATCCAAAAATAGAACAATATCTTCAAGATAAATCTAGTGAAGGTTATCACTTTGTGCGTCAAGAAGGAAAGAAATATTTCTTTAGAAAAGGTCAGCCAAAAACGTATTATTATTCAATGAACTATTTTGTGGATGAGCCAGATGCAGATCAATGGCGCGAGTGGGAATCTGATGGATGGAAATTGGTTTCTAAATCAGATGGTAAAAAGAAAAGTGATGCGGGTTGGTTTACTTTTAGAAACGAAGAAGAAGATGGAGAATATCGTAAAGAAATTGATAACGATTCAGAAAAATTCCGTTTCTTTAAGAAATATTCAAGTTCATGTCGCTCAACAATGTTCTTAGTGTTTATTTGTATGGCATGTTGCGTTGTGACAGGACTATTACAAGTGTATTTCCAAGGCTATTTAGCAGGAATCGCATTATGCGCAGGTCTATTCTTAATTTCATTTATTGTATTCTGCATGTATGGCAGAATGCTTAGAAAATCTAAGAAGAGGGCTCGTGAATTAAAATCTAAATTAAGGATTCGTGAAAGTCGTGCAATCGAAGAAAGTAAAGATTTCTATGATACTTCTGAAAGTGAAGAAGAATTAGATACAGATTGGAACACTTTAGAACAGCATACAGGTAAAGAAAAGAAACATCTATTCAGACGTGTAGATCGTGAAGATGAAGAGTAAAAAGGAGGCAAATTAAAATGGTACCCATAAGGAGGACAACAACGTGACAGTTGTGATACTCACTTGTGGGTAGGGTAACCAAATAATCTAGGGGTTTCCAAGAAATATCTAGGGGTCAATTTAGGGGACTGATGCCATATTGGCATGAACCTATAGACCCCTAGATTTGT
>QWCH01004668.1_pt1 | contig 12192 bp, 9 predicted proteins | sample 1972671 | NCBI WGS metagenome assembly QWCH01 (sample SAMN09866713, study PRJNA288562) | Human gut metagenome isolate term3_stool, whole genome shotgun sequencing... | isolation source: gut | host: Homo sapiens | place: USA: California | reverse complement strand
TATCGCGCGGGTGAAAGCGTTGGATATTCACGGTGAAGAGCTGGTGAAAGTAAGAGGTTTCGTGGTGAAAGAGAATTACCCGGAATGTCTGGAATTGGAGCCTTTGCTGAAAGACGAGAAGGGTGCTACTTTTATTTGCCATTGTGACGATGTGATGTTGGACGACGTAATGCAGATCGTGGGCGATCGTACCTTTATTTCTATCGACGAGATCAAGCACACGACTCGTTTGGGGATGGGACCGTGCCGCGGCAAACGTTGTATCCCTCGTTTGAAAACGGCTTTGCGGGCAAAAGGAATCGAAGTCGTGGGAGATGCCACACCGAGAGCCCCGTTGTCGAATCAATTGAACCTTGGTGAATTATACCCGCCGAAGCGAGGGGAAGAATACCGGGTTGCCAATCGTTCCGATTTCAAGAAAGTTGAAGTGGGTGCTTTGATTGCCGGAGGGGGGATCGCGGGTAGCGCTTTGTTCCGTTATATGGCAGAGGCGGGGTTGAATCCCGTGCTCGTGAATGCGGACAGGGGGTCCTCGTGGAGAAACATCGGCGGAGGCCGGACGGCATTCTCGTTGCCGGAGCTGGCAGAAATTGCAGAGCATAATCACGCGATATTTAAGGAGTTGCAAGGACTTTCCAATATTGACTACAAGACAACACGATATATTAATCTGGCACATGACGAGGCTACCTTCAACGCTTTGGATGCCAGCCGTGCTTGGTCGGATGCCTATATGGTCGAACCGAAGAATTTCCAGAAAGAAATTTCTCCTTATTTTGACACGAAATCCAAACGTTATCTCGGGGCTTTGATCACGAATGATTGTTGGCAGGCGACGCCGGGTAAGGTGGTCGATTTGATTCGCAACATGGGTATCCACGCCGGAGGTCGTGTAGCGGAGGATTGCAAGGTGCTCGAAGTGATGAAAGAGGGATCGACATACAGTATTCTGGTGCTGACGCATGATAAGAAATACGTGGAATTTCGCACGGATGTATTCGTGAACGCCTTGGGTGCGGGAGCGGGGAAGATATGCGAGGGATTGGGTATGCACGCCGGATTGTATCCTGTGCGCCACCAAGCGTTTATTACCCGCCGTCTGCCGATGTTGGGCAAGAACGGCGATAGTTTGGATATGTTGATTGACCGTCAGGAGTACAAGGGATTCTCTGCCGTGTACGGGCAACAATTGGTACACACGGGACAAATTATCGGATGTGCTTCCCCGCGGGTGGATGCCTTGCGGACAGACAAGAATCTGATCTTAAACACGAAGGAGTTTATAGAGATTATCAGTGAGTTCTTCGTGGACTGGATGCCTAAGTTGGCGGGTGTGAGTATACAAGCCACGTGGTCCGGTTATTACACGGAACCCCGTTATATCATTGATCCCGAATTGGGATTGTTCGTTGGAATGAGAGGACATGGGTTCATGCTGTCGCAATATCTTGCCAAGATGTATGTCGATAAGTTAATGGGACGCCCGGTACCGGAATATTTTGACAAGTTGAAACTGAATGGTCTGGGATTATCGGAGAAAGCATTTAAATAAGGATGAGGGTGACAGCAAAAGTCCGTTTCCTTCTAAAACTCCTCTGTCTGCTTCGCATCCACCTCCTCTATAAACAGAGGAGGAGCTGGTGACTCTAGCCGGAAAATAGGGAGTAATCTAGCTCTCCCTCTGTTTATAGAGGGAGTACCCCAAAGGGGGGAGGGAGTTTGAAAAATGACTTTTACCACACTCTCGTTGCAGGTTACAAGTTGATTCTTAGACAATATCAACTTGTAACCTGCAGAGCCTAGGCTCAACCTGTAACTTGCAATTTTGCCGCCGGCAAACTCATGGTCTGGTATGTGTCAAGTAGTTGGATAGCTTTGTTTGGTAGTCGGCACAGGCGGACGTGTAGTTGTTGCAACTTTCCGTGTACAGTGTTTCTGCGGTTAGTAAGTCACTTAACGAGGATGCTCCGGCATTGAAATGTTGTTTGTTCAATCGCAGGTTCTCGGTCGAGGATGCGATGGATTTGCGTGCCAGTTCGATTTGTGCGTAGGATTCCGTGAGTTCGCTCCACAATTGTTCGATCTCTACGGCGAGTAATTCTTCTGCGTTTTTACGATCATTCTCTGCCTGTTCTTTTTTTATGCGGGCTTTTTTTATCACGTGCGAGCCGCCCCACCATGAAGAGATCGGGACGGATACGCTGGCGAAAGCGAGTTCTGTGTTCACGTCTTTTTTCATGATGTTGTAATAGATGTGTCCCACGCCGACGCCTACCTTCGGAAGATGTTTGCTTCGTTCCATCCGGACTTGATACCCTTGGGCATCCACGTTCTTCTGTGCCAATAGGTATTCGATCCTTTGTTGTACGGCATCTTGGGGGGTGATATAATAATTAAGGGGTGATTCAGGTTGGGTAAATTCACTCGTGGCGATATCAAATGACGTGAAATCAGCCCCGATATATTGTGCCAATACCATTTTGGTGACACGCAGCCCATTTTCAACTTTTAGGCGTTGGCTGGCTATTTCCTGTTGCCGGAGTTCAACCCGTAACAAATCATTACGGGTAGTGAGTCCGGTTTTTACGGCCAATTCTACTTGACGGTAAATCTCCGCCAGCAATTTGTCTACCACGTCAAGCGTGGAATGATGATTGTTTAACGTGGCAATCAGCCAGTAGTATTCGGTGGTTTTTTGTTTCACTTCATTTTCGGTCAAGCGATGTTGCAAAACACGGACTTCTTCGCCCAGTTTTGCCAGCTTGTTGCCGTTGATGATCTGTAATCCGGCAAAAACGGGTTGTACGGCAGTGGCTGTCGCGAATGCCCCTTTTTTTATGAAAGACAGGGGAATTTCCGCCAGACCGAACAGATCGAGATCGGCTTGTAATAATTTCTCGCTGCCTTGAAATACCATACCCGAGGCCGATACTTGCGGGAAGTAAAAGGTGAAAGCCTCTTTACGGGTTTGGCGAGCCATTTCAACTTCCAACAAGCTGTTCTTGATGCTATTGTTCTTTTCTAGGGCTGCCGCCAGACATTCTTCCAGCGTATACACCTGCCCACGTGTGATGAAAGGCAGGAATACTATACAAAACAGGAAAAGGTAAATATGTTTCATGATTTCAATCGTTTATCGTTTTTTGAATAGAGTTTCCAATATACCACGGGGAGAATCGTGATTACCAGCAGCAGCGAACCGATACCCCCGGCAAAGATCGTGACACCGACAGGCGTCCAGAACGTACTGTTGCTGAAGATCATCGGGATAACTCCCACGGCTGTCGTTGCCGTTGTCAAGAAAATGGGAACCATACGGCGTTTGCCCGCGTCGTAAGCGGCTTCCCGTGCTGTTTCCCGGTGATTTACGCGGCGGTCGTCCGCGTGCTGGTACATGAGTATGACATTTCGCACGATCATTCCCAGCAGGGTGATGAAACCGAACACGGAAGTGATACTAATCGTCTTCCCGGCGATCCATAGTCCTATCATGGCGCCGAACAGGCATAACGACATGGCGAGCATGGCAACGGCGGTAATCCCGAATTTCCTGAAGCTGGTTAGAATAAAGAAGAATATAATGACCATCGCTATCCCCAGACCGGACATGATGGGCGGGAGTGTTTCCATGTCGTATTCGTATTCCCCGCCAACTTCCGGGGACAGGCCTGCCGGGAATTGCCCCTGCAATTCCCCGTCAATCATCTTGTTTATTTTGGACAGGGTCTCCAGTGTGTTTTCTCCCCTGCGTAAATCGGCTATCACGGAAAGACAGCGCATCCCGTTGCGGTGGACGATTTTACTCTCGTGCCACGCGGGTTTTACATCTGCGATTTGCCGCACGGGAACGGAGGTTGGGGAGGTCGTTGCCGGGAGATAAAGATCCTTGATGTTTTGTGCCGTCAAGCTGTCTTTGCGGGCATTTTTCATGATGACCGGGAGGGCGTAATCTCCTTCCCAAACGGAACCGACTGGAATTCCGGTGGTTGCTATCGACAAGTTGAGAGCCATCGCGGTACGGGTAAGCCCGAGTTGTGATGCGGCAACCGGATCGAGTGTGATTTCCATTACCGGACGGGGTACGTCGTAGTTCGTGTAGATGCGAGCCAATTCCGGCATGAGGCGCATGCGAGACATCAACAGGTCGGCAGCACGATGCAGAGAGTCGATATTCTCCCCTTGGAACCGGAATTCCAGTTCCGGAACCAGTTGGAAATCCAGTTGTTTGAATTTCACGTGGGCATCGGGGAATAGATCGGCATACCGGTTCGTGTATTTATCCAAAATATCTTCGGTATCTTCAATGGAAGTCGTGTTCACGATGAATTGAGCGTAGTTTTTTGCCGGCATCTGCGGCGCATATGACGTTTGGAAACGCGGGGAGGAGCAACCGATAAAAGAGGTGATGGAAGTAACCCGCCCGTCTTCTTTCAATAGAGCGTAGACCGAGTCTGCCACCTGTTCCGTGCGGGACAAAGGAGTACCTTCAGCCAGATAGATCTCCACGGCAAACTGATCCCGATCGGCAACGGGAAACATACGATATTGCAGTAGGGGAACGATCATTATTGCAACAAGGACAGAGGCGATTCCCGAACCGATAGTCAACCACGGGTGACGGAATGTCCATCCCAGAATACGTTCATAAAGTCTCTGTACATGATCCGTGAGTCTTTTCTTGTCGGTTTTGATGTATCTTTTCCGGATAATCCACGTGTTTAATAACGGAATGATCGTCACGGCAAGCACGAGTGAAACCATAAGATTAATCGTGATTGTCCAAGGGAAATAGGTGACAAAGTCCCCTATCTGACCGGTCAGCGTGAATAGTATGGGGAAGAATATAGCACAGATACATGCCGTGGCTAACAGCATCGGCAGGAAATACCGGTTGGCACTCGTGATAGCGGCGTACCAGCGTGAATATCCTTTATTGAGGTAGTCCAGATAACCGTCGATGATGACAATGGAGTCGTCAACAATCATTCCCAGCACCACGATAAGTGCGGCGAGAGTCACCGTGTTGAGTGGTATGCCGCACAAATACATGATTCCCACGGAAATAAAAGTTGCAAAGGGTATTGTAATTGCGGCGACGAGCGCGGAACGGAATGGAAATAAAATCATCATCACGAGAATAATGATAATCATGGCAATGATCAACTCGTGCAGGAACGAGGAAACGGAGTCCCCGACCACTTTTGCCTGATCGGCGATACGGCTGATGGACACGTCGGCGGGCAGCACGTGTTCCCGGTAAGCATCAAGTACTTTGTCCACGTTTCTGCCGTATTCCACGATATCATACCCGCCGCGCATTTCGAGGGATAAAATGACACAGGGATGTCCGTTGTTTTTGATGTAACTTTCCGACATATCGTATTCCCGCGTGACACGGGCAATATCTTTTATCCGTACCACGTTGTTGCGCGGGTCAGAGTAGATAATCTGGTTTGCTATCTCTTCTTCGCTACACAAGGCGGGAGAGATGTGCAAAGGTATATTTATTTCCTCGTTTTCAATAGAACCGCCGCTTGTCGTGAAGCCTTGCGAAAACAGGATGCCCGATAATAACTTTTCGTTGATACCGTACACTGCCATACGTTCCTGATCCGTGTAAATGGTGATCTGTTCTTTTATGGCACCGTATGAACGGATATTTGAAACGGATTCTACCTGCCGTAGCCGGTCACCCAGTTCGTCTGTATAGATTTGTAATTCCCGGTAAGAGCGTTTGTCGGATTCGACAGCGATCAGCAGGGCGGAAGTATCCCCGAAATCGTCGTTGGCAATGACAGCCACTACTCCCGAGGGCAATTGCGACTTGAACAGGGAGAGTCCGTGTTTGATTTTAGACCAGACTTCGTCTTTGTTATTCACGTTGTCGTTCAGTTCTACCATGATGTAGCACATCCCGTGTTGGGACGTGGAGATCGTTTTAGCCCGTTTTACTTCTTTGTAAGTGAATAGAAAACGTTCCAGCGGTTTGGTCAATTGTTCTTCCACCTCATTGACGGATGCACCCGGGTATACCCCGACCACGACGCCCTGCCGGACGGTAAATTCCGGAAATTCCTGTTTAGGCATCCGGTTGATCCCGAGGATTCCGAAAATAAACATGAGGATAACGATCAGCATGGAGATCCGGTAATTCACCATGGTCCAATGAACAAAATTAAATTTCTTTTTCATTAGAATATGATTTTATTGCCTTCACTTATTTTTTGATATCCCTCGGTAATCACGCGTTCTCCCGGTGTCAGCCCTTTGGTGATCGCTATACGGTTGCCCGCGGTTGCCGCGGTTGTCACCGGTGCGCGGAAGGCAGTGCTGTCGGCTGCGACTTTCCACACGAACAGTTGTCCTCGGGCATCCCGTTGCACGGCTGTCAACGGGAGTGTTATTCGGGTATCGCTACCCGGCGTCACGGTGACGGAGCATACCATGCCCGGTAATAGTTCTTTGTCCGGATTCGCGAGTACGACACGGGCATCATAGGTGCGTGTCACGGGATTAGCCACGACTCCTTTTTCCAAGTTGCCGCCCTCGTATATCCGGTTATTTAATGCTGCCACCCGTATACAGGAATGGCAGGCGGGAGTCAAGTTCGATATTTCCATTTCGGGTACGGTAAATTTGGCTTTCACTTGGTTGATTTGCACCAGCGTCAAGACAGGTTGTCCGGGGATTGCGGTTTCTCCCGCTGATAAGTTTTTTTTCCCGACTACCCCGTCAAAAGGTGCGTAAATCATGCAATCGTCATAATTCTTGCGGGCGATGTTGTACGTCGATAGAGCTTGTTGCAGTTTGGTGTTTATCTCTACCATCTTTATTTCCGGAAGGCTCTTCCCGTCGTACATTTGTTTTAAACGGAAATGTGCGTCTTTGGCTTGCTCCAGCGTGGCGGAAGCTGCATCCAGAAGATCGCTGGCGGAAGCGTCGTCCAGTTGTGCCAGAAGTTGCCCTTTGCGCACGGGTTCTCCTTCCCGTACATGTATCTTTTCTATTTTTCCGGCTATCCCGAAACTGATAGCGGCACCGGCTTCCTCTTCTATCACGCCCACGTAAGAGCGTTGCACGATATTTTCGGAACGGGTAACGATTTCTGTTGTTACTTTTTTAGGGGTTACACTTGTAGGGGCTTTTCGTGTTGAACAGCCCGTGAAAACGATGATAATGACAAGCAGGTAGCATCGTGAGGTTCGTCTGATGAGTTGTTTCATGATTTTTTCGTTTAATTTCCGGTACAAAAATCTTCTTTTACTTTCGCATTGTAAAGGTCGTTTTTATGTCTTGATTGGTCTATTTGTCTTTTTGTCGGGTTTATTCCGGTTCTTTGAATAAATCTGTTATTTTTGTCAGAAAAAGAATTGAATGATGGAACAAGAGCGTTTTGGCAGTTTCTCTTTGGAGAAATTGTTCGCGATGAATGATTTGAGTCAAGTGGGAGCCGTGTATAACCGGGAGTGTTTTATTATTTCCTGCGACCCGGGGAAGGAAATCGAGCTGTTCAAATACCCGTGTAAAATCAATGCCTTTATTCTGGTCATTTGTTCGGAGGGGGAAATATCATTGACGTGTAATTTGAATTCCTGCGAGATCAAAAAGAATACCTTGTTCTTCTGTCATTCCGGCGCTATCATTCAATTGAAATCATATACAGCCTGCCAGTTGCAAGTTATTATTCTCGAGGAGGAGTTCTTGAAAAACCTGAACATCGACGTGAAACGGATTCTTCCATACTACCCGTACATGCAGGAAATGGTTTTAATAGATCTACCTCAAGACGAAAGTACGTTTATAAAAGATTTGCTGGATAAGGCTGCCTTGGAGATCGTTCATTCATTCGCCAAGCCTTATTATCACGATATGGTGAAGGCACTTATTCATTCGCTCGCCTATAAAATATTGAATATCTTTATAGATTTTTTCTTGGCTCAATTGTCCGCCAACCGGATGAGTCTGAATCACGGGGAGGAATATTTCAAGATGTTTATCTCTTTGCTTATGCAGCATTACAAGTCCGAGCGTTCCGTCGGTTTCTACGCCTCCAAATTGAACTTGACCCCCAAGTACTTGACGACGTTGATCAAGAAAGTCAGCGGTCGTTCGGCTGCTGACTGGATTGACGAGTACGTGGTGCTGGAGGCTAAGGCTTTGCTTAAATATTCGGATATGAGTGTCCAACAGATCGCTTATTACTTGAACTTTTCGGATCAATCGTTTTTCGGGAAGTATTTTAAAAAGCAGGCGGGAGTGTCGCCGACCGTGTATAAAATGCAGAAATAATATTTATTTAGCGATATTCTCCTTATCTTTGCAGCAAAATTACAGAATATGATAAAGTTAGGAGAATATAATATATTGCGAGTCGTGAAGACGGTTGATTTCGGGGTTTATCTGGATGGTGGAGATTACTGGGGCGAGATTTTATTACCGAAAGAAACAGCCCCCGCCGAGTGCAAGGAGGGGGACGAGTTGAAGGTATTTATTTACTTTGATTCGGAAGATCGGGTGATTGCCACGATGACGGAGCCTAAAGCTGTCGTGGGGGATTTTGCCTTGATGAAAGTTGTGGGAACCAGCCGTGTGGGTGCTTTTCTCGATTGGGGATTACGCAAGGATTTATTGGTGCCGTTCCGTGAACAACGGGAAGAAATGCAAATGGGAAGAGAGTATCTGGTCTACGTGTACGTGGATAAGACGACGGATCGTATCGTGGCTTCGACGCGATTGAATCGGTTTCTGGATAAAACTCCGGCAGATTATAAACCCGGCGAGGAAGTGCAGTTGATCATTGCCCGCCGAACGGATTTAGGATATAACGTGATCGTGAACGGAAGCCATGAAGCTGTTATTTACCGGAACGAGATATTCCAACCCTTGTCTATCGGACAACACGTGACGGGATATATCAAGCAAGTTCGGGAAGACGGTAAGATCGACTGTATATTGCAGAAAAATGACGGGCACGAGCAGGTCGATCGTTTGTCAGCGATAATCTTGAAGAAACTGGAAGAGAATGGCGGAGTACTTCAAGTGTCCGATAAAAGCGATCCGGCGGAGATTTATCAACTTTTCGGTTGTAGCAAGAAAAATTACAAGAAAGCCGTCGGGGGATTGTTCAAGCAACATAAAGTGATGATCGGGGAGAAGGAACTGAAACTAAAATAATTTATGAATTACGATTTATGATTTACGATTAAAAGTGTTTTTTGTGGAATCTAAAATCATGTTTAAGGTTCGGGCGTATATTACAAGTTTTCGGTTGAGAACATTGCCGCTATCCTTGTCCGGCGTGCTGTTGGGATCGTTGTTGGCGGCGAGTGACGGGTACTTTAAGACAAGTACTTTCGCGTGGGTGATGTTGACTGCTACTGCTTTGCAAATACTGTCAAATTTAGCAAATGAAGTCGGAGACTTGAGCAAGGGGACGGATAACGAGCATCGTCTGGGGCCTATCCGAAGTGCGCAAAGCGGAGCTTTAAGCGGGAGAGAGATGATTCGGGCAATGATTGTTGTCGGGGGAATAGCCGTGATTACCGGGAGTTTATTGATTCACGAGGCATTTCGGGATTTACTGAATTGGAAGAGTATCAGTTTGTTTGTCGCCGGAGGTGCTTCTATCGTGGCGGCAATTAAATATACCGTTGGAGATAACGCGTACGGTTACAGGGGACTAGGTGATCTTTTCGTGTTTATCTTTTTCGGGTTGGTCAGCGTGATGGGAAGTTATTTTGCCATGGCGGGAGTCTTACCGTGGATATACGTGTTGCCCGCTTCGGCTATCGGTTTACTATCTGCCGGAGTGTTGAATATGAATAATATCCGGGATATCGAGAATGATTCAGCTTGTGGGAAACGTACTTTACCCGTGATGCTTGGAGTGAAAAGAGCTAAAATGTATCACTACGTCTTGATTCTTGCAGCTGTAGCCTGTCTGTTTATTTACACGTTCCTGCATCCTGCCGGGTGGACTGCATACCTTTTTGTTATAGCCTTGCCCTTGTTAGGTATTCATTTGAAAAATGTGTACAGGGGGGAGGGGCGTGAGTTGGATTCACAGTTGAAATTTCTTTCTATTACCACTTTATTACTTACCTTGTTATTGGGATTCGGACAGATTATTGGTAAATAATAAAGAAAAAAGCTAACCAATTCGGTTAGCTTTTTTCTTAGAACGGCAGATCGTCCGCTTCCGGCATGGGAGGGATGTCCTCTACCCGGTATTCGGGAACCGGAGCTCCTGCTGCTGCTTGTTCCTGTATTTTTTCTATTCTCCAACCTTCGAGGTTTGTGAAATAGGAAACTTGTCCGTTGTTTTCCCATTTTCTACCGCGCAGGTTGAAATACACTTTAATATTTTCTTCCAACTGGATGTTTTCCAGTAAATCGCATCTGTCTTGGATTAGTTGAACTTTCACGAAGTCGTTCCATTGCGGATTTTTCTCGTTTTCAACTTCTATCACGAATTCTCTCTTCTGGAAACGATCGCTGATCTTTTGGGTGGCTTCTTTGTAAATTAGTTTACCGGTAACTTCGTAATTCATTTTTATTTTGATTAAGAACAAGCCCAAGAAACCTTGGGCTTGTTAGCTGTTTATATATCAAATAGATAAATTATTTTTGTGCGTTCGGGTCTACGATCTCAAGTAGTTCAACCTCGAAAATCAACGTTTCATTCGGTCCGATACCGCTTCTGGTGCCTTGAGGTCCGTAAGCCAAGTTTGACGGGATGTAAAGTGTCCATTTTGATCCCACGGGCATCAATTGTAATGCTTCCGTCCAACCTTTGATCACGCGGTTCAAGGGGAATTCAGCGGGTTCGCCTCTGTCATACGAGGAATCGAATTGGGTTCCGTCAAGTAAGGTTCCTTTATAATGTACTTTCACCACGCTGGTATCAGCAGGCATGGGTCCTGTACCTTCTTTCTCGATCTTGTATTGCAAACCGCTTTCGGTAGTTTTTACACCACTTTTTTTAGCGTTTTCTTCCAAGAATTTTTGTCCCTCTTTCAATGTTTTTTCCGCTTTAGCCATCATCGCTTTTTGAGCGTATTTATTCAAGTACATGCGAATTTCCATGTCATTGGGAGCATCTTTCTTTTGAAGAATCGCATTCATTCCGGCGATAACGGCCTTCATATCCAAATCTTCCATTCCGCTTTGTACCATGTTTCTCCCGTAGAAACATCCCATGTAGAAACTAGCCGTGTCTTTTTCGGTTTTCATGGAAACACTGGTTTGGGTATTGGAATTGCAGCAGCTGGATAAGCCTAAAGTGGCTATTGCTAAAGTAAAAAATAAATTTTTTGCGTTCATAGTTTTTCGTGAATTAAATTATACTATATCTAATAATTCTATATCAAAAATCAACGTTTCGTTCGGTCCGATAGCCTGTCCGGCTCCATGAGCACCGTAAGCCAAATCGGAGGGAATGAATAATTGCCATTTTGAACCCACGGGCATCAGTTGCAATGCCTCTACCCAACCCGGAATCACCCCGTTCACGGGAAATTCGGCAGGCTCTCCGCGGCGATATGAAGAGTCGAACACGGCACCGTTAATCAGGCGTCCCTCGTAATGACATTTCACGGTATCGCTTGCTTTCGGGGTAGCTCCTTTACCCTCGGAGATTACCTTGTATTGTAATCCGCTAGGCAGGGTGATTACACCACTTTGTCCTTTATTGTCGTTCAAGAATTTTTCTCCGGCTTCCTTGGCGGCTTTACCTCTGTCGTCTTGTAACTTGGTAAAGAATTCTTGCAAGATGTTATTTGCTTCTTCCGGTTTGATTTCCGGCATTTGACCAGCATAAACTGTTTTCAGTGCGTCGAGAAGGGCTTCCGGATTGATGGTGTTGACTCCTGATGAAAGGAGGTTGCTAGCGAAACTTAGTCCTAAACAGTAACTCACTTTGTCTAACTCTTCAGTATATTTCATTGAAAGGTTTAATTAATAAATAAATATTTTGTTCATTAAGATGCAAATGTAAGAACATTGAGCGAAATCTCAAATCATACCGTCATTTAATTTTATTTGCCTGTCCGACATGGTCGCGAGTTCCGTGTCATGCGTGACGATGACGAAGGTTTGCCCGAGTTCTTCACGCAGGGTAAAAAAGAGTTGGTGCAACTCGCTTTTCGTGCGGGTATCGAGATTACCCGAGGGTTCGTCGGCAAGTATCACGCG
>QWCH01004665.1_pt1 | contig 12199 bp, 10 predicted proteins | sample 1972671 | NCBI WGS metagenome assembly QWCH01 (sample SAMN09866713, study PRJNA288562) | Human gut metagenome isolate term3_stool, whole genome shotgun sequencing... | isolation source: gut | host: Homo sapiens | place: USA: California | reverse complement strand
GGAGATCGTGGAAGGCATGCGCAAGGGCGTCAAGGACGGCCTGATCACCCCCGTGTTCTGCGGCAGCGCCGTGAACCAGCAGGCACTGGATATGCTGCTATTCAATATGCACAAGCTGCTGCCCAGCCCGGAGCACGAGGCCTGCACCCTGGCCGAGGACGCCAACGGCGAGCCCGTGGAGCTCCACTGCACCGAGGCAGAGCCCACCGCCGCCTATGTGTTCAAGACCGTGGCCGACCCGTTCGTGGGCAAACTGAGCTACCTGCGGGTGGTCAGCGGCAAGGTGACCGCCGGTGAGCCGCTGGTCAACGCCCGCACCGGCGAGCCGGAAAAGATCGGCAAGCCCCTCACCGTCATCGGCAAGAAGCAGGTGGACGCCGACGGCATCGGTGCCGGTGACATCGGTGCCGTGGCCAAGCTGGTGACCGCCAGGACCGGCGACACCCTGTGCGACGCTTCCCGCGTGGTGAAGCTGCCCGCCCCCGTGTTCCCGCAGCCCAGCCTGTTCATGGCCGTCACCGTGGCCAAGAAGGGCGATGAGGGCAAGATCAGCAGCGCACTGGCCCGCCTGATGGAAGAGGACCCCACCCTGAGCTACCAGAACAACGCCGAGACCCATCAGCAGGTGATCGGCGGCCTGGGCGAGCAGCATCTGGACGTGGTCAAGGCCAAGCTGAAGAACAAGTTCGGCGTGGAGATCGGCCTGGAAGCTCCCCGCATCGCCTATCGTGAATCCATCCGCAAGGCCTGCCAGAAACAGGGCCGCCACAAGAAGCAGACCGGCGGCCACGGCCAGTTCGGTGACGTCATCATCAACTTTGAGCCCTGCGACAGCGAGCAGGTGGTGTTTGAGGAAAAGGTGTTCGGCGGCAGCGTGCCCAAGAACTTCTTCCCCGCCGTGGAAAAGGGCGTGCGCCTGGCAGCTGAAAAGGGCGTGCTGGCCGGTTACCCCGTGGTGGGCCTGAAGGCCACCCTGCTGGACGGCAGCTACCACCCCGTGGACAGCTCCGAAATGGCCTTTATCATGGCCGCCAAGCTGGCCTACAAGGCCGCCATGCCGGAGGCCGGGCCGGTCATTCTGGAGCCCATCCACACCCTGAAGGCCCATGTCCCCAACGACAACACCGGTGACATCATGGGCGATGTGACCAAGCGCCGCGGCCGCGTGCTGGGCATGGAGCCCGACGAGGACGGCCTGCAGACCATCATCGCCGAAGTGCCGCTGGCTGAGCTTGCAAACTTTACCACCTTCATCCGGCAGACCACCCAGGGCCGCGGCTGGTTCACCACCGAGTTTGCCCGCTACGAGATCCTGCCCGAAATGCTGGTGCCCGCCGTGGTGGAGCAGGCCAAGAAGCTGGGCAACCTGGATGAGAGCGCCGACGACTGAGCCGCTTTCTGACCGTTCCTGAATAACGACATTCCCACAAGCCCCGTTGACACCTTTCCCTCTGTCGGCGGGGCTTTTTGCTGCGGGTGCGGTTTGTGCCGCCCCTTGACAAGCGCCACAAAAATCCCGTCTGAAGCAGTTCAGACGGGATTTTTTCTTGCACATTTTACGTTTTGGAAACGGAGATCAACCCTTCAGGGGCACAAAGCCCACCAGGTCCTTGATGACCTCCCCGGCAATGATCAGCCCTGCCACCGAGGGCACAAAGGCATTGGAGCCCGGCGTTGACCGACGGGGAGCCCCCGGACGCTGGGCATCTGCCGGGCAGGGTGCTTCCGGTGCTATGTCCTCGGTCAGGGGCGTCATGGCAGGCTCCCGGGAGTACACCACCTTCAGGTGCTTGATCTTGCGCTTGCGGCACTCGGTGCGCATCACCTTGGCCAGCGGGCAGACCGAGGTCTTGTAGATGTCGGTCACCTCAAAGCGGGTGGGGTCCATCTTGTTGCCGGCGCCCATGGAGCAGATGATGGGCACCCCGGCTTCCTTGCACTTCATCACCAGAGCCAGCTTGCCGGTGACGGTGTCGATGGCGTCCACCACATAGTCGAACTGGGAGAAGTCGAAGCTGTCCTGGGTCTCCGGGCCGAAGAAGGTCTTGTAGGTAGTGACCTTGATGTCCGGGTCAATGTCGTGGACGCGCTCCTCGGCCACATCCACCTTGAATTTGCCCACGGTCTTGCGGGTGGCAATGATCTGGCGGTTGAGGTTGGTCAGGCAGACCTTATCATCGTCGATGAGGTCCAGCGCGCCCACACCGCTGCGGGCCAGTGCCTCCACCGTGTAGCCGCCCACACCGCCGATGCCGAACACGGCCACGCGGGAATTGTGCAGCTTTTCCATTGCCTCTGCGCCCAGCAGCAGCTGGGTGCGGGAATACTGATCTTGCATTGCGTTTTGTCTCCTTGTTACTTTTCCACTCTCGTAATGATGCCGCCGCCCAGCACCACATCCCCCTGATACAGCACCACCGACTGGCCGGGCGTGGGGGCGCGCTGGGGCTGGTCGAACTCCAGCCGGAAGCCGTTTTCCGCCGGGTAAACGGTGGCGGCCTGCTCGGTCTGGTGGTAGCGGGTGCGGGCCGTGACCCGCAGCGGTCCGGTCAGCTCCGGGATGGCGATCCAGTTCACATCCTCCGCATAGACGATGCGGTCGAACAAAGCACTCTCCGGGCCGACGGTGACCGTGTTGGCCTGCATATCCTTGCCGCAGACGTACACCGGGGCCCCCAGTGCCAGCCCAAGGCCCTTGCGCTGGCCCAGCGTGTAACGCACCGCACCGTTGTGGGTGCCCACCACCTTGCCGCTCTCGTCCAGAAAATCACCGGCGGGGTAGTGCTTACCGGTAAAGCCCTCCATAAAGCGGGCATAGTCGCCGTCGGGCACAAAGCAGATGTCCTGGCTGTCGTGTTTGCGGGCATTGATGAAATGATGCTGCTCGGCGATGGCACGCACCTCGGTCTTGTGCAGGGCCCCCAGCGGCAGGCGCACATGCGCCAATTGCTGCTGGGTGAGGTTGTACAGCACATAGCTCTGATCCTTGCCCTCATCCAGCCCCTTTTTGAGCAGCCAGCGGCCGGTGTCCGGGTCCTGTTCCACCCGGGCATAGTGGCCGGTGACCACATATTCCATGCCGTGGGCCTGCGCCCAGTTCAACAGATGGTTGAACTTCATGTATTTATTACAATCAATGCAGGGGTTTGGGGTGCCGCCGGCCTCATACACCCGGACAAACTTCTCGATGATCTGTTCCCGGAAGTCGGCGGTGAAGTCCAGCACCTCGTAAGGGATATCCAGGGCAAAGGCCACCTCGGCGGCGTCCTCGATGTCCTTTTCCGAGCAGCAGGTGTGGAAACCGGACTGCCCCAGCATCTCGTTGTGGGTCAGGCGCATGGTGATGCCGGTGCAGTCGTACCCGTCCCGCTGCATCAGCCAGGCAGCCACCGAGCTGTCCACGCCGCCGCTCATGGCAATGAGGGCGCGCGGGGGCCGGGGCGCAGAGTTCTGTGTGGTCATAGATTCTCCTTTGGCGTGTTCAACACACTAAAATAGTAGTATAATAGTAACGCGGTAAAAACCAGTTGTCAAGACGCAGAAATTTGCCCTGCAGCGTCCAGCAGGCACTGCCGCTCGTTGAGCAGCTGCCCCCGGATGACCGCGTCCAGCAGGGCTTCCAGCGTCCTGCGCAGGCCGGGCCCTGCCGGGATGCCCGCCGCCATCAGGTCACGGCCGTTCACGGCCAGCTGGCTGACCCGGCAGCACACGCCGTCGGCGTCCAGCTGTGCGGCCAATTCTGCCTGCGCGGCAAAATCAGCCGCCCGTTCCGGCTCCATGGCAGCGCCCAGCGCCGCCAGCCGCTGCACGGTGTGCAGGTCGTACCGGCCCAGCAGTTTCCGGATGCGGATGGCCGTATCGGGGGCAGCATCCTGTCCGGGAGCGGCGGAAGCTTTCTCCTCGGACACGAATCGGGCCATTCCATCGCCCGCCCTACTGCCTGCGGCAGCAGGGTCCCACCCCAGCGGACGGTCCTCGGAGAAACTTCCGCCGCCCCCTCCTGTTTCCCTCACCAGCACCGCCGTCTGCTCGATGCAGGTGTTGGAGCAGCGCAGGCGCTTCAGGGCCTTGCGGGTGCCGTCCTCGCCAAGGCTCATCAGCAATGCGGCCCACCGCACGGGCAGGTCCTCCGTGCCCGCCGGGCAGGCATCCACCACCGGCTTTGCGGCCTGCAATGCCGGGGCGGAAAGCTCCGGAATGATAACTTTTAGTATTTTTTTATCAAGATATGCCGCCGGGGCGGGTGCTGCCAGCAATTTAGACAGCTCTTCTTCGATCCGCTCCACCGACACGCAGTCCAGATGGGCACACAGTGCCCGGGCCGCCTGCCCGGTGGGCGGGTCGATGGCAAAGCCGAACCGCGCCGCGAACCGGTACAGCCGCAGGATGCGCAGGGCATCCTCTTCAAAGCGGGTGGCGGGGTCGCCCACGGCCCGCAGGATGCCCTGCTGCAGGTCCTGCTGCCCTCCAAAGGGGTCGATGAGCCCCTCGGCATCGTTGTAGGCCATGGCATTGATGGTAAAGTCCCGCCGGGCCAGGTCCTGCCGCACATCCGGCACAAAGTGTACCTCGTCCGGGTGGCGGCCGTCGGTATAGGCCCCCTCGGTGCGGAAGGTAGTGGTCTCGTACAGCTGGCCGCCGTACTTGATGGTCACGGTGCCGTGCTGCAGCCCGGTGGGGATGCACTGCCCCTCCCCGAACAATGCCAGCACCTGCTCCGGCCGGGCGCTGGTGCAAAGGTCCCAGTCCTGCGGGATGCGCCCCAGCAGACTGTCCCGCACGCAGCCGCCCACCGCGTAGGCCGCATATCCGGCCCCGTGCAGCCGGGCCAGCAGAGCCGCCGCACCGGCGTCCAATCGGATGTTTTGCATGGGTCACGCCTCCTCGTACTGCAGGGTGATCTGCATCCCGTCTGCGCCGCACACTGCCGCCGGGAAGATGCTCTGCGCCTGGGGCAGATCTGCTTCCGGGTCGGTGATCATGGGGGAATAGTGGGTCAGCCAGAGGCGATGCGCTCCGGCGCGGGCCGCCAACGCGGCGCTCTGCCCAAAGGTGCTGTGCCCCCACTGAGCTGCCTGGGCTTCCTGTTCCGGAAGCGCATAGGTGGCGTCGCAAATCAGCAGGTCAGCGCCCTGTGCGGCCTGCTCCAGCGCGGCGCAGGGGGCCGTGTCGCCGGAGAATACCATGCTCAGCCCCCGGCGCGGCGCGCCCAGCACCTCCGCCGGGGCCACGGTGCGGCCTTTTACGAGAACGCTCTGCCCCTGCTGCAGAAGTTTCCATTGCTGCACCGGCACCCCCAGCGCCCGGGCCCGGGCCGGGTCGAACCGGCCTGCCCGGGGCAGCTCCAACCGATAACCCACGCTGGGCACCCGGTGCCGGGTGGCAAAGGGACGCAGCACAGCACCCGCCGGCCAGCCCTCCGACAGCGCATCCAGTGCCAGCGGCCCGTCTGCTTCCTGCAGGCGCACGGCATAGGGCAGCGGCCCGGTGAGGGCACGCACGGCGCTCCAGATGCCGGCAAGCCCTTTCGGCCCCACCAGCAGCAGCGGCCGGGTGCGGCCCTGGGCCCCCAGCGTCTGCAGCAGACCCGGCAGGCCGAAGATGTGGTCGCCGTGATAATGGGTCAGACAGACGGCGTCCGCACGCATCAGGTTGACCCCGGCACGGCGGGCCGCCGCCTGGGTGCCCTCGCCGCAGTCGAACAGCAGGCCGTGGCCGCCGCAGGCTGCAAAGGCCGTACTGAGGGCGCGGTCCGGCAGCGGCATGGTAGCCGCCGTGCCCAGTAAGGTGATGGTCAGCATAAAAACTCCTTTGGATGAATGGTTCTTCTTTTATCTTACCACAGCGGCCCCGCCTGCACAATCGTCTGCGGCCCTGCATAGGATGGGCAAATGCAAAAAAGGAGGCGCAGACCATGCGATACCGGCCCGGAGCACACCGTTCCTTCCGCCCACGGCACCGGCACTGGCTGCGCGGGCTGATGCTGGCCGTGCTGGTGCTGGCGGTGCTGTTCCTGTTATACGGCTGCGCCGTGCAGCGGCTGATCTATTCTTCCCGCGGGACGATGATCTTTCTGCCGGAACGGCCGCTGCTCTGAACAGCAAAAGAGGGACGACTGCCGTCGTCCCTCTGGGGTGGGTCACATCAGTAATTGATCTTCTTCAGCTCAAAGTAGCTCTGGGGGTGTGCGCACACCGGGCACTTGAGCGGAGCCGACTTGCCGATGAAGGTGTAGCCGCAGTTCCGGCACTGCCACAGCTGCTGCTCTTCGCGGGCGAACACCTTCTGGTTCTTCAGGTTCTCGGCCAGGGCGCGGTAGCGCTCCTCGTGCTCCTTCTCGATCTGTGCCACCATGGTGAACAGGGCTGCGATCTGGTTGAAGCCCTCTTCCTTGGCCTCCTTGGCCATGCGGGGGTACATCTCGGTCCACTCGTCGTGCTCGCCGCCGGCGGCCATGTCCAGGCAGGTGAGCGTGTCGGGGATGGCACCGCCGCACAGCAGCTTGAACCAGATCTTGGCATGCTCCTTCTCGTTGCCGGCGGTCTCCTCAAAGATGGCAGCCAGCTGCTCATAGCCTTCCTTCTTGGCCATGCTGGCAAAGTAGGTGTACTTGTTGCGTGCCTGGCTCTCGCCTGCAAAGGCTTCCCACAGGTTTTTCTCGGTCTTGGTACCCTTGAGTTCCATACTCTCTTCTCCTTTTGTTATTCGGTGTCTGTATCGGCAGCCCCACTGCGGGGCTTCAGGTCCTTGTCTCTGAACAGAGTATACCACAAACGGTGAAAGAAATCAAGAATTATTCCTATTTATTTTGAGAATTATTTTCAGTTATGCTGTTTCAGGGCGCACACGGCGATGCTCAGGGCGCTCCATGCCGCCTGATACATCAGCACATAGGTCACCGGCAGCTGCCAGATGCTGCGGGCGCTGGTGAGCAGCACCGCAATGGCCACCGAGAACAGCACCGACACCATCTGCACCGTGGTGGCCGTGGTCTCGGCGTTCTGGGCCTTGTCGGCGGCGCGCAGGCCGCCGGTCAGGCTGGCAAAGCCTTTCTGATGGTACATGCAGCCGGGCGCATCCTCGGCCGGGGCGGCCTCGAGGGCAGCGTACTGCTCCTGATCCAGCAGGGTGACCATGCCCTCCGGCAGGCGGTAGGCCTCGGTGATGTGCTTTGCGGTCAGGCTGGGGTCCAGACTGGTGACCAGCAGACGGATGTTCTCCTGCTGCAGGGCGGCAAGGCTGCGGGCGATGTTGCGGCCGCCCACATAGCGGATCACGAACATGGCATGCACGTTGCCGGACACCGCCAGATACAGGATCTGCAGCTCCCCGTTTTTGGAGTGCTGGTTCTCGTAGTCCTCGTCCGGCAGGGCCACGCCCTCCTGCTCCAGGAAACGGCGGGTGCCGATCTGGATGTGGTTGTTGTCGCACCAGGCGGCAAAGCCCAGCCCGCGGTGGATCTCCAGATCCTTGACCGGGAACAGGATGTCAGTGCGGTCCTCAATGATCTGACGGAACAGCCCCTGCAGGGTACCGCCGCTCTGGTTGAGCACGCTGGCCGCGTACAGGATGGCGCGGTCGATGCGGCCGCCCTTGAAGATGCGGATATCCTCCAGCACCACGCTGTCGGCGGCAAACAGGTCCTCGGCATCCACCTGAAGGGTGTCGATGCCGCCCAGTTCCTGAATGGCCGCCCAGCCGGGCACCACGGCCCCCACGGCACCGGCGGTACGCTGCAGGCGCAGCGCGGCCATGCCAGCGATGAGGGTGGAGGACAGGGGTGCGCCCATGCACAGCACCGCCGTCAGGGCGGCAGCGGCCAGCTTCACGTCACGGCCTACCACCAGACACAGCAGGGCGCTGAGCAGGGCCACGCCCAGCAGGATGTACCCGTTCTTCCGTGCACGGCGTTCCCCGGCGCGCTCGTCCAGGCTCTGTGCCACAAAGCCTTCGTCCGCCGTCCGGGGGCGGCTCAGCAGCACCCAGGGGTCCTTCTGTTCCAGATCCCGTGCCAGTGCCCGGATCAGGTCCTTGTCCCGGGTGCGATACGCACCCTGCAGATCGGTGGCTTCGCCCAGCAGTTCATAGCCGCCACGCACGGCAGACAGCATCACCCGGCTGCCCAGCAGCGCCAGGAACAGCCCCAGGGCTGCAACGCCGGTGAGGATGGACAGGCCCTCGGTGGTGCGGTAGGAGTTGGCCGTGAGCAGGGCCGTGACGGCCTGCAGCAGCGCCGCCACAGCGGCCAGTGCGGGCATCGTCTCTGCCGAGGGGCGGCCCCGCAGGCCGTTCAGGCCGTCGCGCAGGACCGGGAAGCTCACCACCAGGCTGGCGGCATACAGCAGCAGATTGGCGGCGTAGAAGGCCGCCGGGGCGGCATCCGGGTCCAGTGCGGCCAGCGGCGGCAGCAGCCGATCGGCCACCAGGCCCACATGCAGCAGCACCACGGCCAGGATCCCGGCCAGTACACAGCGCAGGGTAAGCTCTGCACTCATGCGGCGCAGCTTCTCTCCCACGCTCTCGGGGGCTTCGTCCTCCGCCGGCAGGGCGTCCTCCGCCTCGGTTTTCAGCTCCGTCTCTCCGGCACGTTCCGCTTCGGCAGTGTCTGCGGCGGGCGCAGCCACCGGCGTTTCGGTCGGTTCCGTCTCCGGAGCGTCCAGCGGTTCCAGCGGCAGGCTCATGGTATCTTCGTCCGGTTTGGTCTCCGGCTCTGCCTCGGGGGCTTTCACCGGTGCAGCTGGAGATGTTTTCTCCGGGGCTGCCGGTTCTTCCGGGACTTCCGGCTTTTTCTCGTCATCGGCGTCGCCAAACATCCGGAACACCGATTTCTTTTCCGGCAGCGGCTTGTCGGCTGCAAACACCATGGTGGGCCGGGGCGGCTCCGGAGCCTTTTCCGGGGTCTCCGGCTCTTCCGGGTCATCCAGCGGCACATCCACGCTGCGGATGGGCTCCAGCGTTTCCTCCACCGGCTTCGGTTTTGCAGCCATGCCGTTCAGCATGTCCTTGAGCTGCTGCATCTCCTGCTGCTCCTGCTGTTCCTGCGGCAGCAGCACGTCCGGGGCGTTCTTGGGGTTCTGTGCAGCCTTCTTCCGGGGCTTTTCCGGCTGCGGAGCTGGGGCGGCAGGAGCCTTGGGCGGCTCCGGCTTGTTCTCCGGGGCAGGCTGCGGGGCCGGTCTGTCCGGCACGGCAGGTTTTTCCGGGGCAGCAGGCACTTCGGCTTTGGGCTGGGGGAAATCCGTGCCCGGGTCTGCGGTGCGCAGGGTCAGGTCCAGATCCAGCGGTTCCTCCCCGTCGTGCTTTGCCAGGGCATCTGCGCCCAGCAGCACCTCACCGGTGGGCAGTTCCAGGTCCGTCCCGGCCTGCGGAGCCTGCTTCGGTTTTGCATGGCCGAACAGCCGCCCGAACAGCCCCTTTTGCTCTTCCGCTGTTTCTTCCTCCCGGCGCACCATCTCGGCCGGGATATCCGCCACGGTGGTGGTGAAGAAATCGCGGAATTTCTCATCGCTTGCGGCGGCACTCTTGTATTGATTTTTTTCCTTAGGCATCCTTGTTCCTCCCGTTCTTCAGATTGGGGTTACGGATCACGCCTGTCACGCATTCTGTGCTGCGCGCTGCGACTGGATCTCGTACAGGATAATGCCGGCCGCCACCGAGACGTTGTAGCTGTCCACACCGGTGCCCTGTGCGGCCATGTCCAGCCGCACCACACCGTCGCACAACTTCTTGACCAGCTGCGACACGCCGCTGCCCTCGCTGCCCAGCACCAGCGCGATGGGGCCGGTGAGGTTGTTCTTCCGCAGGGGCACACCGTCCATGTCGGCGCAGTAAACGAACACGCCCTGCTCCTTGAGGCGGCGGATCGTCTCGCCGATGTTGGCCACGCGGGCCACCGGCAGCCGCTCAGCGGCACCTGCGCTGGACTTGATGACCGTGGGGGTGACCGATGCGCCGCCCCGCTTGGGGATCACGATGCCGTGGGCGCCGCACAGCAGAGCGCTGCGCATCACGGCACCCAGGTTGTGGGGGTCCTCAATGCCATCGCTCAGCACCAGGAACGGCGGCTCGCCCTTGGCTTTGGCCGCCGCCAGCAGGTCCTCCACGGTGGCATACGCGATCTCGCTGGCAAAGGCGGCCACACCCTGATGGCTCTCGGTGCCGGTCATCAGGCGCAGCTTGTTGGGGTTCACCCGCTTGACGGCTGCCCCGGCCTCCTTGGCCAGTGCGGTATAGTAGGCCGCCACGGCGGGGGCCATGCTCTCCGAAATGAGCACCGTATCCACGCCGGAACCGCTCTTCAGCAGCTCGGTCACCGGATTCTTGCCATAGACCAGGCTCTCATTCCGGGTCTGCTCTTCCGGTGCACGGCGCGGGCGGCGGGGCTGATTTTTCTCTTCCATTCTATGTTCTCCTTCCGTTTCTATCGGAACGATGCAGCGCATGTTCCCCAGGGCGCGCCGCACCGCTTGCGCAGGCAGCCAGCCCGACGATTTTATCAGATGATAATCCAAGGTAAAGTATAGCATAAGCCGACCGGGTTTGCCAGCAAATTGCCGCTTTTTTGTCGGCCCGACCGGATTTTTTCACAGCTTGCCTGCGCCCCGGCCCGGTTTTGCAGAATTGTCCCTTGCTGCTGCGCCTTCTGCCCCTGCCGGGACCTGCCGTTTTGCCGGTCCAAAAAGTTTTCCACAAAAGCGGGCTATACATTCCGTAGAAGGGCCCGATTTTTTCCACATGTTGAAAACCCGGTGGAGAAAGTTCAAAAGTCCTGCTGCAAAGCCTGTTTTTCCTGTGGAATTTAACATTCTCCACTGAGTTTTCCACAATCTGGTTCGACATTCCCCCGCAGGGTGCGTACAATTTGTAATTTTCAAGTCGGAAATATGACAATTTTTTGATGCGGAACCACGCACCTTTTGAAATTTTCTCCAATATCAAATTGACGAATGTGGATTTGTGTTGAAAATCCCACGGTTTCTCCCATCCCGGGGACATTCTGCAAAAGTGGTGCAGGACCTTCAAAATTGTTGCAGGTTCCCGCATTTCGGACCCTTTCCGCCCGCAAATGCCGCATTCCGCCCGTCGTTTGAAGAGAAAAACCGCCTGTTTGGATTGATTTTAAGCAGGGTTTGGGGTATACTAGTTTTGTAGGTTTGTTAAGCCGTGCACAATACGGCGCGGCATGACCGAAAACCCCGATCATATTTGGAGGTAATGAATAATGTTGGTAAATGCAACCGAGATGCTGCTCAAAGCACGCGATGGCCACTACGGTGTGCCTCAGTTCAACATCAATAACTTGGAGTGGACCAAGGCAGTCCTGACCGCCTGCGAGGAAATGAAGAGCCCCGTCATTCTGGGCGTTTCCGAGGGCGCCGGCAAGTACATGACCGGCTTCAAGACCGTCGCTGCCATGGTCAGCGCTATGGTCGATTCCATGGGCATCACCGTTCCCGTTGCCCTGCACCTGGACCACGGCACCTATGAAGGCTGCAAGGCCTGCATCGAGGCCGGCTTCTCTTCCATCATGTTCGACGGCAGCCACTACTCCATCGAGGAGAACGTGGAAAAGACCAAGGAGCTGGTCGCTCTGGCACATGCAAAGGGCCTGAGCATCGAGGCCGAGGTCGGTTCCATCGGCGGCGTCGAGGACGGCGTCGTGGGTGCCGGCGAGATTGCTGACCCCGAAGAGTGCGCAAAGATCACCGCTCTGGGCGTTGACTTCCTGGCTGCCGGCATCGGCAACATCCACGGCGTCTACCCCGCAAACTGGAAGGGCCTGGACTTCGAGGCTCTGGACCGCATCCACAAGGCCACCAACAACATTCCTCTGGTCCTGCATGGCGGCACCGGCATCCCCGACGAGATGATCGCAAAGGCCATCAGTCTGGGCGTCTCCAAGATCAACATCAACACCGAGTGCCAGCTGGTCTTTGCTGAGGCTACCCGTAAGTACATCGAGGCCGGCAAGGATCTGCAGGGCAAGGGCTTCGACCCCCGCAAGCTGCTGGCTCCCGGTGCAAAGGCCATCGAGGACAAGTGCAAGGAGAAGATCGAGCTGTTCGGCTGCGCCGGCAAGGGCTAAGCAGAAGCTCGCATCCTGACCGGTACACCACCCAATAAAGTATGCGCCCCCGCTGCACCGTTATGCACAGTGCAGCGGGGGCGCTTTTTACTTTATATGCGAGCACTCAGACGCGGG
>QWCH01009876.1_pt1 | contig 12204 bp, 10 predicted proteins | sample 1972671 | NCBI WGS metagenome assembly QWCH01 (sample SAMN09866713, study PRJNA288562) | Human gut metagenome isolate term3_stool, whole genome shotgun sequencing... | isolation source: gut | host: Homo sapiens | place: USA: California | reverse complement strand
GATATGGCTTTCTATGTTTTGGGAATTTTTTAAAGCAGGTCTGTTTTCTGCCGGCGGCGGTCTTGCCACCTTGCCATTCCTTTATGCTATTTCCCATTCAACAGGCTGGTTCTCAACGGAAGATATTGCCAATATGATTGCCATATCCGAATCGACTCCCGGTCCCCTGGGTGTTAATATGTCTACTTATGCAGGATATCAGGCTTTAGGTATTTTGGGCGGTATCTGGGCTACCTTGTCACTGACATCTCCCGCCCTTTTCATTATCACTGCCATTTCTAAAGCGCTACATAAATTCAGGGATTCCGTTGTTGTACAAAAAATCTTTTACGGCTTACGCCCCTGCTCAACCGCCTTAATTGCCGCAGCCGGCCTTGGAGTTGCCAAAATTTCTCTGACTGACATATCTGCCTTTGAAAGCACACAAAACGTATGGTCTTTATTTCAGTGGCCCTCTGTTCTTTTGGCCCTCTGCATATGGGTTCTTCTGAGGAAATTTAACAAGCATCCTGTCTTATATATTATTTTCGCTGCAGTTTCCGGCATTGTATTTGAGCTCTAATATTGCAATAAAAAGAATGCTTTGGTATTCGTCACCAAAGCATTCTTTTTATTTATCTTGCTACAACCGGTAACGTGGACCCACCTACCGGTACTATATCCACTTAGTAAAAGGAATGCTTCCATATCCCTCTTTACAGCTGGCAGCCACAATCATTATGCCGCCTTTTTTTACTATATGCTTTACATTATCTATTGATTTTTGTGCTTGGTATAAATTGATATCTTTCGGATATCCTCCTGTCGATACCACAACGATATCTGCCGGTTCCTTTACTTTTTTCTTATAAATCTTATCTAAAAATTCACATGCTTTTCTGTGAGCTGTCACCGGATGTCCGGCTGCAGCAAATGCTATTTTTTTATGGTCATCCAACGTTACATTGACAATAAAGTCTACATTAATAAAATTTCTGACCTCTTCGATATCATCCCGAACGGGATTGTTTACAAGATTTCCCGCAAAGGCCCCCGGTCTGATCATATTTTTATGATTTGCCTGGATAGCCTCTTTGGATGAAACACCGGGCATAATTGCTTTCATACCGCCGCTATATCCGGCAAAATAATGATACTCTACATTTCCCACCAAAATCCGCCGGTCTGCCTCTGCAACAGTGCGGAAAATATCAACAGGCGTTCCGTTTTTGCAAGTCCCCAAATGAACGCAATCATCGGGATTGCTGTCGATACAACGCACCTGTCTGTATACCTCTTCGCCTACAAGATTCTTCTGTTCTTCTTCCGTTTGTTTTCTATGACTTCCTAATCCGAAAACAACGGTAATATCTTTATTTTCCACTCCTGCTTTTCTTAATTCGTCAAGCAGGCAGGGAATGATAATCCGTGACGGTACCGGCCGGGTTATATCGCTTGTAATAATGACAACTTTTTCTCCGGGACGGACAACCTCAGAAAGCAAAGGGCTGTCAAAAGGCTCTGATAACGCCCGCTTTACTTCTTTTTCCTCTGATTCCACGGAGGGACATGTATTGGGAAGAATTTCTCCAAGCACATTTTCGTCAGGTATCTGAAAGGATACCAAATCTTTGTAATATTTAATTGCAAATTCCATACAGGACTCCTTTTTTCTATCCATTTATTTTATAAAAGTGATTCTCGCACAAACTTAAGGCCTATTTTTCAATTTCATAAGGCCAACTGATAATGCCGCCGAAATCATATACTTTTTCATATCCCAAACGTATCAATTTCTGAGAAGCCTGCTTACTTCTGACTCCGCTCCGGCAATAGACCAGCAGCGTTGCTTTTTTATCGGGCAGTTCCTTCGGTATAGTATTGCCGATTGTTTCATTTGTTACGAGAACAGCGCCCGGGATATGCCCTTCCTTGTACTCTTCAGGACGACGCACATCAACTACCAGCACATGATCGTGTCCCATCATCAATTTAGCTTCTTCCGGGCTTATTTTTTCATACCTGCCCATTTCATTTCCTCCGTAACCTGTTATTCCGACAAAAGCCAAAAAGGCTGCCAATAAAACAACAAAGAGACGCATTTTATTTATTCCTTTTACTGCTTAAAAAGAGTTCCGAAAATCCCACGGATAAGGCTGGCTCCCAAATTGCCACCCACATTTTTCCCAAGGCTTCCTCCTACAGAGCCGCCCAAAGACCGGCCTGCGGCTCGTCCGATTGTACCTAAAACAGAATTCCCTACTGATTTGATGGCTCTATTCCTTGCGGCTTCTTCTTTTTTTGCTTCCCGCTCCGCTTCTTTTTGTGCCTTTTCATTTGCTTTTGCTTCTTCCTTTGCCAACTTAGCGTCTTCTTCCGCTTTTTTCTGTGCCAGTGCTTCCGCTTCCGCTTTAGCCGCTTCCTCCTGTCCGAGCCGTTGTAAAAATTCATAAGCAGAATCCGGATCATAGCTGTTCGCATATTTACTGTACAAAAGGCTGCCTTTAATCGTCTGCTCCCTTTCGTCATCATTGATTCCGCCCATACTGCACTGCGGAGGAAGAACAGAAACCTTTTCTGCCATTCCGGGAACTCCGTCTTCCCCCAGGAAAGAAACGACTGCTTTTCCCGTCCCTAAAGACACTATCGTTTCCGCCGTATCGAATGCCGGGTTTGCACGGAATGACATAGCGGCAGCTTTAACGGCTTTTTGATCGGCCGGCGTATAAGCACGAAGTGCATGCTGTACTTTATTGCCCAACTGTGCTAAAACTCCGTCGGGAATATCCTTGGGGTTTTGCGTACAGAAATAAACGCCGACTCCTTTTGAACGAATCAATTTGACTACTTGTTCAATTTTATCCAAAAGTTGCTTGGAAGCTTCATCAAATAATAAATGAGCTTCATCAAAGAAAAATACCATTTTAGGTTTCGGCAAATCACCCACTTCGGGAAGCGTTTCAAATAATTCAGAAAGCATCCAAAGAAGGAACGCAGAATACATTTTTCCATTATGAATCAGACTTTCACTGTCAAGGATATGAATCATCCCTTTTCCGCCCTCTCCCAAAGAGAACCAGTCGGAAATATTAAGTGCCGGTTCTCCGAAGAAAACATCTCCGCCGGCCACTTCCAGTGCCACCACCGAACGGATAATGGCACTGATGGAAGCAGTGCTCATTTTCCCGTATTGCTCTTCAAAGTCCCCGCGGTGATCATTAATCCGGTTCAATATGGCTTTCAAATCTTTTGTGTCGACCAAAAGCAGTTTATTGTCATCTGCAATTTTAAAAACAATCGTTAAAATATCAGATTGCAAGTCATTAAGTTCCAAAATACGGGATAAAAGCAATGGCCCCATTTCTGAAACCGTTGTACGGAGCTGTATTCCCTTTTTTCCATAAATATCCCATAATGTCACCGGGTAACCATGATACGTAAATCCTGCTTCTGCCAGTCCGAATTTGGCAATCCGTTTCTGCATATCTTCACTATCTGTCCCTGCCTTCATCATGCCTGCGATATCTCCCTTGACATCAGCCATGAATACAGGAACACCCATGTCGCTGAATGTTTCGGCCATAACTTTCAGTGTAATTGTTTTCCCTGTTCCGGTCGCCCCTGCTATTAATCCGTGACGATTCACCATCTTAGGAATAATGCAGATTTTTTCACCGGCATCATTATTTCCAATCCAAACTTTTCTGTCAATATACATAATATGCCTCCCTCCCGAAACCATTTCTGTCACTCTATGCTTTGTTTTAAGAATAGCAAAAAGATTCTTAAACTTCAATTCTGATTTCTTCGCTTATCCCGTAACATGCATATCTGCTATAATAAACATAATTATTTATAAAGGAGCTTTCATGAAATATAATTATGTTCTCTTTGACCTGGACGGGACTATTTTCGAGTCCGCTCCGGGTATTATAAAAGCCATGCAGTACGGTCTCACTGCCGTAGGCATAGAAGAAACCGATTTTGACATCTTGCATTCATTTATCGGACCTCCGTTAAATGTACAGCTACAAAAAATATATAACCTTTCAAAAGAAGATACTTCATCTGTCATTCAAAAGTTCAGAGAACAATATGATACTCAAGGCGTATTCGAATCACTTCCTTATGAGGGCATTGAAGAGTTACTGCAAAGCTTGAAAAAAAGAAATGCTGCTCTTGCAGTGGCCTCCAGTAAGCCTTGGCCGCTTGTAGAAACACTTTTGGATAAATTTCACCTGACTTCTTACTTTGAGGTTATCACCGGCAGCAATCCGGAAGATGAGTTAAAAAATACGGCAGCTTTTGACCAGAAAATTTCCATCATCAAAAAAACGCTGGCCGCCTTGTACAAAACCGATGCATCCGTAGTGGAAAATGATGAACAACTTCGCTCTACTATCATGATTGGCGACAAAAATTATGATATTTTCGGTGCAAAAACAAATCATATTTCCTCGGGAGGTGTTCTTTGGGGGTATGGAAATGAAAAAGAATTAAAAGATGCGGAGGCGGATTTCTTATTTTCCACACCGCAAGATCTGAAAGAATTTCTTTTAAACTGATAAAAACCGGAGCCTTTAACCAAGACTCCGGTTTTTATTTCGGAACTACGCTATGGGACATATGACTTTCTTGCATGTCCTACTGCAAACATATGCAGCAAGGTAAGGACATGCATTGAAATTTCAAGAACCGTTTTTTGCGGGACATAAATATCCTTTCGGCCGACAGACCGGCTATACTGAAGGACCAATGATTTCTGTCGCTCCGCTTTCATTACCATTCCGGCTTTAAACAGGCTGACCTGCCGCAACATCGTATGGTAGAAATCTCCCGCCGGTTTTTTCTGTCCCCAAAACGGAAGCAATTCCGGAAGAGAAATATGCTCTAAATACAGAAGGCGCAGAGTCATCAAGACTGAAGCGACTCCCACTGCACTTCCGGATTATCTGTATAAATCATACCGATACGTTCTTTGAGTACCATTGTCAAAGCAACTTCTACCGCAGAAAACCCGACTGATAAAAGTATACCTGCTTTCGCATATCTCTTTGCCAATCCGTGATTATTCCCGCCTGCAGCCTCCGCTACAAGGATAGTCAATGCCATGGAACAGGAAAGCGGAACCATATAAGCCATATTTGCAAAATTATCCGCAATTTGATAAGCCGCCAATGTCTCTGTCCCAAACCTCGCCATAAATATGACAATGGCACCGAAAAGTCCCATTTCCAGAAAAACAGATAATCCGCTCGGAATTCCTACGTTTAAATACTCCTTCCAGTCAGAGCCGCGACTTGACCAGGAAGCAAAAATTTCTTTTCCCATAAACCGCTTATCCTGAAAAAGAATATAGAGAAAGAGCATTAAGATAATGAAATAAGTAACCGCCGCAGAAACACCCGCTCCGATTCCTCCCAAGCGGGGGAATCCCCAGTTACCGAAAATAAATAAATAGTTCAAGGCCGCATTAAGAGGAAGTGCCAAAATGAATAATTTCATGGAGGTTGTCGTCCGTCCCACCGTATCTGTCAGTGCCCTGAACGGAATAATCAGAGAGATAAAAACAACTGCTGCAACCATCGCTAAAATATAAAACTTAGCCACATAATACACATTATGGTCAAGTCCCATACCGGCTAAGATACTATCGGCCAGTAATATGTAAGCCGCAATAAAAATAAAGGAAATCATGGCTGCAATATATAGCCCGGTTCTTACCACAAACGGAATCGACTTTCTATCTCCTTTTCCGAGCAATTGAGCAATAATCGGTGTCCCTGCCATTAACAGGCCGATTGCTGCAGCCTCAAAAGGATAAAATAATCCGGCCCCTACCGACACCCCTGCCAAATCATCCGTTCCTGCATGACCTGCCATTATTGTATTTATGAAATTGACACCCATTGTAGAAAGCTGGGCCACTAATATCGGTAACGTGACCGCTATTATTTTCTTTATATCTGTATATGTACTCATTTTCTCTAATCCCTCTCAAGTTACCATCAAAAAAGACGCTCTCCGGCGTCCGTTTCAAGTACCAAAGTACTTTCATATTGATTTACCTGTTATAAAACAGGCTTCCTGCTTATAAAGCAGGCCTGGCAAATCAAGAAGTTTTTTCTATTATAAAAATTGACTGCCAATGCTTACGCATCTTTTGCACAGTTTCGGCAACCTTTAAATTTATTATTTACTGCAAATAATAGAACTGCCGAAACGGCTACGATCAATATTCTGCACGGAAATCATTCCGTCCAGACGCTTTTCACAGCGGATAAAGTCCGCCTGTCATCCATCCATAATCATGGATTTCTCTATTTATTTTTCCGTAATTTCCACTCGTACCTAGCGGCTTTTGAGCTTTCATGCCCCAGCCTCCGGCTCCAATGAATCCTTTAAAGAAAGAAGTGAACCGGGATAATACACGACTGAAATTGGCATTTTCGCGATAAGGAACTAAAAGATTTGCTCCTTCGACAAAGATTATTTTTGTTTGCTAGGTTATAAAGGTATTTTTAATACCCAACTATAGTATATAGCTATAACTATAAAAAAGCAACTGCTCATACTTGTTTCAGTTGCCTTTCTATCGTTATTAAACAGCTCAAATTAATTTATTTTATCCTGTCGTAAAAGTGTTTAATATTTATAAATTATGCATAGCTGGTTGAAGCCTTATGCCAATAAATTATTTTGTTCCACCATTTTATATAAGATGCGTACTGTTTCTTTTGCACTCTCCGGCTGAAATCCCTCACAGGCTTTTTCCATCTTTTCCTTTTTATCCGGATTGCTCAAAATCTCACGGACAGTATTTGCCAGTTCACCCCGCTTTACCCACTCTGCGCAACCAAGCTTGTTAAGAAAAACCGCATTCGCTCTTTCCTGTCCGGGAAGTGTATTTACCAGTGCCATAGGTCGTTTCATAATAATAGCTTCTGTACAAGTCAATGCTCCCGGCTTAGTTACTAATAATTCGGCCCGTCCCATAAGCTGTGCCACCTTATTTGTATAGCTGTGCAGCTCCACCGGATGTTTCATTTTTTCCGATAAAAGTGCCACTTCTTCATACAAATGTATATTCTGCCCAGTCACGACAATAAATTTAGATATTTCTTCTACATCGTCCATTAATTTCAAATCTTCAGTAATCCGTCCCAGGCCAAGACCTCCGCCCATGACCAGAACAGTTCCTTTTTCAGGTATCGGATTTTTTACTTGTTCCTCATAAAAAGATTTTCTTACAGGTATACCGGTCGCATAAATCCGTTCCGGCGGAATACCGTAAGAGGCAAGATCCCTTGCCATTTGAGGTGTCGGCACACAATAAGCATCTAAATGACGGTTAATCCATAACTGGTGAACATCGAAATCCGTTATCACTCCTAATAACGGAATCCGGATTTCCCCGTTTTTTTTCAAAAGATCGGCCGCTCCTGCAGGAAAAGGATGAGTAAAAATCAGTGCATCCGGCTGCAACACCTGAACCAATCTTTTCATTCTTAATTTAAAGCTCATAGAAAGAAGTTTTTGAGATGTTTTTCCGAAACCGCCCTTTTGTGAATTGCTGTATAAGCGGTCATACATATCAGGAATCACCTTTATCATTTCCAAATATGTTTTCTTTATGATTTGATCTACCGACAAAGAATCTCTGGAAACGAAATCCAAAACCCTTACAGAATCTTCCGGATGCAATTCCTTAATGGATTCTGCAATGGCTCTGGCCGCCTGGCTGTGACCGGTTCCAATACTGGCTGTCAATATAAAAAATCGTAAAGCCCTTCTCTCAATCATGGATTTCCCTCTTCCTATCTTTTTATCTTCGCTTATTATATCATAGAGTCTTTCTCTCACGGTATGAAAATACAAAAAGAGCCGTATCGAAAGCGAGATTGCGACCCTTTCGATGCAGCTCTTTTATTATAAACCAGTCTCAATTATTTTTTGCCGGATTTCTTAGCAGCTTTCTTTACGTTAACTCTTTCTTTCAGCTGTTTGGAAACACGCCATGCCGGGCTCTTGGAAGCCGGAATCTTAATAGCTTTCTGTGTAGCCGGGTTATGGCCTTCACGAGCTTTGCGCTGACGAACTTCAAATGTGCCGAAACCGATCAGCTGAACCTTTTCACCTTTTTCAAGTGTTTTGGAAATGACATCAATAACTGCTTTGACTGCCTTTTCAGCGTCTTTCTTTGTCATTTCTGCTTCTTGAGCTACTGCTCCGATGAGTTCTGTCTTGTTCATAACTAAACATCCTCCTTTAATAACTTGCGGGAATTCCGCTGTAGTTCTGAAGAATACAATTACATTTCCTTTCGGTTGAATTCCATCCAAGCTTGTTCTAACGTCTCAGGAGACATCAGGTCAATGGATTTCTGCTTTCTCTGCAAGCTGTCTTCAAAAGAAGAAAACCGCTCCATAAATTCAACACAAAACTGATGTAACGAAAGCTCCGGGTTAACTCCTTTTTCTCGCAAGACACGGACTTGTTCGAAAAGAAAGGCTCCCACACTTTCATCCCCTGCATCATTTCCTGTCTTTACCGGATGCCCGGCATTTCTCCAAGAACGATTTGAAAGAGTATGAATTCCAGCAGAACTAACTTTCTTCTGAATTATACACGCTAAAAGAAGACTTGGCAAGCATTTGGGTATGCCGGAAAGCAGATATTTTCTGTTTTTTTCTTTTCTTTTCCTTTTTTCCCAGCTGATTTCATTTACAAATTCCTCCGGATCTCCCTTTCTTTTGAAAACAAACGGATGTCTTTTTTTCATTTTCCGGGTAACTTCTTCCACAACTTCTTTTATGGAAAAGTCTCCTCTTTCTTCTGCCAACCTGGCATGAAATATGACCTGAAATAAAACATCTCCCAATTCTTCACAAAGATTTTTCATGTCATTTTTATCGATAGCATCGATGACTTCGTAAACTTCCTGAATGAAATAAGTTCGCAGACTTTTATGATTTTGTTGCCTGTCCCAAGGGCAACCTCCGGGCTCACGAAGTTCTTTCATGACATCAATAAGAGAATTTAATTCCTGTTTTCCAAATATTTTCTGGTTTCTGTCTTTTGCTTTTAAAAGGAAACCGATTATCGTTTCTTTATTTTCACTATTAAACTTTTTAATTATAGATTTAAGAATTTTTCCATTAGCCGTTAATAATTCTATTTTTGTATTTTCTTCGTAAACGGACTCTAATTTATTCTTCCATGCTCTGATATGGTTTTCGTCTGAAATCGGTGCCACCAAAAGAGTCTCTCCCCTTTGAAACGTGTAGCTTTCAATGTCATTTTCTCCGTATATTGTCAGTATCTCTTTTTCAGACAAAGCTCCGTTCTTAACAAATAAATCCAAAATTTCAAATTTTGTCATTCCCGCTTTTCCTCCATAAAAAAACAACACGCTCAAAGACGTGCTGCTTTTATTATCATTTTCTCCCATGAATTTTATCAATAGCAGTGGCTAATTTTATTCCGATTTTCGGGATTCCTTTTACGTCCTCACTTGTTACTGCACGAATACCTATGACGGCAATTAAATAAACTATTCCGCCGATAAGAATGGCTGCAAGCGTAGAAAGTGTGTTACTGTGGAGTACCATGACGGCACCATGATAAACAGCCAGGACAACAGCACCCATAATTCCCGCTGCCACAAAAAGCTTACATGTGTGCATCATATCAATCATATATCTCTTATATTTATAAAGAAAATATAAATTAAGCAAAGCAGCTACCCCGAAATCAGCATTCGTTGCCCAAGCTGCGCCTAAAACCCCCCAAGACGGAAGAGCCGTCAAATTCCAAGAAAGGATTACCTTCACCCCTGCACTGGCGACCATATTTAAAAACGGAATAGCTGTTTTTCCCATACCTTGGAGTACACCTGTCGTGACTTGTTGGACTCCCAAAAGAAAAACACCGAAACTCATAACGGCTATACAGGGACCTGCATCGGGAATTGCATATAACATTGCAGAAATAGGGGTAGCGATAACGCACATTCCCACAAAAGAAGGAATTGTAATTAAGTTTGCCAAACGCATAGCCGTATTGGTCCGGGACAAAACAGCTCCCTCTTTTTTTTGTGTTACTGCCTCTGAAATGACGGGAACCAGACTTGCTGCTAAGGATGCTGTCACTATGGTAGGCATATTAACCAAAGCCGTAGCCATTCCGGTCAGATATCCGAACAAGGTGGTAGATTCTTCTATGGAAAATCCTGCAACACCAAGCCTTCTGGGAACAATCAATAAATCTATATTCGATACGATAGGAAGCATAATATTCGCCAAAGAAACCGGAACGGCAAGCACCATTAACCGCTTCAAAATAGACAGCATTCCGAGAGGCTTGATGTTTTTATCCTGACGGGCAGCCAGCTCCTGCCTCCAACTTTTGGTCATGAAAAAGAAAATAATAAGTACGAATATACCTACAAACGCCCCCGGTGCTGCACCAAAAGTAGCCCCTGCAGCTCCATATTCGAGCCCGTAAGGCATTAATATAACTGCCAGGGCAATCATGGTAACGACACGGACAAGCTGTTCTATGATTTGGGAAACTGCTGTAGGCGTCATCATTTGCAGGCCTTGGAAATAGCCCCGGAGAGATGCCAGCAAAGTAGCACCTAAGACCGCCGGAGAAAGTGCCACAAGCGACCAATATGCCCTTTCATCGGTAACAATATTCGAATCGATGAACCATTGGGCTCCAAAATACAAGAGTGCACTAAAAAAAACTCCTGTCAGCGTCAGGGCCGTCATAGATATCTTGAAAACCCGTTGCCCGCCCCAATAATCATTGAGTGCATTCCGCTCTGCTACCATGATGGAAATCGCAACAGGCAATCCTGCTGATGAAACAGACAGACAAAGCATATAAATCGGATATGCCATCTGGTATAAGCCTATTCCTTCTCCCCCAAGCAGTCGGGACAGATAAATGCGGCTGAAGGCGCCTATAAATTTCACAATAATTCCTGCTACTGTCAGTATTAAGGCGCCTTGTATAAATGAATTTTTACGCACGTTTTTCTCCTGAATGTATTTCTTTTGTTATTTCTTCTATAAAATCAGACATCCATTTTACCATATTCCCTTGAATTTCGGCTTTTTTTATTCTAACACGGGCCGGCGAGCCTGGCAAAAAATGCAATTTGGACATATAAAACAGGGGGAGCAGATTTACATTCCAATGTCGCATAGGTTTCTCATCCGCCCATGTAATCAGCATTGTTTGACCCTCATCTATAATGCTTCCTATTCCTAATCTCCTTGCGGCAGTACGAATACGGGCTACTGTAAACAATCGTTCTGCCGGCGGCGTAGGACTGCCGAACCGGTCTATGACTTCATCAATGAGATCCGTCAGCTCCTCTTCCGTTTCTGCAACAGCCAAACGCCGGTAAATCTCCATCTTTTGTTCTTCCCCGTTGATATATGCTTCATCCAGATATGCATCCTGACGCAACTCTACCGTTGTTTCCGGTAACTTTTTGCGGACAGGACGGTGCTCTTTTTCTGAACGCAGTTTTTCTACCGTATCCTCAAGCATATTACAATAAGTGGCAAATCCCACACTGGCTATATTTCCATGCTGCTGTGATCCCAAAAGATTTCCTGCGCCCCGGATTTCCAGGTCACGCATAGCAATTTTAAACCCGCTTCCGAGTTCTGTAAACTCCCGAATCGTATTTAACCGTTTTTCCGCTACTTCAGAAAGCACTTTCCCTTGCCGGTAGAAAAACCAGGCTCTGGCTATTTTCTCCGATCTTCCTACCCTTCCCCTCATTTGGTAAATTTGGGACAGTCCCAATTTATCCGCATCATAGACAAGCATCGTATTTGCATTGGGCTGGTCAACTCCATTTTCGATTAAGGTCGTACACAGCAAAACATCATAGCGTTTTTCATAAAAATCCACCATGACCTGTTCAAGTTTCTTCCCTTCCATACGCCCATAGGCAACAGCAATAGTTACATCATCAGGAAGAATATTTCTCAAATGATTTTCCATAGCCCCGATACTTTCTATGCGGTTATAAATGAAATAAGTTTGTCCGCCTCTTGCTTTTTCTCTGGCTACTGCATCTTTTACAATATCATCATTATATTCTGTCACATAAGTTTGTATGGCATGACGATTGGACGGAGGTTGTGTCATGGTTACCATATCGCGTACCCCGGTAAGACTCATATGCAAAGTTCTTGGTAT
>QWCH01004655.1_pt1 | contig 12229 bp, 12 predicted proteins | sample 1972671 | NCBI WGS metagenome assembly QWCH01 (sample SAMN09866713, study PRJNA288562) | Human gut metagenome isolate term3_stool, whole genome shotgun sequencing... | isolation source: gut | host: Homo sapiens | place: USA: California | reverse complement strand
CTTTCGTAGGAGTTCATGTATCTTAGGTTCCATGATTTTCCGCTTTGGGCTACTTTTTGGGATGTGTCCCTTGCTAGTCTTACGATTTTTTCATCTCTACGTCTTTTGTAGTTGTTGATGTCTACATTTACTCTTAGGTTGTTGCTTCTTGAGTCGATGGCTTTTCTTATGATAAATTCGATTGCATCTAGGCTTGCTCCATTTTTGCCTATGGCAATGCCTGTGTCGCTTTCATCGACTTTTGCGTCTAACTTTATGATTGATCCGTCGAGGTTGCCTATGACACTTGCATTTTCAAAGTGCATGGCTGTTAGGATTTCTTCTAAGAGTTCTTTGGCCTTGTAGTAGTTGTCTATGTTTGAACGTTTTTTGGAGAGGGCGTAGTCTCTTTTTTCTATTTCCTCTTCATTTTCTTGATTAGGATCATTTTCGAATAGGTCTTCAGTTTTTTCTTCTACGAAGTCTTCTACTTCTTCAAATTTTTCCTTGATGGCTTCTCCAATGTCTTTAGCTTTTTCTTCAGCTTTTTCTTCGATTGGCTCTTCTGTTGGTATGCCTTCTTCTCTTTTGATTTCTTCAGATCTTTTTTTGATGTCGTAGTCTTTTTCTACTGCTTTTAGGGAGTCTACTTCGATTTCGTTTTTGAGGTCTTCTAAGACCTTGTCCATGTCTTCGTCGTAGGATATTCTAACTACTGCATCTTTGCCGCCGATTAGGCCTAAAAATCCACCGCTTCCTTCTTCTAGGACTTCGATTGTGACTTCGCTTCTATTTTTGCCTATTTCGTCTAGGGCAAGTTTTACTGCTTCTTCTACTGTTTTGGCTGATTTTGTTAGAGATTTTTTCATTATTCTTCTACCTTTTTACCTTTCATTACTAAATGCATCACTACCATTATTATTAGTCTGAATACTGATGATAGGGTGTAGTAGAGTGGAAGTCCCGCTGGTAATTGTCTAAAGGTGAAGAAAAATACTAGGGGTAATATTAGCATCATTGTATTCATGCCACCCATGGCTTGTTGTTGCTGTGGGTTTGTTTTCATTGAGAAAAGTGTGGTTAATAGTTGGGATAGGGATGTTAGTAGGGGTAGGCCGTACCAAAGTGGATCTGCTTCTAGGAGGGTTGGTACCCAGTAGAAGTCTGTTCTTAGGTGTTCTAGTCCTTCTGGAAATACGTATTTGCCTGTATTTTGCATCATTCTAAAGAGGCCGAAGAGGACTAATAACTGGATTATCATTGGTAGACATCCACCAAGTCCTGGTGCTACGCCTTCTTCTTTGTATAATTCCTGCATTTTCTTTTGTAGGACTTGTTGGTCGTAGCCGTATTTCTTTTGGATTTCGTCCATTTTGGGTTTAAAGGCTCTGGTTTTTTCTGCTTGTTTTTGGGTTGATACTGTTACTGGTATTGATATTAAACTTACAAGCAGGGTCATTATTATAATTGCTATAGCATAGTAGCTTATAGATTCTGGTTCGGCTGAGCCTGCTGCGAGGTTATCGTAGATTATCCTCATTAGCTTGCCGAGTATTGTCGCTATAAAATTAAACATATATTCTCCGTTTTATTCTGTAGTATTAACTGTGGTATTATCTCATTTTACCGGGTCGTAGCCGCCCTTTGAAAATGGATTGCATCTTAAAATTCTCCACAAAGACATAAAAAAAGCTTTGACTGGCCCATATTTCCTAAATGCCTCTAGAGCATAGTTGGAACATGTTGGGTAGTATTTGCATTTTCCATAGCCTATTTGTGGAGAAATGAATTTTTGATAAAATCTTATCATTTTTATAAAAACTTTATTTAGCATAGTATATCTTCTTTTTTCTAAATGCTTGATTTAGGGCGTGACCTAGAGAGGATTTTAATCTTTGATAGTCAAATTCTGTGGTATGTTTTTTGGGGATTATCACTATATCTACTCCATTTAAGTTTTTATAGTTTATCCTTATTATCTCTCTAAGTTTTCTTTTTAAATGATTTCTGGTGTGGGCCTTGCCAATTTTTTTGCTTATAGAAAATCCAAAGCGTGGATTATTTAGGTCGTTTTCTCTGACAAGGACAGTGAAATCTCTATTATAGCATGCAAAGTTTTTTTTGTAGACTTTTTGAAAGTCTTTGTCTTTCTTTAGGCTTAATCTTTTTTCCATTAATTACTTCTTATGGAATTAAGCTGAAAGTCTTTTTCTGTTTTTCTTTCTTCTAGCTTTAAGCACTCTTCTGCCGCCTGGAGAAGACATTCTTTTTCTAAAACCATGATCTTTTTTTCTTCTTCTTCTATTTGGTTGATAGGTTCTTTTCATTTTTTACACCTCCTAATAAATTTTGACTCTTACTATTATATTGAAAATAAGCTTATCTGTCAAGATTATTTTCTCTTTTTTCTAGGGATTAAAAGAGAGAATGTATTTATTATTTCTTATGCAAAAAAATTCGGGATTTTTTGGTATGAATATTCTTTTTTATTGAGAATTTTAGAATAAATATTTATTGTTGATATCTTTGGGGATTTTTTCTTTTCCACAACTTATGAAGAAAAAAAATCATGTGAATATTTTTTTAAATTTATGTTTAGACTAAGAAAAGAATTTGTAAAATCTACCAAAATATATTTGGCCCTATACAAAAAATTAATAAATACACAGACTTATCCACATATCAACATGCATTTTATGACCTCTAATCACTTAGGTTTTGACTTATCCATAATTTTATCCATAAATTGTGGATAAGTTGAAATAATGGCTAATTTATGGTAAGATTAGATGTGTAAAAGTAGGGGTAAAACTCTGGATTTACTAGGAATTTGTACTTTTAATGTGGATAAAATAGAAAAAAACACTTAACTTTTTTATTTATCCTCCATCAAATCCTAAAAAATCAAGATAAATTTTATCAACAAGGGACTTATCCACAACTTATCCCGAATTTGGGGATAAAGTTAAAATTTTTAATGGTAAGCTTAAAATTACAAAGCAAATCTTTATGTGGATAAGACTTAAGAAAGGAATGCTTAGATGGAAAATCTAGAATTCATTACGAGTGAATTAAAAAATGAAATGAAAATGCATGTAAGCGATGACCAGCAATTTGATACATGGATTAATATTTTAAAACCCTTAAACCTATACAATGGTGTCCTTTATCTTGAGATTCCAAAAAAAGATACGCTTTTTATCTTTGAAGGTATCTGGAAGGCCAAACTCCAAGATGCACTTGATAAGATAGGACCAAAAATTGGAGGAAATCTTAAGGTAGAAGTAGTTGCCAAGGATGGAGAAGACTATCAAAAAATCCTAACCCTGGGCAAGGACTACGACAAAGACGGGCAGATGAGGATTGATGAGGTCAAATCATTCCCAAGACCACAACTAGAAGAGGCTAATGTTTTTGAAAATTTTGTCCAAGGCAAAACAAACCAATACGCCCTTGGCATTAGCCAGGCTGTGGCAGATACCATTTCTAGGGGCGATGTATCAAAGGTTTATAATCCGCTATTTATCTATGGCTCAAGTGGACTTGGCAAGACACATTTAATCCAAGCCATTGCCCATCAAATCCTTGAAACCAGGGACGATGCCTATGTTATGTACCTATCTAGTGAAAAATTTACCAACGAAATGATTGCAGCCCTAAGGACTAACAAAAACCAAGAATTTAGGGAAAAATACCGCTCAGCTGATATACTTCTTATAGATGATATTCAATTTATAGCCAATAAGGAAGCAACCCAAGAGGAATTTTTCCATACCTTTAACGACCTTTACAATGCGGGCAAGCAAATAGTAATCACTTCAGATAAGCCACCAAGGGAGATAAAACACCTAGAAGACAGGCTGGTATCAAGGTTTAACTACGGTATTATAGCAGATATATCAAGGCCAGACTACGAAACCCGTGTGGCCATCCTTCAAAAAAAGCTAGAGGATCTTGGCGCTATAATCGATAATAATATCTTATCCTACATAGCCCTAGAAATTGACACCAATATTAGGGATCTAGAAGGTGCGCTTTCTACTGCAATTGCCTATGCCAAAAGTGACGGCAGGGTTGAAGTATCAATGGAAGATGCCATTAAGGGTGTAGGCACAAGGGTCAAAAACAAAAGGAAAAAGCTAACCATAGCCGACATACAACAGGCAGTTGCAAATAAATATAATGTAAAACTAGCAGACCTTAAAGGAAAGTCTAGGAAGAAGGAAATTGTAAACCCAAGGCAGATTGCCATGTATATCTCAAGGGAACTCTTAGATGATTCCCTAGTCACAATAGCAAATGCCTTTGACAGGGACCATACAACAGTCATCCACGGCATCGATAAGATAACAGATTTGATGGATGAAGATGAGGATTTAAAAAACGAAATCGAAGCCCTAATAAAGGAAATTAGGGACTGATTTGGGCATAAGCCTGTGGATAAGTCTGTTAATAACTTTTTTTGACGGACCAATCCAGATTGCCTTGTGCAAAGTGTGGAAAACTAGCGATTTATCCCAGACCTTATCCATAGCTTATTAACATGGATAAAGCTTGAAATATAGAAGACTTTTAAAGATATCCACATTTATACAGGGCCTACTACTAATACTACTAAGTTTAAATAATAGTTAAGGAGCAGCTATGAAATTTGAAATTAAACAAAAAGAACTAATGAAAGCCCTCTCGATCGTAAATAGGGCAGTATCCAAATCTACCAATATCCAAATCCATGAATTAATATACTTTTCTACAGAAAATAATAGACTTTCAATGACTTCTTTTGATGGAGAAATCTCTATCAAGACCCTAGCCGATGCAAAAATCCTAGAAGAAGGGGTTATGGCAGTCAAGGCCGATTTAATAACTAATATTATAAGAAAGCTTCCAGATGAGCTAGTAAAAATAGAATTGGATTCGGGAAAAATTAAGATTTCTTGCAAGAGATCGAACTTTAACCTTGTTGCTTTTGAATATTTTGATAAGGAAGAAATCAAGGTTCCAGACACAGTAGCTTTATCAATAGATAATGACAAGCTAAAAAGATCAATAAGCCAGACAGAATTTGCCACAACCCTAGATGAGACCAAGCTTGCCCTAACAGGCATCCTCTTTGAACTAAGAGAAGGGGCTTTGAATATGGTAGCCCTTGATGGTTACAGGGTTGCCCTAAAGAAAATCAAGCTAGACTATCCTGGGGATTTTGAAAATACTGAATACATCATACCAAAAAGATCACTTTTGGAATGGTCAAGGATAGTTTCTGATGAGTCCAAGACTTCTTTATATAGGAATGAAAATGACCTAATGTTTGTATCTGAAGATACTACTATGCTATGCAAGGTAATAGACAAAAACTTTATCGACTACAGAAATATCATCAACGATATCTCAGAAACATCAGTTATAGTAGAAAAATCTGCCCTAAATGCTGCCCTTGATAGGGCCCAAGTCTTATCTGATCCTGGTAGGGCAAATCTGATCCGTGTTAATATTGAAGATAGGGCCATGACTTTAAGGTCAAATTCTGAAATCGGAGATGTTAAGGAAGTTATAGAAATCGATCAAGAAGGCGAAGGCCTAGATATAGCTTTCAATGCAAAATACATGCAAGATGGGGTAAGGGCTTGTGATAGTGAGAAAATCAAATTGAATTTTAAATCAAGCCTAAATCCATGTTTGATTTACCCAACAGATTCCAAACACGAAGGCGAGGACTACACTTATTTGGTTCTCCCAGTAAGGCTCGCTAGGTAAGAATATGGAAATATTAGAATTTGAAACAAGTGAAATAAGGCTTAAGGACCTCCTAAAGGCAACTAATTTGCTACCTTCGGGAGGCTTTGCCAAGCATATAATAAGGGAAGAAGGCGTCCTTATAAACGACGAGCCTTGTTATATAGCAGGTAAGAAAATCCACCCAGGAGACCAGGTCGTCTTTGACGGTGTGAAGATAATAATCAAATAATGTGGATTCAGGATATAAAATTATACAATTTTAGGAATTATTTTTACGAGTCGGTTGTTTTTAATGAATCAACCAATATCTTTATCGGTGATAATGCCCAGGGAAAGACAAATTTGCTCGAGTCTTGCTATTACCTAGCCAATGCCACATCCTTCAAGAAATTAAGGGATAAGGACATCATAAATTTTGGCCAGGAAAAGATGGAATTATCAGGCATCATCAGAAAGGGCAGATCTTTCAAAAAAGTCCTAATCAGGGTCGAAGGAGCCGATAAGAATATTTTTGTAAATGAAGTAGAATATAAGAGGAACAAAGATTTAAAATCGCTTTTTAAACTAGTCTTATTCACACCAGAAGACCTAAGTATTATCAAGGAAGGACCAAATCTCAGGCGAGATTTGTTGGATGAGATAATTACTTCTATTGATTTTTCCTATGCAAAGGTCAAAAAAGACTACGACAAGATTTTGTTCGCTAGAAATAAACTACTAAAGAATAAATCGTCCTCATATTTTAATGAGCAACTCGATGCCTTTGATAGGTCCTTAGTCAAAGAAGGTTATAGGATTTATAGGTCAAGGCTAAAGTTTGTAAAGTATGTAGAAAAATATGCCCAGGATTTTCAAACGGCCCTCACAAAGGGATCTGAAAAGCTAGAAATAGACTATCTGCCAGACATAAGTGCGGATTCTATGGAAGAATTTTATAAAAAATTCAGGGAGAAAAGAGATGAGGACCTAAGATACCAAAGTACCCAAGCTGGCATCCACAGGGATGATATAATAATCAAAATCAACGGAAAAAATACGAGGCTCTTTGCCTCCCAAGGCCAACAGAGATCGGCTATTATCAATATAAAGCTAGCTGAAGTCAAGCTTTTGAGGGAGATAAGTGGGGACAGGGCTGTGATTTTGCTTGATGATGTGTTTTCGGAACTAGATGAGACTAGGAGCAAGTTTCTTTTGAAAAACCTAGCCGATTACCAAACTATAATCACAGCTACCAATACCAAAAGCTTGGAAAATGTTTCGGCTGATAAGATTTCCTATATTAAGGATGGCAGGATTAGAAAGGATAAATATGACAGAAAACAATTATGATGCCGGTAATATCAGGGTCTTAGAGGGACTAGAACCCGTTAGACTAAGACCTGGTATGTACATCGGCTCAACAAGTTCAAGAGGACTCCACCATCTTGTTTATGAGGTTGTGGACAACTCAGTAGACGAGGCCCTAGCTGGTCGTTGCGACTACATAAAGGTAGTGATTGATAAGGATAATGTGGTAACAGTAGAAGATGACGGTTCAGGTATTCCAGTTAAAGAACACCCAACAACCCATAAATCAACACTCGAGACAGTTCTTACAGTCCTCCACGCAGGTGGTAAGTTCGACGACTCTGCCTACAAGGTTTCCGGAGGTCTTCACGGTGTTGGTGTATCAGTAGTAAACGCCCTTTCAGAATACCTAATAGCAGAAGTAAAAAGAGATGGACACATCTACAGGATGGAATTTGCCAGAGGCGAGGTCACAAAAGATATAGAAGTAATAGGTGATACAAATGAAACAGGTACAAAAATCACCTTTAAACCAGATGCGGAAATTTTTGATACCGTAATTTTTGAAAGATCTATCTTAGAAAATAGGTTTAGAGAAATGGCCTTCCTTAATAAGGGAGTGGAGATTCGCTTTGAAGATTTGAGAGAAGATTTCAAGACATCTTTCAAATTTGAAGGTGGAATTTCAGAATTTGTTGCCTTTTTAAACCGCAACAAGGATCCAATAATGGAAATGATCCCTCACTTTGATGGGGTCCAAGAAGGTGTTGAAGTTGAATTTGCCTTCCAATATACAGATGGCTATAGCGAAAATATTTTATCCTATGCCAACAATATCCAAACTCCAGAAGGTGGTACCCACCTTTCAGGCCTTAGGACATCTCTAACAAGAACTGTAAATGACTATGCCAGAAAATATAATTTCATAAAAGATAATGAGGAAAACCTCCAAGGTGAAGACATCAGAGAGGGTATTACAGCCATCATTTCTGTAAAGATTTCTGACCCACAATTTGAGGGCCAAACCAAGTCAAAACTCGGAAACTCAGAGGTAAGGGGAGTTGTAGATTCTTATGTATCAGAGCACCTCACAGCCTTCCTTGAGGAAAACCCAAAACCAGCCAAGTCTATAATTGACAAGGCCCTTGCAAGTAGGCGTGCTAGAGAAGCTGCAAGAAAGGCCAGAGATTTGACACGTAAAAGGTCAATCCTTGATTCTGCAACCCTTCCAGGCAAGCTTGCCGACTGCCAATCAACAGATATCGGTGAAAATGAAATTTTCATAGTCGAGGGTAATTCTGCGGGCGGATCTGCCAAAGGTGGCAGGGATAACAGAATCCAAGCCATTCTCCCACTAAGGGGCAAGATCATGAACGTAGAAAAAGCCCACCTAGACAAGGTTTTAAATTCAGAAGAAATTAAAAATATGATAACAGCCTTTGGTACAGGCATTGGCAAGGAATTTGACATATCAAAACTCCGCTACGGAAAGATTATTATCATGACAGATGCGGACGTGGACGGGGCCCACATTAGGACCTTGCTCCTCACCTTCTTCTATAGGTACATGAAAGATCTAATCGACGAAGGTCATGTTTATGTAGCCCTTCCTCCTTTATATAGGATAAGCCAGGGCAAGAAGGAAAGATATGTATATTCCGATGATGAAAAGGATAAGTACATCAAAGAACTAGGCGATGCTTCCTTTAAAATCAATAGGTATAAGGGTCTTGGTGAGATGAATGCCGAACAGCTTTGGGAAACAACCATGGATCCAGATAGGCGAGTGCTTTTAAGAGTAGAAGAAGACTTGGAATCAACAACCACAGACGATACCTTCTCACTATTAATGGGTGAAAAAGTTGAGCCTAGACGTAATTTTATCCAAGAAAATGCCAAGTACGTTACTGATATAGACGTATAGGAGGCTAAAATGACAGAAAATCAAAATATAATTAATATAGACCTCGAAAAAAAGATGAAGACATCTTATCTTGAATATTCGATGTCTGTAATAGTATCAAGGGCCCTACCAGATGTCCGTGATGGACTAAAGCCTGTTCACAGGAGAATCCTCTATGGTATGCAACAGCTGGGCCTTGATCCAAATAAACCAACCAGAAAATCGGCCAGGGTTGTCGGTGATGTAATGGGTAAATTTCACCCTCATGGTGACTCTGCAATTTACGATGCCCTAGTAAGGCTTGCCCAAGACTTTTCAACCAGGTACCCACTAGCCCAAGGCCAGGGTAACTTTGGTTCTATAGATGGCGATCAGGCAGCTGCCATGCGTTACACAGAAGTAAGGATGAGCAAGATTGCCAAGGAAATGCTAAGGGATATAAACAAGGATACAGTAGATTTTGTTCCAAACTTCGATGGCGAAGAGATGGAACCATCAGTCCTTCCATCAAGGTTTCCAAATCTTTTAGTCAATGGGTCAAATGGTATAGCTGTAGGTATGGCAACCAACATGGCCCCACACAACCTAGGCGAAGCAATCGACGCTTGTATTGCCTATATGAAAAATCCGGAAATTGATATTGATGACCTAATCAAAATTATTCCTGGACCAGATTTCCCAACTGGTGCCCTTATCTTAGGTAAATCCGGCATCAAAGATGCCTACATGACAGGCAGGGGCAAGATTAAGCAAAGAGCGGTTGCTAGAATCGAACCATTTAAGAAAAATAGGGAAAGAATAATAATTTCAGAAATTCCTTACCAAGTAAATAAGGCAAGATTAATAGAAAAAATTGCCGACCTTGTTAAGGAAAAAAGAGTAGACGGTATTTCTGACATCAGAGATGAATCTGACAGAAAGGGTATGAGGATAGTTGTTGAAATCAAAAGAGATTCCAACGCAAATATTGTCCTAAACAACCTCTACAAATATACCCAACTAGAAAACACCTTTGGTATTATAAACCTAGCTTTAGTTAACGGTGAGCCAAAGATTTTAAACCTCAAAGAACTAATCGAATACTATGTTGACCACCAAAAAGAAGTGGTAACCCGTAGGACAAACTTCGACCTTTCAAAGGCTCGCGAGAGAAAACACATAGTTGAAGGTTTAATTATTGCCATTGACCATATTGATGAAATTATCAAAATTATCAGGTCTTCTTATGACAATGATCAAATCAAAAAGATTTTCTTTGAAAAGTATAAATTATCAGATGCCCAATCTCAAGCCATTTTGGATATGCAATTAAAACGCCTATCAGGTCTTGAAATTGAAAAGCTAAATGCAGAAAATAAGGAACTTGCAGAAACAATTGAGTATCTTCTTTCAATCCTAAATTCTGAAGAAAATCTTATTAATTTAATAATCGATGAAATTAGTGAAATCAAGGATAATTACGCTGACGAAAGACGTACAAAGATTGTTCCAGATGAGGGAGAACTTGATGTAACTGAACTTATCGAAGAAGAAGATATTTTAATATCCCTAACAAAGGATGGATACATCAAGAGACTTCCGATTGATACCTACAAGGTTCAAAATAGGGGTGGAAAGGGAATTGCGGCCGGCAATACCAAGGAAGGCGACTTTATCAAAAAGATAGCCACAACAAATACCCATGAAGATTTATTATTCTTCACATCCTTTGGTAAGGTATATTCTCTTGAAGCCTATAAGATTCCAGAAGGAAGCCGTACTTCACGTGGCCAGGCAATAATAAATATCCTAAACCTAGAGTCAGGCGAAAAGATTACAGAAATGATTACCCTTTCTGAACTTGGTAAAAATAGCCAACTAGTCCTTCAAACCAAAGACGGCCAAATCAAAAAGACCGATGCAGAAAACTTCACCAACATCAGAAGAAACGGCATTATAGCAATTTCTCTAAGAGAAGGAGATAAGCTAATTTCTGTAAGGCAGATTGAAAAGGACGAAGAATTAATTATTTCAACCCAAAATGGTATGACCATTCAAATTAACACAAAAGACGTCAGGACCATGGGCAGGACTGCTATTGGTGTCAGGGCAATCAAGCTTGATAAGGATGATGAAGTTGTAAGTATGAATATCAAGGGTGAAGAGACCTATCTTTTAGTTGTGACAAGAAATGGCTTTGGCAAGAAGACATCTTTCAACAACTTCAAGAACCAAAACAGGGGAGGCAAGGGCGTAAGGTGCCACAAAGTCAACGATAAAACAGGAAAAGTTGTTGACACCCTTCCAGTAGACCTTGATACAGATATAATGATGGTATCCAAAAAAGGCGATATGATTAGGCTAGCAGCCAGGGATGTTTCAACCACAGGTAGGTCCACCATGGGCGTCAAGCTTAAAAACCTTGCAAGCGAAGATGATGCTATAGTTTCAGTTACAACCTATGATAATATGTTGGAAGATGAGGAAAAAGATGTTTGAAAGTAAGATTTACGACAAGGAAAAATTTCTCCTAATAGAAGTGAAGGGCGATCTTGATATCTATTCAGAAGACGAATTTAGAAGCTTCATCGAAAAAGAAATCGAAGGGGCCGACAAGGATATGGTCATAGATATCAAAGACCTTGACTACCTTGATTCAACAGGGCTTGGCCTTTTTATGAAAATTTATAAAATCGCCAAGGAAAAAGACAAGACCGTTTCCATAATAAATCCAAAGGAAAATATCTTAAAACTATTTAAAATTACAGACCTAACAGATGTCTTCAATATGGAGTAGCCATGGATAAGATAAGTATAAAAATACCTGCCAACAAAAAATATCAAAAGTCGGTGAGACTCTTTGTGGCAGGCCTTGGATCAGAAATGGGTTTTAATATAGAACAAATTGAGGATCTGAAGGTCCTAGTTAGCGAGGCTATTAACTACAAGATGGGCCAAGATGGTTTAAATCTAAACTTTCTTGTGGGAGAAGAATCCTTATCTCTAGAAGTAGCTGGCAAGGATAAAAACGACGATGCCAGAGCCCTTGCTATGAGAGATGCAATCCTTGCTGCTCTTGCGGATGAAATTGAAACTGAAGGCGAACTTTTGAGAATAACAATGAGGAAGACTCATGCCTAAGCCAAATGCCAGCCAAGAGTATAAGGACGAAATAAATAAAAAGTTTGAGGAATTCCACAAGACCCGTGATAAGAAATTGAGGGACGAATTAATCGAAGAGCACATGTATATAGTTGATATTTTATCTAACAAATACGTGGGCAAGGGAATCGAAAAAGACGACCTCTACCAGGTGGCAAGCCTAGGCCTAATCAATGCTGT
>QWCH01004651.1_pt1 | contig 12233 bp, 5 predicted proteins | sample 1972671 | NCBI WGS metagenome assembly QWCH01 (sample SAMN09866713, study PRJNA288562) | Human gut metagenome isolate term3_stool, whole genome shotgun sequencing... | isolation source: gut | host: Homo sapiens | place: USA: California | reverse complement strand
AATCTATCTGAAACCACAAAGGCTTTCTTTCTGATTTTCAGATTGAAAGCCTTATTTTTACAAAAAAAAAGAACTGTCTAAAACTTGTTAGACAGTCCCTCTTCACGTTAAATTATCTCACTCAATCATACTTCTGGTCTATCCCCCTCTCGTCTACATTTATCCCCTCTTTCATCCACCGGGGCATGGGTGCGTCTTTCAAGTAATGGTCAAAAAATTGTTGTAAACGAATCGTCCAATCCATTTCTGCCGCCTTGTTATACAAGAAATGTTTATCCCCCTTGTAATTCAGTAACCAAGCCGGTTTCTGCAAACGCCGCATGGCAAGAAATAAATTCAAACCCTCCGAATAAGGTACCGCCTCATCTTTATCACAATGGAATATCAATAGAGGCGTCTGTATCTTATCGGCATAGAATATCGGGGAATTTTTAATATACATTTCGGGGTCGTCCCAAAGTGTTTTTCCCATGCGGCTTTGAGTTTCCTCGTACATGAACATACGGGGCATGCCGCTTCCCTCCCGGATTCCGGTATAGGCGGAAACCATGCTTGAAACAGCCGCACCGGGACTGGCACACCGGAACATATTCGTGCGAGTCACCAGATAAGCCACCTGATATCCGGACCAACTATGCCCCTGTATACCGATACGGTCTTTGTCGGCAATGCCCCGGTCTATCAACATCCGGGTTCCGCTCACCACGGCATTGTAACTACTCTCACCCGGGGCTCCTATCGTGAAATGCACATCCGGCATGAAAACCACGTAACCGTTGCTCACGTACGTTACCACGTTAATCATGGCACTACTCAAAGCCGGCACGGGATTCACGTGTATATCTCCGGTATGGGTTTCATAGAAATTCACGATAACGGGGTAACGTTTCGACGGGTCGTAATCATCCGGCAGATACAACAATCCCCGGTTGCGTTTTCCCTCGAAATTTGTCCACTCGACCAGTTTCACCAAACCCCAGCGGTAATCCTTCTGCTGCGGGTTCGTGTCCGTTATCTTCACGGGACGGACGAAATCGGTTTTACTCCACCAGATATCACGGAATTCATGGTAATTCTGACGAATGTACATGCAATATTTCCCGTCATTGGTCACTTGATTAAAATTCAAGGCATAAGGCCCTTCCATCAATTTACGGATTTTGCGGGCGGGAGTCAGCACGTAAACCCCTTGGTCGAGAGTTTCGGTATTCCATGTTTTCAACAAAACATTCTGTTTCGTGTCAATCCACTTGGAATCGTAATTCGCTTTCAACAAACGCAAAGAGGTATTATTTTTCCGTCCCCAGCCATTCGTGAGGGAATACACTGCATTTTTACCCGTCAGATCTATCACCCACATATCATACCTGTCATACAAAACCACTTTATTTCCCCCGTCAAGCCATCCGGCAATGCCATATGAATCGGCAGGTTTCGGCTTATCGTGCTCTTCGTCGTACACGGGATGACCAATCGCGGAAGATATATCCGTCAATTCTCCCGTGGTTGGTTCCAATTTATACCATGTTTTCTTTTCCCCGTGATAAAATAAAGCATATTTCCCGTTCGGGCTCCATACCGGACGTTGACGAAAATCCGAGAATATCAATTTCCGCTCTCCCGTTTCTAAATTCACCAAGTATAAATCTGATGACTCACCATCCCTCCAGTCCGTCAGTCCGCGGTAAGGCGCCTCATTCGAAATAATCACGTAATTATATTCGTCACAGGTAGGATGAAACACTTGATCAAACTCCGCGGGCGAAACAAGTACACATTCCTTCGTGTCTACATGATAGACGTACTTCGGGGTATTGCGCCGATAGCCTCTCCCGTTCCTTTGGCGACTTTGAGAAAGTTCATCATCCCATTTCCACAATTCAAGTTCGAAACTCTTGTCCGGTTCCACTTTCGGGCGACGAGGCGTTGCCACCTTAGGCACACCGTCGACAAAAATATACCGACCGTTATTAAACGGCATATTCAACACGCCACGAACTTTATATGCGGAATCGGGAAGCACCACCTCTTTCGTGTCCATGATCAACTTGTAAGTACCGTCTTTCATGTTAAAAGCATACAACAAGTCAGGATCTTTCAAGAAAGAAGTGTCCGACGCTACCGTGAAAACCCCCTTCATATTCTCTCTATCCAACGTGAAATTCGTCAACCGGGCATCCGGATTACCATAAATCAACTTCTGCTTCCCCTTCACCGGACCGGCATAAAGAGATTTGTAACCATCACGCTCTTTTGTGTAGATGATCGTCTTGTTATTATCGAGCAATATATGGTAATCCAAACTATCCATGACAGTCGAATCTCCCGTTTCATAGTTCCAAATTACCAATCGTTTGATATCTTTGTCTTTCTCGTTTTTCCCGATAGGATAGGAATAAGTCATAACCGGAGAATCGGATGATTCGTTACAGTCATACGGTCTGTCCCATAACTGCTTTTTCATGTTCCTCAGAGTCAACAGGAAAACGGAATCCTTTACCAGCCCCGAAGTATCCCGCGGAGAAGGGGAAACCACGTATTTCAAGCATTTCCCATTATTGAAGAAATGAGCTTGCCGCACATTTTCCAGTTCGTAAGTCTTACCCGACTCGTTATGGTGCAAATAAGTGACGGGGGTATCTTTCTCGTGCCTTTCACCGTCAATATACACGAAACGGTAGGTAATCCATTTCCCGTCATCCGACATATGCTGCCCCTCTACCCTTCGCCATAATTTATAAGCCTCCATATCGAGGGGCTTTTTCTGTGCCATGCCATCCGTCAACCAAGCGAATAACAAACAACACAGCAAAATATATTGTCTTTTCATACCTATATCTTTTTATCTTTCCAAAAAGTAATCCAAATCCCCTTGATAATCCGCTGAGGCATCCCCTAACAGATATTTAGCGAAATGGAACCATAACTTGCGTTCAAAAAACTCATCGGCAGCCCCGGAGAACCCGTGAGAATTACCGGGCAACACGAGCATATCGAAGTTTTTACCCTCTTTAATCAAAGCGTCGACCACTCGCAAAGTATGTGACGGGTGCACCGTACGATCCATATCCCCGGTCACGATCAACAAGCCTCCCTTATAATTCTTCGCCAATTCCTGATTCGTCTTACTTCGGGTTTCAAAGGAGATTTCTTCCCGCTCGTTTCCGGCACTATCTTTTACTACCTGCCTTTTCTCCTTCACACCGTAATGGATTTCGACAAAGCCTTTATTATAAATATTATTATCGTGATTCCCTGCCGAAGATACAGCCGCACTGTAAAAATCCGGATAGGTCAACAGTGCCGCCGTGGACATAAACCCGCCACCGGAGTGACCGAATATACCCACCTTTTTCACGTTAATAAAGGGGTAACGTTGTGCCAATTGCTCGATCGCGTATTTATCGTCAGCCAAAGGATAATCCCGCTGGTTGCCGTACCCGTAAGTATGGTAATATTTCCCCCGCATAGGCGTTCCACCCCGGTGTCCCATGGATACCACGATAAAGCCCACTTGAGCCAAACGGGTATTCATGTCATCATTCACCGTGAAACGGGTTTGCACGTACTCGAAGAAAGGTCCCGGGTAAACCGACGAAATAATCGGATAGGTTTTCGTGGAATCGAAATCCGCCGGTTTCCACATCACACCGTAAATATCCGTTACCCCGTCTGCCGCCTTCACCTTAAACCGTTCGGGTTTCTTCCAACCGAAAGCATAAAGGTTCTCCAAGTCCGGTTCCTCCAACTCCAAAATCACTTTGCCTTTCCGATCGCGTACCACGTTGACAGGTTCCATATCCACCCGGGAATAGCTATCCACGAAATACTTGCTCGACGGAGAGATATCCACGTTATGCGAGGCATTTTCCGGGGTTAACAATGTTATCGCGTCGGTCTTATCCAGATCGGCTCGATAAAGAACATAATAGTAAGGGTCAATCTCTTTCTCCTTTCCTAAACCTATAAAATAAATCTGTCGGCTCGCCGTGTCAATCTTCATGATCGGTCCGGCAACCCATGCCCCGGAAGTAACTTGATTCTTCAAGTTACCATCCTTATCATACAAATAATAGTGTCCCCACCCGCTACGCTCGGAGCGGAAAAGGATCTCGTTCCCATCGTTCAAGAAATGGACGGCTCGCATCTGGTAATCCAGATAAGGTTTGTCTACCTCGTGTATCAACACTTTTACCACTCCCGTTTCCGTGTCGACAACACAAATCTCGCACTCGTCCCAAGTTCTTTTATAACGCTGAAAATAAAGACGTTTTGCATCCTTACTAGCATACAGGACATCGATATATTGATCTTTCCAACGATCGATATTAACCTTTTTCACCTCCCGGGTATTCGCATCCCCGATCAACAACTCGAACTGAATCACATGTTCATCACCCGCCAATTCTGCCTTGTAAGTTTTCAGACGGGGACGGGGATTTGCCAAAGCATCAATCAACCACAAATCTTCGACTTGACGGGAATCGTCCCGAATAGCATAAAACTTGTGTCCGGTTGGGAACCATTTCGCGGAGCATCCCATGCGTTCGTCCAACTCGCCTTCATCTTCCCGGTTAAAGGTATAATAACGTTCCCCGTCGCTTGTCAATTGTACTTCTGTCGTGTCCTTACCCTTAGCCGCATTTCCCACGATATAGAGATTATGCCGCTTGGCAAACAACATATAGGAACTGTCCCGTGAATAGTATTTCCAATAAGGATCATAATTCATCTGCCCTTTCTGTTTTTCGGCTAATTTCAGTTCTTTCGTGTTAATATTGTACGTGAAATCATTCCGGTCAAACCAGAAACGGATTGTTTCCCCGTCCTCGTCAAAAGTGAAATCCAATTCCAAATCCTTGTGGTTATATCCCTTCCTAGTAATCTCACTGATTTTCATCAATAACTCCGCATTGTCGAAAATCAAGCGTTTTTGTCTTTTAGCCGGATCAACCAAATAATAGTTTTTTCCCTCGCTCGTGCGGAAAGAATACCAGAAACGATCGGTATTATTTATATAACGAGGATGTACTTCCAAACTATTCTTTGTCAACGGCACTTGTGTTACGCGCCGGAAGCGCTCGGCAAGCTCGTAATTCGCTTTTTGCTGCCCGAACGCCCCGACCGAAACAAGTAAAAACAGACCAATAATAAATTTCTTTATCATCCTATCTATCCCCATTCTTGTATTGTTCAACTTCATAATAGTAATCCCCGGTATCATCTCCTAGCAGAATACGGGCAAAGTGGAACCACATCTTACGCTCGTAAAATGTATTCTCGGCTCCCCCGAAACCGTGGTTCGACCTCGGTAAAATGATCATATCAAAATTCTTGTCCGCCTTGATCAACGCGTCAACCATCCGCAACGTGTGAGCCGGATGCACGTTATCATCCATCCAGCCGTGAATCAACAACAGACCGCCTTTATATCGCTTCGCCAACTCCATATTCGTACCCACCTTAAATTTAAAAGTCGATTCCGTCCGGTCACCGTTCACGCTATCCTTGATCACTTTCTTTTCTTTTTTCACACCGTTGTGAGTTTCGCCCCACCAATGATTATAGATTGTATTATCATGATTTCCCGCGGAAGATACAGCCGCCTTGTAGAAATCCGGGTAAGTACAGATGGCCGCGGTAGACATAAATCCTCCCCCGGAATGACCGTAGATACCCACTTTCGTTGCGTCGATAAAAGAATACCGATCTGCTAGTTGCTCTATCGCGTATTTATCATCTGCTAACGGGTAATCCCGCAACCTTCCATGACTGTAAGTGTGATAAAATTTACCCCGCATAGGCGTTCCACCCCGGTGTCCCACGGCAATCACGATAAAACCCAATTGAGCCAAACGGGTATTGTCGTCATGAATCAACCGGAATTGCGTTGGCACGTACTCATAGAAAGGACCGGGATACACGGAAGAAATAATCGGGTAGACTTTCGTCGAATCGAAATCAAACGGTTTCCACATCACCCCGTAGAGGTCGGTCACTCCATCGGCAGCCTTCACCTTAAAACGCTCCGGAGCCTTCCACCCTATCTCCAAAGCCCGGCGAATATCAGGCTTTTCCAATTCCATAATCTCTTTCCCTTTCCGGTTTTTCAACACGATACGGGGAACCATATCCACCCGCTCGTGAATATCCACGAAATACTTGAATGACTTCGAGAAATGTACCTGATGATTTGTGTTATCAAAAGTCAATTGCGTCAAACTCTCCGGTTTATCAATATTCACCTTGCACGGGATATAATAATATGGGTCTATAGTTTCATCCTTTCCTAAAGCATAGAAATAAAGCGTACGTCCCACGGTATCAATATCCGAGCAAGGCCCTGCCACCCATTCCCCGGAAGTAATGGCATGCTTAAAGTTTCCCTCGTTATCGTAAAGATAATAATGCCCCCATCCCGTGCGCTCGGAACGATAAATAATATCCTTCCCGTCATTCAGGAACATGATATTCGCCATTTTGTAATCCATGAAAGGTTTGTCAATCTCGTGAATCAACACTTTCACCTCTCCCGTCGTGAGATCGGCAACACAAACCTCCTGTTCGTCAAAAGCCCGGGTTTTCCGTTCAAAATAGATCTTATTACCATCCTTCGAGGTATAAAGTACATCCACGTACTGGTCTTGCCAGCGATCGACATCTATCGTTTTCATCTCCTTCGTTTCCACATCGATAACCGTCAACACGGTTTTCTCCAATTTCTGGTCGCCTGCCATAGAATACTTGTACGTTTTCACCTTGGGACGGGGAGTTGCCATCACGTCCACCAGAAACAATTCATCCACGTGGCGGGTATCTTCCCGCACGGCATACACCTTTTTAGAATCTTTCATCCACACGGCAACCGGAGTTGCTGGAAATGTATCCGTACCAACCTCTTCTTCTTCCTTGAAATAAGAGAAATATCTCTCGCCATCCGTCGTCAATTGTATGACAGTCGTGTCTTTCCCTTTATCCTTATTCCCCATGATATAAAGATTATGACGTTGAGCAAACATGATATAGGTACTATCCGGAGAATACTTTTTCCAAGAATCCCCGAAACCTTTATTAATCACGGTATCCAACTTCGTCACCTCCTCCGTCTTCATATCATAACGGTATTTGTGTTTCTCGAAATCAAAAGTGAAAGAAGTCCCTTTTTTATCAAACTCCAATCCTTGGAACGTGAAATCCTTCGCGTCACACACCTCGTGCGTTTCCTGATTCAAGAACCCGAACAGTTTTTCCGAGTTGAACAGCAAGCGCTTCTCTCTCTTCTCCGGATTCACGTAATAATAACGCTTTCCTTCTTCCGTCGTGAACGAGTACCAAAAACACTCTCCGTCATTAATATACATGGGGTATATACTCATGCTGTTTCTATCTGCCGACCGGAAATTCCGACTCGTGAAACGATCGGCAAGCTTGAAATTCGCCTTTTGTTGTGCGCATACAGAACTTCCTGCCAACAACAACAAAAGCATTATTATATATTTTATCCTCATTGTCAATCCTCCATTTTCAATTTTCAATTCCCTTGTATTCCTCTATATTACCGTAATGATCGGCAGTGGTATCCCCTAACAAGTATTTTGCGAAATGATACCACAACTTCCGTTCAAAAAATCTATCCGCGCTCCCGTAACCATGAGTCTTACCGGGTAATATCAGCATATCGAAATTCTTCCCGGCTTCAATCAAGGCATCCACCATCCGTAAAGTATGAGCGGGATGCACGTTCTTGTCCATATCCCCCGTCACGAGCAAAAGATGTCCTTTCAAGTTTTTAGCCAACTCCATGTTCGTGGGTACCTTCACGCTGAACTTTGACACTTCACGATCCCCGTTCACACTATCTTTTACCGTTTCCTTGGCTTCTCTCACTCCATGATGAATCTCCACCCAACCATTATTATAAATATTATTATCATGATTACCGGAAGAAGACACCGCGGCAGTGTAAAAATCAGGATAAGTACACAAAGCCGCCGTCGACATGAAACCACCCCCGGAATGACCGAAAATACCGACTTTCGTGATATCTATATAAGAATAACGATCCGCCAACTGCTCGATAGCGTATTTATCATCGGCCAAAGGGTAATCCCTCAAATTTCCATACCCGTAACGATGGTAGAACTTGCCCCGCATAGGGCTTCCTCCCCGGTGTCCCATGGAAACCACGATAAACCCGAGCTGAGCCAGCTTCATATTATAACTATCATCCAAAGTAAACGACGTACTCACGTATTCAAAGAAAGGTCCCGGGTAAACGGACGAAATAATCGGGTATTTCTTGTTCGGATCAAAATCTGCCGGCTTCCACATAATACCATGCAGGTCTGTCAACCCGTCCGTAGCCTTCACCACGAAACGTTCCGGCGCACGCCATCCCATCTCGTAAGCCCTCCGCACATCCACTTTTGCCAAATCTTTAATAATCACCCGCCCGTTATTATCCTTCAACGTGAACCTCGGCTCCATATCCACCCGCGAATAACTATCCACGAAATACTTCCGGGATTTAGAAAACTCCGCCTTGTGTTGCCCGTCTTCCGGGCTCAACAACTTCACTCCTTCATGATCAAGATGAGCCTTCACCACTTGGTAATAATAAGGATTCATCTTTTTGTCATACCCGTGCGCGTACAAATAGATCGTTCTGCCCACCGTATCGATAGCAGCAATCTGCCCTGCCACCCAATCGCCTGAAGTAATCGTGTTTTTCAAAACCCCGTTACCATCATAATGGTAATAATGCGCCCATCCGGTACGTTCTGAACGATAAAGAATATCATTCCCCTCGTTCAAAAAAACGATATTACGCATATGATAATCAATATAAGGTTTATCCACCTCATGTATCAACACCTTCACCTCTCCCGTTTCCGTGTTCCCCACGCACAACTCCACTTCATCCCGTACCCGGTTATAGCGTTCAAAGAAAATCTTATCTCCCTTGTCCGTCACGTACCGAACCTCGGCATCCTGATCCTGCCAACGCTCGATATTAAAATCCGTCACTTTACGCTTGTCCACATCAATCACCGAAAGCACCCACTTCGACAAGTTCTTATCTCCCGCCATATCATATTTATAGCGTTCCAGTACAGGTTTAGGCTTCGCCAATACATTAATCACCGCCATCTCGTCTGAGTTCCGGTTGTCTTGACGCAAGACATAAACCTTATTCACTTTCGGGAACCAACGCCCTGCCATCGCTTCTTCATCAGATACCGTATCCTGACCATTCCGGGCATAGGAAAAATAACGTTCCCCGTTCGTGGTCAACTGAATCTCTGTCGTATCCTGTCCTTTATATTTATTTCCTCTCATATAGAGGTTATGATTCTTCGCGTATACTATATAATTCGTGTCCGGAGAAAAAGACATCCACGAGTATATCACCATGTCCTCCTCCTTCTTCTCTTTTTTTGGCAACTCCTTTACCTTCTTCGTCTTCATATTATACTCGAAATCTCCCCCTCCTAACGAAAAAGTCATCTTCGACATATCTTTTGAAAAATCTATATTTGATAGTTGTAGATCCTTCTCGTTATACGCCTTCCGGGTAATACTACTCACCCCTTGCGCTATATCCGTATTCTCGAAAAGCAATCGTTTTTCCGCTTTCACCGGATCAACCAGATAATACATCGTCCCCTCGTCCGTCCTAAAATCAAACCAAAACTTCTCCCCATTATGAATATAACGAGGAACTACCCGCATACTATTCCGGGCGGCAATCCCCGACAACCCCATCTGGGTAAACTTTTCTGCCAACTTATAATTCGCTCTCTGTTGGGCATCCCCTCCCAAGTAAGAAATAAGCAGGCATAACATTACGAATGTTTTTTTCATAACAATAATTTACACGAAACAACATTAATATGTCGACGGGAGTAAATACTCCCGTCGATTATTATCTCAAATACAATAAAGTTTAATTCAAATATCCGTCGAAATTTCCACCACTGCCATATTTATGGATCATATCTACAACATCTACAATTTCAGTATCTAATTCTTTCAAATTTTCTTCGTAAATCTTTTTAACAGTAAATGCGTCCGATTCATAATTAATCTCCAACACTAGGAATGTTCCATCTTTCAACAGTACTCCTAGATGGCAATACATTATATTCTCTTCGTTAGACATCGAATTACCAAAATAACGAACTTTTACAGATACTATATCTGCAGAGGCTGTAAAAATCTCTCTACTATCCTGCAGAGGCTCATTCCAGTCCATCACTGTTCCGTACAATTTATTTCCAGAAGCGACAAACAACCATTCCCAATCACCGTAATACCCGTACACAAAAGCAGCATCCTTGAAATTAGTAAACATTTCTGCTGCCAACTCTCCCGTTTCAGAACTCTCTACTTTCACGTCATCTCCCGTGGTATAACGATAAGGAAAGTCCAAAGCATATTTGTGCCATAGATATTTGCCATTGCGCTCGATAAGTGACAAAAAGTATTCATCCGTGTTCACTAAAACATGTTTGATATACCTTCCTGTAAAATTATTAAACAACGACATATCAAAGTTTCCCGACGAATTATTGATCAAACGCGCTCTCGAACCGATACTATTCAGAGGATCAACGAGTCCACCACTATTATACTTTTCTGATCCATTATCTATCAATGCCCACATGGTGTTGGTTTCATCGATAGCGAGAAAAAATTTCGGGGCATAATATCCTCCAGATTTCATCACCTCGACCAATGTTTTGTATTTTGCTCCATTGAAAGCCGGGTCATCAGAATAACGCCCTGAATGTAAATCACTCGTCACTCTTGCAACGGAATAATACAAAAGATTGTCCTCTGTCTGCAACCACTTACAACTCCAACTTAAAGCGGCATCTTTTATCTTTTGTCTGGGAGCAACTCCCGAGAATTCATCTAATGGATTCCCCGTGAAATCCAATTCATAACCGCCCAATTCAATCGGTCCGCTTTCCTGCAGAACCATAATTTCAGAAGTCAACGGGACGTTATAATTCTCTTGGTAAGTAAACTCCTCTATAAGTTTAATTGGACCGGAACCCAACGATTCGCCCAAGTTAGTATAAAAACCCACATACACCAAAGAATCTCTTTGTCTTTGATAATTACCATCCATATAAGGAACATATATTCTTTTCCCTGCCAACAATGATAAACGAGAATTTCCCGAAGCAGTACGGCTAAGAAACAACCACCCTAATTTATACTGGGGAGCAACCAGTAAGTCTGTTTCTGCAGGGAATGATACTCCCGTTTTTTTATCTGTTGCCAAAAAAGTCAATGTATACTCCCCATACTCCTTTGCCTCGAAAGTATAAGAAGGTCCCGTAGCCACCTCGGTATCACCCAACATCCAACGACATTCCACATCCGGATTCAAGGTATCTATCGACAAGCGAACTTCCGGTGTTATGGTTACCGACTCCCCAGGGAACAAACTATACCGACTCTCGATTCCGGTAATTTTCCAACTATTACCATCAAAGTTATTTATATCACGATAATCCGTGTTTGTTTTGTCATCCAAGCAGGCTCCCGCCGCAAACAAAACCAATATCAAAAATAAAATACGTTTCATATTCTTTCTATTTTTATTAACCGGCAACAGGAACTTGCATCAGTTGATTGTTATCTTCATCCCACATCGGAGCTGCACCAGAAGCGATATTCGCCGGATCATTATTAAAATCTTCTAGCCAATATTTCAATCGTAAAGCATATTTTTTGATCATCACCATATCATCACCCTCCAATGAAGCATTATCTTCTGCTAAACGATCCAAGAATAATTGATACTTTTTCTCTGAATATTTTCCCAAGTACACCTCTTCTACAATATTATAAGGATTAGACTCCGTATTATCATTACGACTCCACCATTCCGGTATCTCCAACCGATCTGAAACATAGAATTTCGCTATCCGATAAGCGTATTCCCCTTGCTTTACGCAATCGGTTTCATCAATCCGTAAGAATAAACGATAACTCTTATTTTTCAAATCCTCGAAATTATTGAAAAATTTAATTTCAATCGTGTCTATTTCCTGCCTGGGGGCAAATTCACATTTCGCCGGCAATTCATAAGCGCTCTCCGGCAATGTGGTAGAATCAGGATGTGCCGAAACGGTAAACTCACGAGACTCGGTCAACCAATGTCCACGAACCCGAACCGGAATTTTTGCCACAATTTCTCCACTCGGATAAGTTTTAAA
>QWCH01008621.1_pt1 | contig 12247 bp, 7 predicted proteins | sample 1972671 | NCBI WGS metagenome assembly QWCH01 (sample SAMN09866713, study PRJNA288562) | Human gut metagenome isolate term3_stool, whole genome shotgun sequencing... | isolation source: gut | host: Homo sapiens | place: USA: California | reverse complement strand
AAGAATTTTTGCGTGGTTTTGCCGTATTCTGAGCTGCTGTGATAAGCATTTGTTGGCTTCATAGCCGAGACGATGATCTGGTGAATGCTTTGCGCTGTCTTAGGGCTCAAGCCCTTGAATGGTCTCTTGCTCCGGTTCCAGTCCACCCGGCCCTTTTCCGTGTCGCTTATACCTTTTACAGCAACATAACAGATGGCACCGCGGTGTCATTCTCAAACTGCTGGTTTTAAATACGACAGAAAAAATATTACGTTAAAAAATATGGCGGCTGAGGAGCGGGGTTATCACTCCACAGCCTGCATAAGCATATAAGCATTACCTATGCGCTATACGTACTGTTTCCAATGGAGAGACGGAGGGAGGCGGCGCGCTTCCTCGGCTTCATCCAGCTAAAAATAATTTGATTCAAAAATAATATTATGTCTTATTTTTTGCTTGTTTTCTGCGAAGTCATGAAGTATGATAGGGGTGTAAGAGACCGGCGTCCTCCAAAACGGTATATACCGTTTTTATTTCCGCTTTGCGGAAATAAGGAGCTTTGTTTTCCGGCGAAAATAACAGAAGAAGGAGCGAGAAAGATGAAAACAGGTAAGAAACTGCTGGCTCTGCTGTTGGCGGTCGTCATGACGATGAGTCTGCTGACCGTGGGGGCGTTTGCGGAGGAGACCCCTTCGTCCGAGACGCCTTTGGAGCAGCAGGATTCCGGCAGCGGGAACATCCCGGACGATCCGGCAGAGGGACCTGCGGATGACCTGACAGGCAATTCTGAGGATGGGGCCGCAGGCGAGTCCGACGCAGCCCTGACGGCGGCAGACACTTCGTATGTGGCAGAGGTCGACGGTCAGCAGTATGAAACACTGCAGGCTGCTGTTGACGCTGTGCAGGGCAGCGGCACGATTGAATTGACGAGCAGTATTGCATTGTCAGATCAGGTGACCATTGACAGCGGAAAGACGATCATTTTAGACATGAATGGTGAGACGTTGTCTATTGGCTTTTCGGACAGCAGTAAAAATTTGATCGTAAACAATGGCACACTTACAATTACAGGCGACGGTACCTTTGATGCAACTGAGGCGACAAGCTACAAGGGCTTCATCAATAACTATGGCACGTTGACTGTGGAAAACGGAACATTTCAGATAGCTGATAAAGCCATGACCGTTCATCTGAGAAATCAGGATGGCGGTAAGGCTGTGATTAATGGCGGAACTTTTAGCGGTGGGGCAACGATTGTTCGCAGCTTTGAAGGCTCCAATACGACAATTACCGGCGGAAGCTTTACAAATAGTGTTTATCCCGCTGTTGATGTAAACGGAGAAACGCTGATTACCGGCGGAATTTTTACGAATACGTCTTGCAGCAGGTGCGATAGCCAAAATTGGGGATATACGGTCCGCAGCGGCGTGGACAACGATCCTGATGCCAAGCTGACGATTACGCCGTCGTCTGAGGGAAGCGTTGTTGTGACCGGCACGCAGGGAGCCCTTAGTGCGACCGCTGGGACAATGGAAGTCAATGGCGGCAGCTATAAGACGGTAGATTGCGCCCAGAAGCATGGCGCTGTATTCTATGCGCTTTATGTGGCCGGAGAAGCCGGTGCCGTACAGGTTGTTGTAAATGACGGTACATTTGTGACGGAGGGGAAGCAGACTGCCGTTCTGGTTGGAAACAGCAACGACGGGGGCCTGAAAGAACAGGCGGTTCTCCAAATCAGAGGCGGTCAATTCAGCGCACCTGAAGGAATTCCGGCCTACAAGGTAGATGTAGCCTTGGGCGGATTGAACATCACTGGCGGCACATTCTCCAGCAAAGTCGATGAACAGTATCTGGCCGAGGGCTATGTGCAGAACGCCAACGGCGAGGTCGGCTCCCGGGAAGAGATGATGGTTGCCGAGGTCACAACCGCAGAGGGGGTGGAACAGTATACCTCCCTGGCAGAGGCTGTGGAAGCGGCTGCGGACAAGTCTGTCATTACGCTGCTCAAAGATACAGAGGGCGACGGAATTGTGATCGATACATCCAAAAAGAACCTGACGATCGACTTCAATACCCACTCCTATACGGTCAGCGGAAGCACGGTGGGGTCTTCCGGTACAGAAACCAACGCGTTTCAGTTCTTGACGGGTGGTTCCCTGACGCTGAAAAACGGGTCCATCATCTTTGCCAATCAGAAGACCCTGCTGATCGGCCTGCAGAACTATTGCAACCTGACGCTTGAGAATATGGTGATTGATGCCAGTCAGGCAAGCGCACCCTGTCAGTATGCGATTTCCAACAACTGCGGTACTGTTCAGTTTATCGGAAATACGAGTATAAAGGCATATAAAAACCAAACGGCTTTTGATTCCTGCAAGTTTGGCAGTTACGAGATTCCCACGGTGAAGATCCATACCACAGGCACCATTACCGGCGATATTGAATTGAGCGGCGGCAAGCTGGAGATTTCTGCCGGCACGTTTGAGGGAAATATTCGTACGGTCAGCGGTTACACAAAGGGTGATGCAATCATCACCGGCGGCACGTTCTCCAGCGATGTGAGCGAGTATCTGGACGAGGGTCTTGGACAGGATGCCAACGGTACTGTGGGCAAGGTCGAAGAGGGATTTGCTGCCGTCAGAATCGGCGATACCTATTATCAGACGCTGGCCAAGGCCATCGCCGAAGCAAAAGAAAATGATACCATCACGCTGCTGAGAGAGGTGGATCTTGGCAGCGACAGAGTTACGATCAACAAAGCGGTCACTCTGGATCTGAATGGCTGCACGCTTACAAGTTCTAACGCGACCAATACGCTGTGGCTGGAAGCCAGCCGTGTGACCGTTCAGGACAGCAAGGGGAACGGCAAGATCCAGAATACTGGCTCCGGCAGCAACAATATTGCAGTTGTTGTCAATGGTCAGGGCACTGAGGCGTATTTCAAAAGCGGTACGGTTTCCGGTAACTATGCCGTCTTTATTCAGAACGGAGCAAAGGCCGTAATTGACGGCGGCAAATACACAGGCACCTATGGTATCAACACAGTTGGTACAGGTAATGAGGCAAACAAAACCGCTGTGGAGATCAACGGCGGGGAGATACAGGCGGTCGCATTTGCGGTTGCCGGAAATGGCTCTGCCGACTATACGGAGACAGTGATTACCGGCGGCAGACTGGAATCCACTGAGGGAAATGTCATCTATCATCCCCAGGTAGGCGACCTGACGATCAAGGGTGATGCAGAACTGATCGGCCCGAACGGCGTGCAGTATTGCGGCGCCGGTACGCTGACCATTGCTGAAAATGCTGTGATTACCGCAACGCTGCCCTTTACGGAATTTCCCACCAAGCCCGCTTCCCAGGGGGATGGCAGCACCGATGATGGCGCGGCCCTGTCTGTTGTTTCCCGCGGCGGCGGTTACCAGGGCGAGGGGCAGACCATGACCGTGAATATCACCGGCGGTACGCTGACCAGCCGCAACAATGCGGCGATTGCCGTATACCGTTTGGAACGTGTAGACGGCCAGTGGACAACAAATGAGAATACCAAGATTGTCAGCTACCTTGCGGCGCTGACAGTCAGCGGAGGCAACTTCTCTGCCGGCAGCAAAAAGGACGCTTTTGAGATTGATACCCAGGCTGCCGACGAAATCAGTGTTACCGGCGGCTACTTCACCTCTGATCCCAGCGATTACGTACCGGAAAATGCGGAACCCAAGCTCTTTGTGGTCGCTTCCGACAAGACGGGCTACGCCTACATGGTGACCACCACGGCGCCTACGGAGGTCGATCCCATTGTCACGGAGAAGACGGAGACTGAAGTAAGCGAGAGTATCAAGACGGAAGACAAGGAAAAGATCGAAGCGGTCATCGACAATGCGCAGGTCAGCGGCGTTTCTGACGCGGTGACGGAGTCCGCGCAGAATGCCATTATCAATCAGGTAGAGGAAGCACTGAAGCCCGAGGATAAAGTGGTGGTGGAGATCACCGTGAGTCTGACCGCCGATAAAGCGGATTTGACCACAGAGGACAAGATGTATGTCTCCTATAAGGCAGAGCCTGTGGCGAAGGTCATAGTCAACGGCGAAGACAAAGCGGAGAATATTGCCGTTCCCAACGACTATCTGGACGGCCAGACCCTCATTGAGGTCCGCCTGCCGATTCCGGTGGACTTGGAGCCCCAGGAGATCATGCACATTGCGGATGACGGCACCCGTGAGCGATATCTGAATGGTTCCGGCTTCACTGTGGAGGATGGCTGCGCGGTGCTGCATGTTAAGCATTTCAGCACCTTTGTGCTCAACGGCCAGCTGACAGTTGCCGCCAAGATCGGTGAGAGCGAGTACGGCACGCTGCAGGAGGCTGTGAACGCCGCGAAGTCCGGCGATACCATCGTTTTGACGCAGGATTGTGACGAGAAGATCTCTGTCTCCGGTAAGAGCGTGACCATTGACCTCGATGGACACACTTATGATAAGGACAAGATCACGCTGGGCAGCCGCTGCAGCATGAGCGTGAGCGATGATAAGATCACGATTACTTATTCCGCTCCCTCCGGCGGCGGATCCTCTTCCTCCAGCAGCGGTGATTACACCGTCAGCGTGGAGAACAGCAAGCACGGCACCGTCACCGTCAGTCCCAAGCGGGCGGACAAGGGCGATACCGTGACCATCACCGTCAAGCCCGACAATGGCTATGAGCTGGACGAGTTGACTGTCACCGACAAGGACGGCGACACTGTGAAGCTCCAGAGCAAGGGCGGCAACAAGTACACGTTTACCATGCCCGGCAGCAAGGTCACTGTGGAGGCCACGTTCACTCTGGAGAAAGAGGAGAACCTGCCCTTTGCCGACGTGGCGGAGGACTATTGGGCCGTGGAGGAGATCACCTGGGCCTATGAAAACGGCTATATGAACGGTGTCAGCGCCGAGCGGTTCGCCCCCGGCAGCACGGTGACCCGCCAGCAGCTGTGGATGGTTTTGGCCCGTCTGACGGAGTTCAATCCCTCCAACATGACCGAGGCGCAGCACTGGGCCGTGGAGAGCAAGATTTCCGACGGCAGCAACCCCGGCGGCGCCCTGACCCGCCAGCAGATGGTGACCATCCTGTACCGCTGGGCGCAGCAGATGGGCTATGACGTGTCCGGGCGGGCCGATCTGTCCGCGTTCCCGGACAACGCCTCCGTGGCCGCTTACGCCACGGAACCCATGACCTGGGCTATCGCAGAGGGGATCATCTCCGGCACCACTGAGGGCCTGCTGAACCCTGCCGGCACGGCCACTCGCGCCCAGTTTGCGGTGATTTTGTACCGGTTCTTTGAAAATGTGATGTAAGTACCATGCTTTGCTTCAGGGCGGTCCTTCGGGGCCGCCCTGTTTTTCTGTCCGATGGCGGGATGCAAAGCCGTCAAGATACGAGATAAATGGATATATCTCCTGCATGTGCCGCAATGTCTATGAAACTCCCTGGGACGCACTGTGCGTCCCGGGGAGTTTCGGGCATAGAGGGGCGTCCCATGAAGTCGCTGGCCGTACGGCAGGACACGGCAGCGAGGGGCCAGACAAGGAGCAAAGAGGGATCCATTCAACCGTTAGGCCGGCGGCGGTTCCTGAAATAGAGCCGGAGGGCGGCAGGCAGACGCGATCCGCTTCTCTGCATGTCAGCTTTGACGGCCCAAGGCAGGAGGCTGGACCTCGTCCGGAACTGCCGCTGACATGCAGATGGAGGGGATGTGTTCCTTCCCGAGGGGGGACCTGCTCCTTGACGGAAGAGAATCCTTCCAGCACAGCTTTAACTTCGATTTTACAAACAGGGGGTGGAGCGACCCCCGCCTCTCCCTTTATACTGGTATCAACCGACGGGCCGGCCTTGTTGGAGAAAAATATTTCGCCTCTTCTACAAGCGGCCGATTCCCGCTGAGGGGGGTTCTTTTCATGAGAACAGGCACCGCCTTGTAAGTTTGCTACGGGATAGGAGAGATCAGATCATGCGGCAGGATATTCGGGTTTTGGACCGGGTGCGCGGCGCCTACGCCTCCCTGCGGCCATCGGAGCAGCGGGTGGCGGACTATGTGCTGAAGGACCCGGAGACCTGTACCCGGTGCACCATTTCGGAGCTGGCAGACCAGGTGCAGGTGAGCCAGCCCACAGTGATCCGCTTCGTGCAGGCCCTTGGATTTGACGGCTACCGCAACTTCAAATACTGCCTCATCCGGGACCGCAGCGGCGGCGCGGCCCGGGAGGCCTGCTTCGACCACTTGGGAGGCTTCGACTTGAAGCCCTGGGACCAGCTGGAGGACCTCCCCCTGAAAGAGGTTCGGGTGTCCGGCGGCCTGCTGGAGGAGGCACTGAAGTCCCTGTCCGTCCAGGAGCTGGACCGGGCCGGGCGGATGCTTGCCACTGCCCGGACCATCGACATCTACGGGGTGGAGAACTCCTGCACGCCGGCCAGTGATCTCCTGACCAAGCTGACCTATCTGGGGCTCTGCTGCCGGATGCACACCGACGCCTAGGCGGACGTGGCGGTAGCCTTTTCCCACTCCGGCTGCTCCATGGATACGGTGAAGGCGCTGAGACTGGCCAGAAGGGCGGGGGCAAACACCATCGCCGTCACCAGTCGGAAGAATCCTCTCTTGGCCAAGTACGCCGACGTGTGCCTGTATACCGGGGGAGAGGACACTGTGATCTACGGCACAGCCATCTTCTCCCGCATCCCCGATCTGGCGGTGGTGGATCTGCTGTACATGGGGATCATTCAGAGCGACTATGAGCGGTTCTCCCGCAGTCTGGACAAAAGCGGAGCGGTCATTGCCGACCGAGGCTATCCGGAGGCGTGAGATTCCCCGGCGGGGGCTTTCTTTGTAATTTTTCTACAAGGAAGGCCCCCTGTTTTTGATGCCTTTTTACGTTTCTCTAACGGAAAATTAAACCTTTCACGCTTGTTTTGCGGAGCTGGAATTTGCTAGGATTACACCGTCGCCGGACGTGCGGCGGCGCCCACAAGAACTTTTGAAACCGAGAAAGGAGCGGTTTTCATGCTGGAACTGGAGCATATCCAGAAGGCATTTGACGGCGTGCCTGTACTCAAGGACCTCTCTCTCCAGGTGGAGGACGGAGAGATCGTCTCCATCCTGGGGCCCTCTGGCTGCGGCAAGACCACCCTGCTCAATATCATCTTGGGCATCGTGGATGCCGACCAGGGAGAGATCCGATACAGCGGGGAGGATCTGACCCGCACCCCCATGGAGAAGCGGGGCTTCAACATCGTCTTCCAGGACTACGCCCTCTTTCCCAATTTAAACGTACAGCAGAACATCACCTACGGCCTGCGGAACAAGCCCGGCATCTCCTCCCGGGAGGAGGTGGATGAGCTCATCGACCTGCTGGGCCTGCGGGAGCACCTGGGCAAGCGCATCGACCAGCTCTCCGGCGGCCAGAAGCAGCGGGTGGCCCTGGCCCGCACCCTGGTGATGAAACCCCGGATTCTCCTGCTGGACGAGCCCCTGTCCGCCCTGGACGGAGTCATCAAGGAATCCATCAAGGGCCGGATCAAGACCATCGCCCGGGAGTACCACCTGACCACCATCATCGTCACCCATGACCCGGAGGAGGCCCTCACCCTGTCCGACCGGGTGCTCATCATCGATCAGGGGTCCATCTCCCAGTACGCCAAGCCGGACGAGATCGTCCACCAGCCCAGGAACGACTTCGTGCGCAAGTTCATCCTCCGCCAGCTGGAGATCAAGCGCGGCAACATCTACGCCCTGTTCGGCGACCGCCCGCAGCTGGCCGGCGAGGCTGTTTGAGGAAAGGCGCCATGAGACGGAAAAATTGGGAGCTGAAGGGGATTTTCTGGATCATCACCCTTCTGTTCGTGGGCTTCCTGGCCGCCCCCATCCTCCTGCTGCTGGGCAAGTCCCTGGTGGGGGAGGGCGGATTTACCTGGGAGTTCTATGCCTCGGTGGTGACCCGGGAGGGATTTCTCACGGCCCTTGGCAACAGCTTTGCGGTGGCGGCCGCATCGGCCGTGACGGCCACGGTCATCGCCTTCCTGATGGCCTATGCGGTCCACTACACCGGATTGCCCAGGTGGGCCAAGCGGCTCATCACCGCCATCGCGACCCTGCCCATGTTCCTGCCCACCATCACCTATGGCTTTGCCATCATCTACTCCTTCGGCAAACAGGGGCTGCTCACCCGCCTGCTGGGACGGCAGTTCTTTGACATCTACGGCTTCGGCGGGCTGCTGGTGGGCTATGTGATCTATACCATTCCGGTGGCCTTCCTGCTGATCCACAACACCATGGGTTTTGTGGACAAAAAGACCATCATTGTCTCCAAGGCCATGGGGGACCGGGACCTGGCCACCTTCTGGATCGCCATTCTTCGCCCCCTGCTGGGAACTCTGGCGGGCGCCTTCATTCAGGCCTTCTTCCTGTGCTTCACCGACTTCGGCATCCCCGCCTCGGTGGGCGGCGGCTATGAGGTCATCGCCACCCTCCTCTACAACCAGATGCTGGGCGGCATCCCCGACTTCAACCGGGGGGCGGTCATCGCCATGATCCTGCTCATCCCCTCCATCGGCAGCATCTGCATCCTGCAGCTGCTGGAGCGGTTCAATATCCGCTATACCCGCATCTCCCAGGCGGACCTGCGGAAGAACCCCCTGCGGGATACGGGGTGGGGCGTCTCCAGCACGGCGATCTCAGTGGCCATCCTGTCTATCTTCGCGGTGATCTTTGTGGTCCCCCTGGTGGAGCAGTGGCCCTATCAGACCAGCTTCTCCCTGGAGCACTTCGCCGCCGTATTCACCGACAGCGAGCTGATTACCGTCTACTGGCACTCTCTGGTGATGGCCCTGCTCACTGCCTTCCTGGGCACTCTGGCGGCCTACGGCGCCGCCCTCATCACCGCCCGGAGCACCTTGCCCCCGCGGTACAAGCGGGTCATCGAGAGCATTGCCCTGGTGACCAACGCCATCCCCGGCATGGTGCTGGGTGTGGCCTATCTGTTTCTCTTCTCCGGCAGCGGCCTGCAGAATACCCTGCTGCTGATGATCCTGTGCAACATCGTCCACTACTTCTCCACCCCCTATTTGATGATGAAGAACTCCCTGTCCAAGATGAACGCCGGCTGGGAAACCACAGCCATGCTCATGGGGGACAGCTGGCTCCAGACCATCCTCCGGGTGGTCACCCCCAACGCTCTGTCCAGTCTCATCGAGGTGTTCAGCTACTACTTCATCAATTCCATGGTCACCATCAGCGCCCTCATTTTCATCGCCGGGGCCCGGACCATGGTTCTCACCACCATGATCAAGCAGCTGCAGTACGTGAACCGCTTCAACGAGGTGTTCGTCCTCTCCCTGCTGATCCTGGCCACTAACCTGGTCGCCAAGGGGCTCTTCTCCTGCCTGGCCAGCTATAAGGCATCCCATCCGGTGAAAGAGCGCCGTTCCATCCAACTCTTTGGAAACAGAAAGGAAGCAGTCCAATGAATTTCAAAAAATACCTCGCCCTGGGAACCGCCCTGACCCTGACCCTTCTCGCCGGCTGCGGTAGCTCCGGCTCCGGCGATGACCAGATCGTCATCTACTCCAACGCCGATGAGGAGGCCGTCACTGCCATGGAGAACGCTCTGGACGCAGGCGGCTATGAGGGCAAGTATATCGTGCAGACCTACGGCACCTCCGAGCTGGGGGGCAAGCTGCTGGCCGAGGGCACCAACCTAGAGGCGGATCTCGTGACCATGAGCACCTTCTATCTCCAGAGCGCCCAGGAGCAGAACAACATGTTCCTGCCCCTGGACTTTGAGGTGAACACCCTGGAGGAGGTGCCTGACTACACCGCCCCCATCACCTCCCAGGAGGGGGCCATCATCCTGAACACTGAGCTGATGGCCTCAGAGAACCTGCCCACTCCCACCTGCCTGAAGGACCTGGCTGACCCAGTGTACGCCGGACAGGTGGCCGTCACTGACATCCAGTCCTCCTCCACCGCATGGCTGCTGATCCAGGCCCTGGTGGACGCCTACGGCGAGGACGGGGCCGAGGAGACGCTGGCCGCCATCTATGACAACTGCGGCGCCCACATCGAGACCTCCGGCTCCGGCCCCCTGAAGCTGTGCCGGGCCGGCGAGGTGGCCATCGGCTTCGGCCTGCGCCACCAGGCGGTGGCCGACAAGGCTGACGGCCTGCCCATCGACTACGTGGACCCGACGGAGGGCAACTTCTCCCTTACTGAGTCCGTGGCCGTCCTGGACAAGGGGGAGGACACCAACCCCCTGGCCATGGAGATGGCGCGGTGCATCATAGAAAACGGCCGCGCCGAGCTGATCCAAACCTACCCGAATCCCCTCTATGAGGGCGAGACCGCCGACCCCGCCAACCAGTCCGACTACCCCAGCATCTTTGACGAGCCCCTGACCTTCGAGCTGTTCACCGCCCACCAGGAGCTCTCCGAACGGGCCAAGGGCTGAACTGGCTTGTCTGTGAGAAAAGGAGGAACCGACCATGAATACCTATAAACTACTGACCCCCGGGCCCCTGACCACCACCGACACGGTGAAGGAGGAGATGCTGGTGGACCGGTGCACCTGGGATGACGACTACAAGGCCGTCACCCAGAAGATCCGCCGCCAGCTGCTCCAGCTGGGGCACGTGTCGGAGGATGACTACACGGCCGTCCTGATGCAGGGCAGCGGCACCTTCGGAGTGGAGAGCGTCCTCTCCAGCGTGGTGGGGGACGAGGACAAGGTCCTCATCTGCTCCAACGGGGCCTACGGGGTGCGCATGACCCGGATCTGTGACCGGAACCGCATTCCCTATGTCCACTACGCCGAGAGTTATGACCACATCCCCGACCCCGCCCGCGTCGCCCGTCTGCTGGCTCAGGACCCGGCCATTACCCACGTGGCCATGGTCCACAGTGAGACCACCAGCGGCATCCTCAACGACATCCAGTCCGTGGGCAAGGTGGTCCGGGACGCCGGGCGGACCTTCATCGTGGACGCCATGTCCTCCTTCGGCGGGGTGGATATCCCCGTCTCCGACTGGGGCATCGACTTTCTGGTGTCCAGCGCCAACAAGTGCATCCAGGGAGTACCCGGCTTCTCCTTCATCCTGTGCCGCCGGGACAAGCTGCTCTCCAGCGAGGGCAAGGCCCGCTCTCTGTCCCTGGACCTGCTGGACCAGTGGAAGGGGATGGAGAAGGACGGCAAGTGGCGCTTCACCTCCCCCACCCATGTGGTGCTGGCCTTCTCCAAGGCACTGGACGAGCTGGAGGCGGAGGGGGGCATCCCCGCCCGGCACCGCCGCTATGCCGAGAACAACCGCCTGCTCATTGAGAAGATGCGCGCCATGGGATTTGCCCCATACATCGACGGGAGCCGACAGGGCCCCATCATCACCACCTTCTTCTATCCCGCCGGGGTACCCTTCCAGTTCTCCGAGTTTTACACCTACATCAAGGAGCGGGGCTACGTCCTCTACCCGGGCAAGCTCACCGATGCAGATACCTTCCGGGTGGGCAACATCGGAGAGATCTACCCGGAGGATATTGAGAAACTTGCTTCCATCATCGCCGGCTTCCTGGCCGCCCATAAGGAGGAGATCGCATGATCCGGGCCGTCATCTTTGACTGGGCGGGCACGACGGTGGACTATGGATGCTTTGCTCCGGTACAGGCCTTTGTAGAGGCATTTAAGAGTTTTGGAATCGAGCCGACTATGGAAGAAGTAAGAAAACCTATGGGAATGCTGAAGATCGACCATATCCGTACCATGATGCAGATGGATCGGATCGATGGCCTGTGGAAAAGAACGACGGGTAGAGCGTGGAATGAAGAGGATGTAAATGACATTTACCACATCATGGAGGCGAAGACGCTTGAGATTCTCCCCAAATTTGTAGATATCAAGCCCCATGTGATAGAGACGGTTAGCGAGCTGCGGGATCAGGGAATCAAGATAGGCTCCACCACAGGGTATACGGATGAGATGATGAACATTGTAGCCCCCATTGCCAAAGAGAACGGCTATGCGCCGGATCTGTGGGTCAGCCCGAACGCCGTCGGCAATGCGGGCCGTCCATACCCCTATATGATGTTCCGCAATATGGAGGCACTGGGCGTCACTTCCGTTCGGAAGGTCATCAAAGTAGGCGACACCGTTGCGGATATCAAAGAAGGAGTGAATGCCGGCGTTATCACGGTGGGCGTGATTGAGGGAAGCTCGGTGATGGGGTATACGAAGGAAGAGTATGAATCCCTTAC
>QWCH01007701.1_pt1 | contig 12272 bp, 9 predicted proteins | sample 1972671 | NCBI WGS metagenome assembly QWCH01 (sample SAMN09866713, study PRJNA288562) | Human gut metagenome isolate term3_stool, whole genome shotgun sequencing... | isolation source: gut | host: Homo sapiens | place: USA: California | reverse complement strand
GACCCGGATTACCCGCTGGCGTTTTCCCGCATTCCCGATATGCCGCTGGTGCTCTACTGCACCGGCGACCCCCTCTGGCTCAATGAGCCGGGGGCTGTGGGGATGGTGGGCAGCCGCAGGCCCACCGAGTACGGCCTGCAGGCGGCGGCAGATCTGGGCAGCGGGCTGGCCAAAAACGGGGCCATCATCGTCAGCGGTCTGGCCGATGGGCTGGACAGCGCCGGGCACCGGGCCGCAGTGAAGGAAAACTGCCCCACCATCGGGGTGCTGGGCGTGCCCATTGACCGCACCTACCCGGCCTCCAACCGGGAGCTGCGGAAAAAGATCGAGCAAAAAGGCTGCGTGATCAGTGAGTACCCGCCCGAGAGCGGCCCCGTTGGCCCCAATGGCTTTTTGCAGCGCAACCGGCTCATTGCGGCGCTGTCCTCGGCGCTGGTGGTGGTGGAAGCGCAGGAAAAGAGCGGCACCATGTCCACAGTCAACCATGCCGAGCGGTATGGCAAGCCGGGCGGCTCCGGCGGCGGTGCGCTCTGCGCCTGACCCCATGAGCGAGACTGAGCGCAGGGTGCTGGCCTGTATCGGCCCCAAGGCAAAGGGCGTGGAGGAGCTGGGCGCGGCAAGCGGCCTGCCCACCGGCCTGTTGCTGGGCACCCTGATGAAGCTGGAGTTGGCGGGCCGTGTGACCTGCCTGCCCGGCAAGCGGTATATTCTGCGCTGAACTGCGCAATTTAAGTTGAATGAAACCTCTCAGTCTCGCTGACACTCGCCAGCTCCATTTCGTTGGGTTTTACTACCACCGTCAGGCTGGGAGTTTATAATATAGGAGAAGAGAACCATGGCAAAACTGGTAATCGTGGAGTCGCCGGCAAAGGCGAAGACCATTGGCAAATATCTGGGCAAGGATTACGAAGTCACGGCCAGCATGGGCCACATCCGGGACCTGCCCAAGTCCCAGCTGGGCATCGACGTGGAACATGACTACGCCCCCCAGTACATCAATATCAAGGATAAATCCAAGCTCATCAAGGAGCTTAAGGCAAAAGCCAAGCAGGCCGATGGCATTCTGCTGGCAACCGACCCGGACCGTGAGGGCGAAGCCATCAGCTGGCATCTGGCCAATATCCTGGGGCTGGACCCCCACGAGCCCAACCGCGTGACCTTTGATGAGATCACCAAAAAGGGCGTGCAGAAGGGCATGGCCAATCCCCGTGCCATCGACGAGGATCTGTTCAATGCCCAGCAGGCCCGCCGCATCCTCGACCGTCTGGTGGGCTATAAGCTCAGCCCCTTCCTGTGGCGGAAGGTGCGCCGGGGCCTGTCGGCGGGCCGTGTCCAGAGCGTGGCGGTGCGGCTGATCGATGACCGCGAGAAGGAGATCGAAAACTTCAAGCCCGAGGAATACTGGAACGTGGATGCCACGCTGGGCACCGGCCACAAGAGCTTTACCGCCCGCCTGGCCTCCGACAGCACCGGCAAAAAGCTGCTGCCCAAAAACGAGGCAGAGGCCCGTGCCATTGAAAAGGGTCTGGAGGGTGCCGAGTATACCGTGGGCGAACTGAAAAAAGGCAAGCGGGCCAAGCAGCCCACCCCGGCCTTTATCACCAGTACCCTGCAGCAGGAGGCCTCCCGCCGTCTGGGCTTTACGGCTACCCGCACCATGCGTGCCGCCCAGACTCTGTACGAAGGCGTAGACATCGCGGGCCACGGCACCATGGGTCTGATCACCTATATGCGTACCGACAGCCTGCGCATTTCCGATGAGGCGGTCGCCGCTGCAAAGGAGTATATTGCGGACGCTTACGGCGAACAGTATATCTGCCCCTACAAGCGCACCTGGAAGACCAAGAGCGCAACCGCCGCGCAGGATGCCCACGAAGCCATCCGTCCCTCGGTGCCGGGGCTGACCCCTGACGAGGTGGACAAGAGCATCAGCGGCGATACCGCCAAGCTCTACCGGATGATCTGGAGCCGCTTTATGGCCAGCCAGATGGCAGACTGCCAGCAGGATACCGTGAGCGTGACCGTGTATGCGGGGGACTACCGCTTCAAGGCCAGCGGCTACACTGTGACCTTTGATGGCTTTACCGTGCTGTACGAGGAAGCCACCGATGAAAAGGAAAAGAAGGAGACCAGCCTGCCCCCGCTGGAACAGGGCCAGCTGCTCAAGCTCAAGGAGCTGAAGAGTGAGCAGAAATTCACCCAGCCCCCCGCCCGCTACACCGAAGCGACCCTGATCAAGGCGCTGGAGGAAAATGGCATTGGCCGTCCCTCCACCTACGCGCCCATCATCACCACCATCATCGATCGCGGCTATGTGGAGCGGGAGCAGAAAAAGCTCAAGCCCACCCTGCTGGGCCGCGCCGTGGACGGCCTGATGCTGGAGCAGTTCCCCCATATCGTGGACGTGGACTTCTCGGCTGAGATGGAGAAGAATCTGGATAAGATCGAGAGCGGCAAGGCCGATTGGCACAAGACCGTGGACGATTTCTATCAGGGCTTTGCCGCCAGCCTGGAACAGGCCGAAAAGAACATGGAGGGCAAGAAGGTCAAGGTGCCGGACGAGCCTTCCAGCGAGGTCTGCGACCTCTGCGGCCGCCCCATGGTCATCAAGGTGGGCAAGTACGGCAAGTTCCTGGCCTGCTCCGGCTTCCCCGAGTGCCGGGGCACCAAGCGTCTGGTCAAGGACACCGGCGGTGTCTGCCCCAAGTGCGGCAAGGGCCGGATGCTGGAGCGCAAGAGTGCCAAGGGCCGCATCTACTACGGCTGCGAGCGCTACCCCGACTGCGACTTTATGACCTGGGATACCCCGGTGCCCACCAAGTGCGAAAAGTGCGGCTCCACCCTGTTCCGCAAGGGCTCCAAGCTCTACTGCGCAAAAGAGGGCTGCGGCTTTGAGATGCCGGTGCCGAAGAAGGACTGATCAAACCTCTCAGTCAATGCTTCGCATTGCCAGCTCCCCTAGTAGGGGAGCCCTTGGCAGGGCGGAAAGTTTTTTCTGACTGCTGGAAGTGCGAGATAAGATAAAGGGATACAACATGAGCAACTATAAAGTTACTGTACTGGGTGCCGGTCTGGCAGGCTGCGAGGCGGCGCTGTGGCTGGCAGGCAAGGGCGTTCAGGTAACGCTCTACGAGCAGAAACCCACCCACTTTTCCCCGGCTCACAAGAGCGCGGGCTTTGCGGAGCTGATCTGCTCCAACAGCCTGAAGGCCGAGCGTCTGGATTCTGCTTCCGGCCTGCTGAAAGAGGAGATGCGCCGGATGGGCAGCCAGCTGCTGGAAGCCGCAGAGGAGGCCCGTGTGGCCGCGGGCGGCGCATTGGCCGTGGACCGGGATGCATTCAGCGCCGCCGTGACCCGGCGGGTGGAGGAGTGCCCCAACATTACCGTGGTGCGGGAGCAGGTGGAGCACATCGATGAGAGTGCACCCATTCTGGTGGCCACCGGCCCCCTGACCGATGGTGCGCTGGCCGACGAGATCGGCCGCCTGACCGGCGATGAGCGGCTCCATTTCTATGATGCCGTAGCTCCCATCGTCACGGCTGAGAGCCTGGATTACAACAAGGTGTTCGCCGCTTCCCGGTACGACCGGGGCGAGGCCGATTACCTGAACTGCCCCTTCAATAAGGCAGAGTATGAGGCTTTCCACGCCGCGCTGGCTTCGGCAGAGCGTGCCCCGCTCCATGCCTTCGATGCCGGTGCGGAGCAGGGGGCGCAGCCCGACCCCGATGCCCACGGCAAAAAGGCGGATACCGTCACGGTCTACGAGGGCTGTATGCCCATTGAGATCATGGCCGCCCGGGGCGCTGATACCATGCGCTTCGGCCCCCTGCGCCCGGTGGGTCTGGTGGACCCCAACACCGGCCACCGCCCCTGGGCCAATGTCCAGCTCCGTGCCGAGAACAAGGAGCGCACCCTCTATAATATCGTGGGCTTCCAGACCAACCTCAAGTGGGGCGAGCAGAAGCGGGTGTTCAGCATGATCCCGGGCCTGGAAAATGCCGAGTTCGTGCGGTATGGTGTCATGCACCGCAACACCTTCCTGGATGCGCCCCGTGTGCTGGATGCGGGCCTGTTCCTGAAGGAGCACCCCAACGTGTTCTTTGCGGGCCAGATCACCGGCTTTGAGGGCTATATGGAAAGCGCCGCCTGCGGCCTGCTGGCAGCCCGGAGCATCTACGCCCGGCTGGAGGGCAGACAGCTGCCCCCGCCGCCGGTGGATACCATGTGCGGCGCGCTGATCCAGTATCTGACCACCGAGAACAAGCATTTCCAGCTATGAAAATTATCGTTGATATGATGGGCGGCGACAACGCCCCGCTGGCTGTGCTGGAAGGCACCGCGCAGGCTGTGAAAGAGTACGGTGTGCAGGTCATCGGCGTGGGCAGCGAGGAGCTGGTGCGCAAGACGGCTGCCGAGCACAATATCCCGCTGGACGGCATCGAGCTGGTCAACTGCACCGAGACCATTGAGATGTGCGATGAGCCTGCAAGGGCCATCCGCAGCAAGAAGGATTCTTCCATCGTGGTGGGCCTGAACCTGCTGAAGGAGGGAAAGGGCGATGCCTTTGTCTCTGCCGGAAGCACCGGCGCGCTCCATGTGGGCGCAAGCCTCATCGTGCGCACCCTCAAGGGCGTAAAGCGCCCGGCCCTGGCCACCATGGTGCCGGCCAAAAACAAGGCCTACCTGCTGCTGGACTGCGGCGCAAACGTGGAGTGCCGCCCCGAGATGCTGGCAGCCTTTGCCGTGATGGGCAGCTGCTATGTCAACAAGGTGGAGGGCCGCACCGCACCCACCGTGGCGCTGGCAAACAACGGTGCCGAGGAGAGCAAGGGAACCCCGATGCTCCGGGAAGCCCACCAGCTGCTCAAGGCAACACCGGGCATCCGGTTCGTGGGCAACATCGAGCCCCGTGACGTGCCCAACGGTGATGTGGATGTGGTGGTCTGCGACGGCTTTACCGGCAATGTCATCCTCAAGCTGACCGAGGGCGTGGCCAAGATGCTGCTGGGGATGCTCAAGGAGATGTTCCTGGCAAACCTCGGCGGCAAGATCGCCTACCTGCTGCTCAAGAGCGGCGTGGGAAGCCTCAAGCACCAGATGGACAGCGAGGAGTACGGCGGCGCACCCTTCCTGGGCGCAAAGCAGCCGGTCATCAAGGCCCACGGCTCCTCCAAGGCCAAGGGCATCAAGAACGCCATCCGGCAGGCCAAGATCTGCGTGGAGAACGACCTGTGCGGCACCATGCAGAGCGCGCTGGATGAGCTGACAACCTCTCAGGCCGACTGACATCGGCCAGCTCCCCTGGCAGGGGAGCCAAGAAAGAACGATTTTTGACATAAAGGGAGTAAGAAATCCATGAGCCATCAGTTGGAAACAATTATTGGTTACAAGTTCAAGAATCCGAAGCTGCTGGAGACGGCGCTCACCCACACCAGCTACGCCAACGAGAGCCGCACGCCGGTGCAGCACAACGAGCGGCTGGAATTTCTGGGCGACAGCGTGCTGCAGATCGTCTCGGCAGATTATCTGTTCCACGCCTACGCCGACCGGCCCGAGGGCGACCTGACCCGCATCCGTTCCAGCCTGGTCAGCGAGGGCGCATTGTTCCAGTTTGCGCAGGAGATCAATCTGGGCGAGTATCTGCGCCTGGGCCGGGGCGAGGAGCGCTGCGGCGGCCGCACCCGCCCCAGCGTGGTGTCCGATGCCTTTGAGGCCGTCATCGCCGCCCTGTATCTGGACGGCGGCATGGAGGTGGCAAAGAGCTTCATCCTGCCCTTCATCACCGAGGGCAAGCATGCTGAGGCCGATTACAAGACCCGCCTGCAGGAGATCGTCCAGCAGAACCCCGAGGAGCGGCTGAGCTATGTGGTGGAGCAGGAATCCGGCCCCGACCACGACAAGCATTTCGTGGTGGCTGTCCGCTTCAACTCCGATAAGGTCGCCCGGGGTGAGGGCCGCAGCAAGAAGATGGCCGAACAGCACGCCGCCCGCGAAGCCCTCAAGCTCCTGGGCGTGATAAAGGAAAAGTAAATGGTATTCAAGGAACTGGAGATCCAGGGCTTCAAGAGCTTTCCCGATAAGGTCAAGATCACCTTTGACGAGGGCGTGACCGGTGTGGTGGGCCCCAACGGCTCGGGCAAGTCGAACCTGTCCGATGCCGTGCGCTGGGTGCTGGGCGAGACCAGCGCCCGCCAGCTGCGCGCCGCCGGAAAGATGGAGGATGTCATCTTTGGCGGCACCCGGCGGCGGGGGGCCATGGGCTTTGCTCAGGTGCGCCTGACGCTGGACAACAGCAGCCACGCGCTGGATGTGGAAGCGGACGAGGTGACCATCGGCCGCAGGTATTACCGCTCCGGCGAGAGCGAGTACAGCATCAATGGGCAGATCTGCCGCCTGAAAGATGTGTATGAACTGCTGCTGGATACCGGCATCGGCCGCGATGGCTACTCGGTCATCGGGCAGGGCCGCATTGCCGAGATCGTGGCGGCCAAGAGCAGCGAGCGCAGGGAGATCTTTGAGGAAGCCTGCGGCATTGCCAAATACCGCTACCGCAAAAACGAGGCCGAGCGCCGCCTTGCCGCCGCCGCCGAAAATCTGGAACGCCTGCGGGATATCCTGGGCGAGCTGGAGGCCCGGGTGGGCCCGCTGGAAAAAGAGAGCGAAAAGGCCCGGAAGTTTCTGGAACTGAGCGCCCGGCGCAAAACGCTGGAGGTGACCCTGTGGACGGACGGCGTGCACCGGGCCAAGGAAGCCGTGCGCCGTCAGGTGCGGGATTACGAGACAGCCCAGGCCGATTATGAGCGGTTCGACCGCCAGACCAAAGCCGCCGAGAGCGAGGCTGAGGAGATCCGGATGCAGGCACAACAGCTGACCATTGCGGTCGAGCGCCTGAATGGGGATATCCGCAGCATCACAGAGCAGATCAGCGGCAGCGAGAGCCGGATCGCCGTGCTGGAAAACGATATTGCCCGCAACGAGGAAAGCGCCGCAGACCTGCGGGCAGAGATCGCCGCCGGGCAGCAGGACAGAACCGAGGCCGCCGCCGCGCTGGAACGCCACCGCGCTGTGGCAAAGAGCATGGAGCTGGCGGGCCGGAAACTGGCAGCAGAGCTGGATGCCCTGAACGATGAGCTGGTGCGCCTGACCCGGGAAAACGACCAGAGCGGTGCCCGCCGGGATACCCTGCGGGGCGAGGTGGCGGCCCTGACGGCCCGGCACACCGAAGCGCAGGTGGCAAAGGCCGCCGCCGAGGCTGCTGCTGAGACGGCCCTGAGCCGTCTGCCTGCGTTGGAAGAAGCTGCCGAGGTGCTGGCTGTCCAGCGGGACGACGCAAAGCAGGATCTGGAGGATACCGTGCGGTACCTCACCACGCTGGCCGAGAATGAGCAGCAGCTCAAAAATATCCGGGCCGGTCTGGAACTCAAGCTGAAGAGCCGCCGCGCTGCGCTGGAGGAAGCCGACCGTGCCGAACAGCAGCTGAACCGGGAGCTGGATGCGGCCCGCCAGCGGCTTTCCGTGCTGCGGGAGCTGGAAAAGAACATGGAAGGCTACCAGAACTCCGTCAAGACCGTGATGCGGGCGGCATCCGCCCGGCGGCTGCGGGGCATCATCGGGCCGGTGTCCTCCATCCTGCGGGTGGAGCCGGGCCGGGAGGTCGCCATTGAGACCGCGCTTGGCGGTGCCCTGCAGAACATCGTGGTGGAGAACGAAGCCGCCGCCAAGGCGGGCATCGCCCTGCTGCGGAGCGAGAACGCGGGCCGCGCCACCTTCCTGCCGCTGGACACAGTCCAGCCCGGCGTGTTCCGGGGAAAACTGTCCGGCTCGGCAAGGCTGGCAAGCAGCCTGGTCCAGGCCGATGCACGGTACAGCGACATCGTGTCCAATCTGCTGGGCCGCATCATCGTGGTGGATGATATCAACGAGGCCTCCCGTGTGGCCCGGGACAACGGTTTCCGCAGCAAGGTCGTCACGCTGGATGGTCAGGTGGTCAATGCGGGCGGCAGCTTTACCGGCGGCAGTGTCCAGCGCAGCGCGGGCTTGTTCACCCGCAAGCAGGAGCTGGAGGAGCTGCGGGTCAAGGCTGCGAAATTGCAGAAGGAGTGCCTTGCCGCTCAGGAAAAGACCGACCAGTGCAAACAGCAGGCAGATGCCCTGAACGCAGAGCTGACCGCCGCCAGCAGTGAGCAGATCACTGCCGCCAACGACCGTGTGCGGGCCGAAGCAGAGCGCAAGCGGCTGGAAGCCGCCATGGAGCAGGCCGGAACGGCCCTTGCCGCGCGGCAGAAGGAGATCGACACCCTGAACGCCCAGCTGGCTGACAGCCGGGAAAAGGCCGCGCAGGCCGAAGCACAGGAAGCTGCGCTGGCCAGAGAGATCGAAGCAAAATCGGGCGAACTGAACCGCATTGCCGAGGGAGACGATGCGTTTCTGACCCGGCAGCGGGCGTTGGCCGAGCAGGTGAGCGCCAAGCGGCTGGAACAGGTGAGCCGCCAGAAGGATGCCGAGCTGGCGCAAGCGCAGATCGAAGCGCTGGAACAGCGCACCCGGGATGCCGAGAGCCGCCGAGCCTCTCTGGAAGAGAGCCTTGCCGCCCTTGCCGCCCGCAGTGATGCCTGCCGGGCTGAGATCGAGGCCATCCGCAAGGCCAAGACCGACAGCCGGGCGGAGATCGGAGCGAAGGAAGCCGAGATCCGGAAGGCCACCGAACAGCGGCTTTCCTGCCAGCAGGCCGAGACCGAGGCACTGGCCCGGGCCCGCACTGCTGCCGACAGCCGCGAGGAGATGGGCCGGGAGATGGCCCGCCTGGCCGAGCGGAAAGCAGCCGCTGAGAGCGAATACGATGCCACAGCCGCCAAGCTCTGGGATGAATACCAGCTGACGGTGAGCCAGGCCGAGGAACTCTGCGTGGAGTTCGACAGCCTGCCCGCCCTGCGGGCGCAGGTGGCCGACCTGCGCAACCAGATCCGGGCGCTGGGCAATGTGAACGTCAGCGCCATTGAGGAATATCAGGAGGTCAGGGAGCGGTACGATGCCCTGAGCGCTCAGGTGGCCGACGTGGAGGGCAGCAGGAACGAGCTGACGCGGATGATCGCCAGCCTGTCCGGCCAGATGAAGGAGATCTTCACCGACAGCTTCCGGGCTATCAACGAAAATTTTGGACGTATCTTTGCCGAGCTGTTTGGCGGCGGCGAAGCCAGCCTTGTGCTGGAGGATGAAAGCGATGTGCTTTCCTGCGGCATCGGCATTCAGGTGGCACCGCCGGGCAAAGTCATCAAGAACCTGGAAGCCCTTTCCGGCGGCGAGCAGGCGCTGGTGGCCATCAGCATCTATTTTGCGATCCTGGCCGTCAACCCGGCACCGTTCTGTATCCTGGACGAGATCGAAGCTGCCCTGGATGATGCCAATGTCAGCCGCTTTGCGCAGTATCTGCGCCGGGTGAGCGATAAGACCCAGTTCATCGTCATCACCCACCGCCGCGGCACCATGGAGGCCGCCAATGTCCTGTATGGCGTGACCATGCAGGAGGATGGCGTGTCGAAATTGCTCAAGCTGGATCTGGAACAGGTTGACGCGACGCTGGTTTCGTAGGTATAATAGATTAAACCTCTCAGTCTCGCTTCGCTCGCCAGCTCCCCTAGTAGGGGAGCCCTTGGCATACCGGGCAGCACTGAGCGCAAATCGTGAAATGGCGGGTTTTGCCATCACGGATAGAAACAGCAAAACAAAGGAGAGAACCAATGGGCCTCTTTGGATTTGGCAAAAAAGAAAAAGATAAGATGAAGGACGGCCTCGAAAAGACCCGCACGGGCTTCTGGGGCAACATTATGAATACCCTCACCGGCAGCAAGATCGATGATGATCTTTACGATGAGCTGGAAGAGCAGCTCATTCTGGCCGATGTGGGCGGTGAAGTGGCCATCAAACTGGTGGACAAGCTGCGGGACCGGGTGAACGAGAAGGGCCTGAAAAACGGTGAGCAGGCCAGCGATGAACTGCGCGACCTCATTGCCGATGAGATGCGCCCCGAAGCTGAGATGGATCTGGACGGCAGACCCGCCGTCATTCTGGTCATCGGCGTGAACGGCGTGGGCAAGACCACCAGCATTGCCAAGCTGGCCGATTTCTATACCCGTCAGGGCAAAAAGGTGATGCTGGCTGCAGGCGATACCTTCCGCGCCGCCGCCAGCGAGCAGCTGGAGATCTGGGCCGACCGGGCGGGCGTTCCCCTTGTCAGGGCGGGCGAGGGCGCAGACCCTGCCGCTGTCATTTTTGACACGGTCAAGTCGGCCACCGCACGCGGCTATGATCTGGTCATTGCGGATACCGCAGGCCGCCTGCACAACAAGGCAAATCTGATGGCAGAGCTTTCCAAGATCAGCCGCAGCGTCAAAAAGGCCAGCCCAGAGGCCAGTCTGGAGACCCTGCTGGTGCTGGATGCCATCACGGGCCAGAACGCCATCAGCCAGGCCCGGGAGTTCTGCAAGGCGGCAAACGCCACCGGTATCATCCTGACCAAGCTGGACGGCACCGCCAAGGGTGGCTGTGTCGTGGCGGTCAAGCAGCGGCTGGGCCTGCCCGTGCGGTTCATCGGCGTGGGTGAGGGCATCGATGACCTGATCCCCTTCACCCCGGAGGGCTATGTGGAAGAGCTGCTGCCCCGGCAGTGGAAGCATTAAGTGTCGAACGGATCTGCAGTCAAACCTGTCAGGCCGCGCTTTGGTGCGTCCGGCTCCCCTGGCAGGGGAGCCAAGTGTAGGAGTTCGACAGGGGCAGAGAGGAGAAAAACATGAAAATTTGTGCAGCGACCGGCAACGCCGGTAAGCTCCGTGAGCTGCGGCGCATTCTGGAAGCGCAGGGCCACGAGGTGGTCAGCCAGAAGGAGCTGGGCATCACCATTGAACCCGATGAGACCGGCACCACCTTTGAGGAAAACGCCCTCATCAAGGCCGAGACCATCTGCAAAGCCAGCGGCCTGCCCACCATCGCCGATGACTCGGGCCTCTGTGTGGATGCGCTGGAGGGTGCCCCCGGCGTGTACAGCGCCCGCTACTGCGGCCGCCACGGCGACGACGAGGCCAACAACGACAAGCTGCTGGAGAATATGCAGGATATTCCGGCAGAACAGCGCGGCGCAAAATTTGTGGCCGCTGTCTGCTTCATCCTGCCCACCGGCCGGCACCTGACCTGCCGGGGCGAGTGCCCGGGCAAGGTGGCCTTTGCGCGCCTGGCGGGCGATTACGGTTTTGGCTACGATCCGCTGTTCATCCCCGATGAATGCGGCGTGGGCAAAGCGGAAAAGCGCCCCAACACCGAGGGACGGCAAGGCAAACACCATGGACCCCGTTTTCATCGTGGGCAAGGGTGAGATCGACGAGACCATGATCCAGGGCGTGAAGGACTGCCTGGATGCCCGGGAACTGATCAAGCTCAAGGTGCTGGAGAGCAGCATGTACAACGCCCGTGAGGCTTCTGTCAAGCTGGCAGAGGCCACCGGTGCCGACTGCGTGCAGGTCATCGGCTCCAAGTTCGTGCTCTATCTGCAGAAGAAGAAGGACAGCGCCTACGCTGACCTGCTGAAATGAGGCTTCTGCTGTACGGCGGCACCTTCGACCCGCCCCACAACGGCCACCTGAATAATCTGCGCGCCGCCGCTGCCCGGGTGCGCCCGGACAGGGTGGTGGTGATGCCTGCGGGGCTTTCCCCCTTCAAGCAGTCCACCGCCGCTTCCGGCAGCGCCCGGGTGGAGATGTGCGCGTGCTTCCGTGCACTGGAAGCGGAGGGGGCTGTCCCGGCGCTGTGCGTCAGCGGCTGGGAGGTGGAGCAGGCCGCGCTGGGCAGGCGCAATTACACGGTGCTCACGCTGGAAATGCTGGCCCGCACCTATCCGGAAGCCGAGCTGTACATGGCCATGGGCAGTGATATGCTGCTGAGCTTTGACAGCTGGCACCGCTGGCAGGAGATCCTGCGGCTGGCCCGGCTGGTGGTCACGAGCCGGAATGTGGGCGATGCGCCGGAGCTTCACGCCAAGGCAAAGCAGATGGACCCCACCGGGGCCCGCATCCTGTTTGCACAGGTCGAGGCTCTGCCCATGGCCAGCAGCAACCTGCGTACCCGCCTTGCAGCAGGGGAAGCGTGTGAAAATGAACTGCCCGCCCTCGTGCGCCGGGTCATCCGGCGGGAGGGGCTTTACCGGGCAGACAGAGGGGAAAGCGGAAACCATGAATCTGAAACAGGCAAAGGAGCTTGTGCGCGGCCGGTTGAGTGACAAGCG
>QWCH01004626.1_pt1 | contig 12287 bp, 10 predicted proteins | sample 1972671 | NCBI WGS metagenome assembly QWCH01 (sample SAMN09866713, study PRJNA288562) | Human gut metagenome isolate term3_stool, whole genome shotgun sequencing... | isolation source: gut | host: Homo sapiens | place: USA: California | reverse complement strand
ACCTAAAAATAATTTATTCATCTTCATAATGTGTATAATTTGATTTTATTAATGATATATTTTCTTGTTCGTATTTAGTGTTTACCATTTTCAAGCTGTTCAAGCGTGGTGCCGGCTTGCTCTAGTCCTAGTGATTTCGCCTCATTCAAGTAACGTCGGGCATTGTCGTAATCCTTTTGCCGGATGGCTAGTGCACCTCGGGCATAAACAGCTTCGGGTGAATTGCCCGCCTTGGCAAGGTAGCGCTTTGCGCCTGTGAGGTCGCCACGGCGCATGGCGGCATTGGCGGCGTTCAGGTTGGCAATGGAGTCATCCGGGAACATGCGCACCGCTGTCTCGAACACCTCGGCGAACTCATCCGTACCGGGTTCATACTCCTGTGCGGCAAGGTAAAACTCGTTCAGGCTCAGTTTCTGCGGTCGTTCACGCATGATTCTTTTTATCTCCTCCACGTCACTGTAACTGCGGATGGTATAGGATATGCGGTAGTCGGTGCGGCGCAACGCCGGATAACAATTCTGTAACAGGAAGCGGTATTCCGCCGGATAGTCATGTTTTATTTTCAGTTCTTTGGCATCCGGTTTCAAGTCGCTGTCTATCAAAGCTATGATTTCCGTGCGGTGTTCAAGGTTCGACCGTTCCACGTAGCGGCGCAATCCTGCCCAATCCTCTGGTTCGTGGTCGGTTATTATTACATCACCTTCAAACTGGTAGAGTTGCTGTATATGTTTCTTCAATGCGGCGGTACGTCCGATAGCCAACTCTTTATTATGCGCGTAAGGACTTTCGGGCGAAGCGTAACCTTTCAGCCATACCGAAGTGATGGTTATGTCTGCATCGCTTCGCACGGAGTCTATCGATGACTGTATTTTCTCAAGTTCGGCGGCGTTGTGTCGATAGTTCGGATAAATCACCGTTTGATCTACCGGAAAGTCGATGAATGCCGAGCCTTCGAGTGAATCCCGTTTTTCGATCTGCCCTTGCGGATGTACATATACCAGTTTGGGGAAAAACGCCTCTGTGTGTCGTCCGAGCGTACCATTTTGCTCTACCAACAAAGTGTGGCAACACCCGTAGTCGCTGCGGCGAAGCAATAGCACGCAGCCGTTCATCCATTCGGCGTATGGTACCATGTTATGATATTCGATGGTATTGGGCTTCTCCGAGACCTTGTAGCTCTTTTCATCCTTACCCGACAGCATACTCTCGCCGTTGCGTATATAGAAGTAGTAACGGCGTCTGCCGTAGATCCCTACCGATTGCAGGTCGAGCGAGTCGTTACCATTGACTAGCCATGGTGTAAGAAGCACAGCACGATTATTGTCCACGTCGAGTCCGGACAAATCCAAAAGCATATCTATGGTGATGTACTTGCCGTTACGTTCTATTCTAAGATTTTCCACGGAAACATCATCCACGATATCTTCTTTCCGCGTGTCGGTTCCGGTTTGCGCTTCCGTTACCACAACTATGCCCAAAAAGGCTGATAAGATACATAATGTCTTTTTCATTTTGCACACGATTAAAATACATAAACAAGATTAATAGCCGCTTTCGTCGGTCCCACGTAGTGGTGCGGCTTGTTCCTTTCTGTTCTTCTGCCGCACCCGGCACACTCGAAGCGGTCATAGCGTGTATAGGAATATCCAAAGCCAATTTCCGCCTCAAGATTCCAATGCCGTCCCAGTATCCACGTGTAACCATAAGCGATACCTGCACCGACGAACCAGCCCTGATAACGGGAATCCTTCAGTTTGCGGGCATCCGTGCCGAGGAAGTTGATTCTTCCGTCAAAACCTCCGATGTTATACTGTCCGCCATGAATGTGAGCACCCACAAAGTGCCCCGAGAACCGGTCGCAGAACCAGTATCTGACTTCAGGTTGAACAGCCCAGTGTTTCCAGTGCCGGTCGTGCGAGAGCGTCCATGCGTTGAACTGTCCCGTAACGTCCAAAGTCCATTTAGGCGCGAATCCGACCTCTATTCCAAAATTCGGGTTCAGGAAAGCGTCTGCCAGAACATTACTCTTGACAGCCACGTTCTGGGCTTTGACACCCTGCGTTATACCGGCGATGACAACTACCAGCAGAACAAACATTCGTTTTATAATTCCATAGTTCATACTTTATTGTTATAGTTAATAATTCCATTGCAAACTTTACTGTCTGTCCTTGTATTAGGCTTAAGAGGGCAGTTGCAGTTTCCTTGCTTTCTTTTTTATTCTACACAAAGAAACGATGCGTTTGTTGTCGCGTAATGCCAAAACGTATAAATCATTATTGGTAAAATCGTAATGTTCATTATATGCAAACTGCAATTTTGTAACGGATATGTCAAATCATAAAAGTCAAACTCATTTTTTTAACGTACGGAATCATTATTAACAGTTATAATGCCTATAAGTACAGTAAATTAGATTATCTTTGTATATCACAATGCCGGAGTGTATATGGCTGTCTACCCAAGCAATTTTAGTCACCGGGAAAAACCGGCAGAAATATACATTCGAGAAGAATAATTTGAATTCGATTGACATGGGAGCATTTGTCACATATAGCAACTTGATAACCTATATTTTACCAATATTTTGTTCGGCCATATGTTCAGTCTTTACCTTATTACTGTTATTGAATTATCGTAATCTTGCCGAAAGGAAATTAAGGCGGGTAGTGAGTATTTATTGTATTCTGATAGCCGTATGGTGGTCATCCGTTTTGTGGCATGCTCTCTCTGGCGATTCGATATTCCTTCCGGTCGATATTCCTTTTGCCCTGTCATATATCTACATTCCCGTATTGTTCTATAACATTGTTTATTACTTGACCTATTTAGAGGACAAAAGAAATTTTCCCGTGCTGAATTACCTTTGGCCGGTACCCACGTTGGCAATAATCTTGATAGCGGCAGTCCGAGTATCGCCTCTCGGGGAAGAAATTTTTACCGGATTGTCATTGTTCGAGCGATATATGGAGTTTTTTATATTCAGCTCTTTACTGCGGTTTGTCATGGCGGTTGTCTATATCGTTCCGACCGTCCTGTTATTGTCGCGGTATTATAAACAGACTGTACTTCAAAAGACCGACACGGATCGAAAATATCTCAGTATAAAATCATCGCGTTGGCTCATCGTGTTTTTCATACTTTCCATCGCGATATTGCTGATCGCGTTTTTGCCTATGTTGGTCGGCACAAGCCAATGGCTTATTCGGCTGAATGCGTTATGCATTATGGCACAGGAAATATTGCTTGTATACCAAGTTATCCGTAGACAATATCTCTCTTACAAAACATTCGATTTGTTTCCGACCAACGAAAAGAAAACAGGAAACAACGGTTTGAGTGCCAAACAGCGCCTTGCGCCGGACAACGCACGCGGACAATTGAACAAGAGGGTATTCGAAAACTATTTGTCTCAACAAAAACCATATCTCGATCCTGATTTCAAACTGATTGATATGGCTGAGGTGATGGGGGTAAACCGTACTATCATGTCCAATTTTATCAATCAAACTTATGGCATGAATTTCAGGCGTTACTTGAACCAGTGGCGAATCAAGGAGTACCAGATTTTGATAGAGCAGCCTTCGAACGAACGTAAAAATCCGTATCAGGTAATGGTCATGGCGGGATTCAAAGACTCCAGACATTTTCAGCGTGCGATCCAATTGGAGAATACATATAAAGAACAATCTGACCAAGAACCATAAATAAATAGAAAGGATGAATCAAGATATCGGACGTGCAATAGTTTTTTCAATACCCGTGGTAAGCGCTGCGGTCAGCTTGATCATGATTTTGCTCGACGTAACCCGCTCTTCCAATACGGTCAACCGGAAGATACATTACAGCATACTCACTGTATACTGTCTGATCATGCTGTACTGGAGCGGACTGGTTATGCATTCCATTGCCCGTGACGTTTTCATAGCATACCTGCCTGTTTTCTTTTCCTCGTTCAGCTTTATTCCCATATTTTTGTACTTGATCACCTATATTATTACGGGAACAGGCGAACGGAAACGTTTCCCCGCGTATCATTTCATCCTTCCGTCGTGTTTGACCGTCACTATCTACGTGGTAGCCTTTATAGTGCCGTTCCGGCAACGATGGACAGCTATTTATGATAGCGATACAAGTTTGACAACCGCGATTATTGACATCACGTTTGTCGTCTGTATTGTGCTGAGCGTTTTATACTCCGGGTTGAGCTTGCTCCGCATAAAGTCGTATAAACGTCAGGTAACCGATTATTCCGCTGATATCTACCGGATGTCGTTGGATTGGTTGTCCTTTATTATCCTTTTTAGAGTCGTGCTGCAAACCTTGCCGATAGCCGGATTAATATTGGGCATCGAATTATTCAATAAGGTGGGGGGAATCTGGGCATTTACAACATTGCCGGCGGTCTTTACCCATATCGTGCTGTGCCTGAATATCCTTTCGGAGAATTACGTGATTATCGAACCTATTACTGCCAAAGAAAAGGAAATGACCGCCTCGGGAAATTATGCGCAACTGGGGCGGCAGCGGGTAGAGGAGTATTTGGAGAATAAGAAGCCTTATCTAAATCCGGAATTCAAAATAACCGACATGGCCAAAGACCTTATTTCCAACAGGACATATATATCGGCTTTCATCAACCGAGAATATGGTATGAATTTCAACCGTTTCGTCAATAATTACCGGCTGAAGGAAGTAGAAAGATTACAGTCGGAGGCCGTACAAAGAAAGCAAAAAATATCTTCGTTGGATATTGTTATCCATGCCGGGTTCAGTAATTACCGCAGTTATTTCCGGGCTAAGAAAATGGTGAAAAACGATGCCATTCCCATAGAATAAAATGTAGTTAGATTTTCAGTAACGGTAGCTGATTCAGCATATTTTTGATTTTGATCGCGATACGCGGCATAGGTTCTGCCACGGTAAGGCCGACCAAATCGTATTCGGCGGCGATATCGTTTATTACCCGGACGACTTCCTTTATTTTCATTCCGTTAGGTTCTACTCCCACGCCCGCGATGATTTCAGCGGGATCCAGTACATCCAGATCGAAGTGGACGACTACTTTAGATACTCCGCTTGCTTTCAGCCATTCCATGATCGCGAGGCTGTTATCTGCCACTTCACCGGGGGAGAGTCCTTTTATTCCCAGTTCCTTTTGCCGTTCCTGCATACCTTTATCCCATGAACGAACGCCGACGATCAACGCTTTCGAGGTGTCAAATTTACCGGGCAATGTACCGATGATTTCCTCGTCGCCCATTCCGAGGCAGGCCGTCAGCGCCATGGCGTGATAACCTTTGTATTCGTCATAGGGTAAGTTTACATCCGGGTGTGCGTCAATCCAGACGACGGCAACATCATCGGGATATTTTCCCGCTAAATACGTGAACGGAACTACGCTTACCGAACATTCTCCGCCAAGAGTCACGATCCTGTCGGGATTATTTTCACGTACCTTTTCGAGGGCGGCTTTGGTCTGTTTCAATATGATTTGTCGGGCACTGATGCCTTTCTCTACTTCCCGGTCGTTGATATCCTGCGAGATCGGTACTTCCACGGTCTTTTGAGAACTCTCGGGTGCTAACAGGTTCAATAACCGTGCGCCCAGATAATACCCTCTTGAAGCATCCTCCGCGGGAATGTCGGGCATCCAACGGTCAACAATTCCACCTTGCCATTGGGGATAGATTAAACGGAGTGTAGATGTTTTGCTTTTCATATTCTGACTATTAGTTACGGAGATAATTCCGACGAGTGATACTGCTGATAATAAAAGTTTTCTCATGTGCTTTATCTTTTGAAACAAAGATAGAGGGTTGCCGATTATTTGACAAGTACTGCTGAATTATTCATGTACTGATAAATTTACCCGTATACAACAAATGAATGTATATATATTATTTATTCGTTATAGATGATTATTTTTGTGGTAAAAAGAAATTATGTACGAGAGAAAAATACCTTTTGATATCGACTGCGGGATAAAAATAGCCATGGAAGTCATGGGAGGAAAGTGGAAAAGCTGTATTATTATAGAATTGGACAAGGGTGCCAAACGTCCCAGCGAATTGCATCGGTTGTTCCCGGATGCCAATCCCCGCGTGATTAATCAACAATTGAAGGAACTTGAAAAGTACGGCATTATCGAGAAGAAAATATATGCCGTACTTCCGCCTCATTCCGAATATTCGCTCACGTCGACGGGCAAAACACTTATCCCTGTCATTGACAAGCTGGAAGAATGGGGGGATTTTTTCCGCCCGACGATGAAAAAGATTCTTGAGGCAGAGGGGGGCTTCTAATTCGCGAAACTTGTGTCGGGGAGCGAAGCGGGTGCCGTGTACGAGCGGGAAGCCCGATTATAAAGCTCTTCGCAATGAAAATGAACACAAAGCCATAGCCCATGCAAGTTTGGCTTTCGGTTTAATGAAAACGTTGCATTTCCTCTGTGCCGGCTCCTGTACCTTTATACTTGTTTTCCTTGTGGTTGAACCGGTAACTTACGGTCAATTTGATTTGGCGCGTATTGTCTTTGACAGCCCGATATTCCGAAGTTTTTCCGTCATAGAAATAAGAGGCATCTCGCATGGTATGGAATAGATCGTTGCCTTCGAGCAGAATATTCCATTTGCCTCCTGCAAACTCTTTGTTGAAACTGGCATTCATATACCAAGAAGATTTCATCTTTCTGTTCTGAATATAACCGTCGCTGTCCCAACCACCGTCGATACGAAGTAAAAAAACTGCCGGCAGTGTAATGGCATTTTCCCAGCTCAAATGGAAGAGCGTTCCGTCCATGTTTTTCGGCTTGCCCAGATATTCGATGTCTAACCATTGTGTGTTGCCGGCGACCGACCACTTGGGCTGCCATACCCCGAAAGTAGGGGCATAGGCGGCTGAAAAAAACAACTCGTCGCGCGATTTTTCGTTTCGGAATTTATTGACGGTAATCTTCGGATCGGCGTCCAACTGCTCGAATGCGAAAAAAATATCATCCTTGTAGTGGTTATAGCCGACTAGAACTTGCAGGTTGTTTCGCCAGATTGCTCCGAAACTTACGGAATTGATATAGGTGGGTTGCAGATCGGGAGTTCCGCTCAGATACGTGAGTCGGTTGCCGTAACTTACCGCACTGTTTAGCATTTCGTACATGGGACGTATCGTCTGAATACGATAGTCCAGCGACAACTGTGTCTTGCCGACGGCGGCATTCAGCGAGACGGAAGGGAAGAAATTGTCGTAAAACTTGCTCCGGTCGGCTTGAAACAGCCCGTTCTCATAAAAATCATACGTCACATGTTCATAGCGGAACCCCGCATTAACGTTTACCGGTCCGAAAGCCGCTTCGTAGCCCGTGAATACGGCCACGTTTCCGTCGGTTATCTTATCGTCGGAAGCTGTGATGATTTCTTCGAATCCGCTCGACTGCGACCGTCTGTACGTGTCGGTATATTCCGAACCCAGCGACAGCTTTCCTTTCCACACGGGATAGGAAAGCACGAGCTTTCCTGCAAACAGGCGGTTGGGGTAGTTGTCGCTCGTTCCTAAGAGATAAACCTCGTGGTTCAGGCTTCGGTCTGCCACCTCGCTGCTCCCGCTGCCGTCGCCCAGCAAAGCATCGGCATTGAAATCGATAGTCAACTTGCCGACCTCTCCTGCATAGTAAGCATTGACGTGATGGGTCGACGATTTTTGCATTGCAGTTTCCGATGTATTCCAACTGTCAAATGGGCGGTCATCGATAAATACGTCCGTCAGATTCCGGTTGGCGGTTTTATAGCGTGGCATCGAGGTCAGTTCGTACATGCCTCCGAGCGAGTGGCGGGAGTTGATTTCATAATTGGTCCCTATCTGTCCGAAATAACCTTGATTAGAGCCTTTGTCTTCCGATGTAGCAGCCTGTGTCCATCGTTCATCAACACGAGTTTCGATGTCGGTGACAGCCGTTTGGTGAGGATGTGTCAGGTCGTAACGGAACGAACCGAAAAGCGAAAGGCCGCCTTGTCGGTAATTCATGTCTAATTGTTGGGACGTGTTGAATTTATCGGCATAATCGACCTCCGAACTGACGCTTATCCCGAAACCATCATCCGAATTTTTCTTTGTCTTGATTTTCAATACCGCTCCAACAGAAGCATCGTATTCCGGCCCCGGATTGGTAATGAGCTGTATATTTTGAATAGCGTCCGACCGAAGTCTTTCGAGTTCCGATTGGTCGCGCACCATGCGGTTGTTGATATAAACGACGGGAGCGCCTTTGCCGATGACCTCGAATGTACCATCGATTTTTTTGCGGATGCCCGCCAGATGTCCGATTACGTCTTTTGCGGTTCCGGCCTTGCCGAGCACGTTGTTTTCCACTTGCGTGGAGATACCTCCCGCAATAGCCTTGTATTTTGGGCGGTATCCGGTCACGATCACATCGCCCAATTCCAAAACATCCGGCTTCAAGACGATCGTTCCCAAATCGCACGGAGCGGATTCGAGCGTGCGGGTTTGAAATCCAATGAACGATATTTGCACCATATATGTTCCCGAATCGGCAGCTTTCAATGAAAAACGACCGTCTTCTCCGGTGATTCCTCCTTGAATCACTGAGGAATCGGTTTTATGGTACAGGGCAACGGTTGCATAGCCGACGGGAACGGCTTGTTCGTCTACAACCTTGCCCGTAAATACTTGGGCAGAAGCACCCAATGATAAGAACAGCATCCCTACGGACAGCCAAATGCGAATTGTTTTTTTTCTTGGTTTCATAATTGTTGTATTTAAATTGTTTATAGACCATTTGGTCTAATTGTCCCTATGTGAATTTCCGCCGAATACAATTCGACGAGTCTACGATAGGATGATTTTAATATGTATTATTGCGTTATCAGCGCATAAAGACTTTCCCAGTCGCGTTTGATATATTTCAAAGTGTCTATGTTGCAAAGGCTTTTCAATTGTTTGGAACTTACGCCTTCATATACGTCCATAAACAATGCAACGATTTCTTCGTCGGGTAAGTTGGTCGCTATCTCACCACGCTCCCGGCCGACTGCAAGAGCTTTTCCCCATGCCTCGCGCTCCCGCTGTTCCTGATCCGAAATCATCTTTCCCAGTGCCGGTATGCGCATGGAGGCTTGTCCAATCAATATCTGCACTTTGAATTTTTCGCCCAGTCCCGACATTTTGCGGGCTGCTTTTTCACGTACATGGAATAGGGAATCGATAAAACTTCGCACCGACTCGTAAGACAAACGGCTGTGATTGATCGTCATATAGTTCACGATCAAGTATCTGGCCGATTCCTCGAACACAGTCTCCTTGTTCTTGAAGTGATAATAGAAAGTGCCTTTGGCCTGCCCCGAAGCATCCAGAATATCCTGCATGGTGATTTCCCGATACCCCTTTTGGAGGAACAGGCGCAAGGCGGCAAGGAGAATAATATTTTTCGTATCGTTCATATTAAAGAGTGATATAATCTTTATTAGACTGTTTGGTCTACAAAAGTAGAGCGTTTATTTTTATTTTCAAAATAATCGGGCTATTTTTTTGAGAAACAAGAAATTCACCTGCACATTTTTTTTGTGAGCAGGTTTATTTCTTTTTTACTCAATATGTGTCTTCCTGAAGTAGGTTTACTAATTGTGAGAGTAAACTTTTTCAGGATAATATAGATTCGTGTTTGTAACTCTTGTTTATACTTTTGATTTATTTCCCTGAAAGTAGATGGAGGAAGTTCGACATTCTCGTTATATTGGGCGATTGTCAAAATGGAATGGTGAGAAGATTGAACTTTTTCCTCTTGCGTTCAAGCTAAAATAAGTTAAATAATAAGTATATATTGTATATATACATTATAGTTGATTTATAGCATCTCCCATTCAACTCCTATTCATCTCCTATTCATCTCCTATTTTAAAGGTATAGAAATAGAAATTTAATTGTAATTAAATAAAATTTGATAATAGCAAAATATATGGAATATTTATTATTAATTCTTGTTAGATAACTGAATAGGGCAGTAATTTATCACGAACAGAGGAGGAAAACAGTGAAAGGTATTTTGATACCCTGTTTCGTGCAGGTTAGATACCGTTTTTAGGTCGTTGTGTGAAAATTCATAATAGAAGTGCAATCTTCTGGTTGTAATAGCTTTTTAAGTTCTTCCATATCAGGCAGGGCATTTCTTAATCGTTCAGGCATATCTGATGCTGTCTTGTATGTCGCAACTTCCATAGATTTGTCATAATCCTTAACGGCATATTTCACATACGCTTTATCTGCGCTCTTGCATAAAACAATACCAATCGAAGGATTTTCATTTGGTTTGCTATATATTCAGTTGTCCCAAGTATGCCGTTTTGAATGCTCCTGTCTTCAATTCTATTGCAACTAGTGAGGATAATTCACGATTAAAGAAAAGCAAGTCTATTATATGAGTATGCCCTGATGCTTCAACACGGAACTGATTTCCAATGAATGTAAAATCCCTGCCAAATGTCATAGTGAGATTCTTGATATTCTGCATAATCTTGTTTTTTCATAAAATGTCCGCATGTTTTTCAAATTGCGTTCAGAAAAGCCTCTAAGTCCGGGTAATTCCATCTGCAACTTGTTACTGAAATGCTATTCGTGTCCCCGGGTGAAGCGAAAGATCTCTTGCCAACAGTGACTTTTAGGAGATCTTTCGCTTTGCCCCCGGGGTACAAACGGGACTTTCGGGGCAATTTCTTGAAGCCGAGATTAGCGATTCTCTTTCCGCTTCTTTACCTCGTCCACGAGTTTTGAAAAGGTTTTGTCTTTTTTACGCTTTTCGTGCTCGGAAGTAGAGAAATGCCATGCTTCTCGCCGGAGTTTCATGTAGCTTTTGTATACCTCGATATCTAATATACCGTTGTTTATTGCTTCCAGAACTGCGCAATCGGGTTCATTCGTGTGCGTGCAATCCTTGAAACGACACGATTCGGCATAGTCCGAAATGTCCAGCATTTCCGCTAAAGAATCGGGATTGTCAATTGCCAACCCGAATTCCCGAACACCGGGTGTGTCAATCAGTATGCCCGAGCCGTCCAGCAATAGCATTTCGCGGCGTGTGGACGTGTGACGTCCTTTTCCGGTGGATTGGCTTACGTCGGACGTGAGCAATACCGATTTCTCGCTAAGGGCGTTAATCAAGGAACTTTTCCCGACTCCCGAAGAGCCGACAAATACCACTGTTTCGCCTTCTTTTATGGATTCCCGTAACCGGAGTATAGTTTCGGGATGATGAATGCTCGTGAAAAATACGGGCATCCGGCAGGCGCTGTGTTTCAACGCTTCTTCCACTTCCCGTCTGTCAAAACCTAAATCGGCTTTGTTGAGTACCAGCACGGGTTTGATGTTTTCTTCCAGTATTTGAATCATGAAGCGTTCAACCCTGCGGAGGTTGAAGTTACCGTCAAGACTCTGCACGATAAATGCCTTGTCAACATGTGCGGCAATGGCTTGTTTGTCGGCGACTGTCCCGACTTTCTTGCGATACAGTGTTCGCTCGCGGGGTAACATATCGACGATTATTCCTTTGTTTTCATCGAATGGTTGGAAAATTACCCAATCACCCGTGCAAGGCAGTTCAAAGTCCGATTTGCCGAACATCATGTTTCCCGTTAGTTCACATTGAAATATCCCGTTTTCGGAAATCACTTCATAACAAGTGCGGTGTACGATAGCCACTCGCCCTCGTGGCAGAGTGGCGTAAGTATTTAGATTATTCATTGTTTTATTTTTTTCGCGATGTAAAATACATAACCGTAGAATTCTTTATACTTGCGGTATAGTTCCTCTTCGTGGTGCGAGGAGGTAATGAGTTCTTCGGCGGTTTTATTTCCCGGGTATTTGGCCGTGAATTTTTCTCTTGCTTTTACCAGTGGGGCATAATAATGATCTGTCCAGCAAGTTGTAGGCAGAATGAAGGAAGCGACGAGAAGATACCCTGCTTTCTGTATTCGGGCTACTTGATGGGGAATCGTGTCTATCTCCGGGTAGGCTTCCATCCAGAAATCGTGAATTTCTGCGGGGCGTTCTTCGGTAAACCATGCGCTTTCGGAAACGGCGATGTATCCCCCTGTTTTCAAATATTTGCGCCACTCGTTCAGTCCTCGTTCAAACCCGATGTTATAGATAGCTCCTTCCGACCAGATTAAGTCAAGTTCTTCCTCTCTGAAAGGAAGGTTGTCCATCGAGCCGACGATTCCTTTTACTCGATGCTGAAGATTCAATTTTCCGGCGTTATGGTTGAACCGGTCAATGAATCCCGG
>QWCH01004625.1_pt1 | contig 12293 bp, 7 predicted proteins | sample 1972671 | NCBI WGS metagenome assembly QWCH01 (sample SAMN09866713, study PRJNA288562) | Human gut metagenome isolate term3_stool, whole genome shotgun sequencing... | isolation source: gut | host: Homo sapiens | place: USA: California | reverse complement strand
TATGCCTGCTTCGATTTTATTTGACAGCTCATTTTTTTGTTCTTCTCTGTAAAATGACGGGTCTTTGTATTCTTTAAGAGTTTTTATAGCCGATTCTTTGTTGGTTTCCAAGTCTTTTAATTCTTTAAGTTTACTTTCTGCATTTATCAAATCCTGAATATTATCCACGGAATCTCTAAGCTTGTCATCCAGCTTTTCGTACTCTGCTCTCAGTGTCTCTATTTTTTCACGGTCAGACTCCACAATATCTTCTGGCTTTGGAAGTAACATAATTTTCCCTTGTACTATATCAGCATAGTCAACTTTCATATCTGCGTTAATATCAGCATTAAGAATACCTTCTTCACTTATAGTTTTGAAGTCTAAAACCTCACCATCGATAATCTTTTGAATTAACTTGATATCATCATAGTCAAAACCACCAGATTTATTCACGTCCCCATCATGGTTAATAATTATCGGTTTGTTTTTATCTGTCAAAGGTACTTCTTTAAACTTTCCGAGTGCAATTAGTTGAGGAAGATAAAATGTAGGTGACTTATCAAAATGCAATGTAGCATAACCTCCATGTTTTGCCGAGACATATGTAGGCTTGTTTTTATAGGTAAATGTGTTGCCATCATTTACAGGTTTAAATGGTAAAGTGAATATCCATAAATATTTTTTATTTTTTAATTGCCCTGTCACTAAATTAGTCTTCATCAATTGACCATATGGCTTCATTTTTTTATTTGTAGTAATGACTATATCTCCATCTGTTTTCTGTTTCACAGTTGTTTCAAAGGATGAACTTACATATGTAATACCTTGTGAAGGATGTTCCCCAACCTTGATATCAGCTTCATAAATGAAACGATCATCATGGTTTATCTTAAAGCTATAATTTTCGCCCTCTTTTGATCTCGAACTACCAATAAAATCTTCAGAACCTGGCCCTTTAAAGGTAACATTATAATATTTCACAGGATCGGTGTCTTCCGCTTCAAGCCATTTGGAGAAATATGTCCCATCTCCTAACGATGGAAATCCTGAACCTCCTAACTTATCCCAATCATGAACTTCGTATGCATAATCATTCACATAATGCAAAACAATGCTATCATTATCCTTGACATGTTGTACCTTAATACCATCTGTGTGTTCCCCGTTAAGAGTGTACATCCATCCAGAACGCTCTCCATTGCTTCTTTCACTAAGCTCGTATCCTCCAAGCACTTCAGGTGCCTTAATCATACTGATGTATCCCGTATCCAAGCCTCTGCTCTTAATTTTGTTTTCATCAAATACTTTTTCTATTACATCTGCAACTACCGCGTTTTCCTTAACTGTCACCTCTCTAGTCTTTAACCATGTCTGATACTCTGCCCCTTTATAGTTTTTATCTTTCAAATCTATATCGCTATTCGCTTGAGTAGAACCAATTAGTCTGAAGCTTACCTTGATATCGTCTTTAGATTTTTCAGCTTCCTTTTTCCATTTTGCTTTTAAAGTTATCTTTTTTAAGCCTTTTTTTTCTATAACTTTTTTTAATTCCTCTGAGTAATTATTGTAAACTTTTCCTTCAAACTCCCAACCCTGGAATGTATATTTGAAAAGCTTATATTCATTATCCAACTCATCTTCATGCTCAGCTTCTGGCAGATGTACGCCTATTGAACTATCTGGATAAAAAGCAGTCATTTCAGACTTTCCTAAGTCCAACGGAGAAGTTAAGTCATGATTTACATCTGTTATCTTTCCACCATTTCCATTGAATACAAAATCCACGCCTTTTTCAGGAGTATTTTTCTCTTTTAGCTTTATATATAAAATTATAGGTTCTTTCCTGCCTTCTTGTATTATTACCCTGACTATTTTGTGTTTTGGCATTGTATAAAAGACATTCCTATGCTTTCCTACTACATTTATATATACATTAGTGGTTTTAGGTGCATCTACCGAAACCTCAAATACTCCTGAAACTTCAGCTGAATAAATATTTTGTCCTTTTTTTAGAGGTATTTTGTTGCCTGCTACAGTTATAGAACTAGGCATTTCCGTCTTGCCAACTTCTATAGCGTCTTCAGCGGCTCTCCTCACCATATGAATTTCAGTTGATTTCTCGCCAATACCCTCATTATTACAAAAATCGGCAGTTTGTACTCTTACATAGTGAAATTTCATATTAGATACATCTACAGGCATTCCATTATCATCTACTGCCCATGACAAATCCATTGGGTCACCGTTTTCGCTGTATCCTTCATAAGGATTTACGGAATGATTATCTGTTCCCATAGCTCCAACATCCACATATCCAAATCGGGTAGGCATCGGTATAACATTTCCATATGCATTCTTCCCTTTAGCCGATTGAATAAGGACACCCCTGCCTGTTAATTCCGATATTTCTCCTTCTGGAAATTTATGCAACGGATAATTTTCCTTCTTAGGAAATTTGAAAATAAGTGCGCTACTTCCACTAGCTCCGTCAGAGGTTTCGTAAGTATAATTATTCTTATACTTTACAGAATAATCCCAAATACAATGATCCTCAAAGTGATTTGAGCCAGCAAGAGCATACCATTTGCTTCCATCCTCAGAGACATATACCTGCCCTGGTTCATCAAATCCATTAGGATTTACAGGATTCCCAAAAGCAATGAAGTCGATGCCATAGGGATTCCTAGGATCATCAACAAGTGGGTCTTTGTAATAGTATGTTATATATCCACCAAAATTTCCCAAGGAACAAGGCCCCGTCATTACATTTTTGGAGCAAGTGTGCATTTCTTTAGTCCCTCTAATGGTTCCAATTGGATTTCTTCCGTAAGGTCCCATCGAACTATTATTTGTGTACTGTGATCCAAGGCATAAATAGTCGACTACCCTGTCAGGTAAGCCTGAAAAGGTCTGACTGTAGCATGTGAATACATATTCTTGCGAATGTTTTTTGCCTCCGTCTATATTTGCCACCTTTATAACGGTCTTTTGGTTTCCAAAGATAAATTCATCCTTTTCCCAAATCCCATCTCCGTTGGCTGGTGCTTCAAACTTTACTGTTCCATCATTTTGCGGTGTGAGTTTTCTACCATCCTGGAAAACCTCAATGTTCTCCGTATCATTTAATTTGAAGCTGAATTTCCCAGTCGTGTCTCCATATGCAGATACAGCTTCATAGGTATTTTTCTTGAATTTGATAGTATTAAAGTCATAATAAATACCTGGTTGTGATAACTGTCCGTTAGATATTTCTATATCTGATATTCCAGTATCTCCCCAAACTTTGATATCTGCCTCGGCTGTTTTCCCACCGTACTTTAGTGTAATTTTCTTTGTACTTGTCGTTAATACGCCTGGCTCAATTTTATATCCATTTACTTCCTGCTCACTGCCATCTTTTAGCACAGCGATAACCTTCAGTTGATTCTTATCAAAGCTCTGTCCGCTGACGCCTTCAAGATTTTCAGATTTCTTTTCAATTTTTAATTTTTCAACCGCGTCGGGGGCTGGATCATCTTTGCTACTTGCTTCTGCACGCTTGAAATTTATATGATACTTCTCGAAGTACCCATTATAATATTTAACATAAAACTCCACACGACCTTTGCCATCATTTAAATTTGCTTCTATACCGTGTTTTCTAATCTCGATTGAATCATATGTACTATATGGTGACCTCGTGTTGTAGCAAGCCGATGGATAAGCACTTCTACTTGTATTAGGTGCCAATTTTAACTCTGCATTTGGATCGGTATCCCTCGGTAATGTGACATCAATTTCAAAATTTTGAATATATTGTGAATGACTAGTTTCTTCATATTTGCCCTTATTAATTTTGTAATCATCTATATCAGATCCTAATACCGAAAACCCATATAGAATGCATTTACTCCTATCTTTATTTGACTTTTGATTTCCAATGCTTATATAATTTCGTGGAGACTCTTTATATATGTCCAGCCCTATTGATTTTGACTCCATAATTGACTTGCCATCAGCATAGAAAACGGCTTTAAATTCGTGCTTTCCTGGTACATTAGCCTTATAATCTACTTTTAGGTCTATCTCTTCTGTGGAATGCTCATCACTGAATTTTATGTCTTTTTTCTTAGAGGTAAAGATTTTTTTTTCTTCACCATTGAACTTATCATAAATTACTACATGAAAGTTTTTAAATGATTTATAATGCCAATTGCCTTCAACAACATCAAAACCATAAATAATAGCTTTCATTGTTATTATTCCATCATCATTTACTACAAGAAAATGTGGCGTAACCACAGTAGCTTCTTTTGGGTCATTAGGTAAGATAGTAAAATTCTTGATTTTACCTAGATCTTCTGCCTTTGTATCTTCAGCATAAACCAGATTTCGATATGATATTACAATAGAAAATAACATCAAAAATCCAATCAATACTAAAAGAGTTATATTTCTAAAAGTCTTTCGATTCATATATTATTACTTCCCTTTATTGATTAAACAGATATTATGATTAAATATATTTAATCATAATATCTGCTTATATAATCTAAAAAATTTAATTAATTTCAATCAGATGGAATGCACCAGGTGCACTCATAAACACCCCACTATACTCTGGAAATGTATCTTCATCCTCATCAAAATATAGCCGTTGTTGTTCTGTACTAAAAGTATATGTACCTTTAGGAATATCGGTAAATGTTGCCATACCTGTAACGTCCATTTTTCCACTATATACAGTACCATCAGAAGCAGTGAGTTTAGGTGCAACGCTCCTAATATTCAATTGACTTGCAAAAACGGCAGTATTGTTTGCCATATTGCTTGCTGTTATATCAAAATAGTTGTACACATTCATTATCATACCCGTAGGATTTGATTGATCAATCCATGTCCTATGTCCTTGAATCTGTATCTTAGTTTTATTTCCTTGTCTACCCTTGAATATGCCTCTTAAATTATATGCTCCTATATTATCATCAGTAGGTGTGAATTGAGCAGGGAAATCATAGAAAAAATGCACGATATCTCCATCATGAAGCACAGTCTGATCTACGGAAGTCCCTTCATATCCCTTGTTATCCGATGTCCTTTGAATAGGGAATTTATCATTCACACGAAATACCCATCCACCAAAGCCCAAAACACCAGACTTCCAAAGAAGATTGTTTTTTTCGATGGAAAGCAGATAGTAAGGGTTTCCTGGATTTGGATCATTATAATTTATTCTCAATCCGTCATTGTTTACACTATCCAACAAATCTTTGACTGTTACACCCTTTGAATTATTCCTTGAAATAGTTTTTGTAAATACTTGTTTGAAGTGACTTCCGGGAGTTACATTGTCACTCCATTTCTCTGGGTCGCAATTGTCCCCAGCTTCAATAATTAATTTAACTGTTACATTTTTATCGCCTGTCGCCGAGTTAACATAAGCCGCTGCATCAGATCCTGACATATTCGTTATAGCATCTCCATATAGATACTTGCCATTCTGACCTTCTGCTGCAAATACACTACAAGTCATCACAAGTATCAAAATAAGTGTAAAAATACTTGTAAGAGACATTTTTTTAATTGTGTTCATAAATACCATCCTTTCTTGAACTTTTAAGCTTACAATAAAAAAATCACGATGCTTCTGCACGCGATTTCAATTGCTGACAACACATATGCTCAAAATTAAAGGCTGTCCATGAATTGCAACTGGTGGAGGCAGAAGCAACATTTGATTCTCAGCGTATCTGACTTATCTCATTTGGAGCATCACAGTGACCTACTCGCAAGGATTCTCACCTTATTCCGTTGTCATAAATGACCGAATCAAATATATGTTTATTTTTTATTGACTTAACTGTAACAATTTCTATGAGTTAATTATATATTAGTAACAATTAGGTGTCAATATTTTCAGTTATACAGTTCTTTGCAAGTCTCTTGTTCCAAAACATGTTTTTCACTCTATATTTTGCACCTGTTCTCTGATTTTCTCAATCTCAGCCTTAGCTTTGAGCACGAGATTAGTAAGCTCTAGGTTGTTTGACTTTGAACCAATTGTGTTAGCTTCTCTATTAAGCTCCTGTGCAAGGAAATCTAATTTTTTCCCAACACTCCCATCAGCAGAATTGTCTGATTTTGTTAAATTAGTTATCTGCAATATGTGGCTTTTCAGCCTTGTTAGTTCCTCATCGACGTTGACCTTATCTGCAAAGATTGCAACCTCTGTAGCTATCCTCTCTTCCGATAAATAAGTATCGCCAATCCCATTTTTCTCAAGCAGCTTATTAATTCGCTCCGAAAGCCTTTCTCTATATATAGATGGGGTTTCTTCCGCAATCGGTAACATTTCATCTACTATCTTTTTTAGGTTTGCTGCTCTTAGGTTCAAATCCTCAGCCAACACCCTGCCTTCCTTTTTTCTCATATCATCGAGCTGTTTTGTTGCATTTTCAGTTGCTTCAACTATGGCTTCAAGGAGTGCTTCCTGATTATCCTCAAGTGGCATTGCCGTCATAACATCTGGAAATTTTGTGATCATCTCAATTCCGGGTCTATCATTAATGTTGCAAGCTTCGCACAGAGACTCAATTTTCTCTATGTACTCCTTGGCAAGTTTGGTATTAACGAGAACTTCAAACTCCTTATCAGACAAATTTTCAACTGTCATCATTACGTCGACCTTGCCCCTATGCAGTTTATTCCTTATAGTTTTCCTCATTTGCTCTTCTGCAAATGCGAAAGACTTGGGCATTCTGAATGTGAAGTCATTATATTTATGGTTAACGCTCTTAAGTTCGACCAATATATGATAGTCCTGAGTTTTGACTTCCCCGCGGCCGTAGCCTGTCATACTTTTAATCATTTTGCTTCCTCCTGATATTCTCTGCCTTTAATTATAACCAATCTTATGATAAAATTCCAATTGTGTTTATCACATAAAGCATTTTTCATGCGCGCATTTTAGAATTTTTAGGAGGATGTACAATGGCATTTGATGGTATCATGACTTGGGCGATCTCGGAGGAACTATCCCAGAAGCTTACTCTCGGTAAGATTGAAAAAATTTATCAGCCAGAGAGCGAGAGCCTTGTTTTTGTTATCCACAAAAAAGACGGCCGTTTCAGGCTATACGCATCCGCATCAGGGAATGCTCCACACATATGCCTCACACAGAGAGAATTCGAAAATCCCCAGCAGCCACCGATATTTTGTATGATTTTGCGAAAGCACATTCAGGGTGGTAGGATTAGCCGGATTGCACAAAATAGTTCAGAGAGAATAATTGAAATGGACTTTCAGGTTCTCGATGAGCTCGGCTTTACGGTTTCTAAAAGGCTGATATTTGAAATTATGGGAAAACACAGCAATATCATCTTAGTAAATTTGAATGATGGGCGGATTATCGACAGCATCAAAAGAGTTTCGATCGATGTAAACAGGGCACGACAGATTTTGCCTGGACTTATATACAATTATCCTCCATCTCAAGGGAAAACGGGATTTAAAGAACTGCTCGGAATGTCAGATTCGAACGAGGAGAATGGACATCTTGTTTCTGTAAATTGGCAGGATTCAAATGATATAATGGATAAGGTCGGAGGAATATCACCTAGGGTCGCAGAAAGCATCGCGTTACTAGGATTTGATGTTTTCAAGGATATTGTCGCCCAAATCAAAGATCTCAATAGCCAAACGAAAATCTACTCTAACGGCAAGAAACTTGTTGATTTTCACATTGTTCCAATGGACAAAATTCTTTCCGAGATTAAGTCCTTCGATTCACCAAGTGCAAGCGTTGATTACTTCTTCGAACATAAAAAAGAGACAAATTTAATGCAGCAGGCAGAGTCCAATCTGCTTAAGAAAATCAACTCTGTGAGGGAAAAGCTCGGTCTTAAACTTCAAAGGATGGAGGAAGATGTCCTCAAGGCCAAAAGATCTGAACATCTTAGATTATACGGTGAACTGCTAACTGCAAATCTTCATAATATAAAAAAAGGTGAATTGATGGCTCATATAGTCAACTATTATGATGGTTCTACGGTTGACATTAGACTTGATCCGAAGCTCTCTCCCAGCGAAAATGCACAGAATTATTATAAAAAATATGGTAAGGCTATGAACACTATTAAGGAAAAGCAGCCTATGATTGAAAGTGTTAAAGCTGAGATTGCCTATGTAGATACAGTTATTGATCACCTCAGTAGAGCAACTGAAATTAAGGAAGTAGATTATATTAGGGATGAACTTATCGACGAAGGTTATTTGAAGGGTCGCAGTGTTGGAAAAAATGGCAGGAGTAAAAATAAATCAAAATCGGTTAAGAGTTCGGTTTCCAATGGAAAAATAAATAATCCACTAGTATTTGCCCTGCCTACTGGCCGTAAAATTATTGTAGGAAGGAATAACAAAGAAAATGACGTACTAACACTAAGGATGGCTTCAAAATCCGATATTTGGTTTCACACCAAAGATATACCTGGCTCTCATGTGATTCTACAAACAGGAGGCATTGATTTATCTACAATGGAGGAAAACTTCCCTGAAGAAATAAAAACTGCAGCAGGCATCGCAGCCTACCACAGTAAGGGAAAATCATCCGAAAATGTACCTGTAGATTATACAGAAGTTAGATATGTCAAGAAACCAAACGGTGCAAAACCTGGAATGGTAATCTTCAAAAACAATAAGACAATCTGGATCACTCCGAAGATTCCAAGTCGCCCTTAAGCGCCTCTCTTATTTTTTGCATTCTTAAGTCAGTATTTGCAATAGTATCAGCACAATCCTTTAAGTCTCTGCCAATCTTTTCAGCCTCCTTAACATTGTGCTTATATTTGATTTGGTGTTCGAGGCTCGCCCAAAAGTTCATAGCAACTGTCCTAATCTGAACCTCTACCCTCATTGGTCTCTTTTCGTTGGAAAAGAAAACTGGAATCTCTACAATCATGTGATAACTTCTGTATCCGTTTGGTTTCGGCTTCTTGATATAGTCCTTTATCATAACGACCTTGATGTCATCCTGCCTTGCCAGCATCCTTGCCACCCTGTAAATGTCATCTACAAATGAACAAATCACCCTAATTCCGGCGACATCATTTAAATTTTCCTCTATCGATTCAAGCGAAATATCGTTCCCCTGTCTGATGAGTTTCTCCAAAATACTTAAGTCCTTCTTTCTTCGCGATTGAATGGACGATATCGGACTCTCATCCCTGACCAGTGATAATTCGCTATTTAAAATCTCAAGTTTGGTTGCTACCTCCCTGATCGCAGAATCATATCTCATCATCAGAATTTCATATTCCTTCGTTGATTTTAGATCCTCAAACATGCAACTTTTATTATCTTCAATCATATTATTCCTCAATTTTAACGCTAGACAACATCTGTCCGCGTCATCTGCTTTCATCTTCGCAAATTACATCTATTTAGGGTATTTTGTCAACTACTTATTTATAATATTCGTGACAATAAAATCTCCTATTTTTCCAATAACATCATCGCCAGTTTCCACCATGCTGCCGTTATGGATCTCATGATAATATCCAGGCCATTCTACATATTCAAATCCTGGAGTGTTTCTATTTTGCTCCGCCAGAGCCCTCGCACCGTTAACATCGCAGAGTTTGTCTTCTGTACCCTGCATTAACAAAAATGGCTTGCCATTGCTCTTTCCGTAGTCCTTCCACGTGCCGTTTTCAATTGCCTTTCCTATTTCAAATCCCTGATATGCACATCTCATCGTAATATAGCCGTGGACTAGCGGATTGCTCGCGTATGGCTTAACGTAAATCAGGTTGCCCAGGTCTTTCTCATCACATTCGGACTTTATCTTGGCCTTAGGCATGATCTTCGAACCGGCTTTAATCATTAAGTAAAGAGGCTTTGGTACAGGTCTAACAAGTTTTATCCAAGGAGCCGAAATTATAAAAGCCGAGGGCACGTCTGATTGTTCACCGCGATACTTATAATCAAGCGCAATATTTCCACCCATGCTATGCCCATACAAAACAATTGGCTTGTCAGGGAATTTATTCCTTGCGTAATTGATGAGTTCATCTATGCATCCCAAAACATCGGTACGTGGTGCAGCATCACCCCTGACACCCCCAGATATACCATGCCCTGGCAAATCCATGGAATACACCTTGATGTGTTTTTCAGATAATGACTTTGCCATTCTAGTATATCTGCCAGCATATTCTCCTATGCCGTGAACAATCAGCATAATAGCTTCAGGATTTTCACAGGGAAAATCATATCCTGCAATCTTAACGGGTTTGTTAGTAAGTTGAAAATTTTCAAACATGATTATAGTTTAACCTCCTCATATCAAAATCTAACAATTAGATATCAAAATTATACATTCTGCTCATTTCAGGTTGATTGGCTCTTGCTCAAATATTATTATTGGTCTACCGGAATAAAAATAATTTAAAAAGGAGGAAGTATGAAAAATAGCTGTGAACTTTGTAATAGTTCGAACAAACTGCAATTCTTTAAAAACAGATATATTTGCAAAGATTGTATAAACTACATTAAAAAAGTTTAGTATTATGAATCTGTCATATTAAGGAATCCAATTTTAATTACAAAATCCGGCTATCCTGCATTTAACTCGTAGCACCGGTAAAATTAGAGGCTAATGCCTCTTTTTTTGTCCTTCCCTTATCTTCGATACTTTTTTCTGGAAGTCCTCTGGCGGTGTCACTGAGAACTCTAGGTATTCCTCCCTCACTGGATGAACGAAACCCAGGATTGCAGCATGGAGCATCTGTCCCTCTTCTCTCCAAGGAGTTTTCTTAAGTCCATAGAGAGGATCACCCACCAGCGGATGTCCAATTGATGCCATGTGCACCCTAATCTGGTGCGTCCTGCCTGTTTTGAGCGTACACCGAAGTAGTGAAAAGCCATTTAAACTTTCTATCACCTTATAACTTGTATATGCTTCCCTAGATCTACTATTTTTAATAAAGTCATAATATGCTTCATCCAATTTTTTCGCGTCATAATTATTCTTGTTTTTTAAAGAAGCCCGTATCTTTGCTTCATCTAATGCTGCTTTTTTTATACGATTCTTTGGATCTCGGATTATGGGACTATCGATATACCCCTCATTTTCAGCAAAATTTCCATGTACCAATGCAATGTATGATCTCGTAATAGAGTGCTTACTCAGCTGCTTTTTCAGAGCGTCATGGATTTTGTTGGACTTAGCCACCATCAAAAGTCCGCTCGTATCCTTATCAATCCTGTGCACAATGCCAGGACGATCACAGCCTCCGGTATCCGATAGATTTGCCCCGCAGTGATACAAAATACCGCTCACAAGTGTGGGATCGATTGTTCCTGACCCAGGGTGAACCACAATGCCTCTAGGCTTATTTACCACCATGAGATATTCATCCTCATATACGATATCCAAATCCATCTTGATTGGCTCAGGTGCGGTATTTTGTGCATCGAGTTCAATTATACTCGTATCTAACAAAATTATCTCATCCTCATCCGAGATGTTTATTTTTCTATCTTTTTCTGTTGTCCTTCGTCCGTTCAGTGTGACAGCCCCATCGGCAATCAATCTTTGACATTTACTTCTTGAGATTGAGGGGTACATCTGGACAAGTTTAAGATCAAGCCTCATTTAGCTTTCCTCATGATTTCTTCTTTGAAGAGTCAAATATTGCAATGTAAATTATCAAAATTACACATCCAAGTGTTACTGCGATGTCTGCCACGTTAAACACGGGCGGAAAGAACGAAAGGCTAATCATGTCGGTCACAAATCCGAACACAATTCTATCAATCAAGTTGCCCATTCCACCGGCAATAACCATAGAAATAGCGAGTATGACGATTTGATTATCACGGTATAACCTTGCAATTGCATATATCCCCACAATTATCGCAATTGAAGAAATCGCTATCAATGCGACCCTGTATCCGCTCAGCATACTAAATGCAGCGCCCTCATTTTTCACATAAATTAAGTTGACAAGATCTGGTATAAGAGGAATCCCTTTGACGAATCTTGCATCACTTCTCACTACATATTTTGTATAAAAATCAAACAATAAAACAAATAAGCATAGAGCAATTGCAAATATATAATTTTTTCTCAGCATTACCTTATTAGTGTTTTTATCCATTATTTAATCTTTTCCCAGTCTCCATTAATCTAAAAATTTAATATGGCATGTTGAATGCGCAAAATTTTTACTATACAATCGGTGCCACCCGTAAAACGGGTGGTTCGAACTGGGGCTATAAGCCCCTCTAACTGACCCGCGCCTAAAGACGCGGGCTTTTACTTTGTTCAAGCC
>QWCH01004621.1_pt1 | contig 12300 bp, 4 predicted proteins | sample 1972671 | NCBI WGS metagenome assembly QWCH01 (sample SAMN09866713, study PRJNA288562) | Human gut metagenome isolate term3_stool, whole genome shotgun sequencing... | isolation source: gut | host: Homo sapiens | place: USA: California | reverse complement strand
CCATTATAACCGTAGTAATTGACCCCGTCTGCTGTTCCTGATGTAAGGTTTCCGTATGGATCATACTGATAACTGTTCGTCAGATTAGCATTTTCAGTCAGGATTCCGGTTACGCTGTTTCTTCCGTCATATAAATAATAACTGCTTTCTTCCGATTTATCAACGCCTACCCGTTCTCCGATTCCACTTTCTCCATAAGTATAAGCCTGACGTACTTTCTCGTCTGCTCCATACTCTGCAAGGACTTCTGTATTTTCACGATTAATATCGTTGATATACTCTGTCAATGTGTAACCTTTGGCATTTGAACCGCCTTTTACCAGAGATGCAAGCTGTTCTTTCGGACTGTCTCCATCTTCTGTACGCTGGTTCTCCGGGATCAGGACTTCATCGCCATAGCAGTCTTCCCATTTATAGGTGTTATCCAGTTCGAATACCCGGTTGTTATCTCCATCGTACATGGCTGCCATCAGGACTGTTCCACCCTGTTTTACTACTGCCAGACGATTCTCTGCTGTGTATTCATAAGTAACCGGATCTGCACTGTTTGTCTTATCACATTCCTGGATCAGATTACCATCTTTATCATAGCTGTAGGTTGTTCCCGGATCGCCCCAGATCTTTGCATTGGTCCGCTTGATGAGCTGGTTGGAATCGTTATACTTGTAATTATATTTTGCTTTGCTGACACCATCTTCGATCTTCTCGTAAGAGGTCCGGTTTCCAATCTTGTCATAAGTATAATTATGAACTGTCTTTTTACCGCCCTCTGCTTTTTCTGTACAGCGTGTCAGTTCCCAGTTGTCATCGTATTCATAGGTACGTGTCGTCTGGATCTCTTTTTCCTGATGCTCACAGTCTGCTTTGTCTGTCTCTTTCTGTGTATCGCCCCAGTTATACCAGTCTTCCCAGCTTGGCGTCTTTCTTGTTCCAGCTTCCAGTTCCGTAGCTGTTTCTCCAACTACATATCCCTGATCATTGTACTTGTACTCATAAGTACTGATTACTTTGCCACACGAACCACAGGTATTGACAATCTTTGTGATATGATCTTCTGCATCGTAAGATACTTCCGTCTTTGTTCCATTGCTTCTAATGACTTCTGTCACACGATTCAGTGCATCATGCTTGTAAGTGGTTACTTTTCCATTACGGTCTGTCAATTTTACCAGATTATCATTTAAGTCATATTCATAGCTGACCTTTGTTCCATCCGGGTATACGATTGCCTGCAGATTATCTGCATCATCATAGACGTAGCTGACATCCTTTTTCGAACCGCTTGTTACTTTTGTGATTCTTCCGAGTGCATCGTATTCGTAGCTGCTCTTGCCTGTCTGATCCTTCATGGATACCCGTTCCCCGGCACTGTTATATGCGTAGGTCACGTCCTTTTCGGATGTCTCGCCTTTTGCGTCCTGATAAGATTTCTCCAACAGGTCATTCAGTTTGTCGTAATCATACGTGGTTTTCTTGCCGCTTGCCTGTGTATGTCCGGTCAGTCTGCCTTTTTCATCATAGTCGAATTTCTCCGTTCTTCCTGCCGGATCTTTGATGGATGTCAGGTTGCCTTCTAAGTCATAAGTATAATTCGTTGTCTTATTTGCTGCATTGGTGAAGGTCACCAGGTTATCCATGTTGTCGTAACCATAAGTTGTTACACCGCCAAGGGCATCAGTTACTTTGGTCAGGTTGTCATTCTTGTCATATTCCAGATGGCTCTTTAATCCGGTCTTATCTGTAACAACCTGAATATTCCCATGTGCATCGTAATCAAATCCCGTTGTGAATCCACGCTTGTCTGTAATAGAAGTTACCCTGCTGTCCTTATCATAGGTATAGGATTCCTTCTGCCCCAGTGCATCGGTCTCTTCTGTTACACGGTTGTCTTTATCGTAGACTGTCTTTGCAACATAGCCCATCGGATCTGTTACAGATGTAACATTATAATTCTTATCATATCCATAGCTGGTCTTTCTTCCACCCGGTTTGGTGATCTCAGTAATATTTCCTGCCGGGTCGTAAGTGTAAGCAGTTATCTTACCAAGCGGATCAGCTGCAGAAGTCATCTGACCTGCCAGGTCATAACTGTAGGTATTGCTCCGTCCAAGCGGATCTGTCTCCTTCACCAGATTGCCATACTTATCATAAGAAAAGCTGGTTGTTCCATCCAGTGCATTGGTAGAAGACTTCATGTTATGGAGCTTATCGTAAGTATAAGTGGTGGTACTCTTTAAGCTGTCGCTTTCTTTTACCACGTTGTCCACTTTATCATAAGAGAAATTTTTAGTATAACCCAGTGGACTGGTCATACTCTTCAGACGTCCGGCTTTATCATAACTATAGGTATACTCTCCACCATTCGCCTGTGTCATCTTTGTGACATTGTCATTCAGGTCAACACTGTACTGTGTCTCATTTCCCTTTGCATCCGTTACAGAAATGACATTGCCATGCTTGTCGTAATCATATTTGGTAACTGCTCCCTTTGGAGAAATCTGTTCCGTCATGTTACTCAGGCTGTCATATTTGTATTCGGTAATGAGTCCCATCGGATCTTTTGATTTGGTAAGATTTCCAATGGCATCATAACGGTATTCATTTGTTTCTTTTAACGGAGAAGTCTCACCGATCTTGCGGTCCAGTTCATCATACTGGTAGGTTGTCGTATTTCCATTTCCGTCTGTCTGGGATACGAGATTGTCATTTTTATCGTAAGCATACTTGGTAACCGTACCGTTTTCATCGACAGATTCCGTCACATTATCATTTCCGTCATACTTAAAGGTGCTGGATGCTCCCAGTGGATTTGTCTGAGAAATAACCCGGTCTTTCTTATCGTAAGCGTATTTATATGTGGCTTCCTCTTCTTCTGTCATGGATAACTGGTTGCCGACTTTATCGTAGGTAAAGGTTGTTTTATGACCTTCCGCATCCGTTACCGCTGTAATGCGGTCCATAACATCATATTCATAAGATGTGATACTTCCGTCTGCTTCAGTAAGTTTCAGGAGTCTGCCGTACTGATCGTACTTGTATGTTGCTGTCCTGCCAAGTTCATCGGTCTGTGTCAGTACATTCCCGGCACCATCATAAGTATAATCCATGCTGTTTCCACCATTGTCGGAGGAATGGATCAGGTTGCCTGCTCCGTCATACTGATAGGTAATTACGAGTCCCTGTGCATCCGTACATTTTACAAGCTGTCCAATGGCATCGTACTCCATCAGCACCTTGTCTCCTGTCGGCAGTATTATGGATGTGTTATTTCCCTCTTTATCATACACATAGCTGTACGCATTGCCGAGGGCATCTGTCATCTTTGTGCTGTTACCCTGTGAATCGTATTCGTAAGTAGTCTTTCCTTTCAGGGCGTCCACCGTCTGTTCCAGATTGTCGGTGGAATCATATTTCATTGCTGTAATGTTGCCCTTTGCATCGGTTACCGATGTCATGTTTCCATTACCATCGTAAGTCATGGTACTGGTATTTCCATTTTCATCGGTAGAGGATACCAGATTTCCATTTAAGTCATACTTCATGGATACGGTATATCCAAGGGCATCTTTGGATGTAGTCAGATTTCCTGCCTTGTCGTAAGCATAAGTATCTGTTCTTCCCTCTTCATCGGTAGAAGATACCAGATTACCTGCTTTATCATAAGTATATGTGGTAGTTCCACCTTCTGGGTTGGTTTCACTTAAGCGGTTTCCTGTATTATCGTAGGTATAAGTCCAGGTTCTTCCACTGTCATCTGATTTTGATACCAGATTGTCTGCCGCATCATAAGCATAAGTGGTAACTGCACCTAATTCATCTGTCTCTTTAGCAAGTCTTCCGCAGTTATCATATTCCTTGGAATGGCTGCTTCCATCTCCATAGGTAATCTTGGTTTCGTTTCCTAATGCGTCATATTCATATTTGGTTATATTACCAACTGCATCTTTGGACTGAAGCACCTGTCCAAGAGAATCAAACTTGGATACGGTTGCATTTCCATTTCCGTCGGTATATTTTTTCAGATTTCCTGCTTTGTCATATTCATAGAGCTTTGTTCCAAAATCTTTATTACTCTCTTCTATGACACGTCCCATGCTGTCATACTTATAAGTAATTGTATTTCCTTTTGTATCGGTTGCTTTGACCTGCTGATAATTCTTATCATAAGCGTAGCTGATCTGATTTCCTTTCGGATCTGTACCACTGGTCATGTTGTACATCTTATCGTAAGTATAAGTGGTGGTATTCCCCAGTGCGTCAGTACTTGCTGTAATATTTCCCACACCATCCAGCGTATAAGCGGTCACACCGCCATCGGCTGCTGTCTTGGAAGTCAGATTGCCATTCGCATCGTAACTATTCGAGGTTACATTTCCAAGTGGATCTGTCATGGTAACTGCACGATTCATCGCGTCATACGTGAATCCCCATGCTGCTCCATTTCCATCCACATATCCGGTCATGTTCGGTCCGTCATACGAATACGTTGTTGTGACACCTCTGCCGTCTGTCTGGGATACCATACGATGTTTGTCATCGTAAGTATAGGTAATGGCTGTTCCATCCGGTTTTGTAGATGTGACCATATTTCCATTACCGTCATAACTGTAAGTAACCGTTGCTCCGTTATATCCGGTTGCACTGGTCAGCTTATTCTGCTCATTATAAGTATAAGAGGCTGTCTTTCCATCCTCTCTTGTCTCCGTTGCTACATTGCCAAATGCATCATAAGTGTAAGTTTTTGTTCCGGCTGCTGTCGTTTCGGAAGCAAGCTGATTTTCTACATTATAAGTCTTTTCACAGGTTGTTCCATCCGGATATTCAATGGATGTTGTGCGGTACTGATCATCATAATGATAAACGGTCTTATTTCCTTCGTTATCCGTTGTTGTAGTAGAACTCTTTCCGTACTTGAAAGTTGCCGTTCCTTTTTCTGCATCAGTCTGCTCTACGACTCTTCCTTCTTTATCGTAAGTATTCTTTACAACCGTATTGCCATTCTCATCTTTCCAGCTTGTCATACGGCTGTCATCATCATATTTGTACTCTTTTGTTGTTCCGTTCGGATCTGTTACAGATATCAGGTTTCCCTGCTCATCATATTTGTAAGAAACTTTTCCACCATCTGGAAGAGACAGTTCCTTGATATGCCCGAATTTATCCTGTTTTACCCCGAATGTTTTTCCGGATGGTGTGGTAATCTTGCTTAGATTATAATCATCGTCATAATCCAATACTGTCTTAAATCCATTCACATCCGTTACATAACGTAAAATTCCGTATTTATCAAATGACCAGATGCTCTGATCCACATCTGTCAGTTCCCATCCGATGTAGTCATGGTCTGTATCTTTATAGCTGACTGCTTTTAAATCATATACATAACCATCCGGAGCAGTGTAGCTTCCATCTTCATTCTTATCAAAGATCAGATAACTTCCGTCCCCTCTCATATACAGAAGGCTTCCGTCCTCCATCTGAGAAAGCGACTGGTCATAGTTAAAGCTCCATCCACGTCCGAACATGGAATGCTGGTCTGTTCCTTTGGAATTGTAGCTTCTTGTAATGGAGAATTCCCCATTCAGCTCATTCATCGTCGCATCGGACTGATCCATGTAGAAGTTACCAGTATTTAAGTTGACTGGTTCAAATCCAAATTCACAGTGCAGTCCTCTTCCCATCAATGCTCCGTCAATCCGCATCTTATCCTGATCGGTAAGCGGTGCAGGACTATATGGAACATTTGTCTGTGGGTTACGGATAAAGATCGTGTTGTTTGCAACTACCAGTGCGTCCATAACCTGATTGTCTTTCATAATGTTCTTAAGCGGAACACCATAATATTTTGCAATCTTCGGGAATGTATCAAACTGCTTCACTTCATAAATCACAAAGCTGTCACTGGTCACTTCTTTTCCCGTTTCCAGTTTGCCATCGATTTCTTTAGATGCTTTTGCTTTTATTTTATAAAGTTTATCTTTTGTCAGTCCTGAATACAAAGCACTCTGCCAGTTGGAATCTTTGCTGTAATACTTATTCGCCTCCGGGAACTGCTTATTGTATTCAGTACTGTCTGGATAGGAATACAATGGTTTTGCATCTGTTTCGTGATGTTCTTCATTTTCCTCATCTGGAAGCAGATAATATTCTACTGTAGATTTGCTCTTTGCAATTCCGTCTGCAAATACGGCATCAAACTTCAGCTTTCCATTTGTATTCTTTTCTGTCATCGGACGAAGCAGGATCGTTGTTTCATCCAGTGACATATCACGCAGATATGGATCTTCAGCCGGTGACCACTGAATGCTGAGTTTTGGTCCATAAACGGATGCCCTGTTATTCAGTACCTCACACTGCATAGAAGCTCCAAGGTTATTTGCCTCGGCAATGGCTACCAGTGCAAATCCGTTATTCGCATGAGTTCCCTGCACCCAGTCATTAACCAGATCTTTAACGTCATAATTGATATAGCTGTTCCTGCTGGTACTTGCATTCTGTACATCCTGGAACGTAAGATTTACTGGTTTTGTTTTCCATGTGATGGAGGTGTTCCACGACTGATCTACACGATAAAGTCCAAACTGGGATGCACCACCACTGTATGCAGTTTTCTGACTGACTGCAAATGTTGCACTGTCAATTTTGGAATCTTTCGGAATCTGACTAAAATTTGAATTTACTTTGATATAAGTCCGGCAGTTCTGGTGTGCTGTTCCAAATCCTGCAAGGTTTCCAGACTTAATACCATCATCAAATCCAACATACGGATAATTGTTATCTCCAATCTGGCTGGTTGGACTTCCCTCTTCCACACCAATCATGTTAAAGGAACTCTTCTGGATTTCCACTGGTGTCGGATCGATTCTGACCGGATACTGACGATCTTCTGCAGAAAGCCAGTCCATATCTGGTTTTACGGTCAGGATTGTTTTCCCATCTTCTTCCCTGAGTTCCATCGTAATCAGGAAACTGATCTCTCCGGCAGCATCTTCCATAGACGGTGCTTCCAGAAGATACTTTGCATCTTTGATTGTTTTTCCTTCTGGATAAATGTATACCTGATTATCTTTTACTTCAGCCTGATATCCCGGAATCTGAAGTTCATATTCATACGATTCTCTGTCTGTTGGCTGCTGAAGTACGATATCTTCCTTAATGCTGGAATCCAGTACCGTATACTGAACATCCGCTCCTTCATAAACTTCATTATAAAGGATCGCATTGTCCTTAATAACGGAATGTGTATAATCTCCATCTACCGGAATGATCCCGATTCTGGTCTTTCCATTTTCAATCGTTACACCATTCTCTTCTGACATCTGTTCTGGAAGAAGAATGGCATAATCATTAGCCTTGTTCTGATAAACCTCAGTTTTCTCTTCCTTTTCTTCATCTGCCGATACGCTGCTGACCTCCTGTGCTTCTTCGGATGCAGGAGTGTCTGCTTCTTCCGGCTTTACAAGAGTATTATCTACCAGCTCTGTATCACCATTTTCGTTCTTATAAGTTCCGACATAACCACCGTAAACGGTTGTATACTGCTTATCTCCGGTCTTATAAGTTTTGGAAACGGCGTCATAATCAATTAGTTCACCTTCCGGTTCTTCCGGAATCGGATAGTAATCCTGTGGTTCTTTCAACTCCACTTCTTTTTCCTGCGGATTTTCTTCTGTTTCTTCCGCTGGAGTTGTCTGTTCTTCCTGAGTCTCTGTATTTTCCGATGGTGTCGTTTCATTTTGTACGTCCGCATCAGACTGCTGACTCTTGTCTTGTTCTCCAGATGTAGAATCTGTTATCCCGGCTTCCTCTTCAGTCAAAGCCTCTGGTCTGGAGAAATCTGCATTCTTCTGTACATCCTCAATGGCCTCTTTTGCCTGTACAAAGATAGGTTCTGTTCCCTGTAGTGCCATCAGGAGTGCAAGTACTAAGGCTATAGCCGACTTTCGAAATCTCTTCATAGTCTCTTTCTCCCTCTTGTAATCTTTTTCTATAATTCCTTTACAAAATAACCGCTACCCTCCTTTTTTCTGACTTTGGCACTACTATAATCTAAAAAATCACAAAATTTACACAAATGGTAAAAATGACCCTTGAGGTGGCAAAAATAGACGAAATAGGTCGAAAAAAAATAGTAAGACACCATCGCCTTACTATTTTTCATCTAATTTCATATATAATAATATTTTCACTTGAAAGGATTTCTCCGTATGGCAGATCTCCATCTGACCATGATACTTTTCTACTACGAGTTTCACATTTTGTAATCCTATTCCATGTCCTTCTTTCCTGCTTTTCGTTGTCAGATAAATTCCATTCCTCACTTTTGGTGTATCTTTTATGCTATTCTCAATCTGGATATTCATGATTCCTTTTCCATAATACATCTGAAACGATAATCTCCTTTCATCTGAAGCTGCTGTCCCACGAATGGCATTATCCATAAGATTTCCCACAATTATACTTAGATCAAATAATTCTTCACCTATATGATTCGGTATTTCCACAGAAATCTCTGGCTTTCTAATTACTGATTTCGCATCTTCCAAAATATAATTCAGCAGATTATTCATATTACGGTTTTCTGTATATAAATGATGACATAAGGCTGTTCCGGCTATATTCTCCATTTGTTTCAGATACGATAGAATCTCTTCATTTCCTCCCGTTTTTGCCATTGCACCTATCGTTGTAAGATGGTGTTTATAATCATGATGTATCTTATTCAGCCTGTCCTGTGATTTCATCATCATCTCCAGTTCTTTTGCATACTGGCTCATCTGAATCTTCATCTCTTCCTGTTTTGCTGTTTCAATATAACTTTTCTGAACCTCATCGTGCAGATAGAAAATAAATACATTGATAAACAGTAAGAATAATACAATCGTAGACCGCACACCTCTTCTGTCTGGCAGCAATATCCTGATGCAGACTATAATACTGATCACCGGGACAGAAAGCATAGCCAGCCAATGACTGTTCTTTATATAATAACTTCTCTTTACATCCACTTTTCTTTCAATAATGACTTCCAGTAAAAAGAATATAAAATTTCCCATTACGATAGTTCCCGGTCCCATGTGATGATGTACCGGATTTCTTGCTACCGCATACCGTTGAAAGAACACGATTGGAATCCCATCACATAAAATTCCCATAATATATACCATAAGTGTATTCCAGACATGATGTTGCCAGTCTGCCTGATATGCCACTGTTATAATTAACAGAGCGATCAGCTCAAAGATCAGATCTCCGTACATCGTTCCCCACTGCATACTTCCCCAGCAGGAAAGCAGATATGCACAAAAATATGCAAATAGCTTTTGTGTATCCTCATCTTTTGGATACAGGATGGTATTATAACGGAACACAGTATAGATCCAGAATAATTTACTTGTCAGATAAGTGATTAAATGGATATTCATAATCTTTTCTTCTCCGTTTGTAATAGTCTTTCCCGGACTTTCTTACGATTTGCTTTACTGATACTGAGACGTGTCTTGTCTTTCATAACCACGTTGTCATATTCGTAATGCTCCACGTGTTCCATATTGATGAGATAGGACTTGTGAATCAGTAAGAAATATTCTTCTGTTACATCCGCTACATCCTTTAATTTTCCTCGATATTCATATTCTTTTTCCGATGTCACGATATGTACTCTTTTTCCCAGACTATAAAAATACAGGATCTTGTCATAAGAAATCTTGTGGATTCCTTTTGTATCCGTATATTCAAATATTTTCTTCCGTTCTTTTAACAGTTCCCGTAATTCACCTATCACCCGGAAAAGTTCTTCCTCTCGGATTGGCTTTACAAGAAAATCAAATGGATGAATACGGAATAATTTCATAGCATATTCCTGATATGTTGAAATATAGGTAATCCGCAGTTCTTTTCCATAATTTTTCTTTCGTATCTCCGTTCCGATATCAATTCCATTCTCATGTTCCAGACAAATATCAAGGAATAACATATCGTAGGATTCTTCTTCCAGCCTGTTAAGAAGCTGCTCCGCAGAATAGTATATTTCTATAGATATCTGACAGTCATTCGCTTTCCCATAATGGAGCAGCTTCTGTTCTAACCAATTACATAGGATGATGTCATCATCACAGATTGCAAGTTCTAGCATATTTTCTTACCCTCAGTCTTTCGTAACACGACAAATGGGGAAAAGAATCCCCTTCAATTCTTTTCCCGAATGGACATCACTAATTTTGTGTCATTTTTCCGATGCAACAGCACCACTTCCTTTGCTGTCTTATTTTGTCCTCTATATAATAAACACTTGAACAAGAAAAAACTGTCGCCATTTTATAATTTATTTATATTTTTTATGTTTTATTTATATTTTATCCAAATATTACAGCGATAACTAATAATGTCACCCCCTGCATTATTCTTTTTATTTTTAGCGTCATTTGATAAAACATCAACGTTTTTGATGGCAAAAAGGGAACCTGCAAAACCAGATTCCCTTTAAAATACATGCTCTTCTCTAAAAGGATGATAAATCCACCATCCTCTGCTTATTTTTAAAAACTTTTTCCTTTTTTACAATACTTATAAATATTAAATGGTTTTTCTTTTTTTTCAAATAAAATCCCTGTTGTTTTAATAATTTTTATAAGTTCATCCGACTCCATATCTGTCGTTTTAAATATAAATATTTTCTTTTCATTTGTTATGAAAAAAAAGAAGTTTTTATATAAGAACATTCTATCAATATTTTTAAATTCATAAATTTGATCTTCATCTATTTTAATTGCGTTTTCATCGATATCCACCGTTTCATATCCTGATCTACCCCAGACAAATTCATGAACATTTTTTTCAAAATTTTTACCAATCATTTGATACCAAATAATCCAAGCCACACAAGCCACACAAGTTCCAATCCCTATTCCAAACATCAAATAACTTTCCGACAGATAACAATTAATCGACAGTAAAAATTCTACAGGTGTAAAAATATAGATAATCATTCTACTTTTCTGTCTTGTTTTAAATAATTGATTAGGAATTATAAACCCAAGCGAAAGCATTCTTTCTAATTCTTCCCTATCCTCATCTGACACAATTGATTTAATATGCATTCTTCTTAATCCCCCTTTTGCCAGAGGTCCTCTTTATAAAATCGAACCTCTGGCCATTGTCTCTTTTATTCTTTTACAATTTACAGCGCTTGAATCAACAAACCAAAAACAGTACCTGCTCCAGCTGAAAATAAAGCAATAATTGACGGAATTGCATTTACAACTAATGCACCCGCAAGAACTAATATTACGGCTCCTGCCAGTATATTACTATGCTCTTTTGTGAATTCTACAACATTAAATTCAAGACCACTATTAGAATTTAATGTCATTGTAAAAATCAAAGCAACCGATATTGTCCACTCTTTTTCCTCTTCTGGCAGCAAATCTGATGTACTAAATACAATGGAAAACTCTACACTATTGGCAAAAACATTATTTATTTCAAAAGCAATATTACCAGATTTAACCGATAAAGCAATTTTTTCTATCGTATTTCCAAAGTTATCTGCTCCCTCTATACCTGTATCTGATAAATTTGATGAAATCTCCATAATTTGATTTTTGCAAGTTTGTGTCAATTCTCCATCATTTCCTATATCCACTTTTATATTATAAATTTTACCAGTTGAACTTTCAAGCGATGTGGATATTTTAGTAGAAATATCAATTGCTCCTTGAGGACTCATCATTGTTCCCAGTGAAATTTCCTTATCATACTCCACACCCACATCCATAATTTTATTCAGATAACCAAGCGGCTCCATTACATTATAGACATATTGATTTCGTGCTATTTTTACCTTTGCCCGAAGATTTTCTTGCGCTATTTCCTCATCTGTTTTTGTCGATACGGCATCGAACTTTTTAAATCCAGTATCTCTCCCTGAATATGCATCTTTATCCAGTGGGAACGAAGGTGATGAAGAAAATGAGTTCAACTCACAAAATTGATCAAATGCCCAGTTCTTCGGCATCGAATATCCCAAATTACAGCTAAATCCAGTTGACATATCTGCCACAAATGATTTACTTGCCAATCCTGCTTCATAAACTTTAGTACATACATATCTTGGTGCATAAATGCCGACTTTATAATTTTTATCATTTGTCGAACTGAAAAAGATCATGTGAATCTGTTCAAAATAAGGTATAATAAATGTATCAATCTGATATGAATAACAATCAAAATCCACTGCAAAGTATATAGTCGTTCCACTTGGTATACCGATTCTCTCGGCTGCTAAAATTGCTGTCTGTG
>QWCH01004617.1_pt1 | contig 12307 bp, 11 predicted proteins | sample 1972671 | NCBI WGS metagenome assembly QWCH01 (sample SAMN09866713, study PRJNA288562) | Human gut metagenome isolate term3_stool, whole genome shotgun sequencing... | isolation source: gut | host: Homo sapiens | place: USA: California | reverse complement strand
TCAGGTGCTTTTTTGCCCTAAAGACGGTCCTCTTTTCAATTACGACCGTCCAAATCGCCATTACGACCGTGCTAATCTTCGCGAGGTGCCGAGTGCACTGCACATTAGCACGGTCGCGGTGGCAAAGAGGACGGTCGTAATGGCTGGGAACGCTCAAAAAAGAGGAAAAAGTCCCTTTTTGAGGTCAAAAAAAGGCATTAACATTTGTTGGGTTTCGGATGTCTTTCGAGCCTGAAAAATGCGTTTTATACAATAAGTTCCCCCTCGGGGGAGTTGAAAGTTTAGAGTTGATACCTCTCTGTTTGATATTGTAATAATTTTTTTTTGTAACTTTTAATAGTCAGTAATACGGAAGACTTATATATTTGTCACCGCCTATTGATAATTATTTTGTGAGAAAATTATTATAAAAATGCGAACTAATCATCTTAATTTACTACTTGTACTCGTACTTGTATTATTTGTGATGAGTACACGCGCAAATGGCGCAGAGAAAAACGTGATGTTGTACACTCCCTACACTCAGATTGCGGTTCCGCCGGGAGAGTCTATCAATTACAGTGTTGACGTCATTAATAACAGTGACGAAGTGAAGAATGCTTCTATCCTTGTGGAAGGAATGCCGCGAGGGTGGAAATATGAGATGAAGGCCGGCGGCTGGACGGTGAGCCAGATATCTGTTCTGCCAGGTGAAAAAAAGAATTTCTCGTTGAAAGTCGATGTTCCGTTTAAGGTCAATAAGGGAACATATCATTTTACCGTGACTGCTCCCGGAGTGGTCGAACTGCCGTTGACGGTGACCGTTTCCGAGCAGGGAACTTACCAGACGGATTTTACGACAAAGCAGCCCAATATGCAGGGCAATTCAAAATCAACCTTTAATTTCAGCGCCACGCTGAAGAACCAGACAGCCGACCAACAACTTTATGCGCTGATGGCGGAAGCTCCGCGAGGATGGAACGTGACGTTCCGGGTGGGTGGCAAGCAGGCCACTTCTGCACAGGTGGAAGCCAATGCGACGGAAAATATCAGTATCGATATAACCCCGTCTGCGACCGTACAGGCCGGCAGTTATAAAATACCGATTCATGCGACAACCAGTTCGACTTCAGCCGATATAGAGCTGGAGGTTGTTATCACCGGTTCTTATGATATAGAACTGACCACCCCACGCGGTCTGTTGAGTACGGATATTACGGCGGGGGATACGAAGCGCATCGATCTGGTGGTGCGTAATAACGGATCTGCCGAGTTGAAGGATGTACAGTTGTCTGCCAGTAAGCCGGTCGATTGGGAAGTGACTTTCGAACCTTCTAAAATAGAGAAAATGACTGCCGGCAGTACAACTAATGTGACGGCGACAATAAAAGCCTCTAAAAAAGCCCTCCCGGGCGATTATGTAACCAAGATGACTGCGAAGACGCCGGAAGTGAATACGACTGCCGAATTCCGAATCTCTGTCCGTACGCCGATGATTTACGGATGGTTAGGAGTTCTGATTATTGTGATCGTACTGGGTGGCGTTTATTATCTGTTCCGTAAATATGGAAGGAGGTAAGCGATGTGCCAGTATGTGATCGAACTTACCGGTTTGACGAAGAAATACGGGAACTTTACTGCTGTGAACGACTTGAACCTGAATATCCGCAAAGGTGAAATATTCGGGTTGCTGGGACCTAACGGGGCGGGAAAGTCGACGACTATCCTGATGATGTTGGGACTGACGGAGCCGACTTCGGGTTCGGTCAATGTGTGTGGCATCAACTCGACAACTCATCCGGTCGATGTCAAGCGGAAAGTCGGCTACCTGCCCGAAGACGTTGGCTTTTATGAGGATATGACAGGCATCGAGAATCTTCTTTATACCGCAGCTTTGAACGGGATCGGTAAGAAGGAGGGACGTGCCAAAGCGGAACAACTGCTCGAACGGGTCGGTTTGGCAAAAGAGGCGGACAAGAAGGCCGGTAAATATTCCAAAGGGATGCGGCAACGCCTCGGACTGGCCGATGTGTTGATCAAGAGCCCGGAAGTGATCATCCTGGACGAACCGACTTCGGGTATCGATCCGGCCGGCGTACAGGAGTTTATGGATCTGATCTTGCAACTGAGCCGGGAAGAGGGATTGACCGTACTATTTTCTTCCCATCATCTGAACCAGGTGCAGCAGGTGTGCGACCGCGTCGGGTTGTTTGGTGGTGGCCGGTTATTGGCGGAAGTCGAGTTGACCGATTTGCACAAGACCGAGCATGGGCTTGACGATATCTATAACCAGTATTTCGGAGGAGGGCACGGCCATGAGTAATACGAATCATCCTTTTTGGGTTATTGTCAATAAGGAAATAACCGATTATGTGAGAAGCTGGCGCTTTATCATCCTGATCGTTATCATTGCGCTGACTTGCATGGGGTCTTTATATACAGCTTTGACAAATATCCGCGAAGCGATAAAGCCGAATGATCCGGACGGGGCTTTCCTGTTCTTGAAACTGTTCACGGTATCGGATGGGACGCTACCTTCGTTTGTCGTGTTTATCAGCTTCTTAGGGCCTTTGTTGGGAATCTCGTTAGGATTCGATGCTATCAACTCGGAACAGAACAAGGGGACGTTGAGCCGTATCCTGTCCCAGCCGATCCATCGGGATTACCTGATTAATGCCAAGTTTGTTGCAGCTCTGATCGTGATTGGCATTATGCTGTTTGTACTGGGTTTTTTAGTGATGGGGTTCGGGTTGATTGCGATCGGGATTCCGCCTACGGCTGAAGAGTTTATGCGGGTTGTCTTCTTCCTGATCGTGAGTCTTTTTTATGTGGCGTTCTGGTTGAACCTGTCAATCTTCTTTTCAATCCGTTTCAAGCAGGCGGCGACTTCGGCGCTGGCATGTGTGGCGATATGGCTGTTTTTTAGCGTATTCTATAATATGATCGTGAATCTGGTAGGGAAGGCGTTGAGCCCTTCGGCTTGGGCTTCCGACTATCAGGTGATTGCCTACCAGCGGTTTATGCTAAATCTGCTGCGTTTTGCCCCGAGCGAATTGTTCAATGAGGCGACCATGACGTTGCTGATGCCTTCGGTGCGCAGCCTTGGTCCGCTGACGATGGAGCAGGTGCATGGTGCAATCCCCAGTCCGCTACCTTTGGGACAGAGCCTTTTGGTTGTCTGGCCTCAGTTGACGGGGCTGGTTGCAGCAACGGTTGTCTGCTTCGGCTTGTCGTATGTCTCGTTTATGAGAAAGGAGGTACGATCCAGGTAAATAATGTGCCAATATGACGAATGTGCTAATATGCCAATGAACAGGTAATTTCCCTAAATTGGCATATTGGCACATTAACATATTGGCATATTATTTTATTCTGTCAATTTGAAACGCAAGCGCAACCGTCCGTCGGCATAGTCGTAGGTGAGCATCTTGAAATGCCCGATTTCGGATGTGTTGCCGACATGTGTACCGATACAGGCACAAACGTCGTAATCGCCGATCCGGACGATACGCAGTGTTTCGCTTGCATCTTCCGGTAATTTACTTAGATCGACAATGGCCCCTGCTTCTGCTTTGGGCATAAACTCTATGGTAACAGGCAGATGCCGGTCGATCACTTCGTTAATACGACGTTCCACCTCTGCCATCATTTCTGCAGTCGGTTCTTCCGCCAACTCATAATCACATTTACTCTTTTTCCTCTCGATATGACTATTCTTCGAGCGCGGACAACCAAACATACGCACCATTGTCTGATTCAAAATATGCTCGGCTGTGTGCATGGGTGGATACTCCGCTTTGTTGTGTTCGTTTAATTGGATTTCTGGTTCCATATTAATTATTTTGATTGATTAAATTGACTACTACTTTGACTATGATATCTTTTTCTTCTGTACGGCTTTCGGCTATCATCAAAGTGAGAGCTACCAATGTATTATCAGCAATCCGTTTTTCTCCATTTTCATGATAGAGTATGCCGTTATTTTCCATGAACCAAAGAAACAGCATAGCAGCAATACGCTTATTTCCATCGCTGAACGAATGATTCTTGGTAACGAGGTATAACAACATAGCAGCCTTCTCTTCAATGCTTGGATAGAGTTCTTTACCTCCAAAAGTCTGATAGATAGTGGAGATGGAACTTTTAAATGACTGGTCTTTCTCATGGGCAAATAGTTTGCTTCCTCCAAACTTTCCTTTTAGACTCATAATGGCTTTCATTGCATTTTCGTAAGTAGCATGGAATTGATTGCTTTGGGTTGTTTGTTCGATAGTGAGTTGCTGATAGTCATATTTATCAAGTGTATCGAGAGCATAAACATAGTCAGTTACTACTGCTAATAGTCCTTTGGATTGTTCGGAAGTCAGTTGTTCTTGGTTCTTAATTGTGTTACTGAGAATATGAATCATGCCTTTCAGCTCATCATACTGTTCTAATTTTATCTTTTGGTTAATGGCATATCCTTTAATAAGATAGTCTTTCAATATCTTGTTCGCCCAAATGCGGAATTGGGTGCCACGTTTAGATTTTACTCGATAACCAACAGATATAATAACATCCAGATTGTAAAGAGCGGCTTCATACTTTTGGTCACCTTCAGAACCCATATGTGCAAATTTTGCACATGTGATATGTTTTTCTAATTCTCCTTCTTTATATATATTATTGATGTGTCGCCCAATGACTGTTCTGTCTTTTTGGAACAAATCTCCCATCTGTGCCTGCGTCAGCCACACAGTGTCTGCTTCCATTTTTACATCTAATTGGATTTTACCATCTTCTGCTTGGTAGATAATAATATTATTTGAAGCTGTGTTTAATTCATCTATATGCATAGGCGGATACTCCGCCTTGTTGTGTTCGTTTAATTGGATTTCTGGTTCCATATTTATTGTAGTTGTTGTAAATGACGAAAAGATATGCTTATGTCGAAAAATATTTTTGTTTTTCCGGTTGGAAGTTTGACGTTGAATACGTCATATTTATTTTCGAGGGTGGCTTGTTGTTGAATGGATTTTGCTTGAAGCGGTTTAAAAATGATTTCATATTCATCCGATACGCATATTACTTTGTATGCTGTTTCTGTACTGGCGCCATTACCTGTTGCTAAAATCGCTTGGATGATTTGTTGATAACGCAGAGAAGTGTTCTCGAGAAATGATTGCAAATCGGGATCTTTCAGTGCTATGCTACATGTCATTGCTTTAATAAGCAGGCTTAAAGAAAGCGGATTCTTTTTGAGTTCTTGCTTAATCAAAGGAAGTGCCGTTGCAAAATCATTTTTTGAGTAGGCTTTATCTATATTCATGTAAAGTGCGAAACTGTTATATTCATCAGTAAAAGGAAATCCATAATAGATTTGGGCTACTTCTTCCTTGGAAAGAGTGGGATCTCCTTGCTCAAAGCGTGTGAGTAAAAGATCGTATTCGATACGTTCATCTTTGACAAATCGCTCCATTTCAGCATAATCGATTTGCATAAATTCATTTTGAGCAAAAGCAGTAAAAGTGTTGGTAATAAAGAATAGTATTACTCCCGTTAAAATTCTTGCCATGACCTTATTGTTTAAAATCGTTTTTCAGTAAACTGTATATATTGATATCCGTATATTCTCCCGACAGCAACAATTCCCCTTCCCGTTCCGTTCCTTCAAGGGTAAATCCTAAGCGTTTGGGGATGGCGTTGCTGGGATGGTTGTCGACGGCACAGCGGATTTGGATGCGATTGATATTTCGCTCATGAAAAGCCCACTGGCAGAGGAAACGGACTGCGTTTGTCACAATCCCTTTGCCGCGATAGGCGGGGAGCAGCCAATAACCGATTTCGGTACGGTGATTAGATGGATCGGAGAAATGGAAACCTGCTAATCCGCAGATATCTGTATCATGTTCCAGGATAAATACCGGATCACGTTTTTCATAAGGGGTCGCCAGTATAGGATGCAGAAATTGCTGTTCATCGGCTACGCTCTGAAGACTGTCCACAAACGGGAGCCAAGTGCGAAGATCATCCCGATTCTTGTCGATCGCCTCGAAAATGATGCCGGCATCTTCATAAGTCGCTTCCCGGATTGTGTAGTCGGGAACTCCGATCGGGTTGGAATGGGGACGGAGTGTTTTCTCGAAAGCTTTTCGGGCACTGTTGTTCCGGTAATACACTTCCCCACAATAGTTGAAATCCAGTGAGTCAATCAACCGGAGCATATAAGCATTGTCATATTTCGTGTCGACACGGAAATTGTAGATCCCTTTTCGGCGGCTGACTTCTTCGGCCTGCAACATGAACTGTTTCGCCATGCCTTGCCGTTTCATCTCGTCGGCAACGGCAAGCCGGTGAACGATGAGATACGGCAAATCGTTCGACCATTTATCTTTTATCTGCTCGTACACAGGTTCGCCGTCAAAAGATACGACACCATAAGCTACAACCCGGTTTTCCCGGCAGATCACATATCCGTTTCCGTCCCGGATATCTTGCCGGATATTTTCGATGGACGGGTAATTTTCATCCCATTGCTGGCTGCCGAGCCGGCGCATTTGCGCTTTCGCCTGTTCGATGATTTGCCATATCCGTTCTGTATCTGTTTCTTCTGCTTTACGAAAGATGTTGGGGTTGTCTGAATATTCCATTAAGTCTCTGATTTTTGTTCTTTATGAACATCAAAGATACTCTTATTTTTCTTTTTCTCAATACCTTTTGTCAATATGTTAAAATGAGAAATAGAATTCAGTTTTTATAAACATTTGCTATTCTTAACCCAGTAATCGGAATCAAAACAGTTTAATTTTTGTTATAAAGATAAATTTAAGTCTGAAACGGTCTAAACAATTTATTAGGTATGATACGAAAACTATTGATTCGGGATCTGACTCTTCGGGATGGTCAGCAATCTGCTTTTGCGACGCGGATGTCACAGGAGCAAATAGACAGAGTGCTTCCTTTTTATCGGAAAGCCGGTTTTTATGCGATGGAAGTGTGGGGAGGCGCAGTGCCTGATTCTGTTATGCGTTATTTGGGAGAAGATCCTTGGGAACGGTTGGAGAAAATAAAAGCGGCCGTCGGTAATGCCTCTAAGTTGGCAGCTCTTTCACGTGGGCGTAACTTGTTCGGTTATGATCCTTATCCGGATAAGATAATCAAAGGATTTTGCCGTAATTCCATTGAGTCCGGATTGGATATTATGCGTATATTTGATGCTCTGAATGATGTGGAAAACATCAAGTCGACAGTAAAATATGTAAAGCGTTTTGGAGGGATAGCCGATTGTGCTGTCTGCTACACGATCGATCCGCATCATTCGGCTGTAGAAAGGATCAAGGCTGCTTTGCATGGACATGCTCTGCACAAGCCGGTTTTCACGAATGAATATTTCCTCGACAAGGCACTTCAGATGGAGGCTTTAGGGGCAGATATGATTACGATCAAGGATATGAGCGGTCTGCTTCCTCCTGAGAGAAGTGCGGAGATTGTGCGGCTATTTAAAAAACACCTGAAAGTTCCGGTTGATTTCCATACTCACTGTACGCCCGGTTATGGCCTGGCCTCCGTTCTGGCGGCTATCGTCAACGGGGTGGATATTGTCGATACCAATATCTGGTATTTTGCCGGCGGAACGGCAGCTCCGGCTGTTGAACTGGTATATGTGTTTTGTAAGAAAATGGGGATTGAGCTGGATATTAATATGGAAGTGATTACGAAGATCAACGCCCATTTGCTGGATATCCGCAAGGAACTGTCTTCTTTCGATATGGCAAAACAATTGCCGAAACCGTTTAATCCGTTGACGGATAAAATTCCGACGGAAGTAGACCGTTTCTTTAATGATGCGATCGAGGCGGCGCGGAAGGATAAAGAGGACGATTTGCTTATATTCTGCCATGCGATAGAAGAATATTTCGGTTTCCCCGAGCCGAATGAATTGGTGAAGAAAGCCCAGATACCGGGAGGGATGTACACGAATATGGTCGCTCAATTGAAACAGCTGGGCCAGTTGGATTTACTGGAAAAAGCAATGTCATTGATCCCCCAGGTGCGTATGGATGCCGGTTTGCCGCCTTTGGTGACACCGACCAGCCAAATTATCGCGGCACAAGCTGTTTCATGTGCACAGGACCAGTTGAATGGACGTCCGTTTTATAGCCATCCTTCCAATCAGTTTATAGCCTTAGTCAAAGGGGAATATGGAAAGACGCCTGTTCCTGTCGATCCGGAGTTCCGGTTGATGATTACAGGGTCGAGAGACGAGGTTCCTTATGATCCTTCGGATTATGAGATGCAGGAGAATCCTGTGATAGAAGAAATCGGTGTCCAGTTGGCGGAAAATGAAAAAGAGGTTTTGCTTTTGGAACTTTTCCCGATGATGGCACATCACTTTCTGGCAAAAAAGAAACAGAAACGGGCGTATACTACTTTTCCTCCGGTCGGATGACCGGGGAAAACTTTTTTTGTCTTACATTTGTCTGCCGGATGTAAGCCCGATAGGATATGAGAGAGAGGTGGAGGATAATTTTGTTTTTACTTTTTACTGCAAATATAGCTTTTGCGGACAATAACCTCGACTCAATATTGATCCGTCTGGATCAGACAATCCTCCGGCATGAGATATATAAGAACGCAAGGGAAGCCCGTATCCGTGTCCTGAAGGAAAAAACAGTAAATGCCGAGCCTGTCTCTCTTGCCGCTTATCAGTTGAATGATAGTATTTTCCGGGAATATAAATCCTATATGTGTGATTCTGCGGTTCATTATCTGAATAAAAACGTCGAGATTGCCCGTAAGCTTCATGACCGTGAACGGGAATATAAAAGTATATTTCTTTTATCTTCATTGCTTGCTACTGCCGGCATGTACCAGGAAGCTGTCGATATGTTGGGAGATATCCGGCGGGAGCAGTTACCCTCCTCCCTTATTCAGGATTATTACGTTTGTAAGGAACATGTTTACAGGGAAATATCGGGGAACTCCCGTGAACCGAAAAGTAAACGCCGTTATGGGAATTTGTCTCTGGCTTACCGCGATTCCTTATTAAGGATATTGCCGGAAGGTGTAGACAAGCGGATTGAGTTGCAAGAACTTGCTTTACGTGCAGACGGACGTATGGAAGATGCTTGCCGGATAAACGATGCCAGGCTGGCAAGAGTGCCTTTCGGCTCTCCGGAGTATGCACTGACCTCTTATCAACGTGCCATGATCTATCGTCAGGAGGGGAATCGGGAGAAAGAGAAACTCTATTTGGCTCTGTCATCTCTGTCGGACGTGCAATCTGCCATCACAGATCATGCTTCTCTGTGGATGCTGGCCGATTTATTGCTCAAGGATGGTGATATAGAACGTGCTTATCACTATATCCGTTTTTCCTGGGATGAGACAAACCGGTTCCGGGCCCGTTCGAGAAGTTGGCAGAGCGCTGATATCCTTTCGCTGATCGACAAGAACTATCAGGCAACGATCGAGAAAAAGAACCGGATGCTGGTGACTTACCTGGCTCTGATCAGCTTGCTGACCTTGTTACTGATTTCAGCCATTATTTATATTTATCGGCAGATGAAACGCCTGGCGGAAGCCCGGAATCATTTGCAGGAAACAAATGGGCAGTTAAAGGTTTTGAATGGGGAGCTGCATCAGATGAACGCACGTTTGCAGTCGGCCAACCAGCAACTTTCCGAATCCAACCAGATTAAAGAGGAATATATCGGACGTTTCATAAAGCTATGTTCTACTTATATCGATAAGCTGGATGGTTACCGCCGGATGGTTAATAAGAAAGTCTGTGCCGGACAGATAGAGGAGCTTGCTAAAATTACCCGTTCTTCTAATGCGCTGAACGCGGAACTGGGTGAATTGTATAAGAATTTTGATACGGCATTCCTTCATTTGTTCCCTAACTTTGTGGCGCAGTTTAATGCGCTTTTGCAGGAAGACGAACAGATCGTATTGAAGAGGGATGAGTTGTTGAACACGGAACTCCGTATTTTTGCATTGATTCGTTTAGGCATTAATGATAGTTCCCAGATTGCAGAATTCCTTCGTTATTCGGTTAACACGATCTACAACTACCGGGCGAAGGTAAAAAACAAAGCCTGTGTTTCCCGGGATGATTTTGAGAATTTGGTGCGTGAAATACATTAATCCTTTCACTGCTAATCCACTTTTTTAGCAATATTGTTTTGAGTTATTATGCTGTAATATAGTGTATTAATGTTTTTGTTTGTCCACTTATTTGTTCACTGATCCTGTTTTGTCTTTTCTTTCTGCTTAATTTTGAATCACACAAAAAGTAATACGCATGGAGAAGAACATAGGGGAGTTTCTATCCCGCAAAAGTACGGAGATAATCACTATAATTGCCTGTATCGGTTTAGTTGTTACTCTGATTCTTGCTGCCGGAACGATTCGAATTGAGCAGGAGAAGGCGTGTATTGTGTCACATAAATAAAGAAAGTGTTTTTGGTATTCTCTTATATATAAATACCCGGTTTAATGTTTTTAGGGTACGCTGTTTGTGATAATCCCCGAACTTTCTAAAATGAAAGTGGCGGGGATTCTTTTTTTCTTATTACTTTTGCCGTTGAAACAGGTTTCATTATCCTTTTCAGGATAAGGATTAAAAGGGAACCGGGTGGGAATCCCGGACAGACCACGCGTTCCCGTGGGGTAGGATAAGACTTGTCGGCAAGAAATAAAATAAATTGAATATGAAAAAGTGTCTGGTAGGATGTTGCCTGCTTCTGTCGTTATTGGTTGTATCATCGTGCACAACCAATAACAACCGGCAGACTGAAAAGGAAGAAGTAGCCGAACAAAATGCGTATTCTGCTACCGTCCGTATTGTGCCGGAATATGCCCGTGGTTTTAGTGTATCTTACAATGACGGATATGTTTTGTTGGATATTCAGGACCCGCAGAATGAGGAAAGTACAACTTTTCATTATGCACTTGTCAAGAGAGGGACTAAGCCGGCGGGTATCCCTGAATCATATACGGTGATCGAGACGCCTATCCGGAGTGTTATTTGTATGACATCCCTTCAGCTATCCAACTTTATTAAAATGGATGCCTTAGATAAAGTTGTGGGAATTACCAGCACGCGGCATCTGTTTAACAAAAAAATGAATGAACGGTTGGAGAGCGGGAAGACTGCCAAGATCGGTATAGAAGGAAATTTCGACAATGAAGTGATCATGAGCATGAATCCGGACTTGATTCTCGTTTCACCTTTTAAGCGGGGTGGATATGAAACCTTGAAAGACGTCGGTATTCCACTGATTCCCCACTTGGGATATAAGGAGATGACGCCGTTAGGACAGGCGGAATGGGTGAAGTTCGTAGGTCTGTTGCTGGGTGAAGAACAGAAGGCGAATGAAGCCTTCTCGACCATAGCAATGCGGTATAATGAATTGAAAGCATTGACGGCGGAAGGAAAGGTAAAGAGACGTCCGGTCGTTCTGAGCGGTGAGATGAGAGGGGGAAACTGGTATGCCGTGGGAGGCGAGAGTTTCCTGGCACAGCTTTTTAAGGATGCCGGAGCCGATTATTTCCTGAAGGACGACAAACGATCGGGAGGTGTGATACTCGACTTCGAGACTGTCTATAACCAGGGTGACGAGGCCGACTACTGGCGCATCGTGAACAGCTATCCGGGCACATTCAGCTATAAAGCCCTGCAAGACCAGGACCCGCGCTATGCAGATTTCCGGGCTTTCAAGGAAAAAGGCATCATCTATTGCAATATGAAAGATACTCCTTTTTACGAAAGCATGCCGACCGAGCCGGAAGTTGTATTGGCCGACCTGCTGCATATCTTCCATCCGGACCTGTTGCCCGGCCATACGCCTGTTTATTACGCACTACTAAAATAAGCTACGTTGATGAGACACTCTACTACTTTTCTGATGTTGCTGATCGTGGCGTCTATCCTTGTTTTGATGTTCCTCAATCTGGTGTTGGGATCGGTATCTATTCCGTTGAAGTCCGTTTGGAATATCGTATGCGGAATAGGAGAGGAACCGGTGACCTGGCAGAATATTGTCTGGAAATCTCGCCTTCCGCAAGCCTTGACGGCATTGGTGGCAGGAGCTGGTCTGGCGATAAGCGGTTTGCAGATGCAGACGGTTTTCCGGAATCCGCTGGCTGGGCCGTCCGTGTTGGGCATCAGTTCCGGTGCCAGTATGGGGGTTGCCTTTGTGGTGCTGTTGAGCGGAAGCCTGGGCGGTGTGGCGCTTAGCAAATTGGGGTTTATGGGAGAGATTGCCCTTTCTATTGCGGCGGTGATCGGTTCGTTGTCGGTGATGGCGTTGATTGTCTATGTTTCGCAAAAGGTAAAAGGGAA
>QWCH01004602.1_pt1 | contig 12345 bp, 7 predicted proteins | sample 1972671 | NCBI WGS metagenome assembly QWCH01 (sample SAMN09866713, study PRJNA288562) | Human gut metagenome isolate term3_stool, whole genome shotgun sequencing... | isolation source: gut | host: Homo sapiens | place: USA: California | reverse complement strand
TCCCGGTATTCCATAGCATCTTCGTAGCGCATTTCCTCCGAAGCTTTCTGCATTTTTTCCATCAGCTCACTAATGGCGTCCTGAAAATCTCCATTCAGAAATTTGATCACCTTATTGATATTGTTCCGGTATTCTTCCTGGCTGATATACCCCTGGCAGGGTGCCTTGCACTGTTTCATATGATAGTACAGACAGGGCCGGTCCTTTCCGGTATCTCTCGGAAGACTGCGGTTGCAGGAGCGTACCTGATACAGCTTCCGCACCAGTTCGATCACGTCCTTTACTGCTCCGCCGCTTGTATAGGGACCAAAATATCTTGCCTTGTCCTTTTTCATTCTCCTGGCAAAAAGCACTCTCGGGTATGGCTCATGAACTGTCACCTTAATAAACGGATAGCTCTTGTCATCTTTGAGCATGGTATTATATTTTGGACGATGCTCCTTGATAAGATTACACTCCAGCACAAGGGCTTCCAGTTCAGAATCCGTAATAATGTACTCAAATCTGGTAATATGTGTAACCATCCGTTCAATCTTGGCACCTTTATTACGACTGCTCTGAAAATACTGGCGCACACGATTCTTCAGACTGATGGCTTTTCCCACATAGATGATCTCGTCTTTCTCGCCATGCATGATATAAACTCCCGGTTTTGCCGGAAGCTTCTTTAATTCTTCCTCGATTATGAACATACTTTATTCTCCTGTTTTGCTATTACAGTAATAAGAAAACCGGGATTTCTCCCGGTTTTCTTATGATCTGTTTTATGCCTGTGATCCCGGCTTTTCTTCTGTTTCTGCATGATCGCTATCTGTTGCCTGAGCAGATTCTTCTGTTTTCTCCGGTGCCTGCATATCCTCTGTCAGTTCCTGTCCGGGTATCTCCGGTCTGAACTGAACCGATTCTGTACTTTTTGCAGCCTCGTTATTTTCCGCAATCATTTCAATATCCTGCTTATTGGACACTTCTTTTTCATCCTCGGAAAGTACCAGATCATCCAGATTCTCCGGGATATCCAGGCCCTGCTGAACTGCACGGAGGATCTTCATGAACTCTTTACCTGTAATGGTTTCCTTGCGGATCAGATATTCCGCGATCTTATCCATCTCTGTTCTGTGACTTCCAAGGATCCTCTTGGCTTCCTCATAGGAATGGTGGAGAAGCTTCATCACCTCATGATCGATCTCTGTTGCGGTATCATCACCACAGTTTAAAACTGCTCTTCCGCTGAGATACTGATTCTCCTGTGTAGCAAGTCCCATCAGTCCGAACTTCTCAGACATACCATACTGTGTGATCATGGCTCTGGCCACCTTGGTAGCCTGCTCAATATCATTGGCAGCACCTGTAGTGACTGTGTCAAAAACGATCTCCTCAGCAGCACGTCCGCCAAGATAGCCTACCAGCATAGCTTTCAGTTCTTTCTTGGTGTTGAGATATTTTTCTTCCTCAGGTACCTGCATAACGTAACCCAGTGCTCCCATGGTACGGGGTACGATGGTGATCTTCTGTACAGGCTCCGCATCCTTCTGGAGTGCATTTACCAGTGCGTGTCCGACTTCATGGTAGGATACGATCCGACGTTCCTGTTTGCTTAAGATACGGTCCTTCTTCTCTTTTCCCACCAGGACTACCTCTACGGATTCCTCCAGGTCCTTCTGTGATACAGCTTTACGTCCCTTCTTGACTGCAAGGATCGCAGCCTCATTGATCATATTAGCAAGATCAGAGCCTACCGCACCAGAAGTTGCAAGTGCAATAGCTTCAAAATCAACGGTGTCATCCAGAAGTACGTTCTTGGCATGTACCTTCAAGATATCCACCCTTCCTTTAAGATCCGGTCTGTCAACGATCACACGTCTGTCAAAACGTCCCGGACGGAGAAGAGCCGGATCAAGAACCTCCGGTCTGTTGGTCGCAGCAAGGATCAGAAGTCCCTTGGATGTATCAAAGCCATCCATCTCCGCAAGCAGCTGGTTCAATGTCTGCTCACGCTCATCATTTCCGCCGCCATAGCGGGAATCACGGCTTTTACCAATGGCATCGATCTCATCGATAAATACGATACACGGAGCATTCTTCTTGGCTTCCTCGAAAAGGTCACGGACACGTGAGGCACCCACGCCCACAAACATCTCCACAAATTCCGAGCCGGAAAGAGAGAAGAACGGTACCTGCGCTTCACCTGCAACTGCCTTGGCAAGTAATGTCTTACCGGTTCCCGGAGGGCCTACAAGAAGTGCGCCCTTAGGCAGCTTGGCTCCGATGGCTGTGTATTTTCCGGGGTTGTGAAGAAAATCCACAACTTCCTGGAGAGATTCCTTGGCTTCATCCTGACCTGCCACATCCTTAAAGGAAACGCCCGTTTCCTGCTGCACATATGCCTTGGCTTTGCTCTTGCCTACGCCCATGCCCATGATCCCGCCGCCTTTGTTCATGCGGCGCATGGAGAACATCAGAAGTCCGAACAGAAGCAGTGTCGGCAGAACCACGCTCAGGATCATTGCAACAAATTCACCAAAAACATCCGGCGGATCGGTCTCAAACTTGATTCCCTTTCCTTCCAGTCTCTTGGTAAGTGCTGTACTGTCTTCGGTCTTCGTGGTGTAATAGCTCATATCCTCGTACTTGGAATTCTTTTTCTTGGGTACGATCGTCAATGTACTGGACTGGATCGTTACTTCCTTAACCTGGTCCTTATCCACCATATCGATAAATTTATCATAGGAGATCTCACTGCTGTTATCCTTCAGCATATTGGTAAACAACGCGAAGCACACCAGTGTGACCAGGAGGCATATCAGAAAAGCCAGAATCGACTGATGATTTTTACCTGATCCCTGCCTGGGATCTTTGTTGTCAGGTCGCTTCCCGTCCTGATCATTATTCAGTTGATTATTCATTTTTTTCCTCCTCTTGTCATTTCTTTATTATAAAGAGAAAAACCATATAAATCAACTGCGAGATTACAAAAATACCATCGAAAAAACACCGCATTGGATATTGCCAGTGAACGTAAAGTTGTAGTATACTGTTCCCAGTGATTTGGAAAATTAAAGAGGAGAGGAAATCAGACAAATGAAAATAGGTTTTGATAATGACAAATATCTGAAAATGCAGTCAGAACACATCCGTGAAAGAATCGGTCAGTTCGGCAACAAACTTTATCTTGAATTCGGCGGCAAACTGTTTGACGACTACCATGCATCCCGTGTTCTTCCGGGTTTTGAACCGGACAGCAAGCTCCGTATGCTGATGCAGCTTTCTGATCAGGCGGAGATCGTTATTGTTATCAGTGCCAATGACATTGACAAGAATAAAGTACGTGGCGATCTTGGGATCACCTATGACGAAGATGTTCTCCGTCTTATGGATGAGTTTACAAGCCGTGGCCTGTACGTGGGAAGCGTATGCATCACACAGTACTCCGGTCAGGAAAGCGCCGATCTCTTCAAAAAACGTCTGGAGAAACTGGGAATCCGTGTCTACAAGCTTTACCTGATCCCCGGCTATCCAAGCAACACTTCCTTTATTGTAAGTGACGAGGGTTATGGAAAGAATGATTATATTGAAACTACCAGACCTCTAGTCGTGATCACAGCACCGGGACCAGGAAGTGGAAAGATGGCAACCTGCCTTTCCCAGCTTTACCACGAATACAAACGAGGAGTAAAAGCCGGCTATGCAAAATTTGAGACCTTCCCAATCTGGAACCTTCCTCTGAAACATCCGGTAAACCTTGCCTACGAAGCTGCCACTGCAGATCTGAACGATGTCAACATGATCGACCCGTTCCATCTGGAGGCTTACGGCAAAACTACCGTCAACTACAACCGTGACGTAGAAGTTTTCCCTGTTGTACAGGCCATGTTTGAGAAGATCATGGGCAGCTGCCCTTATAAATCTCCGACAGATATGGGGGTCAACATGGCAGGTAACTGCATCGTTGACGATGAAGTATGCCAGGAGGCTTCCCGCCAGGAGATCATCCGCCGTTATTATAAGAGCATGAACGCTCTGGTTTCCGGCTCCGGCACAGAGAATGAGGTACGTAAGATCGAGCTTCTTCTCCAGCAGGCTCATGCAGAGATCACTGACCGTAAGGTTGTTCCGGCTGCCCTCGAAAAAGAAAAAGCAACCAATGGCCCTGCCGCCGCTATGGAACTTCCTGACGGAAAGATCGTATGCGGAAAAACCTCCGATCTTCTCGGCGCATCCGCTGCTCTTCTTCTCAATGCCCTGAAAGAGCTGGCAGGAATCGATCACGAGCTTCATGTGATCTCCCCGGATGCCATCCATCCGATCCAGCAGCTGAAGACCAAATATCTGGGAAGCAGAAATCCACGTCTTCACATTGATGAGATCCTGATCGCCCTTTCCATGAGTGCCGCAACCAGCGATGCCGCACGCCTTGCCCTGGAACAGATCCCGAATCTCCGTGGATGCCAGGCTCATACTTCCGTAATGCTTTCCGATGTGGATGTGATCAGCTTCCGTAAGCTTGGTATTGAGCTTACCTGCGAGGCTAAGGCTGAGAAAAAGAAAGAATATCAGAAAGTCTGATCTTATAAACACCAAAATCCCCTGTGCCGGATCTACGTACAAACGCCGAACCGTACAGGGGATTTTTTTGAGGGAATCTATAATCAATCAACTTGCCGATATTTTCCTATTTAATTCATCCTATCTTTCTGATAGACAATACCACCTGTTGTAAATTTCACAACACTTCCGTTTTCGACCATATGAAAATAAGGTTCGTCTTTCTGTTCTCCTGAAAATATTTTCTCAATTCCGTCACAATATATATTTATAATTTCCGGAGATAACGCATACTTTTTATAACAGTCTTTTTCTTTTTCGCAGACATGAGCAGGAAAAACGCTGCTTACTTTTTTTCTGATTTTCTTCAATTTTAAAAGGCTTTCATAGTATACACGCAAAGAAGCAGATGGGGCAAGCGGACTTTTTCCAGGATTCAAATGTCCCCACACTTCCCAGGTGAGCATGATATCTCCTGTAAAAAGCCATCCTTTCTTCTCCTCAAACAATGCAATACACCCCAGGGTATGACTGGGAACTTCCAGAACTTTAAGTTTTTTATCTCCCAGATCAAAGATATCCCCATCCCTGACTGTACAGATTTTTCTTGCCGGTCCGGGATTCCACATTTCAAACGAAAATCCCTCTTTTTCAGGAATTTCAAAGAACATGAGCTCAGACATTTCTCTCAGCTCCTGGTCTACGATCTGATGGGAAAAAGGTTCGTCATACCTTCCCACACATACTTCTTCAAATTGATAATTTCCTGAATTATGATCCACATGAGCATGAGTATTTACAACAATCAGAGATTTTTCTCCACAAAGTTTCAAAACTTCTTCTTTTAAATCGGTAAGTCCCAGTCCCGTATCCAGAAGAAGAGCTCTTTCTGTTCCATTTATCACATACATAACCGTCTTATCTATTTCATTGATCGCCCACAGATCTTTTTCCAACGGAATGATCCTGAATAACTGCATCTTCATTCCTCCTTTATTTTACAGCTCCCATTGTCAGTCCGCTTGTAATATATTTTTGTGCACAGATGTAAAGGATAATTGTGGGAATAATACACAAGGTAAGTCCTGCAATAAACAGATTCCACTGTGTGCTGGTAGCACTTCTGAACATGAAAAGATTTACCGTCAGCGGTCTCAGTTCACTGTCTCCAATGAGAATACTGGGAAGCAGAAAGTCATTCCAGGACCACATAAAAAACAATACACCAATGGTAACCGTTGCTGGTTTAACAAGTGGAAATACGATCTGCGTCATAATTCGAAAAACTCCACATCCATCTATTGCGGCTGCTTCTTCCAGCTCCCGAGGTACATTTTTCAAAAATCCCGTAAACGTCAGAATTCCAAACGCACAGAAGAATCCAATATCAAGAATGATAATTCCTCCAAGAGAATTGGTAAGATTGGTATTTGTAGCAAGTACAGAAATGGGAATCATAACTGCATGAAACGGCACGATCTGTCCGAAAACAAAATACAGATACAGATTCTGTGAGATTTTCCCACGAAGATGTGAGATTCCGAAAGCACCGGCAAACGATACGAACAGCCCTCCCAGCATAGCTCCCAATGTAATCACAACAGAATTTTTTAATGCAACTAAAAAATTCATGCTTTCCATGGCATTTTTAAAATTATCAAGATATAAAGACTTTGGTAATGCCAGAAAATCAGCCGCAATTTCCGGACTTGTTTTAATTGAATTCATAACGATCCACAATACCGGTAAAATAAAAATAAAGCCTAATATAAACATTGCTGCGGTACCTGCAATTTTCTTTTTCCATGTCATTATGACTGCACCTCTCTTTTTCTAGTAATATTAAGCTGAATCAAGGAAATTGCTGCTATGATCAAAAACAGGATCACCGATTTCGCACAGCCATACCCCATATTAAAAGTTCCAAATGCGTCATCATAAATATTCATGGCGATCGTCTGTGTTGTTTTTGAAGGTCCGCCGCCGGTTAAAGCGTAGTTAATATCAAATGCTTTAAATGCATTTGCAATAGATACAAACAGATTGATCGTAATCGTTGGCATCAGAAGCGGAAGCTGGATTTTTATAATACGATTCAGTCCCACACATCCGTCAATGCATGCCGCTTCCATCACATCAAGAGGAATCGACTGCAAACCTGTGATGTAAAGGATCATCAAAAATCCCAGGCCCTGCCACACGGTAACCACTGATACCGCCGCAAATGCTGCCGTTGAACTCCCGAACCAGCTAAACCCTGTTACTGCTTCCGAATGTAAAAGTTCTCCAATTATTGGCGTTACTTTCTGAAAAATAAATGTCCACGCCAGGGCGATCATAACTCCACTGATAATATTCGGAATAAAAAAGAACGCCCGGATCACTGGCTTACCGAAAATATGTGTATTCAACGCCAGAGCTATAAAAAAAGCCAGTACATTGGTCAGAACAATCGTAACCACTGCAAGTTTAAACGTCAAAAACATAGATTGTATAAAATCTCTATCATGAACCAAATCGACAAAGTTTTTTATTCCGATCCAGTTATGCGTTCCTTTGATCAGATTCCAACTGAAAAACGAATTCGGGATCGTTCCAAAAATTAACGGTCCTGCCAGCGCAAAAGTATAAATACACAGTGCCGGCAGCACAAGAAGGAAATAATATTTTTTCTGTTTTCTGTATAAAATGTCCGACATGTTTCCTACCCCCGTATATAGCAGGCGGACTTTTAAAAGTCCGCCTGTTTTCCTGTGTGTTTATTCTTCTGCAAGCTTTTTAAATCCTTCATCAAGCGCATCCAGTGTCTGATCTTCATCGGTTATTCCTGCAAAATACCCCTGGACATCATCGCCCAGAACATCGCTTGCTCCGCTTGGAAGCTGATTCCACAAAGTACTTCTGACCTTTCCTGCATCCATATACGCTTTCAGATCTTTATAATAATCCTTACTTGCAATTTCATCATCTGCTTCAATGTCCATGCAAGCCATAAAGCCGCCGTAGCTGTTGGTCACTGTTTTCAGCCAGTCCCCGCCATCTCCGATATAATCAAGCACTTCCAGGGCTTCATCCAAGTGTTCCCCGTTTGCGTTGGCCACGATCGCATCTGTTGCACATGCCACAACTTCTGCATCATCTGCGTTATCACTTACTGGAACTGCAAAAAATCCGATGGGAAGATCCTGTGTTACACTTCCTACAGAAATCGTTGCCGCATCTGAAAGAAAGATCATTGCTGCTTCCTGGTTTGCAAATGCATAAAATCCTGTGGCCGCATCCGAATCCATATAATTCTGTCCGGAATTTTCTTTCATAAGATCCATAAAATCAAAGACTCTGTCTACGCCATCCACCTTAAAGCTTCCTTCTCCCTTATTCATGGAATCCAGCCAGCTGTCGATCTTATCTTTTCCACCAAGTACTCCTCCGAATAAGGAGCAGAATTCCTGACTTACTGTCCAGTTATCTTTATAAATAGCGGTAAATGGTGTAATATTCGCAGCCTGAAGTTTTTCACAGACTGCTTTCATCTCATCAAAAGTTTCCGGCACTTTTTCAATTCCTGCTTTTTTAAAAAGATCTTTATTATAAAGTACACCCCACCATTCATACATCTGTGGAAATCCCCACACTTTGCCATCATAAGTAACTGCTTCTTTTGCATTGTCATAAAGTTTGTCCACAAACTCATGATCGCTTACGTCTGCCAGCAGCCCGTTCTGTGCAAAATCATATACCTGAGAATAAGAACTTACTTCAAAAAGATCCGGCAGATCTTTTGCCGCTGTCTTTGCTCCAAGATACTGGTTATAATCTCCGGACTGCATCTCCACAGATAATTTTATATTATCATGAGTCTGATTAAACCCTTCCGCTGCTTTATTGTAAATATCCGCAGCTCCGGAAGTCCACACTGCCATCTTGATCTCAACTACATCGTCTACATTTTTCAGATTACTTTTTGCGTAAACCGGCATCACTGTTCCAACAAGCCCCATTGCCATGAGCGCTGCCATTGCGCACGCTGTCACCTTTCTTCTCTTCATTTGTAAACCCTCCGTTCTTTTTTGATGAACTCATTATATTATAATTTTTAATATCAAAACAGTGCACACTTCTTGACATTATGTGTCACTTTTCATAATATGTATTGGTTTTTTTTACTCATCATTATATAATAATACCGAAAGGAGGGGTAAGAATTGTTTTCTATTACTGCAAAATTTAAAGAACACTCTATAAAATTTCGAATTCTTGTCATCGTTCTTCCAGTTGTGATTCTCAGTTATATCATTTTATTATCTTCTTTTTATATGATTTATGTAAAAGAATCCCGTAACAATATTCTTCTGGAACATGAAGAGAATACTCTGTCTATCGCAAAAAATACAGCCAGTTATTTTTCCTCACTGAACTCCAACATTGATCTGCTGCTTTACGGAACAGAAATTCAGTCTCTGATCCATTCCTATGCAGATAAAAAGCTCAGTCCGGAAGAAGTTCAGTCCCAGTGTAACACCCTTTTCTCCACATATCTTTTAGGTGCTCAGTCTAAAATTCAACGGGTTTATATTGTTCTGACCGATAATGGGATCATTTCCAATCAGACTATTTATAATTCCACCCTGGAACAACAGGAGCAAAAACTGGAGCAGCTCAGTGAGTATCTAAAACAACCAAAGGGAACTCTCTGTTATTACTATTCTCCAAAGGAACCTTATACCATCACTGCTGCCAAAAATATTTTTGACATTCAGAAACCGGAAAAGAAGATCGGTATTTTACTGACTGAGATCAATATCCGGTTTATGGAGGATATGATCACGGAGCATCAGGATTCTGAATATAGTTATTATTCCCTTTTTCAAAATAGTGACCTGGTATATACAACTTCCCCCTACGCCCCATCCGTCACAGCCAGCATGAATATGAATTATCACTCCCACAGGGGGAACAATAATTTTTATGCCATCCGCTATTCTGTAAACGATTTCCTGCAAATCGGAGGGCTTCTCAACACAACCGGCGCATTTCATTCGATCAATCGTGTATGGCGTCAGCTACTGGTTATTTCCATATTTTTTCTCTTGATACTGGTTTTCGCTGTTATTCAGATTTCAAGAACCATATCCCAGGAATTTCAGGTTTTTATCACTAAGTTAAAACAAACTTCTGTTGCCGATGAAACCGCCCTGATCCACACAGTTTCCAGCAACGAATTTTCTGAGCTGACAAAGGAATACAACCATATGCTCCTGCGCCTTCAGGAATCCGGAAAGAAAATCACAGAACAGCAGATTCTTCTGAAAAACGCAGAGCTGAAAACGCTTCAGGCACAGATCAACCCACATTTTCTTTACAATACCCTGGACTGTATCTCAAGCCTGGCATCTCTTGGAAAAACAGCGCAAATCACAGATATCGTTCCAAAACTGGCTGATATCATGCGAATGAGCATCAAAGGCCCTGATCTTCTTCCTATTTCAGAAGATCTTAATTACGTAAGAGAATATTTGGATATTCAGAAAATGCGTTTCCAGGATCGGCTTCTTTTTCTGATCGAATGTAACGATCCCATGGAAGATCTGTATATCCCAAAACTGATCATACAGCCGGTCGTTGAAAACGCTATCATACATGGTATCAGTGAATCTGTGGAAAATGGCTTTCTTTCTATTCAATTATTTACTTTTAAAGACGATGTACTGATCAAAGTCTATAACACCGGCCCCCTGTTTTCTCACCAGGTAATTGAAAAGATTCACTCTGTATCACAAACTTCTTTTTCCGACCAGAAAAGCATTGGGCTTATAAATATTCAGATGCGGCTACGGTCCCAATTCGGAAATTCCTATGGACTGCTTCTTGAAAATATGGAAGACCGTACTTCTGTATGTGTTACGATCCGTATTCCACAAATACATCAAAGGGAGGACCTGACAAAATGAAAATTCTGATCGTTGATGATGAAAAGATCATCCTGGAAAAACTTAAAATGTATATTTCACAGATTTTTACAGAAAAAGAGAATATTTTTACTTCTGACAATGCAGCAAAAGCACTGGAGATCATATCCTCCCGGCAACCAGATATCATTCTTACGGATATCCGTATGCCTGGAAAAGACGGCCTGTATATTTCTTCTTTCGTGCATAATAATTTTCCAGATAAGATCGTAATACTGATTACCGGTTTTTCTGATTTCAAGTATGCACAGACAGCGATTAAAAACCATGTTTTCGATTATATCCTAAAACCAGTAGACGAAAACGTCCTGAAAGAATCCGTATTGAAAGCTATACATACTATCACCGAACGGAAAAATCAGGCGATCATGCGCAAAAAATATGAATCCTATCTAAAAGAAAATATCAGAAATCTTCAAAAAGATTTTTTTGAACGGTTACTTTTCAGGAACACCACTTCCCTTTCTTCTTCTTTTCATGAAGAAGTCACCATGCTCCGCCTGGATCATATTAAAAGCTATTACCTTTTATACTGCAAATGTTCTACAACAGTTTCAAAAGATCTGGAAAAAGAATATTACTTTACGCATATCGCCGAACATTATCTTCAGGAACAGATTCCGGGAGCTCTTATTTTTTCTTATGGAAACGCTTTGTATTCCTTATGTCCGGACATTGATGAAAAACAACTTACAAAAATAACTAATTTCATACATGGGGAACTAAAAAAAAATCACGTTCTCATGTCCGCAGCCATCAGCAGTCACTCTGAGAATCTGTCTGAAATTCCCCTGCTTCGAAGCCAGACTGTAGAAATTTTTAATACCCTGAAAAATTCCAGTCATTTTGTCATGCTCTACCGTGATCTGGAAACCAACCCCGTTGCTGTCATGTATGAAAAATCCAACTATTTTCAGGTTCTTCTCAATTCCCTGTCTTCCGGTGACAAAACAATGATTCAAAGGCATTTTGATGAGATCTCCCAGTTTTTCACCCGGCAAACTCCTGATGAGTTCAACAGTTTCATGTATAGTTTTATGACTCTTTTTCTTTCTTTTTTTCAGTCAGCTTCCACGGAACTGTCAGATTCGGTACGTCAGATCACAAAAACACAGAAAGAGCTTTTTTCAACCTCCTCACTTCTGGAAAAAAAGACTGAAATATTTCAGGACTGGATGTTTCAGATTGCAGGCCTTCTGAATACTGATAAAATTAATAAAAACAACTACCTGACCAGTCAGCTGATTGAATATATCCGCGCAAATTATGAAAAACCTCTGAGCCTATACAGTATCGCCGATGAATTTAACCGAAGTACTCCTTATATCAGCAGACTGATCAAACAGACAACCGGCAAAAATTTTACGGATCTTCTTACCGATCTGCGTATCCAGAAAGCTAAAGAATTGCTGAAAACTTCTTCCTATCACGTAAATGAGATATCCCACATGGTAGGATATCCCAATTTTCGTTACTTCAGCCGTATTTTCAAGCAGCAAACTGGTATGACTCCCAATGATTATCGGAAGATTTCCTGCCGTTTTCACTGAATTTTTATACTGCTTCCCACACCATCCCCACCACATTTTTTGGTGACGATGATCTTATTTTCGATCCGTTCCTTCAGTTCTGACACATGTGAGATAATTCCTACCAGACGTTTTCCGTCGGCCAGACTTGTCAGGGCTTTCAGGGCCTGTTCCAGGGATTCCTCATCCAAGGATCCGAATCCTTCATCTACAAACATGGAATCCAGCCGGATTCCCCCTGCGCAGGCCTGGATCTCATCAGACAGGCCCAGTGCAAGGGACAGAGATGCCTGGAAGGATTCCCC
>QWCH01004599.1_pt1 | contig 12350 bp, 9 predicted proteins | sample 1972671 | NCBI WGS metagenome assembly QWCH01 (sample SAMN09866713, study PRJNA288562) | Human gut metagenome isolate term3_stool, whole genome shotgun sequencing... | isolation source: gut | host: Homo sapiens | place: USA: California | reverse complement strand
AATAACGGATTATGAAAAGTAATTCCACTGCTTTTTAATAAAAATAAAACTGCGCCACAGCCTTGGCAGGCCATCGCGCAGCGATTTTGTTCAATCGGGCTTTAATAAGATTGTCCAATTTTAAAATTTCTTCATTACGTAAATTCAATATTTTTCTTATATTTTCCAAAGTGTTAACTATTTTCTTCTGTTCCTCAATAGATGGTAATTCAATCATTGCATCTGTGAGATTTCCCATCTTTATATATTTAATTACCCCTCCAATGGCTTGTTTCCTAAGTTCCTCAACATAAGCTTCCATAAAATAGTAAAGATAAGGCATGTATAATTTACCACTACTATTATCCTCAATTATATAGGTCCGTTGATAAGCATCAAATTTTCCTTTATAATATTTAACATTCAAATCACCATTTCCAGCTATTAGAACACATTCACAATCATATGAATAATTATCTATCTTTAATGTTTCTCTAGAACAAGTAAAAAATGGATACTTTCCTTCTTCCGATGAAGCATTTGCATCAAGTTTTCCAGTCTTTATTCTAGTTAAATCACCTATCTTAACTTTCATCCTTTTTCCCGCAAATCCGAATTTTGCATTTAGAAATTTTAGGCCATATACTTCTGATGAGCTGTTTTCACATTATTTTGATTAACCATTGCATACTGCATAGTTGTATCAATTTGAGAATGTCCCAGAAGCTTCTGTACTTGTTCAATCGGCATTCCCTTATCGATTGCTCTTGTTGCCATTGATCGACGAAATTTATGTGGATGAATTCTTTCAAGCGCAAGTTTTTTCCCTAAATTTCGTAATCTTATTTCTACACCGCTTATTTTCAGTCTATCATGTGGCGCATCTAATGTAACAAATAAAGCATTGTTATTATCGGTTCTATTATCTATATATTCTTTCAAATGAACCTTTGCTTTCGCATCAAAATAAACACGGCGTTCTTTATCACCTTTTCCATATACAATACATTCTCTGCCTTCAAGATCAATGTCATCTATATTTAAATTTACTAATTCTCCAACTCTGATGCCAGTAGAGTATAGCAGATCAATAATTGCCAAATCTCTTTTTTCATTACAGTTATCCCGGAGTTTTTCTATTCCTTCATCCGATATCACACTTTTTACAACTGTTTTTGTTTTTATTTTATGTATTCTTTTCATTGGGCTTTTCAAAATATAATCTTCCTCTTCCAGCCATGAAAAGAAACTTGAAATATTTCGCCGTACATTATCTATCGTCACATTCGAACAATTATTCCATTTTTGATAATTCGATAAATATTCTCGAATTTCCTCTGTGGTAATTTTACGAACTTCTGTAGTTATTTGTGACAGCAAATGCTTTACAGTTGCCTGATAATAAATAATTGTTCGTTCTGAGCATCCCTCAATTCGTTTTGCATCAAGAAACATTTTTAAGAACTCTTCATTTGAAATTTCAATTTTACAAGCCTCATTATCCGCAAACGTTTTAATAATCACTTCTTGTAATTTTTTCATCTGCGTTATTGATAAATACTCCGACATCTCATTCAATATTAATATTATCTTTTCATCCATGCTGATATGCTCCTTTCATCACATACCAGCATCCTACAACCAATTTTTATGTCTTATATCATTTTATTTTCTTCATAACAGGTAAATATATACGACGGATTTTCATAATACAAGCTACTGTTATAATCATCTATCTTATCGCTGATAAATGAATTATAAACCTTAATCAGTGCATCAATTACATTAACATCTTCTTTTTCCGATACCATTTTAATTAGCCGTTTATATACTTTTCCTATATCCCAATATGATGGGATTATATATTGACATGCTTTCACATTATCAAATGTTCCCGCCTTAATATTAGCTTCTGCAATAAAATCTTCTGCTACACGTTCAATATTATCACAGTGATACACGTCTGCCAGCTCATAAATCTTCACGATACGTTCTTTTCCCAGTTGATTTACAATATCCGCTCTAACATTTTTTGTTTTTCTTGCAATATAATCAATCAAGCTACATGTATAAAATAAATCATTATCCTTCGGATTTTCCCGTCCAATCTGATTCTGCATTATTCTACCACCTCATATCCTCTATATTCCAGACATTTCAAAGCTTCCTTTGTACAAAAATTAATCTGATGAGTTGGGTATTTAAATTTAGCCAATACCCAAAACTGTTCTCTGGTAATAGATCCATCCATATAGTCAGCTATAAAATTATAAATCTGATCGTCAGCCATGGCTCCAATTACAATATCATAGTCATGAGATTTTCCAGCGCGACAATCAATAATAAAATCCAACCATTCATCTGTCATTTCTTTAAAATCTTTTATCTTTAAATTCGTATTCATTCGTACATCATAAATGGATACAATTTTTGTGTTATACCGTCTGGCCCATCTTTGTGCCTGTTCTTTGATAATCGTACAGTAAAATCCTTCTCCAAAATCTTTTGTGTTACGTCCTTTTCTAATCTCTGGTTTGTCTATAGCCACGTATCCTCCGTGAAATACTGTCATTTTTGCCATATCATCACCCACTTTCACCCGAAATACTCTTGCATCAAACTGTCAAATAATAATTGAGCTTCATCCAATGCCTTCTGCACTACAATTTTTGATTTGTCGACCTGTTTGACGAAGGAAACAAACTCTTCCTGGATACTTATAGGCGGAACCATAATACGTAACGAATTAATCGAATTGAAGTTTAAACCCGCCTTTACCGCACTTTGATTCTTGGATTCAAACTGTTCTTTTCCAGCAGTGCTTTCCATGAAATAAGCGACATACAATGGATTAAGGATTGCTTTATTCAAGCGTATGCATATGAGATGCTGATTAATGTAAGTGCCATGCTCCGCTATCTCTTTTGTAACAACCCCTGTACGTCCCAAATCTGCTGTAATGCTAATCAGTAAGTCACCTTCTTGCACCTTTGTACGCCTTGCCTCGGCATTATTTGGTGCATTGACTGACTGCATATTCTCTACTGAAATTCGGCAGTCTTTAACATTTTTAATTGTAATGAACCATTCAGTACCATCATCAATACAATACTTTGCCCATCCACGAGATCCAGATGTCAAGAATTCAATATACTCTGAAAGTTCACTCACCGGATACTGTCTAGGATTGATCCTCGGATTTCCAAACATCTCGACAAATCGGGCTTTAATGAGGTCGTCTAAAGCTTTCAATTCCTCTTTTCTCTTCGAAATTACATTTATAATCTTAGCAAATAACTCAGCAATTTCAATTTGTTTCTTCTTACTAGGCAAAGGAATTGAGAGTTCATTAATATCTTTAAGGGACAAATTCAACTGAGCTACTCCCTGTTTTTTCCTCTCAAATTGCCCAATAACTATTGGAGAAGTAAGAATAAGCTTAACATATGGTAAATAAACTTGTTCATCAGAAATTCTAATGATTGCTAATGCTTGGTTTGTGTTGGCTGGTAACATATCTTCTGTAACACTAGCAACTCGTCCAATAACGCCAGCAATTGAAAACAATATGTCTCCAGACTTTAATTGCGATCTTTTTAATCTCTCATGACATTCATTTGAAATATGCGTAGCTTTACTCTCAACCAAACCACCCTTTTCATCAAAACATTCTATCTTCAAAAAATTTACACCTTCTTCTTGAAATTCATAACCAAGTGTAGTGGGGGTTGTTCCTTTCGTAATTAATTCAGCAATCTCAGATAACTGAACACGTCTAATATTTTCCATCTATACACTCTCTGCAAATCCGAATTTGCATTTCCTTTCTTTCACTCAATTTACCACTCGTCTATTAAATTTCTCCTGAAATCTTGACATACACGTTACTTATGCTATTATCAATAATAGTCAACTTATGATGGATTAAAGCTGGGTTCCCGAATAGGAGTAGGCACATCATTGCTTAGAATCCTTTGCTCCTGGGGTTGACTATTTTTTTGCCTATTTGGGCTGTAAATGTCAAGCTTTTCACCTGATACTTTTATCTTATCCTGTAAAAATATCCTACAAATCCAACAGCTTTTCCAACTCTTCCATTTCTTTCCCAATCTCCATCTCAATTTCACGAATATTGGTCATAATTTCTATTGTAGATGGATACTCAACCGGTACATACTCGATTTCCTTATATTTATTAATACTGAGATCATAACCATTCTCAACGATATCCTGTTTTGGAACCATAAATGATTTATCTGTGCGTTTTCTGTCAATTTCTTTGTCCAGATTTTTAAACCGTTCAATAATATCCGGGATATCGTTTTCCGCAATTGGTGACCGCTTATCATCTAAGCTAAATCCATCTGCTGTCATATCATAGAACCAGACATTATCCGTTCCACCATGTTCTGTCTTTGTAAATATTAGAATCGCCGTCGATACTCCTGCATATGGTTTAAATACACCGGAAGGCATGGAAATAACTGCTTCTAAGCGTTGATTTTCAACAATTTCTTTTCGAATGTCTTTATGTGCTTTCGATGAGCCAAATAATACTCCATCTGGAACGATACATGCACATCTTCCACCCACTTTTAACATACGGACAAATAATGCCAGGAACAATAATTCTGTCTTCTTTGTCTTACATACTTTTAGCAAATCTCCCGATACTGATTCCGCATCCAGGCTTCCCTTAAATGGTGGATTTGCAAGTATCAATGAATACTTGCCTTTATCCTGATTCTGATCGGACAAGCTGTCTCTGTATTCGATAAATGGATTCTCAATTCCATGTGTCATCATATTCATGGCTCCTATACGAAGCATGGTTCTATCCATGTCATACCCATGAAACATATGATTCATATAATGCTCTTTCTTCTGCTTATCAAAGAAAATTTCTTCCTTCTTCTTTTCTTTCAAATATTCTCCTGCTGCAATCAGGAATCCCGATGTACCGCAAGCCGGATCACAGATCACCTCATCACTTGAAGGATCCATCATTTCCACCATCATACGGATAATGTGTCTCGGAGTTCTAAACTGACCATTACGTCCTGACTGTGCTATTTTTTCCAAAAGATACTCGTACACATCGCCCCTCACGTCTGCAGTCTGTATTTCATTCATCATCTTATATATTTCATCTAAGGAATCTACCACTTTTGATAACACAAGTGGTGTCGGCAATTTAAAAATTGCATCATCCATATATTTTGAATATGCACTGTTCTTATCGCTGTGTAATGTTTTGATAAATGGAAATACCCATTCCTGCATTACCGAATACATTCTGTCCGCCGGAAAATCATGAAAGACAGACCATTTCAACTGTGAACCATCAATTGTTCTTTCTCCAATCTTCACCTCTTCTGAAAAAATGCTTTGATATGGAAGTCCAAGCATTGCACTCTCTTTTGCTCTTGTATTGTCTGAATCGTCCAGATCATGAATAAACATCAGATAGGTAATCTGTTCAATTACTTCTAATGGATTCACCAAACCTCCTGAAGCAAAGATATCCCATAAATTATCAATTTTATTTTTTAATTCACCTGTAATCATTTAGTCCTCCAATTTCCACACGTATTTTGTGTAACGGCCTCCGCCGATTTTTTCTATTTCTCCGCATTTCAGTAACGCTGCTAAAGTTCTTTGTATAGTCGTATCACTTATGTCCGGATTCATTTCCATTAGTTCAGACTTTGTAATTGCCCCTATATGATTTTTTATTACTGCGCGAATACGATCTGCTTTTGTCAAATTCGGATTCGTCAATAACTTTACTCTGGATTCAAATTCCTTATAGGCATTTACGATTACTCCCAACATATAGTTTACAAAAGGCTTGTAGTCGTTTTCATTCTCGTGCCAGTTTATTGAACTGTCTTGAAGTACTTCGTAATAAGTTTCTTTTGATCCTTCAATTATCTTTTCGATACTAATGTACTTTCCTACAATAAATCCTGACTGATATAACAAAAGCAATGTAAGCAGCCGACTCATTCTTCCATTTCCGTCGTTAAATGGATGGATACATAAAAAATCTAAAATAAACATCATAGTCAGTAATAATGAATCTGCTTCTCCCTTGGCTTCATTATAAGCTTTACACAATTCATCTATAGAAGCCGGTGTTTCCCACGCGGCTACTGGCCTAAAGCGAATTTTTTCATTTCCTTCCGCATCCATTTCCCTGATAATATTATCTGATGTCTTAAATATTCCTCCATCTATATTTCCAAGAAATTTATATAAATCTCTGTGTAGTTGTAAAATATAATTGGCATTAATTGGAATATAATCATAATTCTCATGTATTGTATTCAAAACATCTCTATACCCTGCTATTTCAGATTCATCACGATTTCGCGGTGTTGTTTTCGCCTGTACTAAATTTTTCAATCTATCGTCTGCTGTTGAAATGCCTTCGATCTTATTTGAAGCCTCTGTACTTTGAACTTTTGCTATTTCTACCAGTTCTTTTAGTTCATCTTTATGTGCTTCAATAAATAATCTTTGTTCTCCCTTATATTCATGAATAAGAGTAAGCTTCTTAACTATTTCCGGCGTTAGCAAATCATTCCAATTTTTTCTGTAATTATAATCTCTCATTCAATTCCCCCATTATCATTTATTTAGTTATTTCTAGTATGTACCGCATATTTAATTATATTTATAGCATAAATTATCTTGGTCGTCAATTCATTCAATTTAGTCATTCTATCGTTTTTTGACTAAATTAAACCTTAAATGACATTATTAATACCATACTAGAACTTACTAAAAAAACCATAGAAAAAAGTGTTTTTTCTTCTACACCTTTTTCCATGGTTTCGCTTATTTACTATTCACTCACCTCTTCTTATACACCACCAGCTCCGGATTTTCGCCTCCCGCCTCATACGTACAAACCATAATAAAATCCATCCCCGCCAGCACTCCAAAGCACCTGTCGCCGCCAAACTCACACTCCAGCTGATTCCCCAGATACGTCGTCTGGTCATCCAGTAACTTCACACGTTTGCCATTCGGCAGCGGATATTCCAGATTCACATACTTTCCGACAAGCGCATTCAGCTTTTCAACTTTCGGCATTCCTTCTATATGAAGATCATTGATTTCCTGTATCAGCTGCTTCTTGAATGCCTCAAATTCTCCATTGTCACCAAGCTCCTCATATCGTTTCCAGTAATCTAACTTTGGAAGCAGATCTTTCATATAAGCCCGCACCTGTTCCTCCGTGAAATTCTCATTGATCATATTTTTAACACATACATCAATCAGATCGTCCATATTACTGTAAGTATAAGTGCCATCCGCATAACACCATTTACAATAGTCTTCGTTCAGCGTCCCATCACTGTCATGGCTTATGATTTCATCATCTTCAAGCGGCATTCCACAGCACTGACAGATTAACTTTCTAGGTGCACCAAGAAGCGTATTGATCGACACCCCGAATTCCTTTGACAAAAGCTTCAACGTCTCCGTATTCGGAACTGTTTCCCCATTTTCCCAGCGGGATACTGCCTGTCTTGTGACCATGACTTTGCCGGCCAGTTCATCCTGAGATAAACCTTTCTTCGTACGAAGTTCTAATATAACATCCTTTGTTTCCATCGCATCTACCTCCGTTATCGATATACCGATATCTTAGCAGAAAAGCTTATGACCGGAAAGCAACCTGCTGTTTCCTCCTACAGACAAATCCTTTCTTTCATGCAAATCTCTGCTTACAGACAAATTCTTTCTACAAACGAACCGCTTCTTCCCCTCAGATCATTTATGCTCCTTTATAATCGCCATCGCATCCGTTGACAGATCTTTTCCTTCATATGTTATCAGTAATTTTCCCGGAAAATGCTGCTCATACCACTTTTTCTTCCTTTCCCAATGTGCGCTGTAATCTGGCAGATCTAATCTTCCCACATGCTCCCAATAATAGGTTTCGCCTCTGAACTGCACCGTAAAGTCCGGTAAGAACATGGTTCCATCCGGGGCATATAGTGGATCCTCATATACAAAAGGCACGTCCTCTTCTACCAGCATATTGGCAATAATAACTTCCGATTTTGATCTTACAAAATATTCCGATAATGTTGCCAGCTTCTTCTCATCTGCATACCAGTTCTGGATATAAAGAAGTTCTTCCGGCAATGGCTCAAACCTGAATACCGATGAATTGATTCTTCGAACTGCTGATTTTTCGATATGACCTAATGAAGTTAACGTACCCATATCCTCCTGTAAAAGAACTGTAACCTTTTTCTGTGCCCGCGTAACCGCCGTGTAAAGAAGCTCCATTGATAACAGGTGACTGTCCCTCTTTGGAATAATAATATACACATAATCAAATTCAGACCCTTGCGATTTATGCACACTTATCGCATAAGCAAGTTCCAGGTTTTCCTGCACTTTCTGCTCCGGCAGCCTCCATCCCTTTTCATTACTTCCATAATTTCTTCCATAGTTATATTTCAGATTCTTCCTGTTCTTATTGGAAAAAACAACCTGAAATCTTTCTATCCGGCTGGCATGAAGATAATCCTTATTCTTGCTGTCAAATGGATGTATCAGGACAAGTCCTATTTCCCCATTAAAGACTTCCTGTTGCTCAGTAGCCCTGCTATTCAAATTATAAGCGTATGCCATATCTGATTTCGGCCGGTTCCGGAATTGAATTACCTTGTCAAAATAACTGATTCCGTCAAGATTATATCTATGACTCCAATATGGGTTAAATTCACTTTGCATAAAAGAATTTAATGCTTGCGTTCCGTAAAATTCTCCCCGATAAGGTGAAATTATCTGTATCATATCCGGATTCGGACTGCCGTCTGATTTTCTGATTGCCTGCTGCCACAACTTATCCTGTCGTCCTGCGTATTCCGTTACCCCGGTTATATTTTCCATATCTTTAATCAGTACATCCCTCAATATATCTTCCAGATCGTTCTGCTCTTTCCAGAAATAAACGGCCAGATCTTTGTCAATGTCACCATTCCCATTTTCCACTATTTTCGTGAATAATTCTTCTTTCTTCCGTTTCAACTCATCGGCTGCCACAGTCTCCGACATATCCGACTGTTTCTCCTGAATGAACAATTCCGCAAGATCAAGAATACCACATCCATTTCCCTCTACCCTGTTTACCAGCTGTCTGATATTCTCTGTAAGTACTCCGACATTATCAGGATACTCTTCATTCAGCCATGCAATGGTATCGGAGAATACTTTTCCTCTGCCGATCGGCGGTAACTGATTGGGATCTCCGACCAGTATCAGTCTCTGTACACTGTTCCAGTTAATACTGCGTACAAGTGCAGCAAATAAATTCAAATCAATCATAGAACATTCATCTATAATAATTGTATTAACATCCTGTCCTTTACTTCCGCCCACTCTTTTTAACGTGAAATTCCTGTTCAGCCAGCCGTTACCTGCCAGATACGAATGAATGGTCATAGAATTCTTCTCCGTCTGGGTTTTGATTCTTTCAGCCGCCTTTCCCGTCGGTGCCATAAGTAAAAATCCGGCTGCCTGCCCATGCACTCTTTCGATATTTTCAACAATTGCCTTAATAACCGTTGTCTTTCCGGTTCCCGCTGCTCCTGCCAATACACAGATTGGCTTCGAAAATATCTGCATACATATATCAGCCTGTTTATCCAAAATGGCTTCATACTGCTCAGAAGCAGTCTCATTCAGCCTGGATTCCGGATTTCTTAACTTTTTCTTGAACTTCTCCTTTGTAATTGCCATTTTTAGTGAAATATCCGGACGTTCTGCCAACATCGTAAAGACATTTTCAATCTGACGTTCATCTTCATATACCCATTTGAGATATAAATAAAGAGTCTTATCATCATCTTCTTTTATCTCAAGTGCCTTATCCAGAATATCTCTGTCAATTTTGAAGTTCTTAAGTTTATATGTATAGCGCTTCCAGTCCGGCATACGGTCCAGTCTGTGATTAATGGATTTTAGAATCGTTTCCGCTTTACCAAAAGAATGTGCCGCAATCCGGTTCAGTTCATCGACGCAGAATGCGCGTAACCGTTCCGTTGCACCGGCATCAAAGATATCTGCAATCCCATATTCCGGCGATGCAATCATACCATTATCTATCTTGTAAAACGGAATCGTATCATCTGAATCCATTCCGATATATTGTTCAAATATGATATAAGGATTTTCAACCATTTCGGCAAGTGACGCAGTAATCGAAACATCACTTCTTTTTTCACTGAGAATAGCCTTCATTTGTTTTGCACTCAGGTCAAATCTTGGAAGGATATCCATAAGAAGCTGCTGTTCTTCCTCTTCCTTCAGCATATATTCTCTACGGACTTTCCTTAGATCAGAAATTATATGACCGGATACATCGTCCCTCTCACCTTCAAGGAGTTCTTTCACTTCCTCTCTGAACCGCTTCATATCATGCTCATCGGTAATGGAAATATAATACTGTACCAATTCCTCCAGTCCCATATTTACCATTGCGGATGCAAATCCGGGATATGGACCTCTGGCTTTCCAAAGTTCATTTAAAACACTGTTAATCCACTTCTTGCGTTCGTCCCAATTCTCGGTATCATCCCCGATTTCAATCAATACATCAACCGTATTAAGAAGCTGATTCATAATCTCTATGGCATCATCATTCGAAACTTCCCTGCTTCCATACTTAAAAGGTGATCTGTGCTGTGGTTTTACTGCAATACGATTCAGTACTTCTTCTTTTTCCATATATTTTGCATATGGAATGGAAAATCCCTCATTTGGATAATTGGATGTAATCGGTTTCTGCCATATTACACCTCCTGCATAATCCGCTCTGATCTTTTCTGTTGTATTTTCATAATAATGAAAATCATCTATCTTCCTGATTCTTGATAGACCAACGATGACATATGTATCTTCTTCCTCTTCCGAAAATGGATTGCTGTATCCGGCATAATAAAATACAAGCGATTTTCCCTCTTCAAATTGAGCAAAATATGCCTCTGCATTTTTCTGCCGTTTGTCATTATCATAAGTTTTTCCACTTACCGACGAAGAAACTTCATCTTTATACATTGCTTCATAGCACCATGTACAAGCCGTATATGGAGGCAATGTCAAAACTGTCGAATCTGCTTCTCCTTTCTTCCACCACGATGGGGGATTTACTTTTACCTGAATGCTCTCTTTGCCAAAAGCATTTACACTCAATCCACATGCGGTTTTACACGGAAATGCTGAACACGGTTCACCGGCATGAGCTTTCTCAAATTCAAGATCGCGAGTTTCTGCGATTAATTCTCCCGGATAGGAATGTTGTCCGACACAATATACATTTTCACATGGTTTTTTACAGATATGACCATTCCATCCGTCACTATGCCATGCCAGCCTTACACTCATATGTACAGCCATATTTCTCCTCCTGAATCTTCTTTTATTTCATTACATATTTTTCTTATTCTCACAGACATCCTGATTATTTTACTTACACTCTAATACTTGTTATGCACCTTCTCCGCAAAGCACAGCACATCTTTTATCTCAACTTTTGTCCCATCATCGAGTACTGCCGTTCCACTCATATGTCCGAATACCTGGTGTTGATCCGACACGATCAGTTTATAATCCAGACATGCCGACCGGTCTAATATTGGAAGAAAATCCATCTCGAATCTGCCGTCACTGGACGTAACCTTCCATGGTTTACAGTAATCATCTTCCGGTATCACGAATTCTACATCATCAATCTTATGCGCTATCCCATCATAGAAAATCACATTTTCCGAAGCCACCTTTGTATTACCGAATCCATAACCAATGTTGAATCCAAATGCATGCCCGTTCACATCACAGTTCCCGGATCCCCAGTACCAGGTGTTATCATAAGTCCACACACCACGTCCCCAGTCCAATGTTCCAAAGTGCCGGTCCGGATGGAATTCATACCGCTTTCCGTCATATTCCGCATAGCCTTCCGCGCGCATGCAGTTGATTTTCTGATTATAATAGAACCTTCCCTTTTTCTCCCACGGTGTTGCGATGACCATGGTATCCATATCTGGCTGACGCAACCGGATATCACAGGAAAATGATTTGCCCTGGTAAAAGTTGTCAAACTGGCATGTAATATGACGTATCCTTATACTCTGCTTTGTTATATTCTGCTTTGTAATTTTCTCATCAGATCCCGGTCCTTCTGTATCCGACAATCCTGACATACTATTTTCCAGCACATAGCTTAATCTCAGATTTTTCTTCTCGTAAACAATATTCCCCTCAGACGAATTCTCCGGCATCGTCAGTTTCCCCATCGGAAATGCATCTAATATAGTCTCCGTATGTTCCCACGGTTCTTCCGA
>QWCH01004593.1_pt1 | contig 12363 bp, 10 predicted proteins | sample 1972671 | NCBI WGS metagenome assembly QWCH01 (sample SAMN09866713, study PRJNA288562) | Human gut metagenome isolate term3_stool, whole genome shotgun sequencing... | isolation source: gut | host: Homo sapiens | place: USA: California | reverse complement strand
AAACCACTTTTTTTATTTTAACATGGAGGTCTTTTATTTGTTTTTCATCGCTAAAGCTAAACGGAACCCCCGGTCTAACCGGGGGTTTTCAAATTACAAAAAGATTTAAAAATTAAAGAATAAAAAAGAGACCCCTGAGGATCTCTTAATTTTGTTGATTAATATAGTTGCTTAACATTACCTATGGCAGTTGAAACGCCATCATTGAAAAGCTCGTTACCTTTGAAATGTTCTTCGATACCAGCTTTAACCTTAGGGTCTTTTATTCTGTCAAGAGTTCCTTGAGTTAAAGTTATCATATATCTAACATCGAACTCGTATCCATGAACCTCTTTACCTTGCTTAATCTTTAGTCTATATCTTAACACATCCCCAAGTGGTGGAGCTAAAAGCTCTCCGTTTCTATCTTTTGTTTTTAAATAATTGTAGTTGTTTGGATTCCCTTGAAACAAATCATCAAAGGCATAATAAACAGCAGTGCTCCTGTTGGTCCAACCGCTTAATTTATCTCCAACAACATAACCATCATATTTACCCATAAATTTTCCATTTATTATGTCTTTATGCCCGCTCTTCTTAGCTTCTATATGTTCATTGTATGGATAAAACCTTGGGTCGATTAATTCAATACTCATAGTCCAATCATCAGGAGCGTTCTTAAAAGCATCCTTGTTGTTTACATAAAAGTGGAAAGGAGACATTAATTTGCCTTTTTCAACTGCAAATGGGTCTTTATACCCAACTCTTATCTCAGGAGTAACCCAGTTGGCACTTACCTTACCTGGATATTTATCAGCAGGTGGTGTTGAAATTACCTGAGACATTCTGCCGTTAACTATAGCGTCGTTATCCCCAGGTCTACCCCAAACTTCGCCTTTATGATAAATCTTGCTAAAGAACAAGTTCAAGAGTTCGTCTTGATTCAAGTCCTTTCCTGCAGCTGGCTTATCATTTCCTAGTTTGATATCGATATAGTGGTGTCCTTTTACTTGCTTATAATCGACATTATATCCCATATTTTCAGCTACAAATCTAAGTGGAATATAAGTTCTGCTATCTTTTAAAACAGGTGCAACCGATTTGTCTTCATCGATAAATTTCGGTTTATCGTTTAGAGTTGCAACATTTTCTCCAATTATAAATATTAACTTTCTACCGAGGGCTTTGTTTTCTACATAGATTATTTGACCTTTTTCTTCCCAGTCAACCTTGAAGCCCATATTTTCTGAAACTACTCTTAATGGAACCATAGTTCTATCGCCTTTGGTAATATATGGCATTCCTAAGTAGTCATTCAACTGTACTTGTTTGTTGTTGATAGTTATTGTAAATTCTTGTTGCGTCTGTGCTTTTGCGCCTGTGATTAGTACTGCAATAAACACGATTGAAAATAAAATTCTAGAATTAAAAATCTTTTTTAGTTTTAACTTCATAATTTTCTCCTTTATTACGATATTCTTTAAAGATATTATAACATAGGATAAATTTATATGTAAAAAAGGGACTATTTCTAGTCCCTTAAACTTTTATTTTTATTATTCTTCTACTGGATGGTAGTTTGAATGCATACGAACGTAGTTTTCATATCTATCTTTTGCATCTTGTTCTGCTCTTTCGTAAAGAACTTCTGCTCTTTCAGGGAATTTCTTCTTAAGTGAAGTGTATCTTACTTCTCCGTCTAGGAATTCTCTGTAAGGTCTTGTTGGTTCTTTAGAGTCTAGAGTGAATGGATTCTTACCTTCAGCTTTAAGTTCAGGATTGTATCTATATAGGTGCCAGTAACCAGTTTCTACTGCTTTCTTTTCTTCTTCTATAGATACGCCCATTCCTTTTCTGATTCCGTGGTTGATACATGGTGCGTATGCGATTATTAGTGATGGTCCTTTGTAAGCTTCTGCTTCTCTTATTGCTTTAAGTGCGTGGTTCTTGTCTGCTCCTATTGCAATTTGCGCTACATAGATATATCCGTAGGTTGTAGCCATTAGTCCTAGGTCTTTCTTCTTGATTTCTTTACCTGCTGCTGCGAATTGTGCTACTGCTGCTGTAGGTGTTGATTTAGAAGATTGTCCACCAGTGTTAGAGTAAACTTCTGTATCTACTACCATTACGTTTATGTCTTCTCCAGAAGCTAGTACATGGTCAAGTCCACCGTATCCGATGTCGTATGCCCATCCGTCTCCACCGAAGATCCATTGTGATTTCTTGATTAGGAATCTTTCCATTTCTCTTAGGTCTTCAACGATTTCTTCTGCTTCTCCTGTGAATGATTTTTCAAGAACTTTTAAAACTTTAGCTGCTGCTGCTTTTGAAGTTTTGTATTCGTCCATTCCTTCAATCCATTCTTTGAAGACTTCATTTGCTTCTGTATCTACTCCGAGTTCAATGAATTTTTCCATTAGAACTTTTATTCTATCTCTTGATTGTGCTTGAGATACTGCCATACCATATCCGTATTCAGCGTTGTCTTCGAATAGAGAGTTAGCCCATGATGGTCCTCTTCCGCAAGAGTCTGTGCAATATGGCATAGATGGTGCTGATCCACCCCAGATTGAAGTACATCCTGTTGCGTTTGCGATGCTCATTCTGTCTCCAAATAGCTGAGTGATTAGCTTGATATATGGTGTTTCTCCACATCCTGCGCATGCTCCAGAGAATTCTAGATGTGGTGCGAAGAATTGTGAGTTTTTAACGTTGTTTGGTTCGAAAACTTCTTGTTTTGAAGTAACTGTTGTTGCGAAGTCCCAGTTAGCTGCTTGTGCTTCCAAATCTTCTTCGAATGGAATCATTACAAGTGCTTTTTCTTTTGCTGGACATACTTGAGCACAGTTACCACATCCTGTACAGTCTAGTGGAGAGATTTGAATTCTGTATTCGAAATCTGATGCTCCCTTACCGATTCCCTTCTTAGTTTCGAATGTTTCTGGTGCATTCTTCTTTTCTTCTTCGTCTAGTAGGAATGGTCTTATAACTGCGTGTGGACATACGAATGAACATTGGTTACATTGGATACAGTTTTCAATCTTCCAATGAGGAATATCTACTGCGATACCACGTTTTTCGAATTTAGAAGTTCCTGCTGGGAATGTACCGTCTTCCATTCCAACGAATGCAGATACAGGAAGTAGGTTACCTTCTTGTCTGTTTACAGGGATTAGAATGTTGTTTATGAAATCGCTAGCGCCTTCAATCTTATGTGCGCCTTCAACTTCTGCAGATTTCCAAGATTCTGGAACTTCTACAACGTGAAGTGCTTCCACACCTTGATCTACTGCTTTGTAGTTCATGTTTACAATTTCGTCGCCCTTAGCGCCGTAATCTTTAACTATAGCTTCTTTTAGAAGTTTTGTAGCTTGTTCCATTGGAAGTACTTCTGAAAGTTTGAAGAATGCTGATTGCATAACCATGTTAGTTCTTCCGCCTAGTCCGATTTCAGCTGCTATCTTAGTTGCGTTAATTGTGTAGAATTTGATGTCGTTTTCTGCAATATATTTCTTAAGTGATCCTGGTAGGTGAGTTTCTAGTTCTTCATCTGACCAAGTTGTGTTCATTAGGAATGTTCCACCACGTTTTAATCCACGAAGTAAGTTGTATTGGTAAACGTAGGATTGTTTTGAACATGAAATGAAGTCCATTTCACTTAATAGGTATGTTGAAGTGATTCTGTTAGTACCGAATCTTAAGTGTGACATAGTAACCCCACCTGACTTCTTAGAGTCATAGTCGAAGTAACCTTGTGCATACATGTCAGTGTTATCACCAATTATCTTGATTGCAGATTTGTTTGCACCAACAGTTCCGTCAGATCCGAATCCCCAGAATTTACATCTGATAGTTCCAGCTGGTTCTGTTGAGATAACTTCGTCGATAGGTAGTGATAGATGAGTTACGTCATCATCGATACCGATTGTGAAGTTATGTCTTGGTTTTTCTGCGTCAAGGTGTTTAAATACTGCAAGGATTTGTGATGGGTTGGTGTCTTTTGAACCAAGTCCGTATCTTCCTCCGCAGATTTCTGGTTTGTTTGCTTCGTCGTAGTAAATATCTCTAACGTCTAGGTAAAGTGGTTCTCCAATAGATCCCTTTTCTTTTGTTCTGTCTAGAACTGCAATCTTCTTAACAGTCTTAGGCATTGCATTTAAGAAATGTTCTTTAGAGAATGGTCTGTAAAGATGAACTTTTAGTAGACCAACTTTTTCACCTTTGTCCATTAGATAATCTACAACTTCTTCTATACATTCAGTAACTGAACCCATAGCAACGATTACTTTTTCAGCATCTTCTGCGCCGTAGTAGTTAAATAGTCCGTATTTTCTACCGGTTAGTTCTGAAATCTTTTCTAAGTAATTTTCAGTAATTCCAACTACATCGTTGTAGTATTTGTTTGAAGCTTCTACTTCTTGGAAGTAAATATCAGGGTTTTGAGCAGTACCACGAACTTGTGGGCTTGTTGGGTTAAGAGCTCTATCTCTGAATTCTTTGATAGCTTTTTTGTCTACTAATTTCTTAAGATCATCATAGTCAAGTACTTCGATTTTTTGAATTTCGTGAGAAGTTCTAAATCCATCGAAGAAGTGGCAGAATGGAACTCTAGATTTGATTGCTGCTAAGTGAGCAACTCCACCTAAATCCATAGCTTCTTGAACTGATCCAGATGCAAGTAGTGCAAATCCTGATGCTCTAGCTGCCATAACGTCTTGGTGGTCACCGAAGATTGATAGTGCGTGTGAAGCAAGAGCTCTTGCTGCTACGTGGAATACTCCTGGTAGAAGTTCCCCTGCGATCTTGTACATATTTGGAAGCATTAGAAGTAGACCTTGTGAAGCAGTGTAAGTAGATGTAAGTGATCCTGCTTGAAGTGCTCCGTGAACAGCTCCTGCTGCTCCACCTTCTGATTGAAGTTCTTTAACTAAAACTTCTTGACCAAATATATTCTTTCTTCCTTGAGCTGCCCATGCATCAATGTGTTCAGCCATTGGTGAAGATGGTGTAATCGGATAGATACATGAAACATCAGAAAACGCATAAGCTACGTGAGCTGCTGCTTCGTTTCCATCCATAGTTTTGAAATGTTTAACCATTTAAACCTCCTAAATTTAATACCTGTTACTAAAATAATAGTATTTACATAAAACGACCAATGTCATTTCTAGATATAACTATTATATAACTAAAATAAATGTTAAACTGTGATATTTATCACATGAATTGATAATCAGCTTATCAATCTCACATTGTTACCTATTATTCTATCACAAAAATATAACTTTAACAGTATTATTAATTTTTATGATAGATAGGTTCTATTAAAAATATTAATTGTTAGAATTATAAATATTTTCTTCTATTTATATTCAAATTTTTATGAAGCTCTATAAAATCATTTTTGAAATTCAATTTTTAATTTATAAAATCTCTAAAAAAATTTAAAAAAATATTTTGTCATTTCATAAACGTTTCATAATTTACCTATAGAATTGATTTATAAGCTATTGGGAAATAATTTTATCCCGACAGATTACTTTTTAATTTTAGGAGGAAATATGAAAAAGAATTTACTTAAAACATTATCTCTTGTACTTACTATTTGTTTAAGTTTAAGTACAGTTGGTTGTCAAAAGAAAGATGGCAACGCAAAAAATAACAAGGAAGTCAAAACTAACGAATCAGGCATGTCTTTTGAAGCTAATAAAAAAGACAATAACGAAACTTTTAAACCTGCTGACTACTGCCTACAACCTAAGAAAGAATATACTTACGAATTTCTAGGTCTTAAGTTCAAGTTAAACGATAAGATTCTAGAAGGTATGAAGAACAAGGATGTTGCGATGCTAGATGATCAAAGTCCTATTGATCAAGATTTAAAGTATGCGGTTCTTACTTTTAGTTCTCTTACCGAAGAACAAAAGAATGCAGAAATAAATAAGATGGGCGAAGGTTATGTTGAATGGCAAAACGGCCTTGAAAGAATCGGAACTCTTGGTATGTTTAAGAAAGGAACTTCTGAAGATGAAATTTCTAAAATTACTAAGTGTGATACTCACAAAAATCTAGGAACTTCTTCTGACGGAGAGTATGAATACTACCTAAGCACAAATAAAGCTAGCAAATTTGCTGAAGAACTAGATAAGACTGAAGTAAATATTATTGATAAAAAGGCTAGACCTGAAAATGGTTTTGTCCTAGCTGAAAAGACTGATCTTGAAAACACAGTTCCATTTGGTGGAGAAGGCGTAACTGATCTAAGTAATATCGTAACTAAAGATATCGAAGGCAAAGAATTTTCTAAGGCTGATTTCGAAAAATACGACCTAACCATGGTAAATGTATTTGCAACCTGGTGTACTGCTTGTGTTAAAGAAATCCCTGATCTAGTTAAACTTCAAGAAGAAATGAAGTCTAAAGGCGTTAATATCGTTGGAATCGTAACTGATACTGTAGATGATAACGGAGAAAATAAAGAAGCTATCGAAAAATCAAAAGTTATTCACGAAAAAACTAAAGCAAACTATCCATTCCTAATGCCTGATAAGACTAACTTCAATGGAAGACTTAACGGCATCCAAGCTCTACCAGAAACTTTCTTCGTAGATAAGAATGGAAAGATTGTTGGAGAAACTTATTCTGGTTCTCACAATTTCAATGACTGGAAAGAAATCGTTGAAAAAGAACTTGCAAATTTAAATAAATAAAATAAATATAATGAAAAAGATAATTAAGAGTCGCTACTTTACTCTTCTCGTTCTTGTAACGAGTGTGGTTATGACATACTACGGATATCAAAATGGAGAAGTTAAAGTAGTGCTTGAAAAAGCCATAAGAATTTGTATGGAGTGTATCGGCATTGGATAATATTAAAACAGAAAAAAAGTTTAAATCCAAAAAAGAAATCTATAAGATCAGAGACAATTTTAGACATTGTTTTCAATTTCTCTGGTTTATGATCACCAATTCATTCTTTGAAGGATTTAAAACTGGAAAAATATATACTGGAAAACTAAAACAGCTTTGCGTTCCCGGCATGAACTGCTATTCATGTCCGGGAGCCAAAGGCTCCTGTCCCATTGGTTCTCTCCAAGCGGTAATAGGAAATTCAAATTATAAGTTTAGTTACTACGTAGTTGGTTTTCTATTCTTCATAGGAGCACTCATGGGTAGGTTTGTCTGCGGGTGGCTATGCCCCTTCGGACTAATCCAAGATCTACTCTACAAAATTCCTGGATTTAAAAAGATTAAAACTTTTAAATACGATAAATATTTAAGAAGATTGAAATATTTCATACTAATTGTATTTGTCATAATTCTACCCCTATTCCTAGTGGATGTACTTGGCCAAGGCTCACCATACTTCTGTAAGCTCATATGCCCTGTCGGCATGTTGGAAGGTGGTATTCCTCTAGTACTTCTAAATAAAACTATGAGGTCTGCCATTGGATTTTTATACTATTGGAAAGGCGCTATACTTATTGGTACCATCCTACTTTCAATAATAGTATATAGACCTTTCTGCAAGTACATCTGCCCACTGGGAGCAATCTATTCTCTTTTTAATCCAATCTCCATGTTTAGATACAAACTGGACAAGGACAAATGTATAAATTGCGGCAAATGTGCAAGAGTTTGCCAAATGAATGTAAATCCAGTTGAAAATTGCAATAGTTTAGAATGTATAAGATGTGCAAGGTGTAAGAATGCATGCCCTGTACACGCGATAGATTATAGTTTTAAAAATTAATTATAAGAAAAGATGTTAACATAAAAGAATCATGGTTATAACTATGGTTCTTTTTTTATACATATCAAAATTCACACAATTAATCTGTTTTTTAGTATAATAATTATAAATGAAGGAGGTATTATGAAAATATTAGTAGTTGAAGATGACCGTACCATAAGGGAAGGTATCAGCGAATTTTTAAGCGAATTTAATTACACAGTTATAGAGGCGAAGGATGGAAAAGAAGCATTACAAAAGTTTGGTCCATCTATAAACCTAGTCATTCTAGATATTCAAATACCTTTTATAAGTGGACTCGAAGTCTTAAAAGAGATTAGAAAGACGAGCAATCTTCCAGTTCTGATGCTCACCGCATTTAATGACGAAGAATACAAAATAGATGCCTTTACAAATTTGGCAGACGGATACATGGAGAAACCATTTTCTCTACCGGTTTTAAAAGCGAGAATCGATTCCCTGATTAAGAAAAGTTACAAAGATGTGGAGACCTTTGAATACAAAGACACAGAGGTAAACTTCACCAGCTACACCGCCAAGGTGGACGGAGAAAGTATAGACGTAAACGCCAAGGAACTTGAAATTCTAAGATGTCTACTTGATAACGAAGGAAGAGCACTTACAAGGTCTCAAATCATAGATAGTGTTTGGAAAGAAACGGAAGAGATCCCATTTGACAGAGTCATAGATGTGTATGTAAAAGAGCTTAGAAAAAAACTAAAACTCGATTGCATAGTAACCATTCGAAATGTGGGATATAAATTGGAGAGAATATGAAAAATATAAAGATATTTCCAAAGATGTTCATACAGATTTTTTCTGTTCTAGGAATCATAACTATTCTAACCCATTTACTTGTGTTCTTTATATTTCCAAAGACATATCTTGAGACAAGGAAAGAAGAAATTTTCACGAGAGCCAACGAAATTTCTGCCAGCATGGAAGGTAGAAAGATAGAAAATATAGAAGAAGCTCTAAAACTATATTCCGATAGCAGCGAAATAAAAGCATATATAAAATCTAAAGAAAACGAAAATGAAATCCCGGTTGGAGATATAAATATTGATCTAGAGGGCTCAAACAACTCTCTAATTCTCGAAGAAAGAGAGATCAGCCTCGATACAGGAGAAAAGGTTGAGTTGCAATTCATATCTTCAAAAGATATGCAGAAAGAGGCGAAGAATCTGAGTTTTAAATTCCTTCCCTATTCCCTTTCCGCTTCAATTCTATTTTCAGCGATAGTTTCACTTATCTATGCGAGAATGATTAAAAATAATATACAAGAGATAAAAAATGTCACAGACAAGATGATGGAGCTAAATCGTCAGGTCAGACTAAAGGTGGACTCAAAAGATGAAATGGGGCAGCTTAAAGAGCAGATAAATACTCTCTACTCCACACTTTTAAAATCCATCGACGATGTGGAAATAAAAAATTCAGAAATTTTAAAACTTGAAAAATTAAAATACGACTTCTTAAAAGGATCTTCCCATGAGCTGAAGACTCCCCTTGCCAGCCTAAAAATAATCCTTGAAAATATGAAGTACAATATTGGAAAATACAAGGACAGAGACCATTATATCGACGAGTGCATAGAAATTGCCGACGAACTCTCCCAAAATATTTCTCAAATACTCACAGTTTCATCTTTAGAAAATTTAAAGGACGATGAAGAAGAACTAAAGATTTCTGAAATATTGGATGGAGTTTTAAACAAGTATGAGCTCATGGCGAACCAAAAACACATTATTATAAACAATAATATTTCCAACGAAAAAATATATATCGGAAGGACCGCCCTTAGAATAATCCTATCCAATTTAATTTCCAATGCAGTTAAATATTCCGACGAATATGGTACTATAAATATAGGATCAGAAAAAGGATATATATACATCGAAAACACTTATGAAAATAAAAGTAGTATCGATATAGATAAAATCTTCGACGTGAATTTTGATCTCAGTAAGAAGAATAGCAATGGACTTGGACTCTATATAGTTAGTAGTCTTCTTAAAAACTACAAGATTAAGTATAGAGCAACCCAAGGCGATTCAAGTTTTAAATTTGAAATAGAGTTAAATAGATAAGGAGAAAAAAATGTTTATATTAGAATTATACCAAAATGGAATAAGCACAGAACTAGGAATCTTTGACACCATAGAAGAAGGAAGAAAATTTGTATCTCAACTTAAAGGATACAAATTTGAAGAGATAGACGGATTTGAATACGAAACTATAAAGGTAGATTCAATCTCAGACTACATGGAACTAGAAATAAATGGCAACATAGTACCACTAACTAAGTTTATGTTTACAGAAGATGGCGATGTAGAAGTATATTGGAAAGAAATTTCAAACCTATCTAAAAAAGGAAAAGGAATCGTAGAAGGTGCAACGAGAGTGGATGCCTACACAGTAGTGAATTCAGATTTAAGAGAATATATCGAAGCGAGAGAAAATAATTATTTAGAAGTAAAGAAAAATCTTGAAAAGAAAGGCTACCAAGTAGAAAGAGCATACTTCGGATCAGAAGACGGAGAAGCAATCCTATATAGAAAAAAAGATTCAGAAGATTGGCACTTCTTAATCCATATGGATCCAGAATTCACAGAAGAATTTGATTTAGATGAACTTTTAGAAATGGCGGAAGAAGATAAATAATTATTTAAAGGCTATGAGAATTAACTCATAGCTTTTAATAACGCAAAAAGTTTTATGTCTCAGCCCTCCGATAGGATGTGGCTGATATTTTTATCATAGATTCTTATTGTCTTATAAATAGGTATTTCTATACACAAACCATTTCAAAGTCTCGTAGCTTATCGAAATGAATATTGTTTATTTTCAGGAGAATTCTATTTACTTATTAATTTCTTTTTCTAGTTCTTGAAGAACTTTAATAATCTCTTCAAACTTTGGATAGTCTCCATAAATCATTTCTGACATAGCCTTATAATCTTTTTCTATTTCAAAAAATCTAAATCTATCTGGAACTAATCTTAATCTACCATTTCGCTTATGGATAAGAGTTCACATTAATGGGGTCAGGTCAATTTTCCAGACAGCGTCTGGCAAATTGGATATCATAAATATTACCTTTAAATCCATCGATTGCTAAATGCCTATATTGACATTATTTTTAATTCACTCTCTCTCATTATCAAATCCATTCAAATACTCTTCAGTATATAAAACCTGAACTTCTCCGGACCAATTAAGTATTGAACCGATAAAATCATTAATATCTAATCCGGGCATTTCATAAATTTCTTCATCTCCAAATGTTCCCGAAGCATCTTCAATAAAAATAGTTTCATAGCCTCTGTCGGAACATATAATGCTCGAAAATAAACAACAATACTCCGTATTGAAACCACAAATATAAACTTTAGACACTTCATTGTCTTTTAAAACTTGGGCAAGATTGGTTTTATAAAACGGATTACATGACGTCTTTTCAATCACATAATCTCCCAATCCTAGAAGTTCTTCGCAGATTTCCACATCATCGGAGCCTTTAAAATATGGGCTGTCGATATCATTCGAAAGATGCTTGAATAATATTACAACATCATTATTCTTTTTGAAATCATCAATTAGAATTTTAATATTATTTAGCGTATCAGAAAAATCTTTTTTCTTTAATATCCCCTTTTGTACATCCAATACTATTAGTGCATTCATTATAATCTCCTTAATTTTACTTATTACTTATTAATTTCTTTTTCTAGTTCTTGAAGAACTTTTATAATCTCTTCAAACTTTGGATATTCTCCATATATCATTTCTGACATAGCCTTATAATCTTTTTCTATTTCAGAAAATCGAAACTCTCTTGGAACTAACTTCACTTTGCCAATTAATGCATCTTCATACCTAGCCCACTTTCTAGGGTAGAATTTCATTTTAAATTCAGTCACTTTTTTTAATAAATCCTTGTCCTCTAAGGCTTTATTTTAAAATCTGAATCTGCTATTTTATATAGGTCATAAAAGTGTCTTGCATACCTATGTGGCATAGGAGAAGATTCTGGTCTATTTGCTTCGTGGTGTAAAATTGTTGCTCTTTCCCAAAATGTTCTCTCTGCTGATACTGTTCTTATATTAGTTTTTTCTTTAAATACATTTGGATATTCTTCGCTAATTATCGGTAAAACTTCAACATCAATTGCAGGTGTCCATGCTGCAAGACTTCCTATTTCAAGTCTTATATTTTGTGTTAAATAATTAGATTCAAAAATTTTAGGATATTTACATAGATTGTTTGTGTATATATACTATCTATAAAAAATTCAAAACCTAAGTTCTTTAAATCTTGTTCTAAGACTTTTAATAATTCATCTTTTAAAAATATTTCTGTCTTTTCGTTAACTTCTTTGTTGAATTTATCTTGCTCGGTATTTTACCTTTCTAACCATGGTTCTTTTTCTTCATAACCTAATACTCGCCAATCTAAGATTAAATCTATATCATAAGACAAATCTTTCTATAAGTCCAAAACACTTTGAAAGTGATGTGCCACCTTTACAAGTGAAGAATTCCTTCCATTTGTTTTCATTAAATAGATAGTCTAAGATAAAAGTAACCCAATAGTCTTTTTCAATGACTGCTTCAGATATATTTTTCTTT
>QWCH01005794.1_pt1 | contig 12372 bp, 7 predicted proteins | sample 1972671 | NCBI WGS metagenome assembly QWCH01 (sample SAMN09866713, study PRJNA288562) | Human gut metagenome isolate term3_stool, whole genome shotgun sequencing... | isolation source: gut | host: Homo sapiens | place: USA: California | reverse complement strand
CCTTTGCAGCATCCAGTATTATCTGCGCTTTTGGCTTGGCATCTGCCGCACCTCGCTCGCCGTATCGGCACTTAGAATTATGCGGTATTGCCCTAAAAAAGCTCCGTTTCCCCCTAAAAAGGGGCGCCACACGGCGGCTGCGCTGCGCTTCGGCGCTCCTTCCTTTTGGGGCAGCCTGAACCCGACCGGTCGGTCACATCCGCCAACATAGGCCCGCCCAAAGTGCGGGCAAAGGGAACAAACAAATGCCAAAATACAGTGTTAAAAAGCCATTTACCGTACTTGTGGCGGTCATATTGGTGATGGTGCTGGGCTTTGTAAGCCTGACCGGCATGCAGACAGACCTGTTGCCCAATATGAACCTGCCCTACCTGCTGGTCATTACCACCTACCCCGGCGCCAGCCCGGAACAGGTGGAAAGCGATGTGACCCAGCCGCTGGAAAACAGCCTTTCCACCCTGAATGGTGTAAAGAACGTGACCAGCCAGAGCAACGAAAACTACAGCCTTGTCATTCTGGAATACCAGGACGACACCGACATGGACAGCGCCATGGTCAAGGCCAGCACCGCCGTGAACCAGCTTTCGGACAGTCTGCCCGATATGGCCAGCACCCCCACGCTGATGGAGATGAGCCCCGATATGATGGCCACCCAGTATGTTGCGGTGGACTATGAGGGGATGGACATCTACGAGCTTTCCGACTATGTGGAGGATACGATCGTACCCCAGCTGGAGCGCGTGGACGGCGTGGCCAGCGTTTCCACCACCGGCCTTGTCAAAAAATCAGTGCAGATCACGCTGGACCAGGACAAAATTGACGAGGTGAATGACAAACTGCTGGTCAAGGTGAGCGACCGCCTGGCCGAAGCCAAAAAGCAGCTGGACGAAAACGAGGCCAAAATCAAGGACGGCCTGGCGGAGCTGGACAGTGCCCAGAGCCAGCTGGATTCCGGCAAAGCCCAGCTGAATACCCAAAAGCAGAGCCTGACCCAGCAGTTGCGGGATGCCATCGACCAGCTGAACGAGGAGATCCCCAAGCTGGAAGAGCAGATTGCGGGGCTGAAAACCCAGCTGGACACCGCCCAGAGCAAGCTGAACCAGCTGAAAGTGGACCCCAGCAGCCTGCCGGAAGTGACGCTGCCAATCGATGATGCACTGTTTGCTTCCTGCAAAGAGATTCTGGCAAAATATGACCCCCAGTACGATGCAAATGCCATGCCCGCTAATTTGGAGGAAGCCAAGAGCGACCTGACCAAGATGGCCGCGATGCTGGCTTCCATCGAGCGCGCCCAGCAGGCCATTGAGACCGAAGCTGCCGCCCTGACCGGCGGGCAGAGCGTCAGCGATGCCTGCGCCGCGCTGGACGCCCAGATCCTGACGCTGACCGTGCAGGTGCAGCAGAAGGATAACGAGATCGTTCAGCTGGAACAGCAGCTGGATACCGCCGCCCCGGAAGAGCAGGATGCCATCCGCGCGGAAATCGAAAGCAAAAAAGCTGAACAGGCGGCTTTACAGACCCAGCTGGACACTGCCACCAGCCAGCGCGCAGCCCTGGATGGTTACAAGAGTGATGAAAGCACCCTTTCCACCACCCAGACGGCCTTGCGGAACGCAACGGTGCTGCTGAAAGCCCGGCAGGAAGCCGAAGCCAGCCTGAACGAGAGCACCGAGGAACTGCGCCAAACCCTACAGCAGACGATTACCACCCTGAACACCCAGATCGACAAAGCCGAAGCCATGCTGGCCAATTTGAACGATCAGCGCGGCAAGCTGCAGTCGATGCTGGAAAGCCTTTCTGCCAACCCGACAGACCCTCAACTGGCCGATATGGCCGTGCAACTGCTGCTCAGCGGCACCGAAGCCCAGCTCAGTTTGGGCGAGTTCCAGATCAGCAGCGGCCGCACCCAGCTGGAAGCGGGCCAGACCCAGTTGGACTCCGCCCGCGAAGAGTATGAATCGGCCCGCGAGGAAGCGCTGAAAAGCGCCAATCTGGACCAGCTGCTGAACATGAACACCTTAAAGCAGCTGATCGCCGCGCAGAACTTCTCTATGCCCGCCGGTTACATTGACGGCGGGGAAGGGGACGATAACCAGTACATCTTAAAAATCGGCGATGCGTTTGACAATGTGGATGAGCTGAAAAGTATGGTCCTGTGCAGCATTGACGGCATCGGCGATGTGCGGCTTTCCGATGTGGCGGACATTGAGCTGACCGATAACGCGGACGACAGCTACGCCAAGGTGGGCAAAAACCGCGCCGTGCTGCTTTCAATCTATAAAAGCTCCACGGCTTCCACCTCGTCTGTCTCCAACGCAAGCACCGCTGCTATGAAAGAACTGATGGCAGAAAACGACGGCCTGCACCTGACCACCATCATGGATCAGGGCGATTACATCAAGCTGATTGTGAACAGCGTCATGTCCAACCTGATCGAAGGCGCTGTGCTGGCCATCATCGTGCTGGCTCTGTTCTTAAAGGATATCCGCCCCACGCTGGTGGTGGCCATCAGCATGCCGCTCAGTGTGCTGTTTGCCATTGTCATGATGTATTTCAGTGGCATTACCCTGAACATTCTCAGCCTGTCCGGCTTGGGGTTGGGCGTTGGCATGCTGGTGGATAACTCGGTCGTTGTCATCGAAAATATTTACCGCCTGCGCGGGCGCGGCATTCCGGCCCCGCGTGCTGCGGTGCAGGGTGCACGCCAGGTGGCGGGGGCCATCGTGTCCTCCACCCTAACCACGGTCTGCGTGTTCCTGCCCATGGTGTTTACCACCGGCATGGTGCTGGAGCTGCTTTCCGATATGGCATGGACCATCACGTTCAGCCTGCTGGCATCCCTCATTGTGGCCCTTACCGTGGTGCCCTGCGCCGGTTCCACCGTACTGTGCAAGCAAAAAGAGATCAAGCACCCCTGGTTCGACCGTTTCCTGAACGGGTACGAAAAGCTCTTGCGCTTCTGCTTAAAGCGCAAGGCCATCCCGCTCACACTGGCGATCGTGCTGCTGGCCGTATCGGTCTGGCGCATTGCCACCATGGGCGTGGTGCTCATCCCGGATATGGGCTCCAACCAGCTTTCGATTACGGTAACGGTGCCTGCGGATACCGAAAAAGAGGATGCCTTTGCCACCGCAGACGCCGTGATGGACGCCATTACCAACATTGACGGCGTGGAAACGGTGGGCGCCATGTCCGGCGGCAGCGACAGCACCAGCAGCATGCTGATGATGACCGGCACTGAGGGCACCACGGACAACACCAGCTTTACCTATTATGTTCTGCTGACTGACGAGGGCGCCAGCAACAGCAAGGCCATCCAGCAGCAGATCGCCGATGACACCGCTGACCTGAACTGCGAAGTGGACATCGGCGCCAGCAGCATGGATATGAGCGCATTGTCCGGCAGCGGCGTGGAGGTGGACATCTACGGCCAGAACCTGGACAGCCTGACCACCGCCAGCCAGCAGGTGATGGACCTGCTGAACAGCGTGGACGGCATCGAGAATGTCTCCAACGGGCAGGAAACCGGCGACGAGGAGGTGCATATCGTCATTGATAAGGACAAAGCCATGCGCCTTGGCCTGACGGTGGCGCAGGTGTACCAGCAGATCGCCGCAAAGCTCAGCACCGATACCACCGCAACCACCCTGAAAGTGGGCCGCGATACCTATGATGTGACGATTGTGGATAAGACCGATACCCCGAACCTGGACGATCTGTTCCAGATGGAGTTCATCACAACGACCACCGACGATGACGGCAACACCGTGAACGAGACCCATACCCTGGGCGAGTTTGCCTCCCGCACCAACGGCAACGCCTATGCGACCATTGCGCGCGAAAACGGCTCCCGCAAGATCAGCGTGACCAGCGATACCGCCGAAGGCTACAACACCACCCTGATCTCCCGTGATCTGAGCCCCCAGCTGGAAGCACTGGACCTGCCAGATGGCTGCACTGCTGAAATTGCCGGTGAAACCACCCAGGTGACCGAGATGATCCAGCAGATGGCCAAAATGATGGCCCTGGCACTGTTGTTTGTTTATTTTGTCATGGTGGCGCAGTTCCAAAGCCTGCTTTCCCCCTTCATTGTGCTGTTCACCATTCCGCTGGCCTTTACCGGCGGCATGATCGGCCTGATGATTGGCGGCGAACAGCTTTCGGTCATTTCGCTCATGGGCTTCCTTGTGCTGATGGGCGTGGTGGTCAACAACGGCATTGTGTTTGTGGATTACGCCAACCAGCTGCGCATTGGCGGGCTGGAGCGCACCGATGCCCTGGTGGCAACCGGCCGCACCCGTATGCGCCCCATCCTGATGACGACCCTGACCACCGTGCTTGCCATGGTAACGATGATCTTCAGCAAGGATGCCGGCAGCGAGATGGGCAAAGGCATGGCCATTGTTATTGTGGGCGGCCTTTCCTATGCAACGCTGATGACCTTGTTTATTGTGCCGGTGATGTATGACCTCTTCTACCGCAAGCCGCCGGTCAACATTGATGTGGGCGATGACGGCATGGATGACCTGCCCGATGATGCGGCCGAGTTTGCCGCAGAATTTGCCGCCCGCCGCGCAGCAGAGGGCAAGAACCAGCCGGAACCCGAAACACCGGATACCGACGAGCACCGCCACTTAAAGCTGCCCGGTAAACCCGATATCGAAAACGGGGAGGGAACGCCACAATGACACCAGATATCCGCAAAGAACGCGAAACCGCCCTGTACGAAGCCGCCTTGCGCCTGATTGCCAAGGGGGTAAACCCCGCCGCCATGAAGGTGCAGCAGATCGCGGACGAAGCCGGAATCGGCAAGGGCACCGTGTATGAATACTTTGCCTCCAAGGATGAGATCCTGCAGGGAATGGCCCTGTACTGCTTTGATACCGAGATTGCCCGCATTGCCGTATTGATGGAGCCATGCACCACCCTGCAAGAGCTGGAGGACGCCGTGATGGCCTACCTGCAGGATCTTTCCGGCAACCGGATGGGAACCTATCAGGTGATCGCTTCCAGTATTGGCGCACGGGAGAACCTCCGCGGTATGGACGAGTGTGTGCAAGCCCTGCGTGGGGTGCTGCACAGAACCATGGCAGCCCTGCGGCAAAAAGGGGAGATCAACCCCGCCCTGCCGGATGATTACTGTGATCTGGCTCTGCTTTCCGCTGCGGCGGGTGGGCTGATAGGGCTGTGCTATGTTTCCAAGCACCCGGACGCGCTAACGCCCATACAAAACCTGCGCGTGTTGATCCACCGCGCACTGAACCCATAAACGAACAAAAATAAAAGCAGCCAGCCGCCCTGCCTGTGGGAATGTTCCACGGTGGGGCGGCTGGCTGTTGTATCGGGGGAAAGTGGAGATAAAAAAATACGCTTTCGCCGCCGATGCCCAAACCGCGCAAAGCATGGTATAATGATGGCAGGATAAACGCAGAAACCAACACACAGAACACGAAAAGAACACAGGAAAGGAAAGACCATGTACTTTCAATACGGGCAGGAAGAAACGGAATACCTGAGCGGCAAAGATGAAAAACTTGGGGCGGTGATTGCCCAGGTGGGCCGGGTGAATCGCGAGGTGGATACAGACCTGTTTTCTGCCGTGGTGCACCATATTGTGGGGCAGCAGATTTCCACCAAGGCGCAGGCTACCATCTGGCAGCGCATGCGGGGTGCCCTTGGCACGGTGGATGCCGAGCATATTCTGGAAGCAGGGAACGAGCAATTACAGCTGCTTGGCATCAGCTGCCGCAAGGCAGAGTACATCACGGACTTTGCACGAAAAATCCAGAACGGTGAGTTTGATTTGGAGGGCATCTGGCAGAAGCCGGATGAGGAAGTGATCCGGGAGTTAAGTGCCCTGAAAGGCATTGGCGTGTGGACAGCGGAGATGATTTTGCTTTTCTGCATGCAGAGGCCTGATGTGTTCAGCTATGATGACCTTGCCATCCAGCGCGGGCTGCGCATGGTGTACCATCACCGTAAAATTGACCGCAAACTGTTTGAAAAGTACCGCAGGCGGTTCAGCCCTTATTGCAGCGTGGCGAGCCTTTACCTGTGGGCCGCCGCGGGCGGCGCGGTGCCGGGGTTGAAGGATTATGCCCCCAAAAAGAAAGCCCCGGCCAAAAAGGCAGCACCCGCTGGTTCCCACACGGAGAAAACATCAAAAGTATAACAGAAAGGGTAGATGCTATGATGTTCACCGCGCATTATCAGTCCCCCTTGGGGGAAATTCTGCTGGCAGCGGATGAAGTGGGCCTGACCGGCTTGTGGTTTGACCGCGCAAAGTATTATGCGGCGGGCCTGGCCCCGCAGAGCACGGAGCGCGAAACCCCGCCCTTGACCGAAGCAAAGCGCTGGCTGGATGTGTATTTCAGCGGAAAAATGCCGGATTTTATGCCGCCGCTGCACCCCATCGGGTCAGACTTCCGGCAGGAAGTGTGGGCGCTGCTGCTGCAAATCCCATACGGGCAAACGACAACATACGGTGCGCTGGCCGCCCGGCTTGCGGCAAAGCATGGCACGGCGCGCCTGTCCGCCCAGGCGGTGGGCGGAGCCGTGGGACATAACCCCATTTCGCTCATCATCCCGTGCCACCGTGTGGTGGGTGCCAGCGGCAGCCTGATCGGTTATGCGGGTGGTGTTGAGCGAAAAATCCAGCTGTTGAAATTGGAAGGAACCGACTGCATAAAGCTGTTTGTGCCCAAAAAATGTGAATTAAGAGTTGAGCAAGCACAAAGTAAGGGCGAGCAAAAGATGTGAAAAAGTAAACCAGCAGAAGAGCGAATATGCGAAGCATCCGTCATTAATTTTTTCTCGTTTTCTACTCTTGATTCACATTATAATAGGAGCTAATCAATAATAAACCCTGTTCAATCATCCCTGTACCCCCAACACCGCAAAAAATGTTCTTGACTTAAACCTGACTTTAAGTTGTATGCTATAATCAGAAACGGAAGTATCCCAAACAGCAAAAGCGGGCGGAATTGAGCAGCCGCACGGTGAGGCACACCAAAGAAGGAGCAAAGCAATGCAATGCCGCACACTGCATTGGCTGCGGCCACTGCAACAGCTGCTGCCCCTTCCACGTAAAACAGCAGCAGCGCATGCAGGAAATCAAGGCGTACTTTGGCAAATTAAGCATGTCGAAAATATGTTGACCATGCAATTTCAAACATTGAATATTGCAAAAACATACAGAAAACGATACAATAAAAGCAATCCCGTATCATTCTGAGTGCAAAGCGGGAATGATACGGCGTTGGCTACTGAAGCGAGGAGAATTTTTCCATGAGTGAAGTTAAAGCAGGCATTGGCGGCGAGCATTACCAGCCATATGCAGAACGCACCGGCGGCGAATCCGTTGTGTTTTTTACCCGTGATCTTTCGGCAGAGGGCCTGAAAAAGGCATATGCCGCCATTCAGGGCAACCTGACCGGCAAGGTGGCTGTTAAGCTGCACACCGGCGAGCAGAACGGCCCCAACATCATCCCGCGTCCCTGGGTCAAGAGCCTGATGGAACAGATCCCCAACAGCACCATTGTGGAAACCAATACCTATTACGAGGGCGACCGCTACACCACCGCACAGCACCGCGAAACCCTGAAAATAAACGGCTGGACGTTCTGCCCGGTGGATATTATGGACGAGGACGGCGTGGCAGCCCTGCCGGTAAAGGACGGCAAGTGGTTTACCGAAATGCACGTTGGCTCCCACCAGCTGAACTATGATTCCATGCTGGTGCTGACCCACTTTAAGGGCCACACGATGGGCGGCTTTGGCGGTTCCAACAAGAACATTGGCATTGGCTGCGCCGATGGCCGCATCGGCAAGGCCGAGATCCACACCGCTGTCGGCTCTGACAACATCTGGTCCATCAGCGAGGAAGAGCTGATGGAACGCATCTCGGAATCTGCCAAGGCAACGGTGGATTACTTTAAGGATCATATCTCCTTCATCAACGTCATGCGCAACATGTCTGTCTCCTGCGACTGCGAGGGCGTCAGCGCGGCACCGGTCGTTACCCCCAACGTGGGCATCCTGGCATCTTTGGATATCTGCGCCATTGACCAGGCCAGCGTGGACCTGATCTACGCCATGAAGGAGGAAGATCACCACGACCTGGTGGAGCGCATCAAGACCCGCCATGGCCTGCGCCAGCTTTCTTACATGCAGGAGCTTGGCATGGGCAACCGCAAGTATAAGCTGATCGACCTGGATAACAACCAGTCTCCCCTTACCCTGCAGGAGGCAGTGGCACACGTTGTTCCGTTTGTTGAACCTAAAAAAGTTACCCTGTAAACCGGCTGGGCAGGTTTGCCCAAGCCGCACCCAATAAACAATTTCGGGCCGGACGCTGCAATAAAGCGCCCGGCCTTTTGGGTTTTATAGAAAGGCAGTGAACTGAGATGGCTCTTTTCTTTTGAATAAAGGTTCATCAAAGCCAAGGACAGATTGAAAACTGCTTTGGCTTTGATGAGCCTGTTTTTGTGCCTTTTTCAAATTTATTTGGGAAAAAAGTTGTCCAAGACTTGATATCGGGCGGCTTACATTGTTTATGGGGTAAAGTGAACCCGCTCCGGCGTACGCCGCAGCTGGTTGCGATATTCGGACGGCGTAATGCCGTATAAACTGCGGAAAGTTTTCAAAAAACTGGTGTAATTGGTAAAACCGCTGGCGTTGCAGGCATCCAGCACGCTGGCGCCGGCTGCAATGGCACGGCGGCAATGCTGCATGCGCAGGTTGGTCAAATAGCCGTGTACACTTTCCATCGTGTAGGTTTTGAACGCGCGGGACAAATGCTCCCGGCTGGTGTAGGTATATTTGGCAAGGCTGCCAACGGTTAGGTTCGGGTCGGTATAATTGGCCTGCAAAAAAGCAACGGCCTTGGCAACCAGGGCACTTGTAGCGCTGGGCGGTGCCGTGCGGCGCTCGGCCACAATCTGGTCCATCAGCAGCAAAAGCTCCACCAGCTCGCACCGCTGCACCATGTGCTGGGTGCTGCCGTGTAAGTAAGCGGTCTGGGCCATCCGCTCAAATAAGCCGCGTAGATCCCATGCGGTGACGGCGTCTGCATCCAGGATCACCAGCTGCCCCAGCCAGGTGGGGGCAACCAGCCCGCTGGCCAGCAGGGCTTCCTGCCATAGCTCGGCGTTGATCTGGGCAATCAGACGTTCAGAAATCTTATCCGTGATATTGAACATGCCCGCATGATAGCACCGGGCAGGGAAGATGATCATTTCCCCCAGGTTTATATCATAAATGTTGCCGTCCACAGAATAGCGCACGTTGCTGCCCACCAGGGGCAGTACAAGCTCATAATACGGGTGAGAGTGTACAACAGACTGGCTGTCCTGCTCGTTGGTATACCAACCCACGGCAATCTGACCGCTTTCCAGCTCCATGCTGGCGCGTTCCTGCGTCAAAAACTGGTCCTTGATATGCGGTACTTTCTGGACGAACATGGTGGGCCCTCCTTTTTGACTTTGCGACGCGGATTTCTGGGGAACGTTTGTAGTCCGGTCCGGGATGTTGGGCATAGCAAATAACAAAATAGGACAAAAATGGCGGTAGTGGCCAATTTTTATATGGCATCTGACTTTAGGCAACACCGCACAATTCCCGCCTTGCGGCTTAAGCACCGCTCCGGCATCACCTTTGCAGCATCCAGTATTATCTGCGCTTTTGGCTTGGCATCTGCCGCACCTCGCTCGCCGTATCGGCACTTAGAATTATGCGGTATTGCCTTTATTATAGCATAGAGTGCAGCAAGATGGTATTGGCATACACCAAAAAATATCGATTTCTGGCAAAAAAATCTGATTCTAGGGTGCAGCTTGCGTCAAAAGAAAGAGAATGAGAAGGGGAAAAACAAACAACGTTATCTAGGATATATTATTTTTTTACGTATTGAATCTGCATGGTCAATATGTTAGAATAACTTTGATTAAATGTTGTACTATAGGTGTATTATAGGTGTAGTTTATGCAGGAGGTTTTGCCAGAAAATATAAATGCGGTGTGAAAAGTAGCAGATAAAACAGATAAAAAGTAACGAGAAACAAAATGTTACAAAATTCAAACTTTTATTTTTGCGTACCTATATGACACAATACAGCATACCAATATAACGGAAAGAGAGGCCTTTTGATAAAATTTTGTATACTAAGAATTCTGTAAGGTCAATAAAATACGGATGCCTTTCAAAATATACCATTGCGTAACAAAATGATTTATAACACTTGTGCTGCAAATCGAAGGCTGCACAAGATAGATCAAAAGAGGAAAGGAAGAATAAAGGATGTTTGTAGGAACATGGTGGTCACTGATGCCGCCCATTGTGGCGATTGCGCTGGCACTGCTGACCAAAGAAGTGTATTTGTCATTGTTTGCGGGGTGTGCCCTTGGCGCACTGTTGGTGGCAGAATTCCACCCGTGGATTGCGTTTGATACGCTGTTTAACACAATGATCGATAGTGTGGATTTTTCCATTCTGATGTTCATGATCCTTTTGGGCATGATCGTTATGCTTATGCAGGAATCCGGCGGCACCCGCGCTTACGGTGAGTGGGCCTCCAGCCACCTGAAAAGTAAGCGCTCCGCTTTGGTAACGACCTCTCTGCTCGGTGCGTTGATTTTTGTGGATGACTACTTCAACTGCCTGACGGTTGGCTCTGTCATGCGCCCTGTCACAGATAAGTACAAGGTTTCCCGCGCCAAGCTGGCGTATATCATTGATGCAACCGCCGCGCCAGTCTGCATCATTGCGCCGATTTCTTCCTGGGCGGCAGCCGTCAACTCTTACGTTCCGGCGGGCAGCTCCATGTCCGGTTTTGAGATGTTCGTTAAAACCATTCCGTTCAACCTCTATGCAATTTTAACCCTGTATATGGTGTTCTTCACCTCCATTGTAGGCTTCGATTTCGGCCTGATGAAAAAGCATGAAGAGAACGCGGCCAAAGGTGATCTGTTCACCTCCGGAGGGGAAGAGTTCCAGAACCAGGAAACAAAAGACCCGACCGAGGGCGGCAAATACGCCAAAGGCAAGGTCATCGATCTGATTGCGCCCATGGTCGTCATGATTGCAACGGCAATCGCAGCTATGATCTGGACCGGCCACCTGAACGGCGGCCAGAATCTGGTGGAGGACTTTGCCAACTGTTCTTCTTCGGAAGCGTTGGTGTTTGCCGGTTTGGTCACAGTGGGATTCCTGCTGCTTCTGTATCTGCCGCGCCGTGTCATCGGCTTCAAGGATTTTATGAATTCCGTTCCCGAAGGTGGCAAGCTTATGATGCCCGCCATCCTGATTTTAGTGCTGGCCTGGACTCTGAAAGGTATGACGGACGCCCTGGGTATCGGTACCTTTGTACGTTCGGCCATCAATCTGAATTCCAGCCTGATGAACTTTGTGCCGCTGATCATCTTCTGCATTGCAATTTTTATTGCCTTTTCTTCCGGCACCAGCTGGGGCACCTTTGCTATTTTTGTGCCCATCGTGGTTAACATGTTTGCTGAACTGGACCCGACCATGATGATCATTTCTGTAGCGGCTGTCCTGGCTGGTGCTGTCTGCGGTGACCATATTTCGCCTATTTCTGATACTACCATCATGTCCAGCTCCGGTGCCCAGTCCAACCATATCAACCATGTGCAAACCCAGATGCAGTACGCCTTTGTGGTCATTGCCGTGTGTGCTGTTGGCTACCTGATCGCCGGCTTTACCGAAAACTGGTGGCTGACCCTGCTTTGCTCGCTGGTGATTTTGACCGGAGTGCTGTTGGAGATAAGGAAGAGGGAAATGTGCGGCCGATAAACCATACTGACGTAGCATCATCAAAAAGAACCTGTTTTGCACACTATATGGGGCACTAAAACCGGTCGTGTTTTACAGTTATATGAACTATATATGAACTAAAACGCCAAACTTTTGGCCCCTGCGGCACAAAATTGGCACAGCTTTTTCAGAAGGTTTGAGGAGATGGCGAAAAACAAGAGAAAACAATGAGAATCCATGAGTTTATCACCTGCTTCGTAAAACTGTTGTTGCGTACCCGATGCAGAGGGGCCGGCCTTCTTTACATGGCTGCCGAAGATGTTTGGTAAAAGAGTTGTAGTTACCGTCCATGGGGAGTGTGAAATAATACGCGGCTGTCATAATAGGGACAAGGGTACGGCAGAGAATGAAAGGCTCCGCAACCTGAAGTTCATATTTTCTTACCCGAAGAATGAACGACTGATCTTTTTGGGTGGCAGAAATGCTACACAGGAAGAAATCTCAACCATGAGGGTGGGGTGACAGCCAGCGGACAGGCGAGCGAGCCTATCCGCTCTTTGTGCTGGCCGAGATATTGATGAAGAAATTGAGTGGGATTGTGGG
>QWCH01010675.1_pt1 | contig 12378 bp, 10 predicted proteins | sample 1972671 | NCBI WGS metagenome assembly QWCH01 (sample SAMN09866713, study PRJNA288562) | Human gut metagenome isolate term3_stool, whole genome shotgun sequencing... | isolation source: gut | host: Homo sapiens | place: USA: California | reverse complement strand
ACTTTTTCTGGCAGGCAATCAAAATAAAAATCTCGGAGAAGGCATGAAACACACCTTGTGGATTGGCGGTGCCGATCCTTTCCGGGCTGCTGTAGAAAGTGTACCGGTTAAGAAAATAAATCCCGAGCTGGCAGTTTACACCGGTGCGGGCAAGATGAGCGGTACAGATACAGAGACATTTGTGTTTTACGATTGCCCGGTATATCAGACCGCGCTTGAAGGGATGATTTCTGCGGGATGGACGGGAAGTCGATGGGATGCAGACATGGGAGTGAATAAAAAATGGCAGTGAAAAATGAAAAAAAAGGAAATGTCAGGCTTCTCTACGGGAATGATTTCGTGTCTCTCAGTCTCCGAAAAGAAGAATTGATTAAAACATATTTCAAAGGGGAAGTGCCGGATACTACCGTTTTAGAGTCACCGGGAAATTATGAGTCCTGCAAAAATGCATTGGGAGGGCAGTCTTTATTTTTTTCACAGACGGCAGTGATCATACAGAATCCGTTTTTCCTGAAGAAAACGGTAAGGAATGAAAAAGAAGAAAAAGAGTTTGATGATTTTATAATGCTTTTGCGGGAGCTACCGCATGATACACTCGTTATACTGATTGTAGAAGGCACTTTAGATAAAAGATTAAAAACAACAAAAGAGTTATCGGCAATCTGTTTTGCCGAGGAATGTACCCTGCTTAATCCGAGAGAGGGGGCGTCCCGGATGAGTCTGCTGCTTGCAAAGGAGGGGAAGCAGATGGACCCGCAGGCACGAGCCTACTTGGAAGAGGTTCTCGGGTCATGGGAAGAACTTTCCTTGCCGCTTTTGCAAACAGAATGTGATAAGATTGTATTAATGGCCGGCGCGAATCCTAAAATTTCAAAAAGGCTCTTAGAGGTGGCACTTCCTGATTATATGGATCAAGGAATATTCCGGTTTACCGATGCTCTGATGTCTAAGCGTGCGGATCTTGTTCTCCGCAGAGCGGACAGGGTTTTCCGGAATCCCGGGGAAACGATAAAGAATGTCGGATTTTTGGCATCCCGTTTCAGAAAAATAAAAATGCTGAAAGAATTACAGAGAAATCATACTTCTCTGCAGGATATGCAGAAAAAGTTGGAAATACGGAATCAGTGGGCATGGAAAAGCTTATTGAAAGATGCCGGTAAAGTAACGGAAGAAGAGGCGGAAGAATTTTTACTCGGACTTTTCAATTATCAAATGGCACTCCGGCGGGGTGAAAACGATATTTTGAAAGATCTGCTGTTGCGATTCTGTCTTCGTAAATAAGATAGAGAAAAGAGGATATCATTGAAAAAATTAAAAACAATCCTGTGCGGTGCTGTGGCAGCCGGAGTGATAGCTGTCGGAATAGCACCTTTTATATGGACAAAGCAAGATGCTGTTATACCGGGGATGCGGCTGAACGGACAAAATGTAGGCGGCATGACAAGAGAGGATTTATCACAACTTTTAAAGAAGAAAAATCAGGACCTGACTCATAAAAAAATCCGGCTCAGTCACGGCAGTGTAAAAGAAGAGTGGCCGATGGCAGATTTAAAAGTACATTATGATGAAAGCAAAATTGATGATATGTTGTCCCTGGGAAAGAGCGGGCATATTTTTTCTGATTGGCTGGTACGATGGAAAACGTTACTTTCAGGAAATATAGAGCAAAGCCCTATCCTCTATGACAGAACGATTCTGAAAGAAAAAGCAGCCGCATTGGCGGAAAAATACAGCAAGCCGGCGGAAGATGCCAAACCTGTTATTCATGACGACGGAACGGTTACGTTTACAGGCGGAAATCCGTACATGAAAGTGGACGAAGAAAAGCTGGAACGCCTTGTAGAAACCGCTGTCACAGAAAAGGAACTTCCGGTCGTGGAAATTCCGGTACTGGAAGAAAAGGAACCCGGGTTGACAGTGGAAAAAGCCGGCAGATTTAATACGGTGCTGGGGCAGTATACGACATATTTCAGTCTTTCACCGAACAGAAGCAGAAATATAGAATTGTCTGCTCAGGCAATCAGCGGAACAATTTTAGATCCGGGGGCAGGTTTTTCATACAATAATACGACCGGTACAAGGTCGCCGGACCATGGATATTTAGAAGCTCCTGTCATTATAGACGGCAAACTTGAGCCGGGATACGGTGGCGGAGTATGCCAAACGAGTACGACACTTTTTAATGCCGTCATGCTGGCAGGTCTGCCCGTGACAGAACGGACATCTCATTTTTCTCCCGTAGCTTATGTGCCGATTGGACAGGATGCTACCGTTTCTTTCGGGGATTTGGATTTCTGTTTTACAAACTCTTTTCAAAATCCCATTTATGTTTATGCCGCCTATGCTCCGGGAGCAATTACCTGCTATATTTTGGGGGACCGGATAGATAAGCCCCAGCAGTCGGAAATTTTATTACAACATTCCGGGTCAATCCCTTTTAAAACCATTGAAAAAGTAGATTCGTCACAAAAGGAAGAAAAGACGATAGAATACGGTCATGAAGGGTACTCTACAGGGATACTGCAATATGCCAGATGGGCAGACGGAAGAATTTATCAAGATACTTTCGAATCTTATTATGAACCGGTAGATACGGTTATCACATATAATAAAGATCCGAAAAAACAGGAAACAGAAAAAAATAAAGGGAAGAGCAAAGAAATAGAGAAGACAGCACAGGAAAAACAAAAAAATAAGGAAGTTCCGTTGCAAGAGAAGAAAAGCAGTGACGGGAAAACGATTTCTTTGCGGTAGCTTGGAGGTTTAAGTATGGGGAAGTACCGCTTGCGGTCAAGAAAAGAAGATGCGGTTATTACGTTAATGGAAGTGGATACGGAAAGTAATTCCTGGTATATACAGGCCGATGATGAGGAAGGTGCACTGGCAGTATTACAGGAAATGGCCGGTGAAATTAATTGTCTTGTTCATATTTATCTCAACGGTAAAGAAGTCGGGGATCAAGTATTTTCTGTCAAGATAGAAAACGTACCTCTTCCGGAAGAAGAATTAGAAGAGTTAGAAGAAGAATTAAAGGAAAGCGTTGCAGCAGAAAATAAAGGCGAAGAGGAAATGCCGGTGGCGGAAGCTGTGGAGGAAAGAGAACCGGGTGCATTTAATTTGCCATCCCCCGAAGACATCAGGTCTGCTTTGGCAACTGTGCCATCGGAAATAAAAGAAGAAAAGAAAAAAATGCCGGATGCTTATGTACCTATACAAGGTCTTCCCGAATTGACGAGCGTTTTACCGGAGGCTGCTTTTGCAGTGCGTAAAAAAAATACATCGGACAATCAGATTTTTATAGGAAAAGGAAAAATCAAGGGCAAGATATCGGATATGAATACCATCAAGGAAGAAGTGGCCGGTATTGTCATCCAAGGAACTGTTGTCGATGCGGAGGTCCGTGAACTTCATGGGAAACGTGCTATTTTTACGATGAAAATAGCTGATGAAACAGAAGGTATTCTTTGTAAAAAGTTTTTTGACCGCCTGGAGGAAAGCAAGCGGCTAGGCGATGTCAAGAAAGGAATGGTCATTAAAGCTCGCGGAAATGTGCAGCTTGATAAATATACAGGCGGGCTGGTTTTAAATATTTTACAGATGGAAAAAGGAGAGACCGTTATTATTCCGCATGAAGATGAACATCCGACTCCGCGGGTGGAGCTTCATTTGCATACGAAAATGAGTCTTGACGGCTTGATTGACAATGAAGAAGTAATCAAAACGGCATCCCGTTGGAAGCATCCTGCGATTGCGATTACCGATCACGGTGTCATCCAGGCATTTCCGAAAATCCAGGAATTGGCGGCAAAATATAAACAAAAAGTCATTTACGGTATGGAAGGGTACCTGATTGATAAAATTCCCAAAGATGCAGATACGGACCGTCAAAGATATTATCATATCATTATTCTTGCCAAAAATATGACGGGACTGCGTAATTTATACCGGATGATTACACTTTCCCATATTAAATATTATAAAAAACGCCCTTTGCTTCCCCGGCCGGTACTTGAGGAATTCAGGGAAGGTCTGATTTACGGCTCTGCCTGTGTAATTGGTGAATTTTTTCAAGCAGTTCTGAATGGAGAAAGTGATGAAGAGCTGATAAAAAAAGCCGGTTTCTATGATTATCTGGAAGTCCAGCCTTTGCAAAATAATGAATTCCTGCTCTATGAAGACAGGTATTCGGATATAAAAACGAAGGAAGATTTACAAAATTTAAATAAAAAAGTGATTGAAATCGGAGAAAAGACGGGGATTCCCGTTTGTGCAACTTCCGATGCCCATTATCTTTTTGCCGAAGATGCAAGAAACAGGGATATTTTGCTTTCCAATTGGGAAAAGCCGGGAAAAATTGAGTCGCATCCGCAGGTATATTTGCGAACGACACAGGAAATGCTTGATGAGTTCCGGTATTTACCGAAAGAAAAAGCCTTTGAAATTGTCATCACCAATACGAGGCAAGACCGTCTTGCTTTGGAATTGACACCTATTATTAATCACGGATATGGAGTGCTTTATTATATTGCCCATAAACTTGTAAAACACTCAAATGACAGAGGATATCTGGTCGGGTCCCGTGGATCTGTCGGGTCTTCCTTTGCTGCAACCATGTCGGGTATTACAGAGGTAAATCCGCTTCCGCCCCACTATGTGTGCCCGTCCTGTCATTGGAGCCAATTTTTTACCGATCGGTCGGTAGGAGGCGGTTTTGACCTGCCTGATAAAAATTGTCCCGACTGCGGACATGCACTTGATAAAGACGGGCATGATATTCCGTTTGCCGTATTTTTGGGGTTTGACGGAGACAAAGTGCCTGATATCGATTTGAACTTTTCTTCCGGGGACGATCAGGGGGTAGCCCACAAATATACAGAAGAGCTCTTCGGCCGTGATAATGTATTCCGTGCAGGTAATTTTTATAGAAAAACTATCCGCCGGTGTTGCCGGTGTCAAACGTACAACCGGCCAACATCCTGCAGGGATTATGGTTTGTCCCCGTGATATGGATATCCATAATTTCACACCTTTGCAATATGCAGCTAATAAAAAGTGGATCAAAGATGAAGACGGAAATAAAATTCCGGGAACAATTACCACTCATTTTGACTATCATTCTATTTCAGGACGTATGCTGAAACTTGATATACTGGGGCACGACGATCCTAAAGTGATCCGTATGCTGCAAGATCTGACAGGCATTGACCCGCTCCACATTCCTTTTAATGACGAAAAAACACTGTCCCTTTTCCGCTCACCGGAAGCACTCGGACTGACGGCAGAGCAATTGAAAGAAACAATCGGAAATAAAGGGATTACTGTCGGCGCTATCGGACTTCCCGAGTACGGAACTACGTTTGTCAGAGGCATGCTTGAGGATACAAGACCTAAAAATTTTTCAGAACTGGTTCGTATTTCCGGATTTTCCCACGGGACCAATGTGTGGCTTAATAATGCAAGAGATCTGATTACTTCGGGTCAGGTCAAACTGGAGGAAGCGATTTCCACCCGTGATGATATCATGAACTATCTGATTGCCCACGGTGTGGATCCGCTCGTTTCCTTTAAAGTGATGGAAAACGTCCGTAAAGGGAAGGGACTTGAAAAAGGAGACTCCAATAATCTTGCCAAGTTGAAAGAGGCGGGCATTCCGCAATGGTTCATTGAATCCTGTTTGAAAATATCCTATTTGTTCCCCCGCGCACATGCGGTGGCCTATGTCATGATGGCCTTCAGAATTGCCTGGTTTAAGGTTTATCACCCGCTTGCTTATTATGCGGCGTATTTCAGTATTCGTGCCGAAGGTGCATTTAATGCTCCCGTGATTCTGAAGGGGTTGGAAGCACAAAAAGCGGAGCTGGCAAGAATTAATTCGGTTCCGCATCCGACGGCAGTAGAAAAGGGGCAGTCCGCTGTTTTAGAGGTGGCAGCGGAGATGTATCTCCGGGGACTCAAATTTCTGCCTGTGGATTTGGAAAAATCCGACGCGACGCAATTCTTAATGGAAGACGGATGTCTGCGACCGCCTTTCAATTGTATTCCCGCTTTAGGTAATACAGTGGCGGCGGAGATTGTAGAAGCAAGGAAAGAAAATCCGTTTACCTCAAAAGAAGATTTAAAGAAAAGAGGCAAGGTCAGCCAAAGCATTGTTGAATCTATGGAAGAAATGGGCATGCTTCACGGGATGCCTGACGAAGAGCAGATTAATCTTTTCTCTTTCTGAAACGAGCAAAATAAAAGAGCCACCCGTTTTTTGTAGGGAGGCTCTTTTATTTTTTTTCTATAATATCCAAATTCCTGAGCAAAACCGGTCTTCCCCGCCAGGAAAAAGCGTACTCTCTGTATTTTTTTAAAAATCCGCGGTTAGACAGAGATCTTTTGCCTTTTCGTTAAAGGGACAATATTTCTGACACTCATCACAACCGAAAATCAAAGGAGTTTTTTTAATAATTTCTTCTTCAGCAGGAGTCAGCGTTTGTTTTTTCTGAGTCAGATAAGATTTGCACTGCCAGGGATTAAATCTGCCGGGCGTGAGGCATTTCCCGGGACAGACATCTATACAGCGGATGCAATCGCCACAGCCTGACGTTTCTATTATATTTTCCAAGTAGGTATGTACGATTTTATGATAATCTTTTGTTCTGGCATAAAGTGCTATATTAGCGGAATTTTCCGACTTATATCCGTAAGGGAATAAAATGACAATAATCGATTTTGTCCCGGGGAGAAGGTTTTCCGGGGAAATCCGCCGGTGCATATCATCAGGCACAAAGGGGACAGGGCCGTTTGATGACAGCTTTTCTAATAAAAGAGGGGAAATGGGACAGCTCATAATCCCTACTGCATCTAATAAAAAGGAGTGGGCGATATGAAGTATCGCTTCTTTGTCTGGAGAATTCATCAGATTCCTTTCAGAAAAAAAGAGCAGAACCGGCTGCTCTTTATTGTTTGATCATTCGTGAGGAAAGAACGTCGCTAACCCGTTCGGTCGGCATATCTTCACTGTCATAGAGAAGTCCTTTCGGACTTTTTATAATCAGCCGGTCCATTAAATTTTGCCGGATCAGATCGTTGGTGGCAGACAAGAAAGATAAGCAGGCTTTATCATGATGTTCTTTAGATATGAGCCGTGACAAACCGGGAGCCTTCAGTTTTTGCTGCAGGAACAACTGATGAATGGCTTTCCAGCTTTCTTTTTTAGGACAGGCCCTGAGCATGACACAAATCGTATATCCTTTATCTTTGAGATAAGAAATCAAATCTAGCGTGTGTTGTACGTCGTCAAGAGAACCTTCCTGAAGAATATGGTATCTTTCCTCAGCGGCTTTTCTCATTGTCAGATCGGAAAGATATTTTCCCTGCTTCATCGAAAAATAGCTGCAGAAATGACCATATTTTGCCATCAGTTCTTTGGCCCGTGTATGAAATCCGCGAAAATTGTCGCTCATAGACTGGATAATATCTCCGTCATATTCTTCAATGAGCATGGAAGACATACGAGTTTTCCCGGAACCGGGCTGTCCGGCAATGATAAAAGCAACAGGCCGGCTTTTGCCTCCGGTTTTCCCTTCTATGACGGACGGCCATACGGTAGACTCAAAGAAGGCATCCATTTCTTCAGGAGTGAAAGCACTTTCTTCTAGGATGGATTCTTTTGTGATTTTAACCCGGGTTTGGGGATGAAAAAGCTGGTCGGACGTATATTTTGTTTCAATGGCATAGGCTTCCTCAAGCATTTCAATCTGCTTGTCCATGGGAATACCATGACCTTTACGGAGTTCAATTTTTGACATGGCACGGATTGTTTTCCGCCATAAATGAACGAGTCGCTCCTCGTCCTCTTTTTGGATGCCCTGATCCTTCCTCAGCGTGCGGAGTAAATTGTGAATAGTTGTAAATATTTCCGCATTTACTTCAAGCTGTATCCCCAAGGGTGTAATTTCTTCAGATTCGTGTAATTCTTTGACTGTTTGCTCGTCATACGGCATAGCCTATTACCAACTCCTTTTCATAACTTAACCCCATGATAGCAAAAGGAATTCTTTTTGTCTATTTATTTTATTTTAAGAAAGAGAGGGCTTTAAAAGGTCTAAATCTACAGGAGCGGGAGTGGAAATTAAAGGCGATTGGTTCCATGGCTGATCATATGTTTCCAAGCAGTCAAAAACCGTTTGATAAGCGGCTTGGGCAAGAAGAGCGCCGAGAACCGAAAAAGTGCCTGCATCCGTGTAAACGGGACCGTTGGGATCGCAAATCAGAGTAATACCGTCGGTACATGTACCTGTAGCGACGGCACCGGTATTAACATCGGCAATACCTAAATCCTGGAGAGCCGCGGTTTTTCCCTCAGTAATGCTGATGAGAGACCGCACCATAGTCCATTCGGGAAGGGAACCGTTGACGGTGATGATGATATTAATTGTGCCGACAGGAGCAAATTTTCCTGACGATTCCTCATAGAGAGGAGCAGATCCGGCACGGGCGGCCGTCTTTTCCACGCCGCCGGTAGTAACCGCATCAAGAAGTAAATCATGGCAGCAAAAAGTCTTATGACTGTGCCACTCCATTTTTGCGGCAGTCAAAAGAGAGGAGCTTTTTTCCGGAGCATATCCGTGGTCAATAAGGGAAAGGCGGAGATATTCGGAAACGGATCCGCCGGGGAATTTTTCAGGTGAAGGATAAAAAACCGTCAGTTTCTGATTAACTGCATGATTGATTTTTTTAAATCCGCCGCCGAAAATAGCTGTGGAAAGAGAAAATCTCTCTTTTTCAAAAGAAATATCCAGGTAGGTGTCGGTAACGCGGAGAATGCCGCCGCTTTTTAAAATCGTTTTTGTATCCATAGCCGCTCCTTTTCTTTTTTTATTATAACAGGGACTGTGAAAGGATACCGCTTTCATTGAAGGGGTAAGCAAAATATGATACTATTTAATAGTATTTATTGGGAAACGGAAAAGAATTTCCGCTTCTGAAAGCAAGGAGTATCTATGATTATTATTCCCTATATAGTTCCTGTAGCGGTTGCTCTTGTATTTGTTCTTGTTTGCTATTTTCTTGTCTATGGATTCATGTCCGGAACGGCAAAACCCAAGACGGTCAGACATAAAGTACGTGCACCGGGGAAAAGACTGCATAAGCCTGTGATTGATATGGACGCAGTAAAGCAGGCGGTTAAGGAGTCAAACGAACAGGATTTCAGTGCGACGACACAAATTATCCCTGTCGGTAAAAATAAAAAAATCGAAATGACGACTGAGGAAGACGGTAAAACAAAAATTATCAGCCGTGATCATTTAGAAAAAACCTTAGCAGCTGACAAGAAAAAGCCGGCAAAAGAAAATTTCGCCTTAGAGGAAGAACCTGAAATTTTAAAAAACCCGGTCACATTGGACATGCTCAAAGAGTATTTTATCCGTCATTTCTTAAATCAATACGGTGTGGTATCCCGTACGGTGGAACAAGATACAAGGACAGTTACCGATTATATTGTGGACCGGTTGGAAATGCAGGCGGAAGAAGCGGCCGATACATTGACACATATCATGGTGCAGGAAGCTCTCCAAAATGCACAAAGAACCTATGTCATGATGCCGAATGAAACGGTATTGCACATGGTATCGGATGCTTTCGGAGATGTGGCGAGAGGACACCGGTCTGAGACAAAGACCATTTTGGCCTATGACGCACTGAAAGCAATGCCGCGTATGGAAGAGAACCAATTCCATGTCTTGGCACTTCTTTTGTTATTCCATTATTCAAGGAACACGGATAATGTGAATGCAGAGTCTTTCAGAAAATATACGAAAAAATATATGACTCCTTTTTTACAAGATTTGCCTGATGAATACAGCGGTTATCAGCAGTTGGAATATATTCATTGTATTTCCTTAAATAATAAAGAAACCACTTTCGGGCGTCTGTTACATGATTCTTATCCTTTGATTTTTGCCTACAGGGGGTGTATGAAGAGTGAGTTGACGGCAGTGAAAAAGAGCTGGCCGGAAAATTCTCTTGTGCCCAGCTTATATAACTCCTATTACAAGCCTGCGGTGGTAGACGATTCTCTGCTCCCCGACTTTTATGAGGATATAGGAATTACAGATAAAGAGGACCGTCTGTATCTGGATAAATTGATTCATTCCCTGCCGGTGGATTATGATCGGAAAGAGCTGGCCTATATTTTGGAACGGATTGATTCTGACTTTGCGAAAATGCAACAGGCATGGGATACAAGCCTTCTCAGGCGATCATCTTTGACATTGATGGGGATGTATATAGCCCGAAATTGTATAAAGGCAAAAATCGGAGAAGAATTTGATTTATCCCACTGGATGTAATATACATAGAAAACGGAAAAGCATTTTGATGACAACAGCTATTGAAGATTTGTCGTCAAAATGCTTTAATAAATACAGGATATCGAAAATATTAGTTAAATGCAGGAGAATAAAGTATGGGCATTTTTGATATTATTGGTCCTGTCATGATAGGACCGTCGAGTTCCCACACGGCAGGTGCGGCAAAAATCGGCCGGATTGCAAGGGAAATCCTTGGAGATGAGGTCATTTCGGCAACAATTACTTTATATGGCTCATTTGCTAAAACAGGACATGGACACGGGACAGATAAAGCACTTGTTGCAGGGCTTATGGGATATGCACCTGACAGCGGAACCATTCGTGACGCAATATCCATTGCAGAAGAAAGAGGAATTTCTATCACGTTTAATTTATCGTCAGAGGATATGGGACATCCCAATGTGGCGGAAATTCATGCGACGGGAAAGAATGGGAAATCTGTAACGGTTATAGGCCGTTCCTTAGGGGGCGGACGGGTAAAGATTACAAACATCGGCGGATATCCCGTAGAAATTACGGGAGAAGAATATACACTTCTGACAAGACATAATGATGTTCCCGGAATCGTGGCGGATGTTGCCTGTGTCTTGGCGGAAGAGCAGGTTAATATTTCCAACATGCGTGTTTTCCGCAAGGGAAAAGGAAGAGAAGCTGTTATGGTAATTCATACAGACCAAAAAATTCCCAAAACAGTGGTTGAAAAAATAGAAAATAAAAACCGGAATATAAACAGTGTTTTGACACTGGATGTTATTTAAAAGGATTCTTATGAAAACATATCATTCTATCAAAGAGCTATTTTCTATAGCAGATGAAAATCATTGCTCACCCGGGGAAATTGCCTGCCGTGTAGAAGCGGAAGAGCATGATTTGTCCTATGAAGAGGTATGGGAACAGATGAAAAAAACGATTCCCGTCTTTCGTCAGGCAATCCAACGGGGATTGGCAGACACTAAAAAATCGGCGAGCGGCCTTGTCGGCGGAGATGCGAATATTCTGTTTATGAAAGACGGGCGTTTTTTAAGTCCTGTTTGCAAACGTGCCTGTGCCTATTCAGTGGCAACAGCGGAGGCAAACGCTAAAATGTTCCGCATCATGGCATGTCCGACAGCCGGATCCTGCGGTATTTTACCGGCGGTACTGGCTGCCGTGGCAGAAGAAGAAAATTCTACGCTGAATGATGTGACACGGGCTTTGTTTACGGCAGGTGCAATCGGTCGTATAGTGGCGGAAAAAGCCTCTATTGCCGGTGCAGTCGGAGGTTGTCAGGCAGAATGCGGTACTGCGACAGCTATGGCGGCAGCGGCAGCAGTAGATTTACTGGGTGGTACCACACAGCAAATGGGAGATGCTTTGGCATTGGCTTTAAAAAATATTTTGGGACTGGTTTGTGATCCAGCTGTGGAGATGGCAATGATGGGAATCCACTCGGTTATTCCTCCCGACGATGTAATCGAAGCAATGGATAAGATAGGGAAAATGCTGCCGTCATCGCTTAGGGAAACCAGTCAGGCCGGCTTGGCAATGACAGAGGAAGGGCAGCGCATATCTGCCAGATTAGCCAGAAATAGAGCCATGTTTACTAAATAAAATAAAGAATATGAAAGAGTATCGTTTTCGGACGGTACTTTTTTTAAATAAATTATGAAAATAAAAAAATAAGACACGTAAAAACAGCGCTATCATACCCTTCAGGAAATAGGAAAATAAAACCGGATAACGAAAAAGGGAAATTATGAAAAGAAAGGGATAGAATACTTTTCCGGATAAACCGGAAATTTGCATAAAAGAATATTTGAAAAGATACAAAGAAACAGTGCGAAGTTGATTAAAACATTTTGTAAAATACAAAAAGATGTAGTATAATAAGGTACATAATTAAAAACCGGTTCCTATTCCGGTGAAACCCGATGTCACTGTTTTTTTTATAAAATCCATTGACAGATGACTGATTTGCCGCTATAATTAACTACGTTGTCGGGGCATAGCGCAGTTTGGTAGCGCACTTGGTTCGGGACCA
>QWCH01004586.1_pt1 | contig 12405 bp, 8 predicted proteins | sample 1972671 | NCBI WGS metagenome assembly QWCH01 (sample SAMN09866713, study PRJNA288562) | Human gut metagenome isolate term3_stool, whole genome shotgun sequencing... | isolation source: gut | host: Homo sapiens | place: USA: California | reverse complement strand
ATCCGGTTTGGCGCGGCCCACGGCTCAAAACAGCTGCCCCGCCCCGCCACCGAAGAGGATGTCAAGGCCCTGCGCAATGCCATCATGACCGGCACCGCCGCGCCCGGCTGGCTGGACGGTATGCTGCGGCAGAACGCCGTGCGCAGCTGGAACGTGATGGCCATCACCTTTACCAACAAGGCGGCCGGGGAGATGAAGGAGCGCCTGCGCCGGATGCTGGGCGGGGAAGAGGGCGACGAGGTGTTTGCCTCCACCTTCCACTCGGCCTGTGTGCGCATCCTGCGCCGCTGGGCGGAGGAGATCGGCTACCCCCGCAGTTTTACCATCTACGACACCGACGATGCCCAGCGGGTGATGAAGGCGGTGTACAAGGACCTGAACGTGGATGACAAGTTCTTCCCCATCAAGAGCGCCATCAACCAGATGAGCCGCTGGAAGGATCAGCTGGTCAGCCCGGAACAGGCCCTTGCCAACCCCGCCAAGGACACCAAGGGCGCGCTGGCGGCCCGCATCTACGCCGCCTACGAAAAGCGGCTGAAGGAGGCCGGTGCCTTCGACTTCGACGACCTCATCTACCAGACCGTGCAGCTGCTGGCAGAGCACCCGGACGTGCGGGACTTCTACCAGACCAAATACAAATACCTGCTGGTGGACGAGTATCAGGACACCAGTGTGGCGCAGTTCCGTCTGGTGAGCCTGCTCACCGGCCCGGAGCGCAACATCTGCGTGGTGGGCGACGATGACCAGAGCATCTACCGCTTCCGCGGGGCTACCATTGAAAACATCCTCAACTTTGAAAAGTGCTACCCCGGGGCAAAGACCATCCGGCTGGAACAGAACTACCGCTCCACCTCCAACATCCTGAACGCCGCCAACTGCGTCATCCAGCACAACACGGAGCGCAAGGGCAAGACCCTGTGGACCGACAACGGCGAGGGCGACAAGGTGCAGGTGTACACCGCCGAGAACGAGCAGGACGAGGCCATGCACATTGCAGACGTCATCGGCCAGCACCTGAAAGCGGGCGGCCATCTGGCCGACCACGCCATCCTCTACCGCATGAACGCCCAGTCGGCTCCCATCGAAAGCTACTTCACCCGCGCGGGCATCCCCCACAAGATCGTGGGCGGCCAGCGTTTCAACGACCGCAAAGAGGTCAAGGACATCCACTCCTATATGTCCATCGTGGCCAACCCCCGCGATGACGTGCGCCTGCGCCGCATCATCAACGAGCCTGCCCGCAAGATCGGCAACACCACGGTGGAGGTCATTGCAGACCTTGCCGCCCAGCAGGGGGTGAGCATGCTGGAGATCATCGGCCACGCCGACCAGTACGCCAAGCTCAGCCGGGCTGTGATGCCCTTGCTGAAATTCTGGCAGATCTACCAGAGCCTGCAGGATTCGCTGGAGACCAAGACGCTGGACGCCTTTGCCGCCGACGTCATCGAGCGGACTGGCTACAAGGCCATGCTGGAAGCCGACGCCGCCAAGGGCCACGAGGACGCCGCCGACCGCCTGCAGAACCTGGGTCAGCTGGTGAACAACGTCAAGAACTACTGCGACCAGCACGGCGAGGACGCCACGCTGGAGGGCTATCTGGAAGATATCGCCCTCATCAGCGACATCGACAGCTACAACGAGAGCGCCGACCAGGTGGTGCTGATGACCATCCATTCGGCCAAGGGGCTGGAGTTCCCCTATGTGTTCCTCATCGGGATGGAAGAGGGCGTGTTCCCCAGCGAGATGAGCAAGTATTCCGAGGCGGACCTGGAAGAAGAGCGCCGCCTTGCCTACGTCGGCATCACCCGCGCCAAAAAGGAACTGTACATCTCCAACAGCGTCACCCGCATGCTCTACGGCCGCACCCAGCGCAACGAGCCCAGCCGCTTTTTGCGCGAGATCGAGCCGGAGTACATCGAAGAGACCCGCAGCCCGGTGCTGGAACAGCGTTCCCGTCTGGGCGGCTGGGGCAGCAGCTGCAGCGACACCGTGCCCGGCGGCGCGTCCGGGTACTCCGGGCCTTCCGGCTGGGGCCGCAGCGCCGGGGGCTACGGTTCCGGCGGCTATGGTTCCCGCTCCGGCGGCGGTTACCTGAACCGCGAGTACAACGCCGGGGAGCGCAGCGGGTTCGGCTCCGGTTATGCCGGGCGGGGAACTTCCTCTTCCGGCTACGGTGCCGCCTACGGCAACAGCTCCACCCAGCCCAAGGTGCGTTCGGGCGGGTTCGGTGCCGGGTATTCCGGCACGGGCACCGCAAAAAAGCCCATCAGCTTCACCGGTGCACCGGCGGCCAAGGCCGCGCCCGCAGGCTCCAAGCACTACGAGCCGGGCGATGTGGTGGAACACAAGGTCTTTGGCCGGGGCACCGTGCTCAAGGTCAAGCCTGCGGCCGGAGACCAGATCGTGGAGATCAACTTTGAGAAAGTCGGCATCAAAAAGACCATGGCCAATTTTGCGCCGCTGACCAAAATCACAACGGAGGAATGACACAAAAATGATGACAGTTCGTTTGATCGCCCATACCCCGGAGCCGGAAAAGGTGGTGGCGGCTGCCGCCAAGCTGTGCTACTCCGACGCCCACATCACCGACCTGCTGGACGGCCTGACCGAGGAAAAGACGGCAAAGTTCCTGACCATGCTCAGCGACCTGGGCCACGCCAGCCCCATCGAGCACGCCAGCTTCACCTTTGGCATCGAGGGGGTCAGCCGTACCTTGCTGGCCCAGATCACCCGCCACCGCATCGCATCCTTCAGCGTGCAGAGCCAGCGCTATGTGCGCCTGGACGATTTCCGCTATGTGGTGCCGCCGGAGATCGAAGCCATCCCGGAGGCAAAGGCGGCTTTCCTTGAGAGCATGAACGAGGACGCCAAACGCTACCTTGACCTTGCCCACAAGCTGGAAGAGGGCCACACCGCCCGCCTGATGGCCGAGGGCATGCCGGAAAAGGCAGCCCGCGCCAAGGCCAGCAAGCAGGCCAATGAGGACGCCCGCTTTGTGCTGCCCAACGCCTGCGAGACGAAAATGGTGGTCACCATGAACGCCCGCAGCCTGCAGAACTTTTTCCACCTGCGCTGCTGCAGCCGCGCCCAGTGGGAGATCCGCCAGCTTGCCGAAGAGATGTTCAAACTGGTGTACCCGGTGGCACCCCACATCTTTGCCAAGTCCGGCCCGGCCTGCGTGAGCGGCCCCTGCCCGGAGGGCAAGATGTGCTGCGGCAAAACCGCCGAGGTGCGTGCAAAATATGCCGCCATCAAGGAAGGTGCCGCCGTATGAGCAAGGGCAAGCTGATCGTCATCGAGGGACTGGACGGCAGCGGCAAGGCCACCCAGGCAAAGCTGCTGGCCCAGCACCTGGCCGGACAGGGCCTGCCGGTGCGGGAGGTGACCTTCCCGGATTACGCCAGCGATTCCAGCGCCCTGATCAAAATGTATCTGGCCGGGCAGTTCGGCTCAAAACCGGACGATGTGAACGCCTATGCGGCCTCCAGCTTTTTTGCGGTAGACCGCTATGCCAGCTACAAGACCGACTGGGGCCGCTTTTACGAGGAGGGCGGCGTGGTCATTGCCGACCGCTACACCACCTCCAACGCGGTGCACCAGTGCTCCAAGCTCCCGCCGGAGCAGTGGGAGGAGTTTTTGCACTGGCTGTTCGATTACGAGTTCCATCTGCTGGGCCTGCCCGCACCGGACAGCGTCATCTACCTGCAGGTGGACCCGGCGGTCAGCCAGCGGCTGATGACCGCCCGCTACCACGGTGACGAGAGCAAAAAGGACGTGCACGAGAAAGATACCGAGTATCTGGCCCGCAGCCGCCGCGCCGCCGAGTATTGCGCGGAGCATCTGGGCTGGACCACGGTGCACTGCACCCACAGCGACGCCATGCGCAGCATCGAGGACATCCAGGCCGAGGTGCAGGGCATCGTGCTGGCCGGACACGCACATAAAATACGATAAGAGGGGGCATCCTGACAGATGTATCGTTTGATGCAGCCATCCGACAAGGCGGCTGTGCTGGCGCTGTGGCAGCGCGAGCGCGGCGAGTCGGAAGAATTTGCGGCCAACGCCGTGGAGCGTTTTGCAGGGCAGCAGAATGTCTATGTGGCCGAGGAAAATGACGCCATTGCCGCTGTGGCACTGGCGGTGCCGGTCACGCTGCAGGGGCGGCAGGGCAGTTACCTCTACGGCCTGTGCGGGCAGGGCAGTTTGATCCTGGCCGGCCTGCTGGACTACCTGTGCGCGCAGCAGAAGCTGCGGGGCGCAGGCTTTACCGTGGCCGTGCCCGCCACCCCGGAGCAGGCCGCTCTGCTGCAGGACAAGGGCTTTGCCCGCGCCTTTGCATTGCGCTGCCTGCCGCGGGAGGTGGCCCGCAACCTGTGGAGCCAGGCCGAGTTTGACAGCGTTACCGCTAAGAAGCTGTGCGAGCTGCGGGAGAAGTTCTGGCCCGATACGGTGCAGTTCACCCCGGAGCGCATGGCCGTGGTGCTGGGGGACCTGTATTCCCGCGGGGCCACCATCGTGGCCAACGAGCGGGGCTACGGCGTGTACTTCCGCAAGGAGGACACCCTGTATTTCGTGGAGCTCATGGCCGAGGACGACCGCGCCGCCGAGGTGCTCATGGAAGCCGCCCGCGAGAAGGAAGTCATCGTGGAAAAGGCCGTCATCACGGTGGGTGCCGCCCAGTCCCTGTTCCTGGGGGAGGGCACCCGGCAGGAGTACGGCATGATCCGTTTTGACGGGGAGCCCTTTGACGTATCGGAAAGCTATATGCGCCTGATGCTGGAAGGCTGAGACGCAGAAAAACAACAAAGGAAGGTGCGTATGGCACACAAGGAGAGACACACCGCCCCGAAGAAAAAAGGCGGTGCCGTGAAGATTTTGCTGGCAGTGGTACTGTTGCTGGTGCTGGCCGCCGGAGCAGCAGGGGTGTTTGCCTACAACGAGATCCACGGCAATGGAAAGCCCGGCACCGAGGTCACCGTCAGCATCCCCCAGGGCAGCGGCGTGGCCGCCATCGCGCAGGAGCTCAAGGACGCGGGCGTCATCCGCTCGGCCTACCTGTTCCGCTGGTATGTGGGGCACAAGGGGGCCGCGGCAAAGCTGCAGTACGGTGATTTTACCCTGCAGACCGGGGCCAACGCCTACGATGCCATCATTGCGGCCCTTTCCACCTATGCCAAGGCCGAGACCGTGCGTCTGACCTTCCCGGAGGGCACCACAGCCATCGCCATTGCCCGGAAAATGGAGGAAGCCGGTCTGTGCAGCGCCGAGGACTTTCTGAAGGAAGCCAACGAGGGCGATTTCAGCGCGTACACCTTCTGGCAGTACGTTCCGGAGGACAAGGACGCCCCGGACCGCTTCATGAAGTGCGAGGGCTATCTCTTCCCGGAGACCTACGAGTTTCTGAAGGACGACACCGTGCACAACTATGTGGCAACGTTCTATGCGCAGTTCGACGCGCAGATCACCGATGCGATGTATGCGAAGCTCAAGGAGCAGGGCATGACCCTGAACGAGCTGGTCACGCTGGCCTCCTTTGTGCAGGAGGAAGCGGGCAACAGCCAGGACTCCAACGTGGCGCAGGTGTTCCGCAACCGTCTGGCCGAGGGCTCGCCCTATCCGCGCCTGCAGAGCAACACGTCCAGCTACATCCAGAGCGACGCCGACAACAACTACCTCTGGAACTGGGTGGCCCCCTACTGCGGCGGGTGGGACAATATCCCGGAAAACATCGTCTCTGCGTATGATACCTACCATACGGCGGGCCTGACCCCCGGCCCCATCTCCAACCCCGGCATCGCTGCCATCCGGGCGGCGCTGAGCCCGGAGCCGGACGAGGAAGCAAAGGACGCCTATTTCTTCGTCACCGACCTCAAGGGCAGCTACTACTATGCCCGCACCCTCAGCGAACACAACGCCAACTGCCAGACCGCAGCGGAAGTGAACAAGACGGTGAAATAAGAGGGTAAGTTGTCCGTTACGGCTGAAGCTGCCCGTTACGACCCTTCCTGTGAAAATGCGTTTGGAGCGCTCCGCAGAGCGCGACAAACGCGAATCTAAAAATAATTCTTCCGCTAAATATGTCCAGAGCGAAGCGGCGGACATTTCAAATCGTATTTTCTGAAAAAAGAGAGGAATATCAACTATGCTGCAAATCCCGGAACTGCTCGCCCCGGCGGGCGATCTGGAGCGCCTGCGCTATGCCATCAACTACGGTGCCGATGCCGTTTACTGCAGCCTGCCGGAGTTCGGCATGCGGTCTGCACCGGCCAACTTTACGCCGGAGCAGCTCACCGAGGGCGTCATCTATGCCCATGCCCGGGGCCGCAAGGTCTACCTGACCATGAACACCCTGCCCACCAATGAGGAAGCCGACCGCCTGCCGGACGCCATCAAGGAGGCCGCCAAGGCCGGTGTGGATGCCTTCATCGTGGCCGACCTGGGCGTGCTGGATGCCTGCAAGACCGTTGCCCCGGACATCGACGTGCACATGTCCACCCAGACCGGCATCACCAACTGGGCCGCCGCCCGCGCCGCCTATAACCTGGGTGCCAAGCGCGTGGTGCTGGCCCGCGAGATGTCCTTGCAGGACATCGCCATCCTGCGCGACAAGACCCCGCCGGAACTGGAGATCGAGGCCTTTGTGCACGGTGCCATGTGCATGAGCGTATCCGGCCGGTGCCTGCTGTCCAATTACATGGCGGGCCGCGACGCCAACCGGGGCCAGTGCGCCCAGCCCTGCCGCTGGAAGTACTACCTGAGCGAGGAGACCCGCCCCGGCCAGCTGTACGAGATCGGCGAGAACGAGAACGGCAGCTACATCCTCAACGCCAACGACCTGTGCACCGCGCCCTTCATCGACCTGATCTGCAAGGCCGGTGTGGACAGCCTGAAGATCGAGGGCCGCGCCAAGACCTTCTATTATGTGGCCAGCGTGACCGCCGCTTACCGCAAGGCGCTGGATGCCTATCTGGCCGACCCTGCCAACGACAACTTTGAGCTGCCGGCTGAGGTCTACGAGGAGCTCACCCGCACCAGCCACCGCCACTACTCGCCGGGCTTCTACTTTGGCCGCGAGCAGGCCAAACAGGCCACCGACAGCGCCACCTACATCCGCGAATGGGAGTTCGTGGGCACGGTGGACCGCTGGGAGAACGGCGTGGCCCACTGCCAGCAGCGCGGCAAGTGGAGCCTGGGCGATACGCTGGAAGCCCTCTGCCCGGACGGCCGCAGCATCCCGCTGACGCCGGAGTGGATCGAGAACGAGGCCGGGGAACGGGTGGACAGCACCCCTCACGCCATGGAAAAATACACCATGCCCACCCCGGAGCTGCCGCCCATGAGCCTGCTGCGCCGCAAAACGGCAGAATAAGCAGCCGCACCCCGCAAACCATGCCAACCGGCACCGCCTGCAAAGGCTTTGTCGGCTGGCTTTTTTTGCATCCCTTGCAAAACCGCACAAACCGCGCTATACTGACGTATATTATCATGCAGAGCGAAAGGAGGGAGCCTGATGTTCCGGCTGCCGATCGTAAAATTTTTCAGCCGCATCCTCAATCGGATCACCATCACGGTGGTGCTGGTGGCCCTGCAGGTGGCATGGGTGCTGTGGGCGTTTTTCTCCCTCACCACCGGCCGCGTGTGGGTCAACGTCGGCTTGCAGCTGCTCAGTCTGTTTATGATGCTGTACCTCGTGCGCAAGGACGAGAACAGCGCCTACAAGATCGGCTGGATCGCGCTCATGGGGGTGCTGCCGCTGCTGGGCGGGGCACTGTACCTCTCCTTTGGCAACAAGCGCCCGGCCAAGCAGCTGCGCAGCAAGCTGCAGGCGGTGGACGAGGCCCACAGGGCTGATCTTGTCCAGCAGCCGGACCAGGTGGCCGGACTGGATGCTTCCGGCCTCGGCATGAGCCGCTATCTGGCGCGGTACGGCCGCTACCCGGCCTGGAAGAACACCGCCGCGCAGTATTTTGCCTGCGGCGAAGCCATGTACCCCCAGCTGCTGCAGGATCTGGAGCGGGCCGAGCACACGATCTTTGTGGAATATTTCATCGTGCACACCGGCAAAATGTGGGACGGCGTGGAAGCCATCCTCCGGCGCAAGGCCGCGCAGGGGGTGGACGTGCGCCTGATCTACGACGACTTTGGCAGCCTGCTGGGCCTGCCCACCGACTTTGTGGTGCGCATGGAGCGGGCGCACATCCGGTGCATCCCCTTCAACCCGGTGGTGCCGGTGCTCTCGCTGGTGATGAACCACCGCGACCACCGCAAGATCGTGGTCATCGACGGGCGCATCGCCTACACCGGCGGCGTGAACCTGGCCGACGAGTATATCAACGCGGAGCAGCGCTTCGGCTACTGGAAGGACGCCGCCCTGCGCATCGAGGGCGATGCTGCGTGGAATTTCACCGTGATGTTCCTCAATTTCTGGAACGCTTTCCGCCCCAGTGAGACGGACTACAGCGCCTTCCGCCCCCAGCACAGTGCACACCCGGTGCAGGACGGCATCGTGCAGCCCTACGCCGACAGCCCGCTGGACGAAGAGCCGGTGGCGGAGACGGTGTACCTGAACCTGCTGGCCCGGGCCGAGCAGTATGTGTATATCTACACGCCCTATCTGGCTGTGGGCGAAGAGATGCTGGATGCGCTGAAAAACGCCGCCAAGCGCGGGGTGGATGTGCGGCTGGTGCTGCCGGGCATCCCGGACAAGAAGCTGGTGTTCCGCCTGAGCCGCTCCTACTACCTGCCGCTTTTGCAGGCGGGGGTGCGCATCTACGAGTACACCCCGGGCTTCCTGCATGCCAAGTGCTGGGTGAGCGACGACCGGGCAGCCGTGGTGGGCAGCATCAACATGGATTACCGCAGCCTGTTTTTGCACTTTGAGTGCGGCGTGCTGCTGCAGTACAACAGTCAGGTGGCCGCGCTGCGGGACGATGTGCGGGCCACCCTGCCGCAGTGCCGCGAGATCCATATTTCGGACTGCCGCACCAGCATTCCCGGCACCCTGCTGGACAGCGTGCTGCGCCTGCTCAGCCCGTTGATGTAAGGGCACGCTCATAATTGTCCCGGCAGGGGGCACACTAGCTCCAAAGCCCGTGCGGCTGCGCGGGAACAAAAGGAGCAAGTGTACCATGAAGCAGGTTTTTCGGGTGTTTTGGGGCTGTACGCTGGCCGCTGCGCTGGCGCTGACCGGCTGCGGCCGGGGCGGCGCTCCGGGCAGCAGCGGAGCCGGGTCCATGAGCGGCAGTGGGTCCGGTGCCATGAGCGGCGGCACAGCCGGGCAGGAGCAGGCCTGGCGCACCGGTCTTGGCGTTGTGACCGAGGCCGCAGGCAGCGACCGGGCCGGCAAGATCACCACTGCCGCTGCGGCTGTGGTGCTGGACGCCGACGGCAAACTGGCCGACGTGATGCTGGACGAGCTGGAACTTTCGGTCTCCGGCGGGAGCACCGGCAGCGTGACCACTCCGGAGGATGTGCGGTCCAAGCGCACAAAAGGGGAGGACTACCCGCTGGCGGCGGCGTCCTCCCTCGGCAAAGGGTGGGCTGAGCAGGCCGACTGGTTTGCCGACTACCTGACCGGCAGGACCCCGGACGAGGTAAAAAAGCTGAAAACGGATGAAAACGGCAAGCCGCAGGACGCCGACCTTGTGTCCGGCTGCACCATCGCGGTGGACCGCTACCGGGACGCCGTGGTGCGCGCCTGCGAACAGGCCAAAGCACTGGGAGCCGCCCAGGGCGACCGGGCGACTCTGAGCCTGATCGCGGCAGACCTGCCCCAGGACCTTGCCGCCACGGATGACCAGGACGCCCACGTCCGGGCAGACATCACGCTGGCGGCCCTGTCCGTGGACAGCAATGGCCGGGTGACCAGCGCCATCGGGGACATGACCCAGCCGCAGCTGACCGTCAGCGCGGACGGCACGGTCTCCGGGCCGGAAGAGCCGGTGTACACCAAGAACGAGCAGGGCGACAAGTACGGCCTGCGGGAGGCCAGTGCCCTGCACAAGGAGTGGTACGAGCACGCCGAGGGCTATTGCAGCACCCTGAAGGGCAAGACCATGGCGGAGATCGCCGCCCAGCCCACCGACGGCTCCGACGCCGACCTGAAAGCCCTGTGCACCATCTCGGTCACCGACCTGCAGAAAGCGGTGCTGGCCGCGCTGGCAGAAACCTGAACAGAACAAAACGAGGGAAGGCCCGCGGGCTTTCCCTCGTTTTTGTGGATGGAATTATTTGCCGAACGCGCTGTCGGTCAGGCCGTCCATGTTCAGCATGCCTTCCAGCGCGGCGATGTCGGTGGTCACGTCCAGCGCATCGGACTGGAACAGCTTGTCCAGCTGGTTTTCAAAGGCGGTCACCAGCAGATCCATGCTGCGCTCGATGCTGTGCTTGGCTTCGGTAATGTTCGTGCCCTCCACCGCCTGCCGGGAAAGGCTGGCGTAGGTGTTCAGCAGCTTGAGGGCGGTAGGCAGATAGTAGTTCATAAACTTTTGCAGCTGCGCCTTTTTGTCCGGGTCCTTCTGTGCCAGCGCAAAGATACGCCCGCTGACCTCCTCCAGCCGGGAGATCTTCTGGCTCATCACCGGGTCAGGAATGGCATCGTTCACTTCCCGCAGCTGGCGCAGCAGTGCAGCGTACTCGTCCTCTGCGGCGGGCTGGGGCTTGGGTGCCGGAGCGGGTGCTGGCTTTTTCGGCTGCGGTGCTGCGCCCCGCACCACCAGCGTGTCGGTGCGGTTGTCAATGTAGGCGTCTGCGCCGAAGTATCCGTGCTCGATGGCGCTTTTCACGGCAGGACGTCCCCGGGTGGCATCCACCCCGGCGGCGGCAAACAGCTCCGGCAAAGAGATATTATCCCGCTCGCCTACCACCTTATCCAGCAGCCGCTCCAGCTTGCGGGTGCTGTTCATCCGCAGGCCGGTCAGCAGTGCACCGCCGCCGCCAATGACCATGGCGATATTCGAGAACAGGCCGCTGAAGCCCGGGTAAAACCGCCAGATCTCCAGGACGTCCACCGCATTCGTCACGCCGGCAAGCAGAAAGACCGCACCCATGATGGTGCAGAGGGTGGCAATATTCTTGTGCCATTGCTTGGCGCTTTTCTGCGCCTCGGTAGGCACATCGTGGCCGTAAACAGGCTCACTCTTCCGGTCGGGCTCCGGCCCAAGGTCGGCGCGGTAGTCGCCCCGGGCGCGGGCGGCTTCCTGCTCTTCCTTCTGCACCTTCTGGTCGATGCCCTTCAGGATGAACAGCAGCACCCCCAACGGCCCGGACATCGCCATGACGATAAAGATGGCGATGGTGGGAATCTTTGCAAAATAATGTTTTCTCGGCTCCATGAAACAGAATTCCTTTCACAGAAAGATAAAAATAAGACCACGTTCCACTCTATTATAGCGGAGCGCGGCCTTTTTGTTAAGGGGGTATTTCTGTGCGTGAAAAACTTACTTCATCAGGCTGCACACGGCCTCGGCGTAAGCGGTGGGGTCGTCCACAGGCAGGCCCTCGATGAGCTGGGCCTGTGCGTACAGCAGGGCGCTGTACTTGTTGATCTTGTCGGTGTCACCGGCCTCCTGTGCGGCCTTGAGCACGGCGAACACGGGGTGGTTGGCGTTCAGCTCCAGCACCTTGTCGCTCTTCACGCCCTCGCTGCCGGGCTGCTTGGACAGCACCTTTTCCATCTCGATGGACAGCGGGCCGTCGGCGCTCAGGCAGACGGGGTGATCCTTCAGGCGGGTGGAGACCTTGACTTCCTTCACCTTGCCGTCCAGAGCAGTCTTCATGGCGTCGAACAGGTCCTTGTTCTCGGCGGTGGCATCCTCGGCGGCCTTCTTCTCTTCCTCGGTCTCAAGGCCCAGGTCACCGCTGTTGACGTTCTTGAACTCCACGGTGCCGTCCTTGCCCTCGGCATCCTTGCGGGGATAGGTGCGCAGGATCTGCAGGCAGAACTCGTCCACGTCCTCGGTCAGCAGCAGCACGTCGTAGCCCTTGCCCAGCACCAGCTCGGTGGAGGGCAGCTTGGCCAGACGGTCGGAGGAGTCACCGGCGGCGAAGTAGATGTACTTCTGCTCGGCGGGCATCTTGTCCACATACTCCTGCAGGGTGACCATCTTCTGCTCCTTGGCGGACCAGAACAGCAGCAGGTCGCGCAGCAGCTCGGCGTGCATGCCGTAGTCGGAGTAGGCACCGAACTTGATCTGACGGCCGAACTCCTTCCAGAACTCCTCGTACTTTGTGCGGTCGTTGGCCAGCATGGCGTGCAGCTCGTTCTTGATCTTCTTTTCCAGAGCGTTGTGGATCAGCTTGAGCTGGTTGTCCTTCTGCAGCATCTCACGGCTGATGTTCAGGCTCAGGTCCTGACTGTCCACGATGCCCTTGACGAAGCTGAAGTAGTCGGGCAGCAGGTCGGCG
>QWCH01004583.1_pt1 | contig 12410 bp, 7 predicted proteins | sample 1972671 | NCBI WGS metagenome assembly QWCH01 (sample SAMN09866713, study PRJNA288562) | Human gut metagenome isolate term3_stool, whole genome shotgun sequencing... | isolation source: gut | host: Homo sapiens | place: USA: California | reverse complement strand
AGACAACAGCGCCCCGGTGGAGATAAAAGCGGAATACGGTACCCCGATACCGGACAATCCCGGTTATAGCACTGAGGAATACCTGATTGCCGATGCAGTTACGACTTACGATTCACACTATTATAATTGCAATTTCGGCCAGTTCAAACGTCCGGCAGATTATACCTGTTTATATATAAAAATCCTGATCCTTAATCCTCCCATTCAGGCGGGCGACAGAACTTTATATTTCACAAATGCTAAATTCTACACTACCCCAGACTGGACGGGAGGAGGAGAAACGACACCCGTGTTTCCGATTACCGATGAAACCATCAATGTATTTTACAAAGGTTCCTTTACAGCCTACGGTGTCTATCTGACCCCGATGGAGTCAGGTACACACGACGATATAGATATCCCGTTGTTCAACGCATATGACGAGAGTACTTATATAGAATTCAATTCCGGTATCATCACCCCGGTTCAATTAATAATTCCATTCACGCCTGAATCATGAAGTTTTACTACCTGTCTATCATCATCCTGCTGACAGTAAGTTGTTCGAACGAACTGGCAGAGAAACCGCATGCCGGAGGAACTCCCATCGGTATCGGAGAGATCAGCACACGCGCCGACGGAACGCCCACGTGGGTGTGGCTGCAAAACGATCAGTTGACCGCAACCGTCAACGGCCTGACAGCCGTCTACACCCGTACTGGCTCCGGAGGATGGACATGCGGCAATACAGGTTTCACCAAGGAAGCGCTCGGCACAGTGGCCGCCAACGGCATCGCCCTCACGTTCGGCACACAGGCGCTCATCACCGACCAGACATCCCCGGAGAGCTACCGTCTGGCCGACTATATGACAGGTAACGGATCGCTCGATTTCCTGACGATCGACGGTACCCTCTCCCATCGATACACCGACCTGGTGATCGAAATAACCGAAGGCAACGGCTGGACCGAAGGACAGTTTGCATCGACAATGGCAGACGCTTCCGAGTTAACGGTAAACGTGTCGAACCCGGCCGGCCGGGTATCCGCCTGTCATAATGCGGCTACTTTCCGTGCCATCATTCCCCCCGCCAATCTGCCGAAAGGCACGGGCGTGTCACTGGCAACCCTCACCCTGGGCTCAGGCAGCGGAACGCCTGCCTCCCTGAAAGGGCAAACGGCTACCATTACTTACAACAATACAAACAACGAAGCAGACCTGGAAGGCAAACGCCTTACGCTCACCGCCTCACTGGATATCTCACTCGATGTTACGATAACCGTGACCGGTATCACAATCGCAGACTTTTACTATCAGCCTGTCGGTTCAACTTTCACCCCCGATTAATATCCATACAATAATACAGATCAGCAATGAAATCATATCGCATACTCAGTAAATGCATAGCAGGGATATTGGCACTGACAGGTGCCTTGTCCGGTTGCACACACGAAGAAACAGAGGACGGATCCAAAGTACCCCTCAGTATCTCCGCATCCTTTCAGGCCTATACCGGCGAGGTCAGTTCCCGTGGTGCAGGTAATCCGACGGTCACGATAGCGTTGAATACCACTCCGGAGGAATATAGCACCTACGGTAAAACGTATCAGGTAACCTCCACCTCCCCTATCACCTTCACACCAGAGACTCAGGGAGAAGCCTTGACGATAGCAGGCAGCGCCGCCTCCACACCGCTTACCATATACGGATGGCTGGACGAAAACACACCGGTCTGCTACACCAACGACAACATATCCGTCAGCAACGGAAACATAACAAACGTCCAGCTCTCACCCGCCTATGCCTGCATCGGCGTACGCATAAAGAAAGACGATCAGAGGGAAGCAGCCGGAAAATATACGATCGGGAGCGCTTTGCAGAGGATAGGAACATACTCGACAAACAACAACTGGAATACAGAACAAGCGAAACCGCAGTTAATCGGTGTTTCGGGATCGTCAACGATCCTAAACACCGATATATCACCCTCCAGGGGTGACTTGGCAACCGATCTCCCCTCCGAATATTTTATGCGGATAGTTCCACAGAAAGTGTCGGCGAATTTCCAAAACCTGTTTACCGTTACCCTTCCGGACGGAACAATACTGAGCGTTCCTTCCGGTAGCAGAGGCCTTCCAGCCCCCTTCGAGCCGGGCTACTGCTATCTGTTCAACGTGAACATTAGCCGTGATGCCGAATTACAGATCGAAGGGATCGAAACAATAACCATGAATAGCAGGGTAGATGTAGCGGCTATTGATGTCCAAAAAGCCAGGTTGGGTATTTATACGTTGGAAGATTTGAAAGCATTCAGGGATGCGGTGAATAATCGTGGTGATCTCGCCAGATGGACTAGTAGAGAGGCTGGTGAAGATGTTATCAACTTATATATGGATATCGATCTGAAGAATGAAGAATGGATACCGATCGAAAGCTTTGATGGCACTTTCAATGGCAATGGGCATACGATATCTAATCTGAATTTATCGGCGACGAAACCTAGTGGGTACTTAGGATTCTTCAGCACAGCTAATTCAAACAGTGAAATAAAAGGACTTACGATAGACGGAGTTACTATGACTGGTGACAATCGTCCAGTGGCAGCTATTGGAGCTATTGCCGGACAATCATATGGATCCATTACCGATTGTCATGTAAAAGGTCGTATTCAACTTATCGCCGGTCAGTATGCCGGAGGAATAGTGGGAATATATGAAGGTAATTATACGAACGGGAAAATTCTTGCTGCATGTACAGTACAAGCGGAAGGAGGGAGCATAACAGGAGGAGCTTATCAGGGTGCCGGTTGTATAGTCGGTAGTGTAGGACAATACTCATATGTTATAGGTTGTATTGCGCATGATATCACTTTATCCATACAGCAGAATGCCTCGCTGGCAGCGATTGCAGGGGTAAATTCCGGTTTGATTTATTGTTGTCTGATGTACAATTGCCAGGCTGATAATACCTATAATACCGGAGCAGTTACCCACAGAATGAATTATTGCTATTACTATAATGTCTTTGAGCAAAGTGACCAGTATATGAAATCATCACTCGAAGAACTCAGCGAGGATTCTTTTATTCATGATCTAAATCGCTATATAGAGGATCTAGGTCTTTTTGCCTGTCACTACAAAGCCTCACCCACCCCGTCTGAAACAGGTCCGACTATACACATGAAATATTATTATGAGTAGGTCCTGATCATATTAAAGCCGATTTGCAAACGATTGATATAACATAATATTGAAAGAGAACATGCATACATTGAAATATCCCCTCTTTACAAACTGGAGAAAACTCCTGACAGTATTCGCACTGTCAGGAATTGGGTTGTTGTTTGTCACCTGCGGCAAAGATGATCCGGAACCGGGGCCTGTACCGTCGGACCCTGTACCTCCCACACCGCCAACACCCGTTGTGCCGGATGCTCCGCGTGCGGTGGCTCTCCGCCTGCTGGCCCTTCCAGCCGGAGATAATCCCGAACCGTGGTCGGTAGCCGATACACTGCATCTGGTGCTGGCGGAGCCCAATGGCCGCACGGCTTTGGGCGATACCGCTTTATATCGTTATGCTTTCGGGGAGGGTGCGGATCATCCGGGACGCTTCCTACCCGTATCCGTAGTCGACAGTGCATTCCTGCCGTCCGATAGCAGTGAGGTAGACCTGATGGCCTACCGTCCGGCTTCGGCCGCCCTGCAATCCGACAGGCTCCGGCTACCGGTAGACAGCCGCGAACTGACAGCCCTGGGACGCCCCCTGATGACGGCGGCACGTACCGCTGGAATCCATGCCGGACAGCCTGAAGCAAGCATTATGCTGGTACACCGGCTCACACGGTTGTATGTAAGTCTGAATAAAGCGAGCAAAGCTAATCTCCAAAGAAGCAGTGTCTCCGCTACGAAAGCAGACGAAACGACCATCACATTCCATGGTAACCCGGCACAGGGTATCTGGAGCCTGCCCGACGAGGCATTCGTGGAATATGGCGAGCCTGTCTCCCAGCCTTTTATCGTACAATCCGACGGAACGGGCGGATACCTGTATGCACTGCCGGGATGGCCCGGACAGCCGGATGGGCAAAAGCCGGAACTGTCGCTGACCGTACAAATTCCGGAACATGATCCACTGGAAATTCCCTTGAATAAATATCTGCCTGAAGGACTACTGGAAGCAGGTATTTCCATCGACATACAGATAGAGGTACCGGAAGTACCTGTCCCCGCCCCGGATATTCTCCGTATTCAGGTCACCCTGAGCGATTGGGAAAATATCATTTACGATGTATCCCTTTTACCGGACAGGAACCATAGAGATGTGAAACACTAGCAGTATAAAACAATTAAATAACAGTATGATATGAAAACAACATTATTCACACATGTAACCGTGGCCTTTAGTTGTTGCCTGGCAACATTCACCGCTTGTGCAGGCCCCGAAACCGAGATTGATCCGATCGGAAACGCTCCTGTAACTATCTCCGCTTCCATAAGCGGAGAGGTGGTAACCAAAGCGGATAACAATTACCAACCGGCAGAAGGAAACAAGAAAATCTTTCTGTATTATAAGGACGGAAGTAATGTAAAGGCACACGAAAAGGGAGTCTATTCCTATAGCGGAAGTTGGACGGCTGAACTGTCAGGAAACAGCATCTTTTGGGATGATCTCGAAGATGTAAACGGGGAATATCCATTCTTCGCCGTTTCGCCCACAGACCTGGACAAGGCAACGACTGGCTCTATCGTGCAAAACCAAAGTGCCAACGCCGACTTCGCCAATTCCGACCTGCTGATGGCATTCTCTGAAGTGGCTGCCAAAAAGGCTAAAGTCCCTCTTATCTTCAAACACATGCTGGCTAAGCTGACGGTGAAGGTGAAAGTGGGTACTATAACCAACTTTACGAGTTCTACGGTTACTATTCAAAATGCAAAAAAGGAGTTTACGGTTAATTATACATCTCCGGCACCTACCGCCGCTGTTCCGGCTACAGTCGTAGTTAAGTCTGACGCAACTACGACAGAACTCACGCCGCATAGCGAAGCTGACGACTCCTATGAGGATAACGGAGTAAAAACGATAAAGGTCTATTCCATCATTCTTCCGGCGCAAGAGATCAGTAACAGTGGTGCAAAAGTAAAAACCACCATTACAGCCGGAACAGCTACCAATGTATATACCTATGCCCCCGTAATTCCTGTCAGTCTGGCAAATGGGACACATACCACCCTGACGCTTACGGTAAAAGGTACAGGTGTCGAGCTGGATGATGTGAAGGTAACCGACTGGACAACGGCCGCGGCAGACGGCAATATAACTATCGATACCCCGTAAACCTGATCACTATAACATATTATTCACTAGTTAAATATTAAGATTATGAGAACAAAACAAATCGTAAGCGGTACAGCCGCTTTAGCGCTAAGCGCATTGTTATTCACCGCATGTAATAACGAGAATGACCCAACGCCTGCCATCAGCAGCAAGTATGTAACGATTGTCCCCACCGTGACCGGTGAAGTGATCACAAAGGCAAGCAGCTCTTATGGGCAGACAGGCGACCAACTGTATCTATATTACAATACGGCCGGAAATACAGCTACCGGCCAGTATGCCGATTTCCGTTACGATGGAGCCATCTGGGATTTGAGCGCGGATAAGATGAAGTGGGCCACAATACATGCTGCTGCTACCGGTTCCATTCCTTTCTATGCAACAGCCCCTGTTGCTGCTCCAACTACAGCCAAAGTGGAAACGAATCAAAGTACAGCCGACAAGTATAAAAACTCGGACTTGCTGGTTGCTTACACATCGATAGCTAAAGCCGCAAGTGACGACAAATACACAGCGCTGTCTCTCGACTTAAAGCATGCGTTAGCCAAGCTGACCATCGAAGTAAATGCAACAGCGATAGATAATCCCGTTATCAAATCGGTGACAATCAAAGATGCTATAGCAGATTATACAGTTGTTTACAATGGTTCTGATGTAACTCCGGCAACAACAACTGTTAGTGGATCCAATAAAGTGAATATCAAACCGCTGGCAGACAGAAGTGTTTTCAGTGCTGTTCTACCGGTACAGACCATTCAGGATGTAAATGGAATCACAATCGTTATTGAAGTCGGCAATGCTACATTTACTTACAAGCCAGCAACTGCCATTAATTTGATACAGGGTAAGAACACCACGCTAAAACTTCGCCTGAACGGTGAAGGAGTAATCCTGGGTGATGTCTCTGTTTCCGACTGGGGTACAGGCGATATTAAAAATGATAATATCACAGCAGACTAGGGTTGTAAAAGGGATGCTTTTTAACTTTTCGCCCCACTCCGCCTTTACAGGTGGTAGCGGGGCGAAATTATTTTAAGATATCTATTGTTCCTGATAACCTCCTCCCAGCGCTTTATACAGATAAACTACCGACAGCAGTTCATCCAATACCGCATTATTCAGGCTGATCTGGGCATCCAAATAACCACGCTGGGCATCCAACACATCAATATAATTGGTTACTCCGTTTATATATTGCAGTTCTGCCAGTTGCACGTACTTTCTTGAAGCAGCTTCCAGTTTTTCCTGCGAGCGACGGATGTCTTTTGCCATATGGATAGTTACGATTGCATCGTTCACTTCTTTGAAAGCGCCGATCACACTTTTCTGATAGCTGTACACTTCCTGTTCGTAACGAGCTTTTGCAGCCTTCAGTTTTGCTTTGTTCTTACCCATAGCAAAAAGTGGTTGCAGCAGATCGCCGGCCAAAAACCAGGCCGGACTTTTCAGCAGGTCGCCCAGTTCTTCACTTTCCGCTCCTAAGTTACCGGTTAGACTGATCTTAGGGAACAGGTCGGTATAGGCAACTCCTACTTTAGCATTCGCTTCACGTAACTTCAACTCCGCCTGGCGCATATCGGGACGACGTTCAAGTAACGCCGAAGGCAGTCCTACAGGTAGGGCGTCCGGCAAATGCTGTTCACTAAGAGACAAGCCACGGGGGATATATCCCGGATACTCGCCCAACAGGAGAGACAGGTCGCTTTCCTTTATCCGTATCTGGCGTTCCAATGACGGGACGAGAGTTTCCGTACGTGCCAATTCTACCAGAGCCTGATTATAAGAAGTCTCGGAGGTCAAACCGCCGTCATAACGAAGTTTGGCCAGGCGAACACCTTCCCTACGGGCATCGAGGGTTTGCTGAACAATATTCAGACGACGGTCGAGGGCACACAGTTCGTAATAAGCAGCGGCAACTTCGGCGACCAGTGTCAATTGTAAACTACGCTGTGCCTCTACTGATTGCATATAGGCAGCAATACCTGCTTCATTTGCCCAACGAAGATTACCCCATAAATCCAACTCCCACGATAGGGTGAGTTTAGCACCGTATTCAGGATCAGGTTTAGGGTTATCACCACCATAATTCAGCCGTTCTTTCTGACCGTAGATACGTGCACCGATCTCCGGGAACTGGTCGGCAAAAGTGATACGTTTGGCTGCAATCATTTCTTTGATCTTGGCGGCTGCTATCTTCATATCTTTATTATTCTCCAGGGCAGTCGTAATAAGCCGTTGCAAAGTGGTATCGGCATACAGGCTTTCCCAGGGAATATTATCCACGGAAAGACTGTCGGCACCGGCCTCCAGTTCAGTCGGAAGGTTCAACTCCGGACGGGCATATTTCTCTCCTAGCTTACAGGAAGAAAAAGAGAAGGTAACAGCCGACGCAGCAACCATAAAAAAGAGCATCTTCTTTTTAGGTATTATCCGCGCAACACGATCCATCCGCAGCGTTCGTTTAATCTTATAAATCAGAACAAAGAAGAACGGCACCAATACAATACCTACCGTAATGGCAACCAACATACCAAAGAACACCCCTGTACCGATGCTATGGCGTGAAGCTGATCCCGGTCCGCTAGCCAACACCATTGGAAGCATACCTAATACGAATGCCAGGGAAGTCATCAGGATCGGACGGAAACGCATCCGCGCCGCATGGATAGCAGCCTGAACAACGTCTACTCCGGCATCAACCTGTACTTTGGCAAATTCGACGATCAGGATCGCATTCTTCGCCGCCAACCCGATCAGCGTGACAAGCCCAATCTGGAAATAGACATCGTTATGTAACCCGGTAGCCCAAATTCCCAGATAAGCACCCAAAGCGGCAACCGGCAAAGATAAGATAACAGCGATCGGAACGATCCAGCTTTCATACTGTGCGGCCAGGAACAGGAACACAAAGAGAAATACGAGTGCAAGGACCATGCCCGTCTGGCCGCCAGCCTTCTTTTCCTGATAGGACAGACCACTCCATTCCAAACCTATGTTATCGGGTAAATGTTCGCGGGCAATCCGTTGCATGGTAGCCATCGCTTCACCGGAACTATAGCCGGGGGCAGCCACTGCACTGATGGCAGCTGTCGAGAACATATTGAACTTCTTGATTGTACCCGGTCCGGTCGTATAGCTCGTCGTACCCAAAGCGGTTAGCGGAACCATCGAACCGTTTTGTGCACGAACAAAGAACAGTCCAATATTATCACGGGTGGCGCGATAAGGAGCTTCTGCCTGGATATATACCTTATATATACGGTTGAACATATTGAAGTCATTCACGTAGACGGAGCCCAAATAGGCTTTCATCGTCGAGAAGATATCCGTCAGAGGGATACCCAGGAACTTTGCCCGGTCACGGTCTACGTCAAAGTATAGTTGCGGAATCTCCGGTTGCAGGGCGGAAGATACGCCGGTCAGTTCGGGAGCTTTCGACGCATATAGCATAAATGTATCGGTGGCACTTACCAAATTTTCCCAACTGGCTTCACCGCGGGCTTCCAACTGCATTTCCAAACCTCCGCTTTCTCCCAGACCGGGTATTACCGGCGGACGATTCAGATAAGCGAGTATCTCCGGATAATATTCAAATTCTTTACGGGCCACAGCCATCACATCTTCAACACCCATACCGGAAGACTTACGTTCTTCCCAGGGTTTCAGAATAACGGTAAGCGTGGAGCGGCTTTGCGAAGTTCCCACACGGGTACTGCTTCCCGTCACGTTCTGGACGTAAGCGACAGCCGGTTGTTTTTCCAGAAATTCTATCGCCCTGTCAGTTACTTTACGGGTACGTTCCAATGTCGCACCTTCTGGCATAACTAATTCCACCGTAAAAAATCCCTGGTCTTCCTCCGGGATAAAACTGGTAGGAATAATCCGGTTCAGCACAAAGATAAAAACAAGTACCATACCGAATCCGGCCAGAATTCTTTTGGGATTAGTGATCGCACGAGTCAGCAAATGGATATATTTATTATTTCCTTTATGCAGCCATATATTGATCTTGCGGAAGACGAAATTTTTCTTTCCGACAGTCGGACGTAATATCAAAGCACACATCGCCGGGCTTAATGTCAAAGCAACGACAGTCGACAACAATACGGAAACCACGATCGTAATAGAGAACTGGCGATACAGTTGTCCCGTAATCCCGCTCAGGAAACTCACCGGAACGAACACTGCTGCCAACACCATCGATGTAGCAATCAAAGCTCCCGATAATTCACGCATCGCTTTATGGGTGGCTTCGCGGGCTGTAAGCCGTTCTTCATGCATGATACGTTCCACATTCTCCACTACGACAATCGCATCGTCGACCACAATACCGATCGCCAGGATCAGTCCGAGCAAGGTCAGCATATTCAGGGAGAATCCCATGATAAGCATAAATCCGAATGTCCCGATCAATGATATGGGAACAGCGATAGTCGGGATTAAAGCGGCACGCCAGTTCTGTAATGACAGGAATACAACCAGTATAACCAGGAACAAAGCCTCAAACAAGGTTTTATAAACTTCATGGATAGACTGTGATATATATTCGGTCATATCAAAAGGGAACTTATATTCCAGCCCTTCCGGAAAGTTCTGGCTGATCTCTTTCATCGCTTCTTTTACATTCGTTGCCACTTCCAGAGCATTGGCACCCGGTAGCATATAAATACCCAGGATAGCCGCATTCTTTCCGTTTATTCCACTTTCCGTAGAATAAGAAGAGGCTTCCAAAGATATTCTCGCGACATCGCGCAAACGGACAATCGATCCGTCAGGATTGGCACGGACAACGATATCTTCAAATTCTTTTACCGTAGACAGACGTCCGCGGGCAGTGATCGGCAAAGTGATATCCACGTCGATAACCGGCTGTTTACCTAATTCTCCGGCAGCGGATTCACTGTTCTGTTCTTTTAGGGCAGCCTGGATATCTTTTACCGTCAGTCCCATATTAGCCAAACGGTCCGGATATACCCATATCTGCATACCATAGTAACGGCTACCGATATTGGAGACACGTCCCACACCCGGAATACGGCGAAGTACGTCGAGCACATTGATCGTTGCGAAGTTACTCAGATAGATTTCATCAAAACGCGGGTCATCCGAACTCAGGCTTAACGTCATCAACTGGCTGGCCGATTGCTTTTCCACGGTGATACCATTCTGAACAACATCGGAAGGCAGGCGCGATTCAGCCAGCTTCACACGGTTTTGTATTTCCACAGCAGCAAGGTCAGCATCGGCAGAAACATCGAATGTGACTGTTATAGTCAAACCTCCGGAGTTCGTACTGCTGCTCTGCATATAGATCATACCCGGAGTACCATTCAATTCCTGTTCGATCGGTGTTGCAACAGCCTGCGACACCGTCAAGGCACTGGCTCCCGGATAAGAGGCACTGATCTTCACAACCGGAGGCGTGATCTGAGGATACTGGTCCACCGGTAACATCATCAATCCTATAACCCCGACAATAACGATCAATAAAGATAGTACGGTCGAGAATACGGGACGGTCTATAAAGAATCCCGGCTTCATTCTCCTGCCTCCTCTCTATATGCTTCGATGGCTTTGTCATCCCCTGCCTGAACCGGACGCACCAGCATACCAGGAACTAATTTATGATAGCCTTCGATAACTACTGCTTCATTTTCTCCCAGACCGCGCTCAATAACAATGTTATTTCCGATTTCAGGTCCTGTTTGCACAAAACGCTTTTCCGCTACATTATCACGCCGGATAATATAGATGAAGACACCGCCTTGTTCTATGGAAATAGCTTTCCGGGGAACCACGATTGCTCGTTCACGTACATCTAATAATAGTTTCACGCGGGTGAACTGTCCGGGAAGCAATTTCTGATTCGGATTAGCCAATTCTGCACGTACACCGAAAGTTCCTGTTTGAGGATCTACAATCGGATCGGCAAAGTCGACTACGCCTTTGACCGGATATTCGGAATTATCGGCCAGCGTCACGGTTACAGTCGGCTGCCAGGAACGGGTCGTATCCTGCTCACCGAACTTAATGTTACGGCGTTCGGCACGCAGATAATCCAATGCAGTCATTTTGAAGTCGACCAATACTGTGTCACTTTTTACCACGGCCGCTAATTTGGAGTTAACACCGGGACCAACCAGGGCGCCGACATCGACAAAACGCTCACTGATATATCCGGCAATCGGTGAAGTGACTGTTGTATAACCCAGCTCCAGTTGTGCCTGGTCCAGGTCAGCTCTGCTCATTGCAATATTAGCTTCCGAATCATCCAGGGAAGCTAATGCGTTATCAAGATCCAACTGGCTGGCCGCATGCTGTTCGTACAACGGCTGTAAACGCTCTACATCTCTTTTGGCTTTTGCCGCCTGAGCTTCGTTTTTCTTTAACTGTGCTTTCGCTTTCTCTACGCGTGCCTTATAAAGTGCTGAATTTATTATAAACAAAGGTTCATTTTGTTTCACCTGTTTACCTTCTACAAACAGCATCCTTTCCAGATAACCTTCTACGCGTGCATGTATCTCTACATAACTTGCGGCACGAATACGACCTACATATTCACCAAAAATTTGCACATCTTCTTTCTGAGGCTTGTCAACTATGACAAGGGGACGCAACGGCTCTTCTTTTTTTCGACATCCTGTTGCCAACATTAAAAGGGCGACTAATACGATACCTCCTTTTACTAATCTTTCTCCTACCATTACTAATATCTATAAATGACATTTAAATTTTCTATTGTTCTATCTCTATATTGTAAGAATGAAATAATCGTACCATTGTTCAATACAATCCGTTAAAAAACGCTATATCCCTAAATACTAACCATATAAATAAACAACCAAATAGAACAACTTCTTTATTAAAAACGGGGTTCGTAGAATTATTCCACAGACAAATGCTACATAATCCACAAAACAAATATAAACCAAATACAAATAATGTATTTATGGATAGTCAGAGTCATCAGCTATAAATGCAAAAAGGAACCAACCTTACGATTGATTCCTTTCATTTGTTTGGAGTCTGGACTCTAAAACGGCGGCTATCTACTCTCCCACTTTTACGCAGTACCATCGACGTGGTTGGGCTTAACT
>QWCH01004806.1_pt1 | contig 12430 bp, 10 predicted proteins | sample 1972671 | NCBI WGS metagenome assembly QWCH01 (sample SAMN09866713, study PRJNA288562) | Human gut metagenome isolate term3_stool, whole genome shotgun sequencing... | isolation source: gut | host: Homo sapiens | place: USA: California | reverse complement strand
GTCTGCGACTGAAAAACACTCCCGCATTGCATTTTGCAATGCGGGAGCTCTTCTTGATCCCAGATTTATCTTTATAACGAAAAACACCTGAAATCCGAACGATTTCAGGTGTTGTTCTGGAGCTGCTGACCAGATTTGAACTGGTGACCTCATCCTTACCAAGAGATTTTTGGTGTTTTTTATAATAATTTCCGTTTGTTTTTAGTCGTTTCTATTCCGAACAACATCGTTTCCAGAACTTTCGCGAAGTGCAGTCCCCGTTGTTTCCACGCTTGTCTGTGGTGAAACTGTGGTCAACCAGCGATTTGTGCAGACAGTGCCTGCGCAAATCGCATCGACTCAGCACCACAGATAACACCGCAGTTTCTTCGAAAGTCGATATAGTCATCAGGAGGTTGGTATCACAATTTGATACCAACCTCTTTGTCAAAACAGGCGTAATAGCCCATTCATATTTTGGGCCGCTGTAATCAATAAGAGTTAATCCTCAATCACGGAATCCTCCGCCGACTGCTCCAACATGAGGAAACGATCAAAGTCGCTCTCGTAGAGTCGATCCTGAATAATTCGATATTTCTCCGCCGACTGCTCCAACATGAGGAAACGATCAAAGTCGCTCTCGTAGAGTCGATCCTGAATAATTCGATATTTCTCAAACTCTGTTTCGGCATGAAGCTTTGCCTGCTCCGCGCTGATTTTACCGGGTCCCGTCAGCAGTTCGTTTCCGTTAAACTCCAAGAACCCGTCCAGACGCTTCGCCCAATCCTCCATACTCATAGGAATTTTGCGTTCAGCCTGAAGCTCGGCATAGTCCAAATAGAGAGACACGATCCGTTCCAGATATGACATTTCCTTTTCGCTCAAATAGTTCTTGGCTACGGTCACATCAGCCTTTACGATTTTTCCGTCTGGTGCATTTTCCCAGGTTGCCAGCCCCATGTGTTCCTTCGCCGCATCAGCCCGCTCCACGATCAACTCTGCCGCTGTGTGGCGATGAACGGCATAATGCAGCTTGTTCTGCACGGTCTGGAAAAACAGACGAGTGGTCCTTGCATCCTTGTCGTAGTCGAAATCTGTAGCGTAGAAGTCCGTGACCTTTTGATCGAATTTCCGCTCAGCCAGCCGGATTTCACGGATGTACTGGAGCTGACGCTCAAAGTATTCATCTGTGAACATATGTCCTTTTTTCAGGCGTTCCTTATCCATGGTCCAGCCTTGGATGGTATGGTCTTTCACGATCTGCCTCGCCCATTTGCGAAACTACACCGCACGGGGATTATTGACCTTAAATCCAACAGCGATGATCATTTGAAGCGTGTAATGCTTCAGTTCTCTCGTTGGTGTCGATGCGCAGATACCGGCAGCCATGCTCCCGGGCGTACTGCTCGTAAAATGCGGCGAAGGCGCGGCCAAGGCCCCGTTTTCCGGCCTGCGGATCGACGGCCAGCGTGTGCAGGACCATGATCTGGTCATCCGGCGCGTCGTACTGCCACGGAGCGCCCGCGTAAACGTCCGCCTGAAGCCGGTTGAAGATGCCGGTGCCCACCACGGCGCCGTCCGCCTCCTCCACGAACAGGTCGCCCCGCTCCAGCGCCGCCTCAGCGGTGGAGCGCACGGGGTACACGCCCCGCACCCAGCCCACCTGCGCGGGGCCGGCCTCCTCTGCGTCGTGGACGTGCTCATAGACCCGGACCACGGCATCCAGATCTGCGGCATCGGCCTTCCGAATGGTGATCTCCATGAAAAACACTCCTTTGCGTCTTTGCGTCGGCCCGGCGGCGCTCCGCCGGTCACTGGCAGCGCTTCTGATACTCCGATGGGGACATCCCCACGCTTTTTTTGAACGCGCTGCTGAAATAGGTGATGTCCCGGTAGCCCACGGACTCCGCCACCTCGTAGACCTTTACGCGGCAGTCCCGCAGAAGCTCCGTGGCCTTGTGCATCCGGTAGTTGGTGAGATAGGCCGAGAGCGTGTAGGACGTCTCCTTCTTGAAAACATGGCTCAGATGCCCGTCGCTGACGCCCAGACTGCGGGCCACGGACGAGACGCTGATATCCGGGTCGTTGTAATGCTCGGAAAGATAGGTCAGCGCCTCCCGGACGTATTTGCTCTTTTCCGGCCCCTGCCCCTCCGGCAGGATCGGGGCGGCGGGAGCCGCCGGGGCTGCGGCCTGGGCGCGGCTGCGGATGCGGGCGATGGTCTCCTCCAGCTCCCCGTCGTGAAAGGGCTTGAGCAGGTAGTCCGCAGCGCCCAGCTTCAGCGCCGACTGGGCGTAGGAAAAGTCGCTGTACGCGGTGAGAAAGACCACGTGGGCCCGGTTCCCCTCCTCCCGCAGGCGGCGGAGCATCTCGATGCCGTCCAGCTTGGGCATGCGGATGTCGGTGACGATCAGGTCCGGGCGGTAGCGGCGGATGACCTCCAGCCCCTCCTCGCCGTTGGCGGCCTCGCCCACCACGGCGCAGCCCGCCCCGGCCCAGTCCACCGTCAGCACGATACCTTTGCGGACCAGCTCCTCGTCCTCCACGACGACGACCTTCAGCATGGCGGTTCCTCTCCTTTCCTGAAAACCGGAAGTGTGATGCGGATGCACGCGCCCTCGCCCTGCACGGGGACGAAGCGGACGCCCCGGTCCGGTCCGTACCGGATGCGCAGGATGGCGTCCACATTGTGCAGGCCGAAGTGCCCGCCGGGCCGGGGCGCGCCGTCCCGATACTGGGCCAGGACCTCCTCCGGCACGCCGCAGCCATTGTCCCGGACGGTGAGGATCAGGTCCTCCTCCGTGCGGTAGGCGCTGATGCGGATCTCGCCGCCGGAGCGGTCCCGGAAGCCGTGCAGAATGGCGTTTTCCACCAGCGGCTGGAGCATCAGCTTCGGCACCGGCACGTCCCGCAGCGGCTCGTCCACCTCCACCGTCAGGGCGAACGCGCCGGAAAAGCGGATGTTCTGGATCTCCACGTACCGCTCCACAAGGCGCAGCTCCTGCCGCAGAGGGACCAGCTCATCGGCGGAGATGCTGCTGCGCAGGATGTCGGCAAGGTCGGCGGAGATGGTGGCGATCTCCGGGGCCTGATGGATCTTGCCCATCCACTTGATGGTGTCCAGCGTGTTGTACAGGAAGTGGGGGTTGAGCTGGGCCTGCATCATGCGGATCTGAGCCTCGTTCAGCTCCCGCTGCTGGCGCAGGGAGTCCTTCAGATTCTGCCGCAGGCGCTGGGCCATCCGGTTGAACCGACCGGAGAGCTGGCCCATCTCGTCGATGCGGCGGTTGTCCAGCTGGACGTTCAGGTTGCCCTCCTCCACCTCGCGCATGGCGCTGTTGAGGGCGCGGATCGGCTCAAAGAGCTGGCGGCTGAAGCGCATGGACGCCAGCACGCACAGCCCCAGGCACAGCAGCAGGGAAAGCCCCGCCACCAGATACATCAGTTCGGCGGTGCCCTCGGTCATGGGCTTGGGCTGCTGGAGCACCAGACAGAAGCCGGAGCGCGGCTCCTGCCGGACGAAGTAATCATAAGCGCCGTGGCTGTCGGAGAGGGCCTGTCCGGCCAGAAGCTGGCTGCGCAGGCGGGCGGCCAGCGTCTTGGCGGGGAGGTCGGACGAGGCGTACACCTGATCCCAGAAGGGGTCCAGCAGCAGAAGGCGGCTGGTGGCGGTGTGCTGCCCGTCGAAAAGCGCGGTGAGCTGGGCGGCGGTGACGTCCGCCACCACGTATCCCAGCGGAACGCTGCCCCGCCGGACGGCGCAGGCCGCCTGAATGCAGGCGGAGCTTTTGGACGATGCGCCGCGGTAGACCACGCCGCCGTCCGCCGCCGCGGCCAGCAGCCCCCAGCGGGGGGAGAGGGAGCCGGAGGCGGGCTGGCTGGAGGTGGAGTAGAGCTGGCGGCCGTCCGCGCCGTAAACGGAGAGACTGGCCCCGCCGAGGACCGGCGCGGCCGCGCGGTACAAAACGGAGTAGACGCGCTGCTCGTCCAGCTCGGAGCGGTCCAGCGCCGCCGCCACCGCCGGCTCGGCGCAGAGCTTTTCCATGACGGTCTCGCAGTCGGACAACAGCCCGCTCAGCTCGCCGGACATGGCGTCAAGCTGCGTCTCGGCGGCGTCCGCCGCGCTGCGGGTCAGCGAAAGGCGGAAGATGTTGAGCATCAGCAGCGTGCAGATCAGCAGGGGCAGGATGCCGATGGCCAGAAAGCTGGTGAGCAGCTTCTGGCGGAAGGAGGCGTTTTTCATGACGGCGCGTCCTCCCGCAGAAGCTCCGGCCAGCGGGCGGAGAAGGCGTCCTTCAGCTCCGCCGCCCAGCGGACGGGATAGTCGATGAGCGCCAGCTCGTCCGCAGGGGGCAGCGCGTCGCCGTCGGACACGTCCGTGCGGACGCTGCGGCGGGAGAACTGGCTGACCACCAGCTCCTGCACGTCCCGGCTCTGGGCAAAGTCCAGGAAGGCCCGGGCGTTGTCCGGATGGGGTGCGCCCGCGATCAGGGCGCTGCCGTCCGGCACGGCGCTGGTCCCCTCCTCGGGGTAGACGATGGCGATATCCGCTCCCTGAGCCTGACGCTTCAGGGCGGTCTCCTCCAGCGTCACGCCCACGCGGCAGCTTCCGCCGGCCACCGCGGCCACCACGTCGCCGGAGTCCGGCAGGACCCGGCCCTCCAGCTGGACGGCAAGGCGGTCCAGCTGGTCCCAGTCGTCGCCGGGGAGGGCGCAGAGCATGGTGGCCGCCGCCGTGTAGCTGGAGCCGGACACAGTGGGGTCCGCCAGCGCGATGGAGCCGGACCACCGGCCGCTTAGCAGGCTCTCCCACCCGGTCAGCTCGCCGGGGGAGACCAGCTTGGTGTTGTAGATCAGCACCACGGGGAGGGAGGAAAAGGGCGTCCACAGGTCGTCCGCCGGGCGCAGGCCCGGGCGGATCAGGTCCGCCTCGGCGCAGGCGTAGGGCTGAAAGTAGCGCTCATAGGCCGTCAGGCTCTCCACGCCGCCGCCGAAGATCACGTCGCACACCGGCGCGTCCGCCTCGCCCGCGATGCGGGCAAGCAGCTCGTTGGTGCCGCCGGTGACCACCTCGGCCCAGATGCCGGTGCGGGCTTCAAACTCCTTGACAATGGGGCCGTAAACCTCCTCCTTATGAGAGGTGTAGATCACGACCCGGTCGCTCTCCGCCGGGGCCAGCGTCGCCGCAGACTGGCCCGGGGAGCCGGCACAGCCGGTGAGCAGCAGCGCGGTCAGCGCGAGGATCAGGCATCGTCTGCCCATGGCGCGTCCTCCTTTCGGGTTGGATAGAGCGGTCAGACCAGCTCCAAAAGCTCCGGCAGGGACCGGATCTCGTGGTCCGCAAGGCCCTCCGCCGCAGCGACGGGGCCGAGGGCGGCGCTGGAAAAGCCGCCGCAGCGGGCGGCGCGGACGCCTGCGGCGGCGTCCTCCACCACCAGCGCTTCCGCCGGGGAGACGTCCAGCGCCTGCGCGGCCTTTAAAAACACCTCCGGGTCCGGCTTGGACCGGGCGATCTGCGTCCCGTCCACCACGGCGTGGAAATACGGCGTCAGGCCGGTGCGCTCCAGAATGAAGCGGGCATTTTTGCTGGAGCTGGCCACCGCCAGCAAAAGCCCACGCTCCCGCAGGGCCTTGAGCGTGACTGTTGTATCCGGGGCGACGTCCGCCGGGGTCATTTCGGCGATGAGGGCGCGGTAGCGCTCGTTCTTCTCCGCGGCGAGGGCTTCCTTCTCCACCGGGGTGAAGCTGCGGCCGCAGCCCTCCAGCACGATGTCCAGCGCCTCCATCCGGGAGACGCCACGCAGCCGCGCCGCGGCGCGCCCGTCAAAGGGGATGCCGAGACGGCCCGCCAGCGCACGCCACGCCTTGTCGTGGGCCTGATCCGTGCGGACCAGCACGCCGTCCAGATCAAAGATCACTGCGCGCATGAGAGGATCGCCTCCAATTCGTCGCACACGTCCCGGCAGGATCGGGGCGCTTCCCGGACCGCGGCGGCGCGGGAGTCCGCCAGCGTCCGGCGCAGCGCGCCGTCCGCCTGCTCCATGAGATAGCACCGGCCCGCCATGTCCAGCATGGCCTGATCGTTCCAGTTGTCGCCGAAGGCCGCCGTCTCCTCCGGCGAAACGCCCAGTGCGCCGCACATCTCCGCAAGGCCGGTGCCCTTGGTGGCGATGGAGAAGTCCAGCCACACAAGGCCCGCCACCGCCATGTGGAACGGCTCGCCCCAGCGGGGGGCGAGGAGCGCGGCGGGGCCGTCCATCCCGTTGGGACAGTAGGCCGCGATCTTCACGATCTCCTCCGGCACGTCCTCGGGCCGGTCCACCATGGTCACGAGATTCCCGTGGTTCACGACCATCTCGTGGACCAGTTCCGGGCCGCAGCCGCACAGATAGTTGAGGTTCTGCCCCTCGATGATGACGTCGCAGCCGGGAATGTCCATGATGGCGCGGGACAGGGCCAGCGCCTCCTGACGGGGCAGGAGCGTCTTGCTCAGGAGGGGCGCGCCCTCCTCCGTTCCGGGGCCGTACAGCACGGCGCCGTTTTCACACAGAAAGCACATCTCGTCCGCCACGGGGGCGAACAGCGTGCGCATGGAGTGGTACTGCCGGCCGGAGGCGGGACAGAACAGGATATTCCGCTCCCGCAGGCGGCGGATCAGGGGAAACAGCCGCAGGGGCATGACGGTCTCGTCATAGGGCAGCAGCGTGCCGTCGATATCGGATGCAATGAGACGGATCATAAAACGCTCCTTTTGGGGATCAGGATGGAAAACGGAGAAAAGAGGCCCCGGCAGGGGGCCTCTTTCCCGACAGCGCCCGGCCGAGGGACCGGGGCGGATTTACTTCACGCTCAAAGAGCCTTGCGCGATCATCCGGCCGTTCCTACGACTGAATAATACCACGCCGTCGCCCTGAAAGTCCAGACGGATTTTCTGGCCGATGCGGTAGAGCACGCCGCCGAACACCACGCCGGTGAGCAGGAAGCTGCCCACCCGGACCTTCACCGTGGTCTCCATGCCGGTGGGCATGGCGGAGTAGATCTCGCCTTCGATGGCGCCGGAATCGCTCAAACGCAGGAACTCCGGCCGCACGCCGAGAACAAAGTCCCCGTCGGTCAGGGCCGCCTCGTCGCCGAAGTCCTCCGTCTCGTTGACGCGGGCCACGTGATAGCGGAACAGCACGTCCTTGTTGCCCTTTTCCACGCTCTTCTTGTCCAGCGCCCGGGCGTTTTCCGCGTCTCTGCGGGCCTTGTCCTCCGCGTCCGCGCGCTCGTACCACGCGGCCACGTCCAGCGGCTCCTTGGGACGGAAGGAGAGCTGCATCCCGTCCAGCGCGGAGAGGGTCAGCGTTCCGTCGGACTGCTGGGCGCCGCTGGCGTCGATGAAGTTGATGGCGGGGTTGCCCACGAAGTCCGCCACGAACACGTTATTGGGCTTGGCGTACACGTCCAGCGGCGCGTCGTACTGCTGGAGGACGCCGTTTTCGATCAGGCAGATCTTGGTGGCCAGCGTCATGGCCTCCATCTGATCGTGGGTGACGTAGATAAAGGTGGAGCCGGTGTCGATGTGCAGGCGCTGAAGCTCGGAGCGCATCTCAAGGCGCAGCTTCGCGTCCAGATTGCTCAGCGGCTCGTCCATGAACAGCACCGTCGGCTCCGGAGCCAGCGTCCGGGCGATGGCCACGCGCTGCTGCTGGCCGCCGGACAGCTCGGAGGGATAGCGGTCCATGAACATGCCGATCTTCACGATCCGGGCCACGCGGCGCACGGACAGGTCGATCTCCTCCGGCGTCAGCTTGCGCACGGCGGTGACGGGCTTGCCGTCCTTTTCGTACTCAAAGCGGTCGTTGAGCGTGCAGCCGGCGGCGGCGGCCTTGTCCCGGGCGGACTCGAGCGCGGCCTCCAGTTCCGGGCGGCGGGCCTGCGCCACGGTGCCCGGCTCCATGGACTCGTGGAGCTTGTAGCTCATCAGGGTCTTGGCGGCGTAGATGGAAATCTCATAGCGGTCGATCAGCTTGATCTGGGCCTTGTTCACGTCCAGCTTGCCCTTTTTGTCCACGCACTCCACGATGGTCTTTACCACGTCGTCCGGCTTCTGCAGGACGCGCAGCAGCGTTGCGGCGCGGCTGGCGTCCGGGTCGAACTTGGGCAGCTCTTCCTTGATATTGGAAAGGCCGAAGGAGATGTTCTGGTAGACGGTCATGTTGGGCCAGAGGGCGTAGTTCTGGAACAGGAAGCCCACCTTGCGCTTGTTGGGCGGGATATTGATGCCGGCCTCGCTGTCATACACGACCCGGCCGCCGATGGTGATGCGGCCGCTGGTGGGAGTCTCCAGTCCCGCGATCATGCGCAGGGTGGTGGTCTTGCCGCAGCCGGAGGGCCCCAGCAGCGTGACGAAGGCGTTGTCGTCGATAACCAGATTCAGGTCGTCCACAGCGTAGAATTTATCCCAGCGTTTGGTTACGTGGGTCAATACGATCTCAGGCATGATTTAACCTCCTATTCCCTTATCAAGGCTTGCGCCGGTGACCTTGTTGACGAGGGTGTTGCAAATCAGAATGGTGACGATCAGGATCAGGTTGATGCCGCTGGAGAAGGCGTACAGACCCATTTCGTCGAAATAGTCCAGCGTGGTGGAGAGGATGAAGCCCTGAACGCACAGCAGCATGAACAGGCTCAGCTCGCGCAGGCAGGTCATGAACGGCAGCAGATAGCCGCTGATGATGGAGGACTTTTGAATGGGGATGATGATGCGGGTCATCCGCTTGCTCCACGGAATGTCCTGAATGATGGCGGCCTCTTCGATCTCGCCGGAGAGCTGGAGCATGGAGTTCAGGCTGGCCCGGCTGGCGAAGGGGATATATTTAATGGTGCCGACGATGATGAGCAGCGTGTACGTATTGAAGAGGTTAACGTACCGATTGGAAAAGAGAACGAAGAACGCCACGCCCACGGCGATGGAGGGCATCAGATACGGCAGGAAGGCCACCGCGTTGACGTAGTTCGCCCATCGGCTCCGCCTCGTCTTGGATACGGCGTAGCCGATCATGGTGCCGATGGTACCGGCCAGCAGGGAGCAGCACACGGACACCAGGATCGTTCCGCGGAAGGCGTGCCAGATGGTCTCGTTGTGCAGGATGCCCTTCTGGCCGTACATTCCGTTTTCCGTGATGTTCTCGTCCGTCGTCCACCATTTGACGGTCAGGTTGTCGGCGTCTCCGGTGTATAGGAAGCTGTAATCGCCCGGGTTGGGCAGGAACGTTTCAAATGCAAAGGAGACGATGGGGAAGATGCTGGTGAAAAAGGTGATGACGATCAGCACGGCGGCGATGATGTGCTTGCCCGCCCGGCCCAGATTGATCTTGGAGGTCTGGCCGGACTTGCCGGTGACGGTGGTGTAGTTCTTCCGGCTGCGCAGGCTCATCTGATTCAGGAACATGATGGCCACGCCGAAGATCATCATGATGATAGCGAGGATACTGGCCTCGCCGGTGTACTTGGAGTTCAAAGAGACGTACTTGGTGGCGAGGGTGGTCAGGCCCAGATAGTGGGGCACGGGATAGGAGCCCATGGAGCTGCCGAACACCAGCAGGATGGTGGAGAGGATGGCGGGCTTGACCATGGGCAGCGTGATCTTGAACATGGTCTTCCACTTGGGCGTGTCCAGGATCGTGGCGGCCTCCTCAAGGTTGGCGTCCATGTTGCGGAAGATTCCACCGATAAGGATGTAGGCAAAGGGAGCGTAGTGCAGGCCCAGCACCACAAGGCTGGGGAACAGGCCCTTGCACCACCACAGCGGCATCTGCACGCCCAGCGTGGCGGCCAGCAGGCCGTTGGACGTGCCGGTGACGGCGTTGGAGTTGAACAGGTTCTGCCACACCACGGCCAGCGTCCACTGGGGCATGATGTAGGGGAAGATGAAGATGGAGCTGAGGTATTTGCGGCAGGACAGGTTCGTGCGCGTAATGAGGAAGGCGAACAGCCCGCCGAACACGATGGCCACCACGCAGGTGCCCACCGCCAGCAGCACCGTGTTGATGAGCGGCATCCACAGGTTGCTCATGGCAAGGCGGCTGGTGAAAAGGTCGATGTAGTTGACGAGGGTATAGCCGCTGGCCTGACCCGTCAGGTGGGCGTCGATGGTGCCCGCGTGGATCTTGAAGGTATCCTGCACGATGGCGACGATGGGGGCGACGGTGGTCACCGTCAGCACGATGCCCATAATGAGCAGGATGACATTATGGGGCTTTGAGAAGTAGGTTTTGATCCTGTTGAGCCGGATCGTGGACCTGCCGGTGCTCACAGTAGACGACTGGTTCATAGATGACCATTCCTTTCCCAGACTTGTGCGGGCCGCGGCAGGACCGCTCCCACAGGACCGCCAGCGGCGGTGTGCGAACCAAAAAACGCTGGATTTTTCTGGATTTTTGGAGAAAAAGCGCCCCTGACGGTCATGAAAGCACCCGTCAGGGGCGTTTTTACGCGTGAGTCAGCGTACCGCGCCGGACGATCAGCCCGCGCTGTACTTGGTCAGCAGCTCGATCCAGCTGCCCACGGTGAAGGCCACGGAGCTGCAGTACTCGGGATCCTCGAGCACCAGCTTGCCCTGATTGGTCCACCACTCATAGCCGTGGTCGTCCTTGGCGGGGAAGGTGTCCACGCCATCCACGTAGCCGCCCTTCTGGTGGCCGTAGGTCGCCTCGATGGCCTCAGCGACGGTGGGGTTGGAGGAGTAGCCGCCCATGTCCTTGCCCCAGGCGGAGAAGCCGTCCTCGGTGCAGGTCATGTAAGCGATGAAGGCGCAGGCGGTCCAGGGCAGGGGAGAGTTGTCGGTGACGAACAGATAGTGGCAGTAGCCGAAGCCGCCGATGCCGGTGTAGCCGTCCTGATAAGCGGCCACGTTCACGTTGTTCACGGAGACGGTGGCGGACTCCTCAACGGAGCGGAGCTTGGAGTACACCAGCAGGCCGAACTGATCCGTGGCGGACTTGTCGACCAGCGTGTTGCAGATGGGGCCGTCATCGGTCTGGGCGTTGTAGCTCTCGACCCACAGCTTGATCCACGCCAGAGCGTACTTGCCGTTCTCACCAAGGCCCAGATCGCTGGCCTCGGAAGCCATGGCGTCGATGGTGGGCTGGAAGTAGGCCTGCTCGTCGGCGGACAGCGCGTCAAACGCCTCCTTCAGCCAGCCGGCGTAAGTATCCTCCGTGAGCATGTACAGGAAGTTCTTGCCCACGATCTCGGAGTCGATGTCCATGTACAGGCCGTGCTCGCCCTCGGCCACGAAGTCCCAGCAGTTGTCATAGGTCTTGGAGCCGGTGTTGTTGTACATAAAGACCTTGTTCAGGGTCTGCAGGGGCAGGAAGCCGGTGTACGCGTCGGCGGTGGTGCCGTTGGCGTCGGCCCAGTCCTTGGGGATGAAGGTATCCAGCACGCCGGGCTGGACCATCTTGCTCTCGATCTGGTTGCCGTCCTGGATCAGGGTCATGGCATAGGTGCCGGTGGGCTTGAGCGCGTCGGCGGTGAGCTGATCGAAGATCTTGTTGTTCTTGGGCTGCTGCCAGTCGTACTCCATGTTATAGCTGGGGTCGATGGACTGCAGATACTCGATGAACAGAGGCAGAGCGGTCTTGCCGCGGCTGGAGTTGCCCACGCCGTAGAACGTGGCGCCGTTGGATTCCTCGATGGCCTTCTTGGCCAGCTCCTCCAGCGTCATGCCCTCGGCCTCGGCGATGATCTTCTGGGTGGCGGTCAGCTCGGCGGCAGGCTCGGCCGGAGCGGCGGAGCCGGAGCCGGAAGCGGAACCGGCGCTTGCGGCGGGAGCGCTGGAGCCGCCGCAGCCGGCCAGCAGGGCCGACGTCATGGCGAGGGCCAGCGTCAGTGCAAGAAACCTCTTCTTCATAGGGTGATGTCCTCCTCCAAAACATTTTTTGGTGTTGCGTAACAGAAACTTACTTTGCGTCAGCTTCCAGTTTCATTTTACAGGCTGGAACTGAAAATATCCACTGGACAAATCTGCTGTTATTTGTGAAATCCCAATATTTTTGCACAAACTGCACATCAAACCCGCCGCGCCCGCCGCGCCGGGTGAGCGACCTGCACAGCCGCGCTGCCAAAAAAACGGCGGTGCGGACGGGAAAATTGTGGATTCTGCTGGCGCGGGAGAAAAATTTACATAAATCCGATGGCGGGAAACGGAACCTTTCAAGCGGCGCGGGCGGGACGGCGGCGCTGGGAATTCGGAAAAAGTCAAGCATTAAATGCGCACAATTTTTCACTTCTTGTTTTGTCTAATTTTGACAATCCAACATGGCTGCCGTCATATCCCATGGTCGGCAGCCTGTGTATTTTCCTATTCAGTTCTCCGTGTTCCGCTCTGCTCACGCCCTCTCCCCTCGAATGTCTGCTGTGCTGTTTCTTCCTGTTACGCGCTCAGTCCGATCTCTCGCAGGCA
>QWCH01006279.1_pt1 | contig 12431 bp, 10 predicted proteins | sample 1972671 | NCBI WGS metagenome assembly QWCH01 (sample SAMN09866713, study PRJNA288562) | Human gut metagenome isolate term3_stool, whole genome shotgun sequencing... | isolation source: gut | host: Homo sapiens | place: USA: California | reverse complement strand
ACCGGTAATAGTGATGACATCAACAGCCATAGCCATGGTGCAAACCATGATGACAGCCAGTACCAGTGCGAGTACTTTTTTCATTGTGATTTCCTCCTACTATCACAATGTTTTTCGAGCATCTTTTTGCGCGGAATTGCATAGAATAAGGAAGTTAATCTTTGCATAAAGGAGCATTATAATGCCAGATAATAACACAAACGCATATGATTATGGAGAAAGCTGGTTTTCTGTGGCTGGCGATGTGGATGATTTCATCTTTTACGGGGCAGAAGGACAGGAAAAAATATCCTCCGAGCGGTGAGCGCCCGGAGAATTTTTTTCGAAAGTGGTGTAGAATTGGTGTAAATTTTCGCTCATTCTTCCGGCGCCAAATTGCCCAGCCGCAGTCGGTGCGGTTCCATCATCTGGCAGCCGATGCGATACTGCTGCCAACCGCCGGAGTGGGCAAAAAGCCCATGATCATCGCTTCCACTGGTGATGAGCAGTCCTTTTTTTTCGCAAAAGAGCGCCGTCTGCGTGGCAAAAATTTTGCTATGCGTGGGATAATAGGCCTCGATACCGCCCAGTCCCAGCGCGCACAGCTCATTAAAAGTGGTGTATAAACTGGCTAGTTCCATCCCGGAAAAATAATTGCCCGGATGGGCCAGCACAGCGGCACCGCCGGCCTCCCGGATGGCGGTGATGACCTCGGCGGCCTGCGGAAAGGGGTAGGCGGTGTAATCCAGGCCATAGCGGGCATACAGGGGCATTCCCTCGCTCAGGGTCTGGGTCACACCTTTTTCCTGCAGATAGTGCAGCCCGGCCCAGCCGCCTTTTTGCGGGTCGTAGTGGTAATCCCGGTACTCCTCCACACTCAGCTGCGGGTATTCCGGGGCCATTTTTTCGATGAGGTCCACGCTCATTTGCAGCAGCAGCTCCCGGCTGCGGTGGGCAATGGCGGCCAGCTGCGGCGTGGGGGTAAAGTCATACCCCAGGATATGCAGGTGATACCCCTGCCAGCGGCAGTCGAATTCCGCCCCGCGGATGGATTGTACCCCCAGGTCCTCACAGGCGGCCGCAAAGCGCTCGCAGCCCAGCCAACTGTTGTGGTCGCACAGGGCGGCCAAGCCTACGCCGCTATCCCGGCAAGCCAGCGCGGCCTGTTCCGGGGTTTGGGCGCCATCGGAAAAATAACTGTGAATATGCAGATCGACAAACATGGTCGGATTCTCCTTCGCGGTAATGGGTTTCCAACAGTGTACCATTTGGGGCGCAAAAAGGCAAGCCGCGGGCAGCTTTTGACAGGGGTTCATCATTTTGTACCAAAACACCGACAAAATGTATGCTATCTGTAAAATCGTACAAACCGGGTGTAAATCACTTGCCCGCTTTAGGGGGAAATGCTATAATAAAAGCTGGGTAAAAAGGGGGATTTTCCTCCGCCCGATGGCTGTTATCCCTTGCACAAAGGAGAGGATGCAAAGACCATGAACAGGATCACAAAATCGAAGGAAATGCCGGTTTATCTGTTCCACCAGGGTACCAACGCACACGCGTGGGAGCTGCTGGGGGCCCACCGGCAGCTAAATGGAAAAACCAACTTCTGCACCTGGGCGCCACATGCGGCGGCCATCAGTGTGGTAGGGGATTTTAATGGCTGGGACGCGGCTGCCAACCCCATGACCCGCCTGAATGAGCAGGGCCTGTGGGGCGCCACGGTAGAGCTGACCCATGACTATGATTGCTACAAATACCAGATTACCACGGCGAATGGGCACACGCTGTATAAAGCGGACCCATTTGCTTTCCATACCCAGACTCCGCCGGAGAACGCCAGCAAGATCTACCGGCTGGCGGGTTACCGCTGGCACGATGCCGAATGGATGACGGAGCGGGCCACACAGGATGCCCGCAGTCTGCCGGTGAATATCTATGAGCTGCATATCGGTTCCTGGCGGCGCAATGCCGATGGGAACTATTACTCCTACCTGCAATTGGCGGAGGAGCTGCCCACTTACCTGACGGAAATGGGCTACACCCATGTGGAGCTGCTGCCCCCCACCGAGCACCCCTATGATGGTTCCTGGGGTTACCAGGTGACAGGCTACTACGCCCCCAGCAGCCGCTACGGCACCCCGCACGACTTTATGGCATTGGTGGATGCCCTGCATGAGGCCGGCATCGGTGTCATCATGGATTGGGTACCGGCGCATTTCCCCAAGGATGAGTTTGGCCTGTACGAATACGACGGCGCGTGCTGCTACGAATACAGCGACCCCGCCAAGTGGGAGCACAAGGACTGGGGCACCCGGGTCTTTGATTTCGGACGCACCGAGGTGCAGAGCTTCCTCACCTCCAGTGCGAACTTCTGGGCGCATACATATCACATAGACGGCATAAGAGTGGACGCTGTGGCCAGTATGCTGTATCTGGATTATGGCCGGCAGGAGGGCGAATGGCGCCCGAATATCAACGGCGGCCGGGAAAACCTGGAGGCAGTGGCCTTCCTGCGCAAGCTGAACAGCGCGGTGCTGAGCGAGCACCCCGGTTTCCTCATGATCGCGGAGGAATCCACGGCGTGGCCGCTGGTTACCCGCCCGCCGGAAATCGGCGGCCTGGGCTTTAACTTTAAGTGGAACATGGGCTGGATGAACGATACCCTGTTCTACACCTCGCTGGACCCCTACTTCCGCAGCTACAATCACGATAAGCTCACCTTCAGCATGATGTACGCCTTCAGCGAAAATTTCATTCTGCCCATCTCCCATGATGAGGTGGTGCACGGCAAGGGCTCGTTGCTGAACAAAATGCCCGGGGATTATAACCAGAAATTCGCGGGGCTGCGCACCTTTATGGGCTATATGATGACCCACCCCGGCAAAAAGCTGCTCTTTATGGGCTGTGAGTTCGGCCAGTTCATTGAATGGGACTACCATAAGGAGCTGGACTGGATGCTGCTGGATTATGACAGCCATCGCAAAACGAAGGGTTACATCCGGGCGCTGAACCACTACTACCTGGCTCACCCCGCCCTATGGCAGGTGGAGGACAACTGGGATGGCTTCCGCTGGCTGAATGCCGATGACAACACACGCAGCGTCATCACCTATTACCGCGCCGATGAAAAGGGCAAAAAATCACTGGTGCTGTGCAACTTTGCCGCCAGCCGGTGGGAGGATTACCGCATGGGCGTACCGGAGGCCGGCACCTACCGGGTGGCCCTGTGCAGCGAGGAAGAGCAGTACGGCGGCGCGGGATTTGACCGGGAAACGCTGTACCGCAGCGAGGAACAACCGCTGGGCCAGTGGGCACACAGCATCACGCTGGATGTGCCGCCGCTCAGCTGCATGATACTGGAATCCATCAACACCGAGAAGGAGTGACATCAGATGTTCATGAAGAAAGAATGGGTGGCCATGCTGCTGGCGGGCGGCCAGGGCAGTCGGCTGTACGCCCTTACCAAAAAGCTGGCCAAGCCCGCGGTGCCCTTTGGCGGCAAATACCGCATCATCGATTTCCCCCTTTCCAACTGTGTCAATTCCGGCATAGATACTGTGGGCGTACTGACTCAGTACCAGCCGCTGGTGCTCAATGAATACCTGGGCAACGGCCAGCCGTGGGATTTGGACCGGCTGAACGGCGGCGTATTTGTACTGCCCCCCTACCAAAAAAGCAGCGGCAGTGACTGGTACACCGGCACCGCCAATGCCATCTGCCAGAATATACCATTTATCGAGCGCTATGACCCCGAATATGTCCTCATCCTCTCCGGTGATCACATCTACAAGATGGACTACACCAAGATGCTGGATCACCACAAAAAGATGGGCGCGGACTGCACCATCGCGGTTTTTGAAGTGCCGATGGAGGAAGCCTCCCGCTTTGGTATTATGAATACCCGCGAGGATACCACCATCTACGAGTTTGAGGAAAAGCCCAAGAACCCCAAGAGCAACCTGGCCTCGATGGGTGTCTATATCTTTACCTGGAAAAAGCTGCGGGAATACCTGCTGGCCGATGACGCCGACCCCGCTTCGGAAAAAGACTTTGGCAAGAACATTATCCCCAAGATGTTGGCGGCAGGCGAAAAGCTGGTAGCCTATTCCTTTGAGGGCTACTGGAAGGATGTCGGTACCATCGATAGCCTGTGGGAGGCCAATATGGACCTGTTGGATCCCAAGGTGCCGATGGATCTTTACGACCCCAGCTGGAAGATTTACAGCCGCAACCCCTGCATGCCGCCGCACTACATTGCCCCGGGTGCCAAGGTACAGAACTCGATGGTCTCTGAGGGCTGCGAGATCGCCGGCCATGTGGATTTCTCCATCCTGTTCTCCGGTGTTCATGTGGCGAAAAACGCCGTGGTGGATTCCAGCATCCTAATGCCGGGCGCCGTGGTGGAAGAGGGCGCCGAAGTGCACTTTGCCATTGTGGCGGAAAACGCGGTGATCCGCCGGGGCGCCTATGTGGGCGAACGCCCGGAACTGATGGCCGATAAAGACCAGTGGGGCGTTACCGTCATTGGTGCCGGGGTCACCGTTGGGGCCGGAGCTATTGTACCCGCCCGCGGCATGGTAGAAGAAGATGTAGGGGAGGTGCTGTAACATGGCCAATAACAAAATGACGGGCATTATCTTTTCCAATTCGCACGATGACGCCTTGGGTGGCCTGACCGCGCGACGCTCCATGGGCTCAGTGCCCTTTGCCAGCCGTTACCGCCTCATCGACCTGGTCCTTTCCCGCATGTCCCACGCCGGAGTGGATTCTGTCGCCCTGGTCATGCAGAACAACTATCACTCTCTGATGGAACACATCGGCTCCGGTAAGGAGTGGGATCTTTCCCGCAAGCGGGGCGGCATCGCCTATTTCCCGCCCTATTCCTCCGCCGGCAGCGCCGGTTACAGCCGCGGTACGCTGGAATCAATGACCGGGCTTTTGGGTTATCTGCAAAGCTCCAGCGCCGATTACATCGCCGTTTCGGATTGCGATGTCATCTGCGGTGTCGATCTTTCCGATGTCTTGGAGTATCACATTGCGCATAAAGCAGGCATTACCCTTATCTGCACGGAGCACGGACACAGCTCGGTCATGGTTTCCGCCGGAGAGGACGGCCGCCTGCTGGAAGCCACCCGCGGCGGCGAAGGCGACCTGATGTTCAATAATATGTATATCGTCAACCGGGAACTGCTCATTCAGTTGGTGACCGAAGCTGCCAGCCTGAATCAGTATTCCTTTGTGGATACCTGCCTGATCCAAAAAGGGCGGGAATTGCCCATCTACTGCTATCGGTATGACGGTTTTTGCCGGGCGGCCAACAGCATGCAGGCCTACTTTGAGATCTCGATGCGTCTGCTGGACCCCGCGGTGCGCAGCACTCTGTTCCCCATGGATCGTCCCGTTTACACCCGCGTGCAGGATGAGGTCCCGGTGAAATACGGTCTTTCCGCCGCCGTTTCCAATTCTCTTGTGGCCGATGGCTGCATCATCGAGGGCCGGGTGGAAAATTGCATTGTATTCCGTGGGGCCCGCATCGGGCATGGCGCGGTGGTGAAAAATTCCATCATCATGCAGGGCTGTTACATTGGCAATGGTGCCGACTTGGATTACTGCATCTGTGATAAGGGCGTGCTGGTGGCCGATAATCGTCGCCTGGCAGGTTATGCCAGCTATCCACTTTACCTTCCGCGGGATACCAGAGTCTGAGCCTCGCTTATTTTAGCTTGACTAAAACTGTGCGGATGCCGCAGGCGATGGCCCCCGCACGCGCGCCTTCGGGGCGCTCGCCCGCAGCCTGCCGGCTGCGGGCCGCCGGCCCCAGCGTGGCCGGCGGTGCGGGGGCCCGCCCCGTACCGCGCAGTTACCTATTATATATAAGGAGGAAAGACTGCAATGAAAATTCTGTTTGCGTGCAGCGAGTGCAGCCCCTTTGCTGCCTCCGGCGGGCTGGCCGATGTGGCAGGTTCCCTGCCGGCCGCCCTGCAAAAGGAGGGCGCCGAGTGCCGGGTCATTATGCCGCTTTACGGCAGCATCGGCCTGCAGTGGCGCGCCAATATGACCTTTCTCACCAGCTTTGGGGTGCCGCTTTCCTGGCGGGTGGCACACTGCGGTGTTTTTACCATGCAGTATGGCGGCGTACAGTATTACTTCCTGGATAACGAACAGTACTTCAAGCGGGAGGGCGGCATCTACGGATACTTTGATGAGGCCGAGCGCTTTGCGTTTTTCTCTAAGGCTGTGCTGGAGACCCTAACCCACATTGATTATGAGCCGGATGTCATCCACTGCAATGACTGGCAGACCGCTCTTATCCCGGTTTACCTCAATGTATTCTATCGTGAGGTCCCAAAGCTCTCCCGGACGCATACCGTCTTTACCATTCATAATATCCAGTATCAGGGGCAGTTTGGGCTGGATGTAGCCGGGGATGTATGCGGCCTGCCGGATTGGGCCATCGGTAAGGTGGAATACCATGGCGACCTGAATATGATGAAAGGCGCCCTGGAGGAGTGCGAGCGCATCTCCACCGTAAGCCCCACCTATGCCAAGGAGATCCTCGACCCCTATTTTGGCCATGGGCTGGATGAAATACTGCGGCAGAAGGAGTGGAAGCTGTGCGGCATCCTCAATGGCATTGATACCGTTGGCTACAATCCCTCCAGGGATCACGCCCTGGCCGCCAATTTCTCGGCGAGAAAGCCGGAGGGCAAGGCCCTGTGCAAGGCCGCCCTGCAGCAGCAGATGCACCTGCCGGAAGAACCCGATACCCCCATCCTGGCCATGGTAAGCCGCCTGGTGAGCCACAAAGGGTTTGATTTGGTGGAATACGCCATGGAAAATATGCTGCGCATGGGGATGCAGGTCGTCATACTGGGCAACGGCGAGCAGCAGTATGAGGATTTTTTCCACGAGATGCAGCGGCGGCACCCGCGGCAGGTGGCCTTTACCTGCGGGTTTATGCCCACCCTTTCCCGGCAAATCTACGCCGGAGCCGATTTCTTCCTGATGCCCAGCCAAAGCGAGCCCTGCGGCCTGGCCCAGATGATCGCCCTGCGGTACGGCACCATTCCCATTGTGCGCAGCACCGGCGGCCTGGCGGATTCCATCATCGACTGGGATACCCCGGGCGGCGGCTGCGGCTTTACCTTCCAGAGCTACAATGCCGATGATATGCTGGGGGCCGTGCGGCGGGCCATGGGGCTGTACCACAGCGAATACCGCGCCGAAATGCTGCCCCGCGCCCTCAAGTGCGATTTTAGCTGGCGGCGCAGCGCCAAGCAGTACATGTCCATGTATTTGGGCATATAATAAAAAACAAGCCCCTGCGGATGGAAAAATCCAGGGGGCTTGTCTTTTTTTGTCGATTATGTTACCATAACCATGGTGCGACCAACACGGCCGGCGGTTGTTTTCCCCGTTCCTTTGGGAAGGGGGTGATGCGTATGGTTACATACGAGGCGCTTTTTGCGTTCTGTTTAGTAATTATTAGCATCATTGCTTTATTTCAAGGCAATAAAAAATAACCGCCCCTGCCCGCAAAGCTGACGGTTATTTTTTAACTTAAACTTTGGGGAAGACAACCGCTGTCCGGTCGCACCCTTCGCATTTATAGTAACATTTTGCATCCGCAATGTCAAGCGGGGCAAATAATTTGGGCCGCGGCGGGAAAAATTACACTGATTACAATTTCGTAACCGATTTGTGTATCTCTGGCGTACGCATCTGTATATGGTTGGAGGAATTCACGGATTATTTACAAATTTTCACCCTAAAAATTGCAAAAGGGGGTTGCAATTGGTTACAATATGTAATACAATGACTATGGTAAGCGGCGGTGGAGACGCCGCACACCACACCAAAATAATTTTAGGAGGAAATCACAATGAAAAAAGTACTCGCACTGGTACTGGCTGTCATCATGGTTTGCACCATGGCTATGGCTGTTGATGTTACCACCACCACTACTCCTAGCGGCACTTCCGCTGGCCCCTATGCTGTTGCTAAACCTGGTACTTCTCTGGAGGTTAGTTTCAACGAAACTACCGACGGCATCCACTTCTATCTGAATAAGGATGGCAAATTTGTTCCTGCGAATAACGTTGTTAGCGTTACCTTTGCCAAGGGCGGTGAACTGGTTGCTTCCCAGGGTTGGGTAAAGACCGGTAATGACGATACCGCTGCTTCCTATAAGTATTTCATCAACCTGAAGCAGGACCTCAATCGTGTTGCTGACACCAAGGTAGCTGACATCCAGATTTCTGCTATCACCTTTAAGTCTACCGGCTATGACCTCGTTAAGGTATTTGCCCCCACCTCTGCCGCTGGCTATAAGTCTTTCGCTTATGGTTACAACAATGTTAATGTAGTCCTGCAGGAGGATGGCACTGTTTCTTTCAATCCTGGCGAGGTTACTACCATCGCTAGCCTGCTCGATAAGAATGGCAAGGAAGTTAACAGTCTGAATGTTAAGGTTGACAACATGACCTACTCCTTCGTTAAGGGTCAGAAAGTATATTCTGCTCTTGCTGCTGATATTACTGCCCCTGCCACTACCGTGACTCCTGTTGCAACCTATCAGAACCTCTTGAATACTACTGCTAAAGTAGTTTACGAGAAGGGCGTCAATGCCGATACCACTTATCGTGTATATGCCAAGGGCGCTGACGGTAAGGTTCTCTCCGTTGTAGCTACCACCTCCGATGGTGTTATGAGCTTCACTGTTCCTGCGATGAGCTATGTCATCGTTACCACTGAAGTTCTGGCTACTTCCGGCACTGCTTCTTGCTCTGGCTGTTGTTGCTCTGGTTTCCGGCGCTGCCATCTCCCTGAAGAAATAAGTTAAGCCTTAGGCTCACTTAAATCTCCTAAGAGATAAACCAAATACCCCCCGGTTTCTCCAGCCGGGGGGCTTTCTTTTGGCTCTATTACAATTTACCCATGCACCGAGCGCAGCAGCCACAGCCCCGCAAACCACACCGGCTGATGGCACAAATACAGCGCCAGCGTGTGCCGTCCCAGCCGGGCCATCCCCGGGGAGCGGCTTTGCCGCAGGCGGTCAATATGCGGCGGCGTGAACAGCCACTGGCCCAGCCCGCACCCGGCCCAGAACAGCCCGCCCCACGGCAGCAGCGGAAAGTAATCCGCCGAGAGCAGCCGACGGCACGGCAGCCCCAGCCACAGCAGCCACTCACGGTCCCACAGGGCCGCCGGCAGGGGCATCCCGGCAAAATAGCCCTGCTCCAGCCGGTAGGTGAGGGCAAACAGCAGTCCCCCGCCCACCATCGCCGCCCAGGGCGGCAGATGCATCTGCGCAAGCGGACGGTGCAGCGCACACCACAGTAGCAGGCACAGCGCCAGCAGGTGCAGGATACCGAAGCGGATGGGGCACGCCGGGCTCACAATGCCGCTGACGAGGCGGATCCCCCCGGCAAAAAGAGCGCACCACAGCCCCCGCCGCAGGTTGTTGCGGCTTAGGAGGGTGCACATCCCGCACAGCAGAATAAACAGCCCCGGCACCACCGCACGCAGCGGCCGCATGGCATCCCCCAGCAGCCACAGACGGGGCGCAGCCGCCGGAAAAAACAGGGTGATATCGTACAGTAAATGGTAAATGATCACCAGCAGGATGAGCACTCCCCGCAGCTCATCGATGCGTGCAATGCGGCCATGGCCCTCCAAACGCAACACCTCTAAAAATGATGATATGCGGATAGTATGGGCAATTTTGGCCAAAAGAAAGCCCCCCGGCTGGAGAAACCGGGGGGTGATTTGGTTTATCTCTTAGGAGATATAAGCGATGGCAGCGCCGGAAACCAGAGCAACAACAGCCAGAGCAGCAGCTACGCCAACAACATCGTTAGCGCCGGTGCCGGGGTTGGTGGTGGTGCCGGGGGTAGTGGTGGTAGCGCCGGGCAGAGCCTCAACCTTAAGATTGTTAGCGGCAATAACCAGAGTACCATCAAAACCAGTACCAGCATAGTTCCAGGTACCAACATAGGTGCCATCGGCCTGCTTCTCGGCAACAAAGTTGAAGGGAGCCTTGAACAGGTTGCCGTCTTTGTCCATTACATAGAAGTAGTTATCCTTGGTCAGACCAGTCATCTTATAGGTAAGAGTACCAGCGGAAACCTTGTAACCAGCCTCAACATACTGAACAGCGATGCCAGGATATTTGGTAGACAGAGCAGAAACACCAACAGAGTTGAAGGTCTTGCTCATCTTGAAGGGGGTTTCTTTTGCAACATTCAGCTTGATGGTGTTAGAGCCACCAGGGATTGTAGCAGAAGTGGGCAGGGTAAGATCCTTCAGTTCCTTGGAGAGATAGTTCCAGCCCTCAACGGCGGTACCATTAGTCTTATTGGTTGCATAACCGATATCGTAAGAAGCATAGAAGTCAACCTCAGTAACCTTCTGGGGAACGCCAGCAACAACCAGCTCAGCCATAACGAGCTTACCATCCTTAGCGTTGTAAACAACATAGGTGTCATTGCTCTTCAGGTTGGTGATCTTCAGGGTGCTGATGGAATAATCGGCTTTGCCGTCCAGAGCCTTATCAACATTGGTGATCGGGATATAATAATTTGCGCCATCAAAAGCACCATTAACGCCCTCAACCTTCATGGTGTCCTTGCTGACTTGAGCAGCATTGAGACCATTCAGAACGGGGGTAAAGAGGTCAGACTTAAGAACCAGCGCATAAGTCTTGGTGGTGTCAGACAGCCATAGCCATGGTGCAAACCATGATGACAGCCAGTACCAGTGCGAGTACTTTTTTCATTGTGATTTCCTCCTATAATTAAGCGAAAGGCCGAAAACCCGCTTAATCAAGGGCTTTTCGAGCCCCTTTCCTACACCACCCACCCCCAAATTTGTGTGTAAAAAGTGGTGTAAGTGGTGTATTTTTATGGCCTGCACCAGCCAGCCCTCCCGGTCCCCACTCCCCACAAATCACAATGTTTTTACCTCTATTATCGTCCAATAATGCCCTTATTCCACCAGTTAATATGTAAAATGGATAATACTGTCATTACCAATTTGTAATATTTCCATTTTTGTGCAAAAATAATATACCATCGAGTGGTGTAAGTGGATTTTGCTGCGCTGAGGGGAACGCATAGAGGACATTTTTGCAAAAAGTTCACGGATATTCAGTTGCGATTTCCTGCCGGGAGGATTATACTATATTCATATACCCGCAGGGGAGGAATCACTATGGATTACAAGCGCTGCTGGGCGGCCGTTGATTTGGCCGCTCTTTCTCACAACTACCACTGCATCCGCCGGTTTCTCAGTCCCGGCTGCCGTTATTTGGCCATAGTAAAGGCCGATGGCTACGGCCATGGCGCGGCCACAGTGGCGGGCCAATTGCAAAAGGACGGTGCCGATTGGTTCGGTGTGGCTACGATGGAGGAGGCGCTTGATCTGCGCCGACAGGGCATCTACCGGCCCATTTTGGTGCTGGGCTACACCGATCCCGCCGCGGCCCCTATTTTGGCCAGCAATACCATCACGCAAACGCTGTTCAGCGAGGAATACGCCCTGCAATTGGCGGCGGAGGCCGCCAAAGCCGGCTGTGTGGTGGATTGTCATGTGAAGATCGATACCGGCATGAGCCGCCTGGGCTTTGATGCCGAAAACGAGAATACCGTGCTGATGGTGGAAAAACTGGCGCAGAGCGGCAGCCTGCGCATCACCGGCATCTTTACCCACTTTGCCGTGGCGGATGAGGACACCGCAGTGAGCATGGCCTTTACCGAGCGGCAGTTTACCCTCTTTATGGAGGTGTGCAACCGCCTGCAGGCCGATGGCGTGAATGTGGGGCTGCGCCACTGCTGCAATTCCGCCGGCACACTGCTGCACCCCGAATACCACCTGGATATGTGCCGCCTGGGCCTTTCGCAGTACGGCCTGGACCCTGATCCCTGCATGAAGGCCCTGCTGGATGTCCGTCCGGCTATGTCGCTGTATACGGTGGTTTCCATGGTCAAGGAAATTCCCGCCGGGGCTACGGTGAGTTATGGCCGCCAGTACACCGCTCCCACCCCGCGCCGCATTGCCACGGTGGCCATTGGCTATGCCGATGGTTACCCCCGCTCCTTGAGCAACCGTGCCGAGATGCTGCTGCACGGCAAGCGTGCCCCGGTCATCGGCCGGGTGTGCATGGACCAGCTGATGCTGGATGTCACCGATATCCCGGAGGCCCGTATGGGGGATATCGCGGTGGTAGCCGGCAGCGAGGGCGGCGAGAGAGTCACCTTTGACGATATGGCGCGCTGGGCCGGCACCATCAATTACGAGATCATCTGCGGCATCTCCAAGCGTGTGCCGCGTGTGATAACCGAATAACCAAGCATAAAGAAAGCCCCCCGGCTGGAGAAACCGGGGGGTGTTTTGTTGTTATCTCGTGAGAGAATTAGGATAACTTGCGGTTATCTTATTTCTTCAGGGAGATG
>QWCH01004572.1_pt1 | contig 12431 bp, 12 predicted proteins | sample 1972671 | NCBI WGS metagenome assembly QWCH01 (sample SAMN09866713, study PRJNA288562) | Human gut metagenome isolate term3_stool, whole genome shotgun sequencing... | isolation source: gut | host: Homo sapiens | place: USA: California | reverse complement strand
TTGTTTTACAGTTGAAGATATTGAAAATATATATTGGAGACTAAAAGATGAAAATAATTGACATGGATCTAGGAAAACTCCTAGATCAAGCGAAAAAGCCAACTGCAAATCCTGGTGGCGGAGCCTTAGTCATAACTATAGCTGCAATGGCAGTTAATATAGTTAGGATGATGGATAGGAGAAATGTTTCGCATGAAACACTAGATAATATATCAGAAAGACTAGTAGAGCTTATCCAAGAAGATGTTGACTACGCCAATGCCTTAGTTAAAGAATATAAAAAAGGGAAAACAGTAGATGAGGAGTATTTCCTAAAGGCAGCAAGACCACAAATGGAGTTGGTAGAATTAAGTATCAAAGCTCTAGACTACATCGAATCAATTCTGGAAAATGGTAAACTAGATGCAATATCTGATGGTATAATTGCAAATAACTTATTACTTGAAGTAGTAAGAGATGCCATGCCAACTATAAGAGTAAATCTCGATCCGATATCAAAATCTTATGATTATGAAAAAAAAATAGATTGTGCAAAAAAACTTCATAATAGAAATCAACAAATAATAGAAAGAAGGTTAAAATGACAGGAATATATGTAATCCTTGCTATCATGGCTATTCTAATAATAGTAGAGTACGCACTAATTAAGTCAATGAACAACAAACTTAGACGTCAAAAGCAAAGATATGATCATTTGCTTAGGGGTAACAATGCAGAGTTAAACCTAGAAGAAGTCTTGGTTTCAATAAATGACCAACTAGAAAAATCAAATAAAGAGATAAGAACAATCGATCAAAGAGCAATTGATGCGAAGGATAAAACTATGGGAGCTATCAGTAACATGGCTGTAGTACATTATGATGCCTTTGATGGACAAACTAATCAACTTTCATTTAGTCTTTGTTTGTTAGATAATTTCCATAATGGAATAATCTTGACCAATTTATACTCTAATGATGGATCAACCATCTATGTCAAAGAAATAATAAATGGTTCTTCTGAAAAGGATTTATCTCAAAACGAGTTAGAGGCTCTAAATAAAGCAAAAAGTTAATAAAATAACTATGCTTAACTTTAAAAATTTAAGGGTATAATAAAACTGATAAACGATATTATCCACAAGGAGGAATAGATGCCAACACAAGGTATATTAGAAAATGCGAGAAAAAATATAGAAGGTAAAAACCTAAAAATCGTACTTCCAGAAGGAAGTGACGCAAGAGTACTCGCTGCAGCACTTAGACACAAAGAAGAAGGACTATTGACACCAATAGTTTTAGGAGATCAAGGCGAGATCCAAAAAACAGCTAACAAAGAAGGTCTCAAACTAGGAGATTTACAAATAATAAACCCACAATATTCTGAACATTTCGACGAATTAGTAGAAAAATTTGTTGAAGCTAGACGTGGAAAAACAAGCAAGGAAGAAGCAGAATTCTTACTAAAAACTAATGTAAACTACTTTGGTGTAATGCTTGTAAAAGCAGGTTATGCTGACGGAATGGTATCTGGTGCAGTGCACACAACAGGAGATACTATTAGACCAGCCCTACAAATCATCAGAACAAAACCAGGTGTAAACAGAGTATCTGGAGTTATGGTAATGATAGGACCTGATGGAAACCAATTAGTATTTGCAGATACAGCTGTAAATATCACTCTAGAATCAGACGAACTTGCAGAAGTTGCTGTAGAAACAGCTAAGAGTGCCGAATCTTTCGGTATGGATCCATATGTTGCCCTACTATCATTCTCAACTCACGGTTCAGCTCACCACGATCTTGCAACAAAAGTTGCTAAGGCAAAAACTAGAGCATTAGAACTTGATCCAGATTTAAGAGTAGAAGGTGAAATTCAATTTGACGCAGCAATCGATCCAATAACTGCAGCTCAAAAAGCTCCAGGATCTGAAGTAGCTGGTAAAGCCAATGTATTTATCTTCCCAGACCTACAAGCAGGTAACATCGGTTACAAAATCGCTCAAAGACTTGGCGGTTACAAGGCTCTAGGACCAATCCTTCAAGGACTTAATGCCCCAGTTAACGACCTTTCAAGAGGATGTACAACTGAAGATGTTTATGAAATTGCAATAATAACAGCTTCACAAGCAGTTAGCAAGTAGTCATAATAAAATTTGAATTTAAAAAGAGACAGTCTTTTGATTGCCTCTTTTTCTATAAGAAATTTGAGGTGGTTTTATTTTTATAGAAGAAATAAAAAATAACGCGAAAGCGGTAATCCCAATAGCTATCCTAGTAGTAATATTAAATTTTTTTGTAGGAGTTTCCAATAGGCTCTTAATAAATTTCTTTTTGGGGTGTATTGGAGTAATATTTGGGCTTGCTGTATTTTTGACAGGTGTTGAGATATCTATTTCAAAAATTGGAACCATGATGGGAGAATTCTTGGGTAGGTTTAAATCAATAATAGCCGTAATTATTTTTGGTATATTTATTGGATTTGTAATATCAGTTGCAGAGCCTGATCTTTTGATTTTGGCAAACGAAATAACTAGCACTGTTGGACTTGCCCCACAAGCTATTGTAATGATAATATCTCTTGGAGTCGGGATATTAATTTCTGTGGGTCTTTTTAGGATATTTAAAGAGATAAAAATTTCAAACTTGATGCTCATTATTTATTCTGTAATTTTTGCTCTCATGATCTTTGCAGAAGATATAGGTCATGCTATCGCCTTTTATGCGTCAGGAGCAACGACAAGAGCGATGACAACTCCTTTTATAATTTCTCTTGGACTTGGAGTTGCATCTCTTAAAGGTGATTTATCAGAAGATGACTCATTTGGCCTTGTTGGAATAGCATCTATAGGACCTGTTCTAGCTGGACTTTTGATGAGTATGTCAATTAATCAAAGTGGCATGGAAGTTATAGAAAAAGCGCACGAGTCAATCCTTCTAACAGGTATTATAAATGCGACTTTTGCTATTGTTCCAATCACAATAGTATTTTTCCTAATGAATTTACTAGTATTTAAAATAGATAAGGAGACTTTAAAAGAAATATCTTTAGGACTAGTTTACACCTATCTAGGGCTAATTATATTTTTGATATCCGTAGAGGGTGGATTTATGGAACTTGCAAGGGTGATGGGAGAAGGACTAAGAGATTCTAAGCTACTTCCTTTGATAGGATTTGTTTTAGGACTATTGGTGGTTTTAGCAGAGCCAGCCGTTGCAGTCTTGGATGAACAGGTCGAGGATGTAACAGGAGGTTCTATCCCAAGAAAGTTTATCCTAAGAGCCCTATCTATAGGAGTTGCCTTTGCGGTTATGCTTGCCATATTAAGGATAAAGATAGAAGGTTTTGCCCTCTGGATGGTCATAGTGCCAGGATTTTTGATATCTTTAATTCTAGCAAGGAGAGTGCCACAAATATTTGTATGAATCGCCTTTGATTCAGGAGGAGTTGCATCAGGACCGATGACTGCCACTTTTATCCTAGCTTTTTGCCAAGGAGTAGCGGGCAATATCGCAGATGGTTTTGGAGTTTCGTGTTTTTATGGAGAAGGATCTGCTCCAAACTAAATATTAAATAAATTTCATGTAGATAAACAAAAAAAAGAAATTGTAACAGCTCTTTTTGACAAAGAAAATACACTCATATTATTTGACAAAATAAAGGAGAAATTAAAAGATGTAAATACTGGCATAGCCTTTGCTACATCGCTTGATAGAAAGGATTATACGATGGATTATGTATGTCTATATGTAATTTGCGATAGACACCAAGGTCAAAAGGCCATCCACATAGCTCAAGAAAACGGAGCTCGTGGAGCAACTCTTGTTCATGGAAGAGGATCAGCAGAAAATGTTAAATCACCAATATTTTTAAATATGGCGATAGAGCCTGAAAAAGATATAGTGATTATGCTAATAAAAAAAGAATTAGAAGATACAATTAAGGGTAAAATATATGAAGAGATGGAACTTGGTAAAGAAGGTAAGGGGATAATATATTCCCTACAGTTAGCGAAGTTTCAGGACTAGTAGTGCAAAATAATTAGGAGATATTATGAAAAAATTAAACTCAAATGAATTTAGACAAGAAGTAGAAAATGGTAAAGGTCTTATTCTAGTAGACTTCTCAGCAACATGGTGTGGACCATGCAAGATGCAAGGACCTATCCTTGAAGAACTTGCTTCTGAGGTAGACTATCAAATATTTAATATTGATGTAGATGAATCAGACGATATAGCTGGCCAATATAATGTAAATGCAGTTCCTTCCCTAATGATTTTTAAGGATGGTGTACTAAAAGATACTTTAGTAGGTTTTCACTCAAGAGAAGCTATAGAAGAAAAAATGGCTAAATTTCAATAATGAGATATGATATGGCAATAATCGGCGCAGGTCCTGCAGGACTTAGCGCCGCTTTAAATGCAAAAATAAGAAATAAGTCAGTTATAATCTTCGGTGAAGATTCCAAGGCGCTAGTTAAAAGTAAATCTATAAAAAACTACTTAGGATTTCCTGACATCAGTGGAAGCGAACTAAATGACAAATTTAAGGAAAGCTTAACATCCTATGATGTAGAATATTCTAAGGAGAGGATTCAAACTGTCTATGCCATGGGGGATTACTTCGCCCTAAGCCTAAAAGATAATACAATGGTAGAAGCAAGTTCTGTGATAGTTGCAACTGGAATAGATCTTAAAAAAGATTTGAAAAATGAAGAAGAATTCTTCGCTAAAGGTGTAAATTATTGCGCAACATGTGATGCTGCCTTGTACAAAGGGAAAGAAGTTGTAGTTATAGGTTACAACGAAGAAAGTGTCGAAGAAGCAAACTTCACAGCAGAAATCGTAGGCAAGGTAAGTTATGTAAATATGTACAAAAAAGGTGTTAAATTAAATTCTGGTATAGATGTGATTGAAGGAGAAATCCCTATTGGCTTCATAGGAGAAGACAGGGCAATTAAATTAGAATTTAAGTCTGGAAAGAAACTTTCTGCCGATGGATTTTTCATAATAAAAGACTCATCCAAGCCTCAAAGGTTGATTCCATCTGTAAAATTAGACGGAAATCATATTTTGGTAGATAATAAAATGGCTACTAATATTAGAGGCTTATACGCGGCAGGAGATATAACAGGTGAGCCTTACCAAATAATGAAAGCAGTGGGTCAAGGTCAAACAGCAAGCTTAAACGCAGTAAAATATTTAAGTAAACTTAAAAAGAAAGATTAAAGATAAAAGCCACATAGTAAATTCTTTGTGGCAATTTTACATAAGTAACAGTATAAAAAAAAGAAAAATAGCAAAACATTATAAAGAATATTTAAGCTATTGACCGACTATAATTATAAAAGTACCATAATTAAGTCTTACTTTCACAGGATCTTAAATTATGTGGAAAATATATGTAAAATATAAATAAGTTTTATTGAAAAAATTTAACTTATATGTAAGATAATATTATAGTATAATTATTTCTAGGAGGAAATATGACCAAAAAGCATATTGATTTTTTTGAATTCAATAATTCCATATTCTCAATGATTAGAGAAATTTCACATAAAATCGATCTTTTGTTGCAAGATACAGCAAGCGAACTAGAAATTACACCTTTGCAATTAAAAATGATAATAACTCTATACGCAAACAGGGAAAGACCTGTTTCCATAGGTAGCCTTGGAAAAGCTATAGGCATTACAGGTGGAAATATATCAAACATATGTAAAAGACTTGAAAAACAAGGCTTTGTGGATAGAGTAAGAAGCGAAGAAGACGAACGTGTAGTAAATGTTATGTTGACAGATAAGGGAAATGACGCAGCTTGTATGGTGGACGACTATTTCCAAAAAATCAGAAAAGATATACCTGAAGATGGGATAGATTTAAACCTACAAACAATTATCGATGAGCTAGAAGCCCTAGAAATGCTTTTAGATAAATATATAGCTAGGAGTGGTTTATAATGACAAATAAAAATAAAGGCAAAAAACCTCTATTATATTATTGGTTAGTTGCCATTGTAATATTTTTAGTAGTCCACTTTGCCCTAAATCCAATAGCTACGGATGAAAGTGTCAAAGAGGTTAGCTACTCACAATTTGTAGATATGATCGAACACGATCAAGTAACAGAAGTATCAAAAGATGACCAAAAATATACCTTCAAGGCTAAGGTAGACAATGACGAAAAAGTCTATGAAACTGGTCTATGGCAAGATACTGACCTAACAGAAAGACTGTTAGAAGCTAAGAAGAGAAACGACAAACTAGTATTTAAACAAGAGATAGAAACAAGGATGAATCCTTATCTATCCTTATTCCTAACAAGTATACTACCATTACTTTTCATTTGGATAATATTTATGTTTGCCTCAAGATCACTAACAAAAACTATGGGTGGTCGTGGCGGTGCGGACTTTATGAATTTCGGTAAGTCTAACGCCAAAATTTATGTAGAAAATAAAACAGGCAAAACCTTCAAGGACGTTGCAGGACAAGAAGAAGCCAAGGATTCTCTAAGTGAGATAGTTGATTTCCTTCATAATCCTGGAAAATATAAAGAAATTGGAGCTAAAGTTCCTAAGGGAGTTTTACTAGTAGGACCTCCAGGAACAGGTAAGACCTTGATGGCACAAGCTGTCGCAGGTGAAGCAAACGTACCATTTTTCTCAATATCAGGTTCTGAATTTGTTGAGATGTTCGTAGGTATGGGTGCAAGCAAGGTTCGTGATTTATTCAAACAAGCCAAAGAAAAAGCACCATGTATAGTCTTTATAGACGAGATTGATGCTATAGGTAAAAAACGTGATGTATCTGGATATTCTGGAAACGATGAACGTGAACAAACCCTAAATCAGCTTTTAAATGAGATGGACGGTTTTGATGCAACAGAGGGAGTTGTCCTTCTTGCAGCAACTAACAGACCAGAAATCCTAGATCCTGCCTTAACGAGACCAGGACGTTTTGATAGACAAGTTCAAGTTGAACTACCTGACCTAAAGGGACGTGAAGATATCCTAAAGGTTCACGCTAAAAATATCAAAAGAGAAGATGATATTGACTATGAGGAAATTGCAAAAAGAACTGCAGGAACTTCTGGTGCTGACCTTGCAAATATCATAAACGAAGGTGCGCTTAGAGCTGTAAGAGAAGGTAGAAACAAGCTAACCCAAGAGGACCTAGAAGAATCAATCGAAACAGTAATAGCTGGTCAACAAAAGAAAAATGCAGTAATAAGCGATGACCAAAAGAAAATCATTGCCTACCACGAAGTTGGCCATGCCCTTGTAGCCGCAATACAAACTCAAAAGACTCCAGTAACAAAGATTACAATTATACCAAGAACTGGTGGAGCTTTGGGTTATACAATGACCGTAGACAAGGATGAAAAATACATCATGACTAAGCAAGAGCTATTCGATGAGATAGTTACTTTCGCTGGTGGTAGATCTGCAGAAGAGCTGATATTTAATACCAAAACAACTGGTGCGTCAAATGATATTGAAAGAGCTACAGCTATAGCTAGAAATATGGTTACAATTTATGGTATGGATGAGGACTTTGACTTCATGCAACTAGAACAAATCCAAGGGAAATACCTAGGTGGCCAAAGAGCTATGATAGTATCTGATGGTACTGGAGATAAGGTAGACGAAAAAGTTGCTAAAATCATCGCCGCAGCTCACATGAGAGCCATAGAAATCTTGAAAGATAACCTAGATAAACTTCACGAAATATCTGACTTCTTGTTAAAAGAAGAAACAATTACTGGAGAAGAGTTTATGGCTATCTTAAATAAGAATGAAGTTATAGTCGACGAAGATAAAAATGATGATACTGAAGAAAAAATAATAACAGAAGACTTATCTGACAAGGGTTCTGATTCTAACATAGATGAAAAACCAAATCCAGATGATACAAATATATAGGATAACAAGGTTCCAAGCTTAGGCTTGGGACTTTTTTTATGGAAAAAATTATATTTTCACCATAAATTATTCTCTGTATTGACTTAAAATTATGAAAACGATATGATTTATTTAAGAAAAGTTGTAGGCTCTATGTACCAATTCTAACTATAAAAAGCTTGATATCTACAAACAGTGAAAACGTATGCACGAATAGAGCCTAAACTAATTTTGATATAATAATTTATCATAGGAGATATTATGAAAAGTAGTTACAAAAAGAACATAACGATAGAAAATTTCTTGTTTATTCTAGTGTTTTTTGGAATGTTTGGCTGGATTGGAAAAATCATGGGGCCAACTAATATGTTATCCACAGTTATGAATACAGCCTATAGGCTTTTGATGGATACATGTTTTTACATAATGGGCATTTCTGTAGTGGCAGGAGCTTTGTCGAGCTTATTTTCAGAGTTTGGTTTTATAGCTCTAGTTGACGTTTTATTATCTAAGATTATGAAGCCAATTTATAACCTTCCTGGAGCTTCATCACTCGGTATATTAAACTGCTACCTATCAGATAACCCTGCTATACTAACCCTAGCTGATGAAGATAATTTCAAAAAATATTTTAGAAAATTTCAAATGCCAGCCTTGTGTAATCTGGGAACTGCCTTTGGTATGGGGTTAATAGTAACAACAACTATGTTTGCCCTACCAGTAGAAGGAGCTGTGAAAGCATCTTTAGTTGGCAATCTAGGAGCCTTTGTAGGTTCTATTGTATCAGTTAGAATAATGTTAAAGTTTACCAAAAAATACTATGGAACAGAAGATATGGTCGAAGTGAGAAGTGTATTAGATGTACCAGAAGGCCATAGGATTATTAGAGGCGGATCATTTGGATCAAGAGCAATTGAGGCAATCTTACACGGTGGCAAGAGTGGAGTAGATATGGGTATGGCAATCATTCCTGGAGTAATAACTATTTGTACAGTGGTAATGCTTCTTACTAATAAAATGCCAGCCGGTGGCTATACAGGAGAAATTGGCGAGGGAGTTGCCTTTCTTCCTTGGCTAGGTCAAAAGTTATCTTTTATCTTAAATCCTATATTTGGCTTTACAAGTGATAGTTTCATTGCAGTACCAATAACAGCCCTAGGATCTGCTGGTGCAGCTCTTGGAGTAGTAAAAGAATTTGCAGGAAGTGGGATAGTCACAGGAAATGACATAGCAGTATTTACAGCTATGTGTATGTGTTGGTCAGGATATTTGTCTACCCACATTGCTATGATGGATGCTCTAGGAACAAACGAAATGACAAGCTCAGCAATTCTTGCCCACACTATTGGCGGTCTATGTGCAGGATTTGCAGCTCATATTTTTTCCTTGATTTTATTATAGTATATTTAATTAAAATAAGTTTTAGCCCTACGGGGCTTTTTCTTATGTTTAAATTTACGAAAGTTTGACCTAAGGGTAAGGATATTTTATTATAAATTTGTAAAAATCATAAGATTTAGTACATTATTATTCTAAAATCAAGTTAATACATAGGAAAAAATTTTATTTATTTAATTTGACATTAACCTTAGGTAAATCCATATAATATAAGAACAAGAAAACACTTTCTTAAAATAAGGAGGAATTTATGACAGGAATATTAGCCCACAGGGGATTTTCAGGTAAATATCCTGAAAACACTATGCTTGCTTTCAAGAAAGCAGCTGAACTTGATATTGCAGGTTTTGAGACAGATGTACAAATGACCAAGGACGGAGTCTTGGTTATAACTCACGATGAAGAGATTTCAAGAGTATCGAATGGCAAGGGATATATAAAAGATATGACCCTAAAAGAGCTTAAAGATCTTGATTTTAGAAATGGTATGGAGGAATTTGCCCTAGATGATGATACAAGGATACCGACCTTGGAGGAATTTTTTGATTGGTTTAAGGATACTAATTTCTTAATCAATATAGAACTAAAATCATCTATGATTAGATACGTTGGAATGGTTAAGAAGACTATAGAAATGATTAAGACCTATGATTTAGTTGATAGGGTTATTATTTCATCTTTTAACCATAGGGATGTTGTTTTAGCAAAAGAACTTGTTCCAGAAATTAAGTGTGGATTTTTGACTTGGTCATTATTTTTAAATCCGGGCAAATATACCAAATCTCATGGGATAGACTTTTATCACCCAGATTTTAATGCTATGGATGATGAAGATTTTGATGATTGTACGGAAAATGGAATAGGTATATTGCCATACACAGTAGATGAAATTTGCGATATGAAAAAGCTCGTTGATAAAGAAGTCCTATACATTATTACCAATTATCCAGATAGGGCAGTTGACCTAATAGGAGGAAATCATGCTTAAAAATCCTCAAAAAAGACCAGCCTTTCTTAGACCTGGTAGGATTGGATCTTTCCTTTCTATAGTTTTCGCAGGTCAGCTTGCCTATGCATCATTTGAGGCCTTCAAAGGATCTCTTATGCTACCTTTGACCCAAGCCTTGGGGATAAATCTTCAGGAGTTTTCCTACATGATGAGTATGCTTGGTATAGCTACATATTTATATATACCTGGTGGTTGGGTTAACAATAGATTTTCAATTAGATCTATCCTCGTAACTTGGCTATTTTGGAGAATGGCTACAGGCTTATTTATATTTTTAGTTCCAAACATATCTTTTTCAATCCTCGTTGCTATTGCAATATCGTGGGGTGTGTGGGATGCTATAGGTTGGCCTGCCGTAACTAATGGAGTAAATTTCGTATCATCAGATGCTAACAAAGAGGGCAAGGGTCTTGCCATGGGACTATTAGAATCCATCAGAAGAACCTTAGAGTTTGTTATGAATGGAGTGATAATCATAATGATCGCCATTTGGCCTGACAAGAGTCAAATGATAATGAAGATTATGGGTATAATCTATACCTTGACTATGCTTCCAAATATCCTAGCTATACTTAAATATGTTCCTAAAAATGCTATTGCAAAAGTTGAAGGAGAATCTAGCAATGTTGCAGCACTTAAGGGATTAGTAAAGGTTATGAAGATGCCAGCAATCTGGCTTGCGGGACTTTCTGGTCTATGCCTTTATTGGTGTTATATGAACCTTATATATTCATCAGCTCCATACCTTTCCCTTGTATTTAATGCATCAGAAGCCTTATCTGGAACATTTGGAATTATAAATACAGGTTTTATGGGAATCATTGGAGGAGCTTTGGCAGGATATTTGGCTGATTATTTATTTAAATCTTCTACAAAAATGCTTGCTGTTGCTCTAGGACTTACCTCTCTTGGATCACTTCTAGTTTACATCCTTCCAAAACAATCTGGCATGTGGATTTCCGTAGTTTTACTTATGGTTATGTCCATAGGAGTATTTATGGGTAAGGCTGTAATGATGGCACCAATTGCCGAGCTTAACTTAGATGAAAGTATAAGTGGTTCAGCTATGTCAGTAGGATCATTTTTAGCCTATGCCTCTATTTTCTGGGCACCAATTATTAATGCCAAGTTTATAGAAGCAAGCTACGGTCCTGCCCAAGGTTATAAGTATGTATTTTTAACTACAGTAATTGTTGCGGCTATAGGTGCAATCTGTGCATTTTTATTAATTAACTACAAGAAGAAGGCTAAATAAATTCTCACCTCTTATGGTATAATGAAGTAATGTTATACTTTGAGGTGACAAATGAGAAAAAAACTTTACACCATAGGAAATGTAGCTAAAAAGGCGATGATATCTACAAGGACTCTAAGGTATTATGAAAAGCTTGGTCTTATAGAACCAGACTTTGTTGGAGATAATTCCTACAGGTATTACGAAGAAGATACCATCCTTAAACTAACTATAATCAAATACTTTAAGCTTATTGGTTTTAGCTTAGAGGAGATTAAAGCTCAGCTTATAAGTCAAGATGTAAACAAAATGATAGCTACATTTGATAAAATCCTTGCTAGAAGCGATATAGATATAGAAGAAATAATTCAAAGAAAAGAAATCGTAAATGACTGGAAGGACCTCCTCGAAGAAAGCAAGATGCTAAAATTTCAAAAAATCGAAGATGTAAATGTTAGATATATGGCTGAAAAAAAGCTAATTTCCTTTCCTTTTGTCTTTGATTTTGATTATAAATCTTCTATCTTAAACCTTGAATTTTCTAGTTTTATAAACAAGAAGAATAACACGATTTCAGGGCCCGTAATGTTTTATTTCGATGATATTCATAAAAGAATTGCCTCAGAAGATAAGAACGATAAGATTTCAGCAAACTATATCCAAAAGGCTGTAAAGAAAATAGAGTCGGACTTAAACTTTCACTTAGAGCCTAACTTTTGTGCATGTCTATATCACTATGGGCCTTACCATATGATGGATTTATCTTATAAGAGGCTTATGGAGTGGCAGAAGAAAAGTTCATATAAGTTCATTGGACCTGTAATAGAAAGATTTGTCTTTGATTATTGGACGAGTTTTGATGAAGAAAAGTTCATAACAGAACTGATTGTTCCTATAGAAAAGTTAGGA
>QWCH01004567.1_pt1 | contig 12447 bp, 9 predicted proteins | sample 1972671 | NCBI WGS metagenome assembly QWCH01 (sample SAMN09866713, study PRJNA288562) | Human gut metagenome isolate term3_stool, whole genome shotgun sequencing... | isolation source: gut | host: Homo sapiens | place: USA: California | reverse complement strand
GAACAACGGTAGAACTCACCGTATTAAGAGGTGAAGATGCCAAAGAAGTAACTGTGACTGCAACAAGAGATACCGTACAGGCACAGACAATTGAGTATAAGATGATGGATGACAAGATTGGTTATATCAGAGTGTCTGAATTTGATACTGTGACGTATGATCAGTACAAAGAAGCATTGGATGATCTTGAAAAACAGGGAATGACAGGGCTGGTTGTGGATCTGCGTAATAATCCTGGAGGTTCGCTCAGTACAGTATGTGATATGCTGGATCTGATGCTGCCAAAGGGCCTGATCGTGTATACGGAAGATAAAAATGGCAAAAAGACAAAGATGAAATCTGACGAAGAACATCAGTTTACAAAACCGCTGGCAGTTCTGGTAAATGGCAACAGTGCCAGTGCATCAGAGATTTACTCCGGGGCAATCCAGGATTACGGAATCGGTAAGATTGTCGGAACCCAGACATATGGAAAGGGTGTCGTACAGCAGATTTTTGATCTGGATGACGGAACAGCCGTAAAACTTACGATTGCAGAATATTTCACTCCAAAGGGAAGAAGCATCAACGGAAAAGGAATTACACCGGATGTAAAGGTCGAATACGAAAATAATGAAGAAAATCCGGATGCAGACAATCAGCTTGATAAAGCTGTGGAGGAAGTAAAAGCACAGATGAAGTAATCGTTTGTGGATGGTGACATAGCAAAATAAGAGTTTTGAAGGGAATGCAGTTTGGCATTCCCTTTTATTATGCCTTATGGTAAAATATAAATAATGTGAAATTTAGATTATGCATATAAGGTAGGAGGAAAAAACATTGATTAATCAGTTAGTAGCCAACATAAAGAAGACAGGAGCACCGATTGTAGTAGGATTAGATCCGATGTTGAACTATATTCCGGAGCAGGTACAGAAAAAAGCGTTCGCAGAATATGGTGAGACACTGGAAGGAGCAGCAGAAGCAATCTGGCAGTTCAATAAAGAAATCGTGGACAAGACTTATGATCTGATTCCGGCTGTAAAACCACAGATCGCTATGTATGAACAGTTTGGTCTTCCGGGACTTGCAGCATTCAAAAAAACGGTAGATTACTGTAAGGAAAAAGGACTGGTTGTCATCGGTGATATTAAAAGAGGAGACATTGGTTCTACATCAGCAGCTTATGCTGTGGGTCATATTGGTAAGGTGAAAGTAGGCAGCAAGACATACGCACCATTTGATGAAGACTTTGTAACAGTGAATCCATACCTTGGTTCAGACGGAGTGAATCCATTCCTGGACGTATGTAAAGAAGAAAAGAAGGGAATCTTCGTACTTGTTAAGACATCAAATCCGTCAAGCGGTGAATTCCAGGATCAGAAGATCGACGGCCGTCCGTTATATGAACTGGTTGGAGAAAAAGTTGCCGCATGGGGATCTGAAGTCATGGGCGATGAGTACAGCTATGTCGGAGCAGTAGTCGGAGCAACTTATCCGGAGATGGGAAAAGTATTAAGAAAAGTGATGCCAAAAGCTTACATTCTGGTTCCTGGTTACGGTGCACAGGGAGGAAAAGGAAAAGACCTGGTACATTTCTTCAATGAAGATGGCCTTGGAGCAATCGTAAACTCTTCCAGAGGAATCATTGCGGCATATAAGCAGGAGCAGTATGCAAAATTTGGAGCTGAGAATTTTGGTGATGCATCCAGAGCAGCAGTTGAGACGATGATCGCAGACATCAAGGGAGCACTTGAGAACAGATAATGTCTGAACAGACGAAAAAAGACTGATAACGAAAAAAGTAAGACAGAGTAATCTTGACAGGAGATAAAGGAAGATGGAGAGAAAAAAAGAACAGGCGAAAGTTCTGTCACAGGAGATGCTGGCAGATGGAATCTACAGTCTGTGGATTGAGACAGAAGCAGCGCTGACTGCCAGACCGGGACAGTTTGTGTCTGTATACACGACAGATGCAAGCAAATTACTTCCACGCCCGATCAGTATCTGTGAAATTGATAAAGAAGCAAAAAGATTAAGACTGGTATATCGTGTGACAGGAGAAAAGACCGGAACAAAACAGTTTTCAGAATTAAAGGCCGGAGATTTTGTACCAGTGATCGGACCTTTGGGAAATGGATTTCCATATGAAAAGGCAGAAGGAAAGAAAGTATTCCTGATGGGCGGCGGGATTGGTGTTCCGCCGATTCTGGAACTTGCAAAGCAGATGCAGTGTGAAGAAAAGCAGATTGTTGTCGGCTATAGAGATGCGCATACGTTCCTGAAAGAGGAGTTTGAACAGAACGGAACCTTATATATTTCCACAGAGGATGGAAGCGTGGGAACAAAAGGAAATGTCATGGATGCTATCCGTGAGCAGAGTCTGGATGCCGATATTATATTTGCATGCGGACCTACACCAATGCTGCGTGCGATCAAGGCCTATGCAGAAGAGAAGAAAATAGAATGCTATATTTCCCTGGAAGAGAGAATGGCATGCGGTATCGGAGCCTGTCTGGCATGTGTCTGCAAGACAAAAGAAAAAGATGCACACAGTAATGTGAACAATAAGAGAATCTGTAAAGACGGACCAGTATTCTTATCTACGGAGGTGGATTTATAATGGACATGAAAGTAAATATTGCCGGCGTAGAATGGAAGAATCCGGTTACAGTGGCTTCCGGTACATTTGGTTCGGGAGAAGAATTCAGTGAGTTTGTGGATCTGAACCGTCTTGGAGCAGTAACGACCAAGGGCGTGGCAAATGTCCCGTGGCCGGGGAATCCGACACCACGTGTAGCTGAAGTTTACGGAGGAATGATGAATGCGATCGGACTCCAGAATCCGGGAATCGATCTGTTCTGCAAAAGAGATATTCCATTTCTGAAGAAATATGATACGAAGATCATCGTCAATGTCTGTGGTCATGCACCGGAAGAATATCTGGAAGTGGTGGAAAGACTGGCTGATGAGCCGATTGATATGATGGAGATCAATATTTCGTGCCCGAATGTTAATGCAGGCTTTCTGGCATTTGGGCAGGATGCAAAGCATGTAGAGGAGCTGACGGCTCAGATTAAAAAGATTGCAAAGCAGCCGATCATCATGAAACTGACGCCAAATGTTACGGATATTACGGAGATTGCGAAGGCAGCAGAAGCCGGCGGAGCAGATGCCCTGTCATTGATCAATACACTGACGGGTATGAAGATTGATATCAACCGCAGAACATTTGCGGTAGCAAATAAGACCGGCGGTGTGTCGGGACCAGTTGTACATCCGATTGCAGTCCGTATGGTATATCAGACGGCACAGGCAGTGAACATTCCGATTATTGGAATGGGCGGTATTGCGACACCGGAAGATGCCATTGAGATGATCCTTGCGGGAGCGTCTGCAGTATCTGTAGGAACTGCGAATTTCTATAATCCGAATGCAACGATCGAGATTATTGACGGAATCGAAGCATATATGAAGAAAAATGGATTTGAATCCGTGAAAGATATGGTTGGCATTGTAAAATAAATAAATGATAAAAATGCATCAATATAGGGAATTGACCTGTACTGATGCATTTTTGCGCTTCATCTCAGAAGTGCAAATAGCACAATAAAAATATGACTGTTCGTCAGTTTTTGAGTAGATTTTCAGAAGTGTTTTTGTTATACTAATGTCTATATGACAATAACAAAGGAGGATTAGTGGATGAAGAAATCATTTCAGATTTTCAAAAGAGATCTTGGCCGGTTGTTCCGTAACCGTGCAGCAGTACTGATCCTGATTGGAATCAGTGTGCTGCCGTCTCTTTATGCATGGTTCAACATCGCTGCCAATATGGATCCGTATGGAAATACCAAGGGAATCCAGGTTGCGATTGCCAATGAGGATAAAGGTGCCGACAGTGAGCAGATGTCACTGGACGCAGGACAAAATATTGTAGACAATCTGAAGAAAAATGACCAGCTTGGCTGGAAGTTTGTAGATGCAAAAGAAGCGAAAAAGGGAGTGAGATCCGGAAAATATTACGCAGCGATCGTGATACCGGATAATTTCAGTGAATCACTTCTGAGTATTTTATCAGGAGATATCAAACAGCCGAAGCTGGATTATTATATTAATGAAAAGAAAAATGCAATAGCACCAAAGATCACGGATACAGGTGCGAGCACGATTCAGCAGGAAATCAATGATACATTCACATCCGTAGCTGCAGAGAGCATTTCTGAATTATTGAGTAAAGAGGCCGGAGAATTATCCGGAAAAGTAAGTGAAGGAAATTCAAGTCTGATCAAAGCTATCGCAGATACCAGAAAGAATCTGGACGAATATAATAAGGTATTGGAAAACTTCCAGAAGACAGTGGATAAGTCAGATGAGATCATGGCGAGTGCGGTAAGTATGCTGGATCAGGTTACGGTTACTGCAGAGTCAGGAGCCAAAGCAATCGAAGACAGTGGAAATGTGCTTGCAGATACCAGAACAGCGGTTGGACAGTTTTCAACAGAATTCTCCAATGGGTTATCGAACGGAGAGACACTTTTAAATGACACGTATGTCTCGGCATCGGCAAAACTGGGCGTGTTTGAGACGAAAGCCGGACAGGCACTGACAGCAGTAGACAGCAGCCTTTCAACGGCTTCGTCTCTGCTGGATAAAAATCAGGAACTTCTGGAACAGCTGAAAGAATTGAATGATAAGATTCAGGGGCATACAGAACTGGGACAACAGATATCTGCTGTGATCGGACAGAAAATTACAGAATTGGAGAACCAGAATGCATCGTTACAGGAGCTGGTATCTTCACTGAAAACAGGGAATCAAGGGATTCAAAACGCAGTGACAACAGCAAAGAATACACGTACTTCACTGGAAAAACTTGCGAAAGAAAGTAAAGACAGTCTGCAAAATTACCGTACCAATCTGGATCAGAAGATTCTGCCACAGCTGAATCAGTCACTGGACAGTCTGGCTTCACTGAGCGGAAATCTTTCTGCGGCTTTAACCGGAGTTGAGCCGACAGTAGAACAATTAAAGACGATTTTAAATCAGTTAAATGACAGCCTGAAAAGCAGTGCGTCTGCATTGGGACAGACAGGAGATGTGTTAACACAGGTTGATGAGGCACTGGCATCTGTTCAGACGGATTTAAATGCATTACAGAGTTCAGAGATGTATCAGAAACTGACTTCACTGGAAGGACTTGATGCGGATTCAATTGCAGATTTTATGTCCTCTCCGGTGAGCATCAAATCAAATGTGTTATATGATGTAGAAAATTATGGCTCGGGAATGACACCATTTTACACAAATCTTGCACTTTGGGTAGGAGGACTGATTCTGGTATCAATTCTGAAACAGGAAGTTGATAAAGATGAAAAGGTACGGAAGTTTACAGCCGGACAGGCCTACTTTGGAAGATGGCTGCTATTTGTTGCAGTAGGTCTTGTACAGGGACTGATCGTATGTGTCGGTGATATTTTATTATTGAAAGTACAGTGTGTACATCCGGTAGCGTTTGTATGTGTGGGTGTATTCTGTTCGTTTGTTTATGTTAATCTGATCTACGCACTGGCATTGACCTTTAAACACATTGGAAAGGCACTGGGAGTTGTACTTGTTATCCTGCAGATTCCTGGATCGGCAGGAACGTATCCGATCGAGATGACACCGGCATTTTTCCAGAGACTGCATCCGCTTCTTCCATTCACATATGGAATCAGTGCCATGCGTGAATGTATTGCAGGAATGTATGGAGCAAATATCTGGAAGTATCTGGGGATTCTTGCGATATTTTTCCCAATCTCTCTTTTCATCGGTCTGGTATTACGTCCGTTGTTTATGAACCTGAATCACTTGTTCGATAAACGTCTGTCTGAGACAGAGTTAATGCTTGGGGAGACGGAGTCGGCCGAACGGAAACGTCCGGAACTGACAATGATGATGAAGACACTTATGGAAGATGATGAATGGAAACAAGAATTTCTTGTGAAATCCGAAAAATTTGAAAAACGTTATCCAAAGATGATCCGATGGGGATTCCTTGGAATGATCATCATACCACTGGTTTTCCTGATACTGATGTTCAGTCTGGAGTCAAAACTGGTCTTCCTGATATTGTGGATCGTATCGCTGATCGGACTTGCAGTATATCTGATCGTTGTAGAATATCTGCATGACAAGATGCAAAGACAGCTTGCTATGACAGGTATGACAACAGAAGATCTGATCCATGAGATAAAGGAGGAAAGAGGCGAATGAAAAATATATGGGAAATCTTCCGAAGAGATATAAAGCGTATTAAAAATAATGTAATCGCAATGATTGTTATCATGGGAATTACAGTTGTACCCTGCCTTTATGCGTGGTTCAATATAGCAGCAAGCTGGGATCCGTATGGCAATACCGGTAATCTGAAGGTTGCAGTTGCAAGTGTTGATGAAGGATATGAGGGAAGCCTGATTCCGTTACAGATCAATATGGGAGATCAGGTACTGACATCGCTTCGAAGCAATTCGCAGCTTGACTGGGTTTTTACCGGAAGAAAAAAAGCCATAGACGGTGTAAAGTCCGGAAAATATTATGCAGCAATTGTGATACCGAAGGACTTCAGCTCAAATATGATGAGTATTTTTTCTGAAAATATCCAGAAACCAAGTATCACATACTATTCGAATGCCAAGGAAAATGCAATCGCACCAAAAGTAACGGATAAAGGAGCAAGTGCGATCCAGAGACAGGTTAATGAGGTATTTGTAGAGACGATCAGCGATACTGTGATCACTGCGTTTAAGGCAGTTACGAATGTAGCGGATCAGGACGGAGTGGCAGCAATCGCACAAAATCTTGCGGATAATTTAAATCAGATCGGCTCGGATTTGAGTGCGGCATCGTCTACATTAAGCTCTTTTTCGGGAATGACAACTTCTGCACAGCAGCTTCTGGATACAACAGGAAGTTTCCTGAAGGAAACACAGGAGCATTCCAAGAACACGACAGATTCACTGAAAAAGGTGAAAAAATCGTTCAGTGGAATTGATGAGACAGTCAGCGGTGCGACAGACGGAGTAAATGCGGCAATTAATTCCGGAAAAGAATTCTATGATCAGATGTCGGAAATTATTGATTCAGCATTTTCATCAAACTCTCAGAGCGCGGACGATGTGGCGGGAACATTGAATACCCTGGCATCCAGAGTTCAGAAAGTGATTGATTCCTATACTTCGCTGAAATCGGCAATAGATGAAATAAACGTTGGAAATAATGCGCAGTTGAATGCATTAAAGGGAAGTATTTCCGGAAAACTGGGAGAGACGATTGCGACACAGACAGAGCTTCGGGATAAGCTTAAGTCCACAGCATCTTCGCTTCAGGGAGCGGCAGATACAGCAGTAACGGATAAAGCAGAATTAGATAAACTGGTGAAATCAAGTGCAGACAGCCTTGCCGGAATCAAGACAGACTTTGAGAAGAATGTAAAGAGCAGTCTGGATGAACTGGGAGATTCGATGGGAGACACAAGCAGTAATCTGAACCTTTTGATGGATCGCCTGGATGAAGGTGTAGACGGGGTATATGATTTGTCAACTTCAGCGTCGGCTGATCTGACACAGATTAACACAGCGCTGAATCATTCTTGCAATCTGCTCAATACAGCAGCAGAAAAAATCAGCAATACGACAGGAAAAATCGGAGAAATGCAGCAAAGCGGTGATTTTTCACAATTAGAAGAACTGATCTCCGGGGATTCTAATGTGATCGGAGAGTTCCTGGCAGCACCGGTAAGCCTGAAGACAAATCAGGTCTATAAGATTGAAAATTATGGTTCTTCGATGGCACCGTTCTATTCCACACTGTCGATCTGGATCGGTGGAATTGTGCTGGTTGCCATGTTAAAGACAGGCATTTCGTCAAAATGCACCGAAGGTCTTAAGAAAGTAAAACCGCATCAGGAATACCTGGGACGATATCTCCTCTTCCTGATCGTAGGTCTCCTGCAGAGTACCCTGATCTGTCTGGGGGATCTGTTATACCTGGGAATTCAGTGTAAGCATCCGTTCCTCTTCATGCTGGCAGGATGGTTCTCGAGCATTGTATATGTGAATATCATCTATACACTGACAGTATCATTCGGAGATATCGGAAAAGCGGTCAGCGTTGTACTTCTGGTTATGCAAGTGGCAGGTTCCGGAGGAACCTTCCCAATTGAAGTCGCACCGGCCTTCTTCAAAGCCGTATATCCGTTACTGCCATTCGTTCACAGCATGGCGGCGCTTAGGGAGACAATTGGCGGTATGTATGGTATGACCTACTGGACAGAACTTGGAAAGCTTGGAATCTTTTTGATCCTGTCCCTGATCCTTGGATTGCTCCTTCGTAAACCGGTGATCCGGATGAATGAGGCATTTGCAGAAAAACTGGAAGAGACGAAGATCATGTAAAGCGAAAGTACAGAGAAGTTGCCACTGGTAACTTCTTCTCTTGCATACTTTGGTATATAAAAAGGGTTCGGAAGGAGAGTGTGCCTTCCGAACCCTTTCTTTTTTGGCCGAAGTATATAAGAAATACCGGCAATGACAGTTTTTCTGTATGCGTGAATTGAAAAAGTGATTTTCTTATGATAAAATTAAATGGAATTATGATGCAATAATAAGACACACAGCGTCTGAAATATATGGAGGTAATCAAAATGGAAAGTTATAAGCAGGAGTTTATTGAATTTATGGTAGAGAGCGACGTGCTCAAATTTGGAGAATTTACATTAAAGAGTGGAAGAAAATCTCCGTTTTTTATGAATGCCGGAGCCTACGTAACAGGATCACAGCTTAAGAAGTTAGGTCAGTATTATGCAAAAGCAATCCATGATACATACGGAGATGACTTTGATGTATTATTCGGACCGGCCTATAAGGGAATTCCGCTTGGAGTTGTAACAGCAATCGCTTACAGTGATCTGTATGGAAAAGAAGTACGTTACTGTTCTGATCGTAAAGAAGAGAAAGACCACGGTGCAGATAAGGGAAGCTTTCTTGGAAGCAAATTAAAAGATGGAGATCGTGTGATCATGATCGAAGATGTGACAACATCAGGTAAATCCATGGAAGAGACTGTTCCGAAAGTAAAAGGCGCAGCAGATGTAACAATCGTAGGTCTGATGGTATCTCTGAACCGTATGGAAGTCGGAAAAGGCGGCGAGAAGTGTGCGTTAGATGAGATCAAAGATCTGTACGGATTCGATACAGCAGCAATCGTAACGATGGAAGAAGTTGTAGAATGCCTGTATAACAAAGAATGCAATGGAAAAGTTGTGATCGATGATACATTAAAAGCAGCAATCGACGCATATTATGAACAGTACGGAGCAAAATAGGAACGGGGGAGAACACGAGTATGAATGAAAAAGCATATAAAGCAATGGGATTAGCCGGTGCTGCAGGAATTGCAGTGGGTATTGTTGTTACAGTAGTAGGAATCGCAGCAGGTGTGATCTCTATTATCAGCGGTGCCCGTTTACTGAAAGAGAAGAAAGGAATACTTTTTTAATACCGAAGAGATACGGGAGGTTGTAGGACATTGGATTCAAAGAAGCGAAAAAGAATCCGGATACTGGGAAAGATATTATTTATATTATATGTAATATTTATTATATATTTCCTTCTGTTCTCTGACTGGTATGGACGTACGGGGGAGATGCGGGAATACCACTACAATCTGGTATTGTTTAAAGAAATCAAAAGATTCTGGCAGTACCGTGAGCAGGTGGGATTCTTTGCAATGTTCACTAATTTATTTGGAAATGTATTCATATTTGTTCCATTTGGATTTTTCCTTCCGATGGGAAGCAGGCAAAGAAGCTTTTTCGGTACAGCATTTTACAGTTTTGGACTGAGCCTTTGTGTGGAAGTGTTCCAGTTTATCACAAAAGTCGGAAGCTTTGATGTAGATGACCTGTTACTGAATACGATCGGAGGAATCTGTGGATATATACTATTTGTAATATGTGCGGCAATAAGGAGAAGACATGCTGGGAAAAAAACTAAGAACAGAAGATGACAGAATCAAAGCGGCAGCGAAAGCACGCAAGAAAAAGCGTAAAAAAATGATCAAAACGAAATATGGACAGAAAGCAGTCAGACACTCCAAAAGGGGTGTCTATTCCTGTACTTATGCAGTAGTGATTGCCTTCCTGGTGATCGTCATGATCCTCTTTTCGTTTATGAATAAAGGAAATGTAAATATATTAATGGGATTTTTCGGACTCGGAACCTGTGCGATGGCAGTGATCGGAATCTGGCTTGGCATCAAGGGATTCAGAGAACGCGAAAAGATCTATACGACCTGCAAGGTGGGAATCACAGTAAATGCGGTATTCCTTGTTGCTATGGTTGCATTATTTGTCAGGGGGCTTATGTAGATGATAGAAGAAAGATATGAGCTGGCACTTGACCGTATCCGTCTGATGCAGACAGAAGATACGGTTGGGGAGCCTTACAGAGACTATTTTAAGAAGCTGGCAGAGTTCGTGCTTATGCTGGACGAACTGAGAACAGAACTTCTGGATGGCAGATACCAGAAGCTTGAATTAGATGAATTAAGAAAATGGAACAGACGGCTGTATCAGGATGTTTTGCCGGGGCAGTATGAGAAAAGTTATGCGAATCCGGATTATGCGTGTAAGATGCTAGGAAAAGAATCGGGACAGATTCTGGGAATGTTATATGCGGAACTTCGTGGGGCAGTCGTTTATGTTTTTGAAGGAAAGACAGAATATCTGGCAATCCTGTATGAATTGTTGATCGAGGTATACAACCAGTTCGAAGAAGAACCGGATCCGAAGGCTGTCCGGGATACGTTCTACTGGTATGCCAGTGATTACTGTGATGTATTCCTTGCGGACCGCATCCGGGAGCAGGTTTTGCCGGAGGAGTCATTTGCAACAGATCTGATCATGAACAGTGATCTTACAGATCTCAGATATCTGTATCAGTTTGGAGAGTACATCAGTGAAAATGAATGGAAGACGGCAGAGCATCTGAACAGTCTTCCGGAAGAGACGATCCGGAAGATGGCAGATGTCTATACAGAAGGATACCGCATCGGATTCGTGAATACGGGAAAAGACCTTTCGAAGAAATCAGTGGTAAACATCCGTTACATTCTTGGATTCGAGCGCGTGGTGAAAAAAGCAATCGAGAATTTCGAAAAAATGGGCTTAAAACCGGTCATCTACCGTGCGGCAGTCAGTGTGCTGACAAAGAGACAGCATATTAAGATCGGATATTATGGAGCAGTGGCGAACAAGCAGTATGAATATGATCACAAAGATGACCAGGCACTCTTCATGGATAAGAAATATCTGGAGCGTAAACTGGAAGTGATGCAGACGACTTACGAGCATCATAAGAAAGAAGCCGCCGGATTCGCAGGACCGGCATGCATCGATATGTTCGGAGAAGAGCCGTTTGAACCGGAAGCAAAAGAGACAGTCGCAAAGCTTTCAAAGAGTCAGGAAGAGATGATCCTTCAGTATGACAGCCGCCAGAGCCAGATGGTGAACCAGTATATCAAGGGAGAAGAAAGAAGCTTTACGATCATTGCCTATCCTGTACCGGAGATCGGAGAGAAGTACGAAGAAATCTTCGACGAGATCATACGTATCAATACGCTGGATGCCAAATTATATGAGAAAGTACAGCAGACGTTGATCGATGCCCTGGATCAGGGAGAATACGTACACATTCTCGGGACAAATGGCAACCGTACGGACCTGAATGTACAGCTTCATCCACTGAATGATCCGAAAAAAGAGACAATTTTTGAGAACTGCGTGGCAGACGTAAATATTCCGGTCGGTGAAGTATTTACCTCACCGGTACTGGAAGGAACGAACGGAGTCCTGCATGTTAGCAAAGTCTATCTGAATGAACTGCAGTACCGTGATCTGGAAATCACATTCTCGAACGGTATGGTATCAGAATACAACTGTGCGAATTTTGAACGTGAACTGGAGAATAAAGCATATATTCATGATAACGTGCTGTACAAGCATCCGACACTGCCGCTCGGTGAGTTTGCAATCGGAACGAATACAACCGCATACGTAACTGCGAAGAAGTACGGAATCGAAGATAAGATGCCGATCCTGATCGCGGAGAAAATGGGACCACATTTTGCAGTGGGAGATACCTGTTACAGCTGGTGTGAGGATATCAAAGTCTATAACCCGAACGGAAAAGAGATCATTGCCAGAGACAATTCGGTATCGATCCGCAGAAAAGAAGATGTGTCAAAAGCATATTTCCATTGCCATACAGATATTACGATCCCGTATGAAGAACTGGGCAGTATTACAGTTATTACAAAGGATAAAAAAGAGATCACATTACTGGAAAATGGAAAATTTGTACTTCCTGGCACAGAGATTTTAAATGAACCATTGAAAAATTCTAATAAATAGGGTATGATTTATTT